>Ga0268298_10003279_pt1 | contig 16681 bp, 17 predicted proteins | sample WWTPWeurt_MetaG_FD_194462 | JGI IMG/M metagenome (GOLD analysis project Ga0268298, IMG submission 194462) | Activated sludge microbial communities from WWTP in Nijmegen, Gelderland, Netherland - WWTP Weurt | ecosystem: Engineered > WWTP > Aerobic digester > Activated sludge | place... | reverse complement strand
CAATTTCCGCTTTCCGTCAATATCGGTTTGATGCTGAAAATTACTGGCTCCCCCGCGTAAAAAAACAAAATTGTCCCAGGCAAACTCTACTCCGGCCACAGGATCCATATTAAAGACGGTACTGCTCACCAAAACATTTCGCTGCCCATCGGTGGTAAAGTTGAAATTGGTTTCGGCCAGGCAGGTAATTTTTTTATAAACGTCAAATTTTCTTCCTGCAGCAAGGATAATGCGCGGGCGTGTTACCTCAAGCGTGTTTGATGGAATAGCATTGCCCGTAGCCTGAAGTACTTGTTTCTCATCATTGGTAAATGAATAAGTCCATGCATTAAAGGTGGAAGTTACATCGCGCAGCATGGCTCCGAAATGCCATTTCTTGCGGGTGTACTGTGCCCCAAAGTCGAGTCCAAAGCCCCAGGCATTGGCAAAGGTACCTACCTTTCGTCTTATAATTTTGGCATTCCCTGCCAGTATTAATCCTTCAATTTTTGTTTTGCGGGCATACGAGCCCATAAAGGCATAATCAACGGCCGAAAAGCTTTTAATATTGTTGTAATTAATCTGTCCGTTTTTATATAAATCAATAGTATTGGGAATATCATCTATTCCAAAGCGCACAATAGAAAATCCAATGGCACTTTTATCTCCGTTTCTAAAACCAATGGCCCCGTAATCATAATTGGCAATGCCGGCAAAATACTCGGCATGCATCAGTGATAATTGAATATTGTCCTTTATTTGTAATAACCCGGCCGGATTCCAGTAGCCCGAGGTTACATCGCTGGTGGTAGCAATTACTGCCCCGCCCATTCCAAAAGCTCGTGCCCCCACTCCTATATTCATAAACTCGTTGCTGTACTTTTGGCTATAACCCCAATGGGCCGTAAGCAGTAAAACAAAGGCAAAAATATTTTTCTTCATCATATATTATGTTCACTGAATTGCTGCTGCAAAAACGGAAATTCCGAATCAATCCATAACTCTGTCTGTGCAATACACGGTAATAACTGCTGCTGATTATGGGCACTAAGTCCGTATAATCCCACCCGCATCATTATCCGGTTTAACGAATAAATCAGCTTTTCATTATTGGTGTAATGATACAAATATCGTATTTCCCTGAATTGATGAAAGCGTTCAAGGAATAATTCTTTGGTTTCTATGCCGGTTAAATCAAGATAGCTGCCCAAAACTTCGCTCTCAACCTCGGTTAACGACTGATAAAACCCATCGATTGATGCATTATGCCGGTCAATAATGTATCGGTCGAGCATTAATTCCAGAAAAATATGATTCAGAAAAAAGAACCTGCTGAAGGTATCATCAAACCGGGCATTGGCGATACAGCTTTTTACAAAGGCATATCCATTGATAAAAAAGGGCGAATTATGAAAGAACCGGTCAAGAGCATAATGTTGTCTTGCGCCTTCGTTCAGGTGGTGGTGAGCATCAGACTGCAATATATGGTGCAGTGCTTCGGGTTTAATTCGTTTGGAAGGAGTAAAATTACGGGTAAGGTCGGGCAACACAATCCCCAGATTATGGTAAGCATTGCCGGGTTTATGAGTAAAATGGTAATGAGCAATAAAATTCATGCAGCAGTAAAGATAGGTATAATACCAGTTATAGAAATGCCCGTAAATAAAGAAAGGGCATTGCTGCCCTTTCTTTATTGCATGAAATGCTTAATTACTTTACATGCTTAGAAACAATCTTAGCAAGCTCGAACATAGAAATCTGTCCCTTGCCACCGAAAAGAACTTTCAGTTTTGCATCGGCATTAATCATTCTTCTGTTCTTCTTGTCCTGAAGACCGTTTTTCTTGATGTAGTTCCAAATTTGTTTAACGATCTCAGTCCTTGGTAGGGCTTTGGTTCCGATTACATCAGCAAGCGTAGCGCTTGGAGTTAATGGAGCCATGAAAGCTGCGTTTGGTTTTCTTGCAGTTTTCTTTTTAGGAGCTGCTTTCTTAGCTGCTTTTTTAGGAGCTGCTTTCTTAGCTGCTTTCTTTGGAGCCGCTTTTTTAGCAGCCTTTTTTGGAGCTGCTTTTTTAGCAGCTTTTTTTGCTTTTACTACTTTTTTTGCCATGGGTTTAAACTTTTATTCAGTTGATCTGATAGTCAAAAATACATCTTCATTGCAAATTTCATAGCGGTTTCAACAAAACAGTTTCCACATTTCTCAAAATAAATGTTATTAAAATCGTACACCCCCCTATTGCAATATCCAATGAGAATTGGTTTAATTAAGGCTGTTTTCCCTGTGAAAAGTGCTTTTAAACCTTTTTTTTCATTGATAAATCGTTAGAAAAAACGAACATTATTCTTCTCACAAATCCTTGGCGAAGCCTGTATTTTCAATAGTTTTAGCGAATCGATAAAAAAATAAACGGTTCGTTAATCAAAAGTAATTTCAACTCATTTTTTAAACACACTTTTTCCATTGGTAAATTCGCTTTGCCGCGCAGAATTTTCATTGGAGACTGCCCGTGCGCCCTGCTAAAAAAAGTATTTTTTTCTTTTTAAAGCCCCTTTTCCCTCTAAAAACACCAGTTATCTACAGGGGAAAACGGGCCAAAATTCAATTTCAGCAATGAAAACATGTCATAAGGGATGGGATTTACGGGTAAAACAGGTGGAAATAACAATGAAAAATTGCTGCTTCACCTTATATATATAGGAGTACCTGTCGCTATTTGAAAAAAAGTATGTTACTTTGACCTGCATAAATACTTCATATGAATAAAATAAAACCCGCTCATTTTATCACACTTCTTGTATTGGGAGTATTTGGGTATATGGCCTACTACCTCGGCTTTTTTTGCCGGTACAATTATATAACGGCAATGATAGATCAGGATAAAGGCAGGATACGGATAATTGAATTTGGCAATCCGCCAGCCGATTTAAGCAGGGATTCTCTTGCCAAAGCCTGGGGGTTTACCTTTGAAAAAACCGGTAAAATTCCTTCTATAGGCGAAAATAACGGCATCAATATCTATAATAAAACCATGATAAGTTACCTGAAGCAAACCCATGGCATGGAATGGTGGCACAAGGTAAAACACCAGTTCAGGGATTTAAAGAAAGACGAATAGTCCGAAGGGATTCGAATACTGTTTATTTATAGAGCGGAAACACCTCATACAAATATTCTTCGTTTTCTGTTTCATCGCATAGGGGTTAAAACCTATCTTTGCGCGGTATGAGTAAGGTGAAAAATTTCATAGAAGAATTACGCTGGAGAGGAATGCTCCACGATATGGTACCGGGCACCGAAGATATGCTTAATAAAGGCATGTGTACCGGATATATTGGATTCGACCCCACCTCCGACTCACTGGGAGTAGGGAACCTGGTGCAGATAATGACCCTGCTCCATTTTCAGCGGGCCGGACATAAACCGAAAGCCCTTGTGGGAGGAGCCACCGGAATGGTAGGTGACCCTTCGGGCAAAAGTGCCGAACGAAACCTCCTCTCGGAGGAATTGCTTCAGCATAACCTCAGCTCTCAGAAAAAACAGCTGGAGAAATTTCTGGATTTTAACTGCGGAGAAAACGCTGCCCTGATAGTAAATAACTACGACTGGTTTAAGGAGTTTAAATTTCTGGATTTTATCAGGGATGTAGGCAAGCATATTTCCATTAATTACATGCTTGCAAAAGACTCGGTTAAAAACAGGCTCGAAAACGGAATGTCGTTTACCGAATTCAGCTACCAGCTGGTGCAGGGATACGATTTTTACTACCTCTACCACCACCACGGAGTAAGGCTGCAAATGGGCGGCAGCGACCAATGGGGAAATATTGTAACCGGTACCGAATTACTAAGGCGAAAAAGCAGCAGTGACGATGCATTTGCCCTTACCACTCCACTTATAAAAAAGGCTGACGGAACCAAATTCGGGAAAACCGAAAGCGGCAATATATGGCTCGATCCTAAAAAAACTTCTCCTTACAGGTTTTATCAGTTTTGGCTCAATGCAAGCGATGCCGATGTTAAAACCTATATGCGAATTTTCTCCCTCAAATCAAAGGAGGAAATTGAGGCAATGGAAACCGAACAGGATGCCGCCCCGCACCTGCGCACCATGCAAAAAGCTTTGGCAGCCGAGATTACCACAAGGGTACATGGTGAACATGAATATAAAATGGCCGTTGAAGCCACAAATATTCTATTTGGCAATGCCACCACCGAATCACTGAAAGTTTTTAGCGAGTCAACCCTGCTTGATATTTTTGACGGATTACCTCAGTTTGAAATACCTTTATCAGTAATAGAAAATGGTGTACCCATTATTGATTTACTTGCCGAAAATACCAAAATTTTCCCTTCTAAAGGAGAGGCCCGAAAAATGATTCAGGGAGGCGGAGTAAGCATTAATAAATTTAAAGCCGAAAATACCGAATTAATGGTAACCCGCTCGCAGCTTATAAATGGTAAATACCTGCTTGTTCAAAAGGGGAAAAAAAATTATTTCCTGATTATCGCATCGTAAAACTCCACGTGTATGGAAACGCAAAACAAAGCCATAAGAAGCATTGACCCAAAAGAAATTCCGGTGGCCGAATTGCAAACGTTGCTGCAAACTGCTATTGCCCCCCGGCCTATTTGTTTTGCCAGCACCATTGATAAAAACGGAGTCCCTAACCTGAGTCCGTTTAGTTTTTTCAATATGTTCAGCACCAATCCACCGGTTTTTGTTTTTTCTCCGGCCCGCAGAGTAAGGGACAACACCATTAAACATACCCTCGAAAATGTGTATGAGGTAGCCGAGGTGGTAATTAATGTAGTGAACTATGATTTAGTTCAGCAATGTTCGCTCAGCAGTACCGAGTATGAAAAAGGCGTGAACGAATTTGAAAAAGCCGGACTCACCCCTATCCCTTCCGAATTAATTAAACCGTATCGGGTTAAAGAATCTCCGGTGCAAATGGAGTGTAAGGTGAAACAGGTGATAGAACTCGGGCATACCCCCGGAGCCGGAAACCTGATTATTTGCGAACTGCTGCGCCTGCATATTAACGAAAATGTACTTGATGAACGTGGACATATTAATCAGCATAAAATTGATCTGGTAGCCCGCTTAGGTGGCGATTGGTATTGCCGTGCATCCGGATCTGCCTTATTTGAAGTAGAAAAGCCTTTACGAACAAAAGGAATGGGTGTTGACCGCATACCCGAACGAATACGCTACAGCCGTTTTTTAACAGGAAATAATCTGGGGCAACTTGGTAATGTGGAGGTATTGCCCGACCGTGATGATATTGAAATTTACAAAAAAATAAATCTTGAGCTAGCCTCTTTACTAAGGGAACAAATTCCGCATGAACAAATTGAAGAGCGGGCTCATATGCTTGCCAAAAAATACCTGGATGAAGGTAAAGTACCCGAAGCCTGGAAAATTTTATTGGCAGTATAAACGTAAGTTATAAAACTAAAACAGCCCGGCACAAATATATGTCGGGCTGTTTTAGTTTATATGCGGGTAAATTTATTTCCCCTGAAAATTGGCTTTACGTTTTTCGAGAAATGCCGTAGTGCCTTCAATAAAATCCTGCGTGCCGAAGAAATGGCCGAATTCATTTATCTCAAGATGATTTCCATCAACTCGTTTTTCAAAAAATGCATTCACACATTTAATTACACTGGCAATAGCCAAGGGGGCTTTTGCAGCTATTTTGGTAATAATTTCTTCGCTTTTAGTTATTAACTGATCCAATGGCACTACATGATTTACCAATCCGATACGATGGGCTTCTTTAGCATCAATAATATCACCGGTCATTAATAATTCCATTGCGCGACCTTTACCCACCAAAAGCGTGAGGCGTTGTGTTCCGGCATAACCGGGAGTGATGCCAAGGTTTACTTCGGGCTGACCAAATTTGGCATTTTCCGAAGCAACGCGCATATGGCAGGCCATGGCCAGTTCGCAGCCTCCGCCTAAAGCAAATCCGTTTACTGCACCAATTACCGGCTTAGGGCAATTTTCCAGTGCATTTAATACCGCATGACCTTCTTCGCTCATACGGGTTCCTTTTTCAACCGTAAAATTAGCGAACTCGGCAATATCGGCTCCGGCAGCAAATGCCTTAGATCCGGCACCTGTGATGATAACTCCCTTTACCTCGTTATTTTCGTAAATACTGAGGACTGCGTTTTTTATATCAGTAAGAGTTTGAATATTGAGTGCATTCATTTTGGCTTCTCTGTTAATGGTAACATAGAATACCTGATTGCGGATTTCTGTTAAAATTGTTTCGTACATGGTTTGTGTGCTCATTTTAATGAAAGTTTGTTAAAAATCTGCGCAACTTTAGAGCAAGCGCAATTAAAAAGAAAATAAAATCAAAACTTTCTGTGCACAGTCACCCATTCGCGTATATAATCCGCTATTTCATGGGTATTGGCACCCGGGGCAAACAACTTACCCACACCGGCTTTGCTCAATTGTTCCATATCCTCATCCGGAATAATTCCTCCACCGGTCAATAATACGTCATCTAATTGTTTTTGCTTCATTAAATCGAGCACTTTGGGGAAAACCGTATTATGTGCACCTGATAAAATACTTATCCCAATAGCATCTACATCTTCCTGCAAAGCTGCATTCACCACCATCTCGGGAGTTTGCCGCAGGCCGGTGTAAATTACTTCCATTCCTGCATCGCGCAGGGCCGTGGCTATTACTTTTGCCCCGCGGTCGTGACCATCAAGTCCAACCTTGGCTACTAAAACACGTATGGGTCGGTTCATTGGCTTACCTTTTTAATTTCAATACCGGGGTGTTTTCTGATAACCTTCACATAATATTTGAGCAACTGCTCCTCATTCATTCTGTAAACAATATCACTGTCATTTACGGGCAATCGCTCCAGGTATTTTCGCAAAGGTAATTTTCGTCCGCTGGCTACAATAGGTCGTGCAGTAATTGCACCTTTCCCGTCAGGTTCGGCAACAAAAACATACCAATATTTAACGTATGAATTAGTGACTGAAATAAAATATCGTCCCTTGTACTGACTCAGGATGACACTATCGCCCATACCGGTACGTGTGGTACCTTCGGGTTTTACCATTTCCCACCAGGTGGGGCCTATTCTTAATCCGGTTGAATCTTCCCTGTCAATTAATTTTTCAGGAACCACTTGTTTGTAGTACCCCTGAAATTCGCCCGGAATTTCATTCAATTTTACTCCGGGAAAACGATCAAATTTTGCCAGAGAGCAGGCACTTAGCAGGCAAACGAACAATAAAAATAATCCTCCGTTACGCATGAATCTGTATTTCATTTAATGCACGTTCCATCCGGTTCACCACACGGTCTTTTCCAAGTAACTCTACCGTTTCAAAAATAGGAGCACCAGCTCCCACACCTGAAACGCTTAATCTGAATACCTGCAGCACATCTTTGCTTTGAAGATTTTGTTCGGCAAGTGTTTCATTAAATAATTTCTCGGCTTCAGCAGCTGTAAATATGGCTGATTGATTAAACTTATCTCTTAAACTGCTGATGAATGCAGGTACAAAATTCTTCCATCTTTTCTTTACCACTTCCTCATCAAATTTTAGCGGTTCAATAAAAAAGTAAGAACCCAGTTGCCAGATTTCTTTAGGAAAATTTACTTTCTCCTTCATCAGTCCGCAAACCTTTGCTATGTATTCATCATTGGCTTGTACATTTTGTGCCTGCAAAACCGGTTTCAGCCGTTCGGCTATATCATGATTATCGCGCTGACGAAGGTATTGCTGGTTGAACCATCGTGCTTTGTTTTGATCAAATTTAGCCCCGTGTTTACTCACCCGCTCTATTGAAAATGCCTGTATAAGTTCTTCCTTGGTGAATACCTCTTGTGTGGTGCCTCCATTCCAACCCAACAAAGCCAGCATATTTACCACCGCCTCGCTAAAATAACCTGTTTCGCGGTATCCTGACGAAACTTCTCCGGTTGAGGGATCCTTCCACTCAAGCGGAAAGACCGGAAAGCCCAAACGGTCGCCATCACGTTTACTTAATTTACCGTTTCCTTCGGGTTTAAGTAAAAGCGGCAAATGCGCAAACTGAGGCATCACGTTTTCCCATCCAAGGTAACGATAAAGCAATACATGCAAAGGTGCACTTGGCAGCCACTCCTCTCCGCGAATAACGTGAGTGGTTTGCATCAGGTAATCATCCACCACGTTGGCCAAATGGTAAGTAGGCATTCCGTCACTTTTGTACAATACCTTATCATCCATTTGAGATGTACTTACACTCACCCATCCGCGTATCATATCCTGAAACTTTACTTCTTCTTTTTTGGGAAGTTTTATTCGGATAACATAAGGTTCGCCACTACTTATGCGTTTGGTAACTTCATCTTCACTAAGGGTAAGCGAATTTTTCATAGCCATGCGGGTAATAGCATCGTATTGCGAAGCTATATTGGATGCTTTTAACCGCTCGCGCATTGCTTCCAGTTCTTCGGCTGTATCAAATGCGTAATAGGCATGACCCGATGCCAGTAATTTATCGGCATATTCGCGGTATAAATGCTTGCGCTCACTTTGCCGGTAAGGAGCATGAGGCCCTTCGCCAAAACCAACGCCCTCATTAGGCTCAATTCCTACCCATTTCAGTGCCTCTATAATGTAATTTTCGGCTCCCGGCACATAGCGGGTCTGGTCAGTATCTTCAATGCGGAGAATAAAATCACCTCCATGTTTGCGGGCAAATAAATAATTATACAATGCGGTACGCACTCCGCCAATATGCAGGGGCCCTGTAGGGCTTGGGGCAAAACGTACTCTTACTCTCCTGTCTGTCATAACAGGCGCAAAGATAATATTCTGGCTGAAAGTTAGGCGCGAAAAAGCTGCTGATACGAAAGCAAACTACCGCAAATACCGGAATGTGGTTGTGTAATGAAAAAGCCGGTAATTAATTAAGCAATAATACTCTCAAACAAAGCGGCTCCGTCAAAATTATAGAGTAACTCAGAAGCGGCCCTCTCCGGATGCGGCATCATCCCGAAAACGTTACGTCCTTCATTACACACTCCGGCTATATTTTCTAATGAACCATTGGGATTGGCATCGGCAGTAATGTTTCCGTTTTCATCGCAATACCTGAAAATAACCTGACGGTTTTCATTCAGCTTTTTCATGGTAGGGGCATCGGCATAATACCTCCCCTCGCCATGTGCAATAGGAATTTTAAGTGCCTTATCGGGGTTAATATTCCGGGTGATAAGTAAATCAGTATTTTCACATTTAAGGTGAACGTTGCTGCACAAAAAACGGGTGTGGTCGTTTCTCAATAAAGCACCCGGTAATAATCCGGCTTCGCATAATATCTGAAAGCCATTGCAAATACCCATTACATATCCGCCTTTGCCGGCAAATTCAATTACGCTTTGCATAATGGGAGATAAGCGGGCAATAGCCCCCGAGCGCAGGTAATCTCCGTAGGAAAATCCACCGGGAAGCAAAATAAAATCGCATTTTTTAAGATCCGTATCTTTATGCCAAAGCTTTTCAACAGGCTGGTTGCTATACTCCTGTAACACGTTTATGGCATCCTGATCACAATTGGAGCCCGGAAAAATTACTACGCCAAACTTCATGGTTAAATTTATTGAAACTGAAAACGACCCGTTATCAGGTTTCAAAGGTAAAAGGTAAAACTGAACTATGAAAACGGAAGGAACATGATTTCTTCACATCTTTTGGCTCAAAAGAAATTTAGCCTGTTGGCTAAGCAAGGGCGCAGGTTAATTACTTCACAACCAACCTGTCTTTTCCATCAAACCAGGGAGCCTGAATGGAAATTACTTTAAGAGGCACTGCCGATGTTACTTTAACGCTATGCCTTTTTTGCATAGGCACAAAAATGAAATCTCCTTTTTTAATCGGAAATGTTTTCCCGTCAAGCGTCATTAATCCGGTACCGGCCAGCACATAAATATGTTCGCTGTGCTCATCGTGAAAATGGTTTTTCACTTCGTCTTTAATAAAAAGCAAAAAACTAGTTACCAGCGTATCGCCATACAACCTCACCGAATACACATGATCATACGCTGCCGGGGCTTTTACCGTATCAAGGTTTTGCCAGGTTGATTGTGCCTTTGCCTTCTGAAAGCAAAGGAATGTAAGCAGTAGAAATAAGTGTACTAATTTCATAATAGTCTTATAAAATGATTTCCTAAAATTAAGATAAAGTATTGATTTTAAAAATATTTAGCCCAATTTATCATCAACAAGTGAAGCATGTACTATACACTTTGGGTTAAAAATATCACCCGACAATCTGTAATTATACCGGGTGAATGCAAGGGAAACGACTCAGAATTTTTTAATCTGTAGTTTTCTCTGCCGCTCTACCATCTGAAAGGGAACAAAGGTATTTTCCATCCTTAGATTCAACTCTATACTCATGTTGTTAATGCAACGTAATATTCTCCCTGCGATTCCATTTACTTATTCACACCTACAATGTAACCTATGCATGTCCGTTTTGTGTTTATATGCAACCATTTTTTTGCCTGCCGGGTCTGATAAGTATAACAGCGATATGAAACTTAAGGCATTTATTTTATTTCTCGCACTCATTTATATCCCGTATTGCCTTTGGCAGTTTATCCGCTTTTACTTACGAAAATAACTTCTCCCGTTTTCATAAATCAGCGCCCTCCCCGAGCAATTAAGACCGGACGAGGGCGCCTTTTTTATGGGTATAGTAAATCAGTTTTCTTTTTTTGATCCCATCATCAAAAATTCATTTACCACAATTTCGGTTACATAACGCTTTATACCTTCCTTATCGGTATAACTGCGGCTGGTAAGTTTACCTTCAATAACCACTTCACTTCCTTTTTTAAGGTATTTGGAAGCAATTTCGGCCTGCTTTCCCCATACAATTAAGTTGTGCCATTGCGTTTCGGTAATTCGCTCGCCATGCTCATCTTTGTATGACTCTTTTGTGGCTACAGAAAATTTTGCCAGTTTCTTTCCCCCGTTTAAATCTTTTACTTCGGGATCCATTCCTAAATTGCCAATAAGGCGAACGCTGTTTCTTAAATTGTTCATAACGTGTGTTTTTAAAAATAATTAATAATTTTTTACGTGTGGTGCCCCGCGAAGGCTCCTTGTTGTCAATTGACGATACAAAGGTGATGAACCCCGAAAACCTGAGCCGTATTTTATCCGGATAAAAACGAGTATTCGGTCTCTATCCGTTTGTACACGGATTTTTTTATTAAATTGCATTAAAATAAATACCCATGAAAGTAAACACCTGCCTGTATTGCCAGGCGGAATTAAAAGGCCGAATCGACAAAAAATTTTGTGACGATCAATGCCGCACCGCCTTTAACAACCGACTGAAAGCAGATGACACCCACATGCGCAACGTGAATAATATTTTGCGCAAAAACCGCCTTATTATGAAAGAACTGGTGCCGGCCACCGAAGGAAAAATTAAAGTGAGCGGGCAAAAACTATCGGATAAGGGATTCAATTTTTATTACCACACACACCGCTACAGTACTAAAACGGGCAACGTTTATTTGTTCTGTTACGAGTATGGCTACCTGCCGCTTGATGGTGGCTATTATATGCTGGTAAAAAGAGACGCGGAACAACATTAGTTTTCGATATTGCACCTAAACAGAAAAGGTCACCGATTGGTGACCTTTTCTGATATAATATTCTGTTACGTTACTTATTTAACAGCTGCCTGGAAATTAGGATTGCTGAAGAAAGCACGGAATTCTAAATCATCGGCAGCATATTTTTTAGCTGCATTCATATCAATTCCTTCTTTTCCAGCTTCCATTAATGAACGGCTAAGATTTGTGGTACACATATCAACGTTACCACTACGTGCACCTACAATAGCCATCAGGTAATACGTGAAGCTATTCATTTGCTCAGGCTTCAAAGATTCCAATACTGATTTTGCCTCATTGGTTTGTTTGTTCAGCAAATAAGCCAAGGCTACGTTTCCGTCTTTTACTCCTGATTTATTAAAGTAGTTAATGGCATCGGCATAATTTCCTTTTTGAATGGCAATTACTCCTAAGCCGTAAGAAGCGTTGGCTTTGGTAAACATCTCTTCTGCTTTGGCACGGTTACCCATGTTTAACATACAAATACCTGCATTGTGCTGTAACATTGCCTCATTAGCCCCTGCCAGTTTATTGGCTTTTACCAACTCAGTTAAGGCGTCATTCCATTTGGCCTGAAACATTAATAATACGGCTTTATCATTATATGCTCTCCAGTCTTCAGGGAAACGAGTGATGTAATAATCGGCCATTCTTAATTTCATATCTGCATCGGTCATGATATATCCGAGGTGATATAATTCCGAAGCGTTAAGGCTGTCGAATTTCATTGCTTTGGCTAAAGCAATAATTTCAGCTTCGGTGCGCAACGGTGTAGAGCCCATTACAGTTAGTGAGGATCTTCTTAACTTTGGAAAAACATCGCTTATTAACCAGTCGTATGATTTGCGATGATTGTTACGAAGAGATTCTTCACGCTGATCATCGCTAATACCTTTGTTATTAATAATTACCAGCATTTCATTTTTATCGGCAAGTGTTGATGCTTCTACGGCTTTTCTCACTCCATCCCAATCTTCACTTACTTCATAACCCATGGTAAAATTAGAATCATTTGCCTGGGCAAAACCTAATTTTTTGAGTTCTTTCTGGAAATAAGCATAACTTGATTCCGAACGACTTTTTGCAAGTCCTCCATTTCGTTCCAGTTCTCCATCAGGAGAAGCAAAAGAAGTAAGTTTGATGTTTGCCGGAACAAATTTCGGATCCTTCTTAAGAATATTCTTTAACTCTTCTACCTGAGCTTTATTGGTGATTTTTAATTTTTTAATGCCAAAGGCCAGATCAAATTTGGCTTTATCCTGAGGGAAATAAATTTCAACAGATTTACCTGACATTTCAGCCGCATACGCATCTCCGGCCGCTTTGGGAGCCACATTGGTACGAACTAAATAAGAGGTGGTGATGGTTCCCTGTGCAATCTCCTTCACTACACCTTCTAACTCGTTTAATGATTTGTAGTCTTCTTTAACCTTTACGCTAAAGCCTGACATTACTTTGGCTTTACGCATATCACCAGAGTATTTGAACTTAGAGGTATAAGAAACCTTTCCACCTGTTTTAGAATTAATTTTCACATCTACCCCTTCAGCACTTTCGCCACCTACGGTTAAGGTGCGCAATGCAGTTTCACCTTTATCGGTTTTAAGTACCGGCTCAAATCGAATATTAGCTTTTGGATTAATCGATTTTTCGGGTACAATAGCGGTAACTGTAAATGCAACAGAGTCTCCGTTCACCTCAAGCACCTCAGGTTCTACCTGATACCTGTTCTTACCCATGTTGTTTTTAACGCTACAACCAGCCACTACCACCATTCCTGAGGTAATTAGCGCAGCTAAATACGTCTGTCTGAATTTCATATAATATTAAATTATTGGATGTTAACTATTAAATTTGTGGCGAAGTTAAGAAAAAATCCCCTTGTACCTAATTAAAATTAAAGGAAAAGCAAAGATTCCTGATTACGTTCAGCTGCGAGATGAACAATTCACACTGATTGCCTATTTTCGCCTCGACCGTCCGGAAAGGGCGCTGGCTAAATGCGGCTTGGAGAATAAACAACAGTTTATTTTAGATGAATTAGCCAAAATTCCGTTCGGCAAAATGCACAAAATCAATTTGAATGACTGAAAAAACACAAATTATTTCTTTTCAAAAAGTAGATATCTTTCAGCAAAAGAACCTCATTTTGGATGATGTCACATTTTCGGTATTTCAGGGCGAATTTTGCTATCTGATAGGCAAAACCGGAAGCGGAAAATCGTCATTGCTCAAAACCCTGTATGGCGAAGTACCGGTGACTAACGGAGAGGCTACCATTGCCGGAACGGCTCTTCATGAACTGAAGAAAAAAGACATTCCTTTTCTTAGAAGAAAACTCGGTATTGTATTTCAGGATTTTCAATTACTAACCGATAGAAGTGTTTTTAAAAATCTGGAATTTGTACTTAAAGCCACCGGATGGAAAAAGGATGATGAAATTAAATCCCGCATTGTAGAAGTACTTGAAAAAGTAGGGCTGGCTACAAAAGATTTTAAAATGCCCCATGAACTTTCGGGAGGGGAACAACAACGTGTGGTTATAGCCCGGGCAATGCTTAATAATCCCGAAGTAATACTTGCCGATGAACCTACCGGAAATCTGGACCCCGAGACCTCGGATGAAATTATGAAACTGTTACATCAGATTGCCTCGGGTGGCACGGCCGTTATCATGGCCACCCACGATTACCGGCTAATTGATAAGTTTAACAGCCGGATTCTTAAATGCGAAAACGGACGTTTGATAGAAAATTTTAAGTTCTGAGTTTAGCGATTTCGGATATTAGCAAAGCCGCATTTTTTTCATTGCAAAAACTATCCTCGAGCAACGCTTTTCGCTGACCTATTTGATTCAGATCAAAAGTTTGTTTCATTAATCTTTTAATCTCATTTTTCATTTGCTCGGGCTTATCCTTTATAATGCACAATTTCTCCAGTCCGGTGCTTTTTACCATCATGCTGTTTACTACACAAAATTTCCCTTTATAAAGCGAGTTTATAAGCTTCAGTTTTATTCCGGTATCCTGAAATGTGGGAAGCAGGTTGATGTGTGCGTTTGCAATAAGTTCGTCTATACGATTGGTGGAAACCGAGGTGATTAATTCAATATTATTTCGTCCCTGTACCTGATTTAGTAATTCGGTTGAAGGATTATTGCCCGCAATTACCAATTTTATATCGGGGATATCATTAAAAATTTCGCGCAGCAAAAACAAGGCAGCCACATCATTTTCTCCAACTGCCAAATTGCCGTGATACAAAACGTATGGTTCACTTTTTTCATCAATAGTTACCTGATGATTGGAATGAAAAACAGGCAGGTAAAAAACTGATTTAAATTTTTTGGAAAAGTATGCAAAATCGGCCGGTGAAATAGCCGCAATCAGTTGCGCCTGGTTTAATACTCTTTCATAAGCCCTCAGTTTCTCTGACTCTGTTTTAAAAAAATACTTTTTAAAAAAGTTTTTCTCCGCTTCCTCCAGTTTTGCGTAGTAGTGATGCTCGATATTGTGCATGCGCACAATTTTTAACCGTTTGCGAAGCAATTTATCCGACAAATGATAGGTAGTATGAAGTCCTTCGAAAATAATGGGATGATCATCATACAAAAGATTTCTTAATAAATTATCGTCATTGCGGCTGTTCACAATGTAAGGCACCCGGCTTATAAAAGGATTCTTATATGTTTTGCGTTTGTAGTAATAAACTTTATGGCATAATTCTTCGAGCTGCGGAGCCACATTACGGCCATAGTGATAGGCGTGCAAATGAATTTTTACTCCAAGTTCATGCAGTGCCTTGATTTTATAAAATACATCTATCACTCCCCCGTAATCGGCCGGAAATGGTACGTCAAACGAAATAAGGTGAAAATGCTCACCGGAGTGTTTCATACAATTTAATTAATTTATCCGCTTCGTTTTCCCATGTAAAAAGGTGTCGTGTGCGAATACATTCCGTTTGCAAATTATGATAAAAGTGCTCATTTGCCAAAATACGGTTCACCTCCGCAACAATAGTTTCCGAATCAGGATGGCAGATAATTCCCACCTGATATTGTTCTATTATTTTTTTATACTCCGGAAAATCGGGGTTAATGGAAGGAATACAGGCCTGCAGGTAATCAAAAAATTTATTGCTGAGTGAATAATAGTAACTGAGTCCTTTATTGGTTAATAAATTATAGCCGAGATAAGCCCGGGCTGTAAGTTTCGTTAACTCCAGCGGTGATACAAAACCTAAAAACACCACCTTTGACGAAAGACCTTCTTTAATTACAAATTCGCGCAAGGCATTACTTAAATCTCCTTCTCCGGCAATTTTCAGTTTTATCGGAATATGGTGCATTGCAACAATTAATTGTTCAAGTGCTCTCCCTTCATTTAAAGCTCCCTGATAAAGAATAAACTTTTCGTCAGAAAATTCGGGCTCACTTAAACTTTTAAATGGCATATTTCGGATTACTTCAAATGACGTGTTAAATTTTGTTTCAAACTCTGCTGCCAGGCTTTCGCTTACTGTATATTTATTCTTTACAGCAGGAATAAAAGTTTGTTCCACCCATTGCCACACTTTTTTTGTCATTGGTCTTTCTGCAAGCTCGGGTACCTCCGAAAAATACTCATGCGCATCAAACACCAGCTTGAGTGACCTGATTTTTGATACCAGAAAACAAGGCAGCAGTGTGTCGGCATCCACTGCACCTATCACCTCCCTTTTGCTGAACAACAAATAAAAGAACAAACGGATATTGTACTCCAGATAAAACAACTTGCCTTTAAGAAAAAAACAAGAAAGTCGCTTTTGAGAATAGCCTGATGACGTTAGCGGAACCGATGCCGGAAGCTTTCTCCCCACCAGGGTAACCTCCCACCCGCTTTTAGCCAGCGTGGCACATATTTTCTGCATGCGCTGGTCATAAGTGAGGTCGTTGATTACTGTAAATAGTACGGTTCTCATTTTTTCCAATTAAGCATTCCCTTTTTATCGGCATAAACCAGGTCGTGTTCCAGTGCAAGTTGCAAAACG
>Ga0268298_10003278_pt1 | contig 16684 bp, 14 predicted proteins | sample WWTPWeurt_MetaG_FD_194462 | JGI IMG/M metagenome (GOLD analysis project Ga0268298, IMG submission 194462) | Activated sludge microbial communities from WWTP in Nijmegen, Gelderland, Netherland - WWTP Weurt | ecosystem: Engineered > WWTP > Aerobic digester > Activated sludge | place... | reverse complement strand
GAGCCACCGATGATCGGCATATAGGAGCCAGTTTGAATAGGCTCTGACGAACGTCTTCGGGGGTTCAAGGTTGGTTGTTTTTCGGGGTGCTGGCAAGTGCTGTTTTGGCCTTGTTTGGACCCTGTCGAGGGGCCCGGTAGGAGGCCCCGTCAAGGGTCAGGCAATAGGCGTTGTGGCGCAGCCGATCGACGGTGGCCGAAGCGAGCAGCCGGTTGCCCGGGAAGGCCTGGTCCCACTCGGTGAAGTCGAGGTTGCTGGTGACGATGGTGGCGGCCTGCTCGTAGCGCTCGGCGATCAGATCGTGCAGATCCTCGTCGGCCGGTGCCCGCAAGGGTTTCAACCCAAAGTCGTCGATGATCAGCACCGGCACGCGGGCCAGTTGCTGGAGCTTTCGCTCGTAGTTGCCGATGGCGCGTGCCGCGTTGAGGCTCGCCACGAGCTGCGCGCAGGAGGCAAAGACCACGTCCTGCCCCTGGCGCACCGCGCAGTGCCCGAGGGCCTGGGCCAGGTGGCTCTTGCCGGTGCCGCAGGGGCCGACGATGAGCACCGGGGCCTTCTCCTGGATGTAGCGGCCGGTGGCCAGATCATGGACCAGCGCCCGATTGGTCGAGGGCAGTCGGTCGAACTCAAAGCCTTCGAGGGTCTTGGTAGCCCGGAAAGCCGCGCGGCGCAGCCGGGTTGAGAATTTCTTCTGTTCGCGTCGAGCCACCTCGTCCTGGATCAGCAAGGCGAGGAACTCGGTGTAGGCGAGCTTGGCATCGATGGCCTGGCGGTTGCGGGCCTCGAGAGAATCGAGGATGCCCGATAGGCGTAGCTGCTTCAGTTGTGGGGCCAGTTCGGTGGCGGGATTCATGGTGCAACTCCTTGGGGATGGAGAGACGCCAGGATGGCGTCTCGGGTCAGTGAATCGAAGGGGGTTCGTCGGCGAAGAGGCTTGCTGTGCCGCGGGCGAAGCGGGCCCGGCCCGCGTAGGGCTCGGGGCTGATCAAGCCGCTGGCGGGAAGCAGGTCGTGGCCGCCGACGAGGATGGTCTTGACGGTGCGGTAGTGCGGGCTGTCGTGGGCGAGCGCCCGCTCACAGGCGGCTTCGAGCCGCCCGGCGCCGTACTTCGTCTTGAGGTGAAGGACGCCCTGGGCCGCGCGCAGGCGCTCGCTGATCCGGTCCGACAGGAGGCGCTGGATGAGCCCGGCACAGGCCGGCCCGATACCGGCGGCCTGCTGCAGACACCAGGCGCGGTCATGGGCGAAGAAGGTGCGGGCCTCGGGCGGCAGATGGTCCGTGACAGTGCGCCGCTCGCCGGGCCGGCGCGCGCGAGCGTGGATGGCGACCGACTGGAAGTCCTGATAGACCGTCACCACGCTGTCGGTGGCACGCAGCCACAGGCGCTTGCCCACCAGCGCGCAGGGCACCGAGTAGAGGGCGCGCTCGAAACTCACGTGGCAGTCCCGATGCACCGCCACCTGGTGCCAGGTGCCCAGGTCAGGCGGCACCGCCGGCAGGGGCAACAGCAGCGCGCGCTCCACCGTGAAGCTCTCCAGCGGCTTGATGCGGGTCGTGCCGTGGATGCGCTGCCCGGCCACCTGCAGCACCCAGTCGCGCACCTGGGCATTGAGGTCGGCCATGTCCCGGAAGCTGCGGGTGGGCAGGAAGTTTCCCTTCACGTACTTCACGCCGGCCTCGACGATGCCTTTCTTCTGCGGGTCGCGCGGCGGGCAGGCGTCGATCCGAAAGCCGTAGCCTTCGGCGCACTCGGCGTAGGCCCGCTGCACCTCGGGGTCACGCGCGCAGGCCTTGGTGATGGCGCACTTGGCGTTGTCGATGATGAGCCGCGCCGGCACCGCGCCGAACCACTCGAAGGCGCGCTGATGGCAGCCGAGCCAGGTGCGCACACTCTGGTCCCACACGAACTCCACGTACTGGTGCCGGGAGAAGGCGAGCGTCATCACGAAGGCCCAGGTGCGGCGAAGCGCCCCGGTGGCCGGATCGACCAATTCGGGGCCGGCGCCGAAGTCCACCTGCGCCGCCTCCCCCGGATCGAAGGTGAGGCGCACCGTGGTGTCGGGCGGAAGCGCCTGGGCGAGCGCCGCAATCAGGCGCCGGACGCTGGAGTAGTGGCCCGTGAAACCATGCTCGCGGACGAGGGCTGAGTGGATGGCCACGCCGGAGACGCCCTGGCCGAGCCACTGGGTGACCAGCTGGCGATAAGCGGCAAGCGTCGACTGGGCCGTCAGCGGCACACGCGGCGGGGCCAGTGCGGCTGCGATCTCAGCGTCTGCCGGCAGGGGCCGAGTGAGCTCAAGCCAGCCCTTCTCGCAGGCCAACTCCCGGAAACGGGCCGCCTTGGCCCGTCCCATCAAACCGGAGCGCGCAATCTCGCGCTCCGAGTCGCCCTGACGCAAACGCATCAGGGCCTGGCGGTACTCGTGCATCTCGATACTCCTGCGGGCCACCGGCTTTCTCCTGCCAAACCCGGCAGGGTAGCGATGGACCGCTCAAGGTCGAGACGTCCGTCAGAGTGAGACTGGCTCCATTACGCCGATCCGGCGCTGGCGCCTATGTGCCGATCCGTGGGTGGCTCCATTACGCCGATCACGGAGTGGCTCCAATGTGCCGGTCGGTGATACTTACCGATTCTTCGGTCAGGCGCGTGCGGACAAACGCGGGTTGGGCTGGGAGTCCGTTCTGGCGCCGCACATGGCGCGCACCGAGGCCCGTATGGCAGCGCACCCGGTGGTGCTGTGCCTGCAGGACACGACCGAGCTGGATTTCAACGGCCAAGACATCGACGGCTTGGGAAGCTGTCCTATGAAGCACAGCGCGGCATGTATGTGCATCCGACCTATGCGGTGACGCTCCAGCGGCTGCCGCTGGGTATTCTGGACAACTGGATGTGGGCACGACCGCTGGGCACGCTGGAGAGCCGGCGCTGGGTTGAAGGGTATGAACGGGTGGCCGAGCGTGCGCAGAAATTGCCGGGCACGCGCTTGGTCTATGTCGCTGACCGCGAGGCCGACATGCTTGAATTGATGCAGCGCGCCCATGCGCTGGCCTATCCGGCGGACTATGTGCTGCGTGCCCAGCACAACCGGTGCCTGCCCCAAGGCGGCAAACTGTGGCCAGCGACGCCGGCCACGCCCTCTCTGGACGAAATCGAATTCACTTTGGGCCCACGCCACCCGGCAGCCCGCCTGGCTGCTTGCCGAAAAGCCACCCCCCCAAAGAACGCTCACCCTACGCGAAGTGATTCGCCGTATCGCTATGCAGGGAGGCTTCCTCGCCCGCAAAGGTGATGCTGAGCTCGGTGTCAAAACCCTCCGGCAGGACTTCGCCAGGCTCACCAGCTTCGCCAGGGGTGGAGCAGATGCGCTCGATTCATGCGTTATGAATTGTGTGGAATGGTATGCTGCAAGCGCCCGCCAGTTAAGCGGGTTGAAATACCCAAGGCGAATGGGGGTGTCCGGCAGCTGGGGATACCTGCCCTGGCCGACCGCATCGTCCAGACTTTGGTTAAGCAGGCATTGGAGCCAGAACTGGAAAAGCATTTCCATCCAGCCTCCTATGGCTACCGACCGGGCAAGTCCGCCCGTAAGGCGCCGGCGACGGCGCGTGAGAGCTGTTGGCGCTATGACGGAGTCGTAGAGCTTGATGTCAAGGGATATTTCGAAAACATCGCTCACAATCATCTTGATGCGCGTGGTGCGCCGCCACACCCAGGAAAAATGAGCGGTGCTGTATATCGAGCGATGCTTCAGGGCGCAGCTGCAGATGGCAGACGGTAACCAACAGCAGCGCGACCGTGGTACGCCGCAGGGCGCTGTCGTGCGCCCGCTGTTCGCCAACCTTTTTCTGCACTACACCTTCGACAGGTGGATGATCATGCACTGCCCCCACATTCCCTTCGAGATGTATGCCGATGATGGTGTGGCGCACTGCCGCAGCGGAAAGCAGGCCGAGATGCTGAGAGACGTGCTGGACCGTCGCTTCGCCGACTGCGGACTGGGGCTTCATCCGCTGAAGACGCGGATCATCTACTGCAAGGACGATGACCGTCGAGAGGAGCATGTCAGTACGGACTTCGACTTCCTGGGCTACACGTTTCGGCCCCGGCGATCGAAGAACCGGTACGACAAGGCCTTTATCAACTTCAGTCCGGGGGGCATCAACAAGGTTGTGAAGGCCATTCAGCAGGAGGTCCGGGGTTGGAAGCTGCACTTGCTCAGCGACAAGACTCTGGAGGGGCTGGGGCGGATGTTCAATGCGATCATCCGTGGCTGGATTGTGTATTTCGCTGCGTTCTACAAGTCGGGGTAATACCCCACGCTGCGTCATCTGGACCGCAAACTTGTGCTGTGGGCGACTCCGCAAGTTCAAGCGACTGCGCGGCTACCGTCGGCGTGCCTCACAATGGTTGCAAGGGGGGGGCGCGTCGTCAGGTGGGATTGTTTGCGCATTGGCGGTCGCTTTATGGGCAGGCTGGATAGGAAGAGCCGGATGAGCGGAGACGTTCACGTCTGGTTCCGTGAGCACCCGACGGGGCGGTTCCCGCGGGTGACTCGACTTGTTGTGCAGCGAAGCTGTGATCTGAAGAGCCGGATGCGTCAATCGCGCACGTCCGGATCTGTGGGGGGGCCGGGAGCGCAAGCCCCCAGCTCTACCCGACTGGGAGGTCTGAGGCTGCATCGTGCTTTCCTTTGTATCCTGAACGGCCTGTCGGGGCCCGATTCTCTAACAGGGTGATGCAAAACTATTATGCGCCGTCATAAACGATGTTATCGGGGGTCTCTTCACCCCTACCGCCCCGAAAAAATGGCATACAGGCCGTTCTGAGAGGTCGTCATATTTTTCCGGGCCCGGATTTCTACTCTTGCATCACCCTGCTAACTGATGATAGGACGATGAGGTTGGTTGTGTCCCTGATGTGCAGATCCAGATGCCCCCGAAAGCTGGTTCATCTCATTGTCAGCGTAATGTTGCTGATTTCGGTATCTCCGCTAGTGCTCGCGGGTGGAAATGCGCCGCCGCTGCTCCTGGCCGAGGTGTTGCGCGGCGAGGTGGATGTCACCCGCTACTGGGTCAGCGAGAAGCTCGATGGTGCCCGGGCGGTGTGGGACGGTCGCAGCCTGCGTTTTCGCAGTGGGCGGCCGGTTCATGCGCCGGCCTGGTTCATCGCCGGCTTGCCGCCAGAGCCCCTGGACGGGGAGCTGTGGATCGCCCGTGGGCGCTTTGATGCCCTGTCGGGCATCGTACGCCGCCAGGTGCCCCGTGATGCCGATTGGCGGCAGGTCAAGTACATGGTGTTCGAGCAGCCCGACGGGGCTGGCACCTTCACCGACCGGATCGAAAGCCTGCGTGGCGTCGTTGCCAGGGCGGGCGTTCCCTGGCTGCAGCTGGTGGAGCAGTTTCGCGTGGCCGATCGCCAGGCCTTGCAGGCGCGCCTTGACGAGGTGGTGGCGGGCGGTGGCGAAGGCCTGATGCTGCACCGGGACGACGCCCTCTATCTGACCGGCCGCAGCGACGCGCTGCTCAAGCTCAAGCCCCTGTTTGATGCTGAGGCCCGGGTGGTGGGGCATCTGCCCGGCAAGGGGCGTCTGAGCGGCATGCTGGGGGCGCTGCAGGTGGAGACGCCGGCCGGTCTGCGCTTCGAACTCGGCACCGGCTTGAGCGATGCGGAGCGGCGCAACCCGCCGCCGGTGGGTACCCTCGTCACCTACCAGTATCGCGCCGTGACCCCCGACGGCGTGCCGCGCTTCGCCAGCTATCAGCGCCGCCGGGAGGGCTTTTGAGCAGGCATCGGATCCTCGTTTCCGGCGGGCGCGGCTTCATTGGCCGGCGGCTGGTCATGGCCTTGCGGGCCGCTGGCCTGTCCCCCCGGGTGCTCACCCGCGGCCAGCCGGGTCTGGATGAGGTGCAGGGCGATCTGGCCAATCGGGATGATTGGGCCGCCCTCGATCTGGCCTGCTGCGGCATCGAGACGGTGTTTCACTGCGCTGGCCACGCGCATGCCTTTGGCGCCCTCGGGGCGGACGAAGAGGCGCGTCACTGGCAGGTCAATTTTGAAGGCAGCCGGGTATTGGCCGAGGCGGCTGGCCGGGCGGGTGTGACCAGCTTCGTGTTTCTCTCCAGCGTCAAGGCGGTGGGTGAGCCCGGTGAGGGTTGCGTGGATGAGGACTGGCCGGTGCCGCCGGATTCGGCCTATGGCCGCGCCAAGCGGGCGGCCGAGGCGGCCGTGCTGGCCGCGGGCGAGCGTTACAGCATGCGGGTGACGGTGCTGCGTCCGGCGATGGTGTTCGGTGCTGGTGGCCGGGGCAATCTTGAACGCATGGCCGCCCTGGTGCGGCGTGGACTGTTTCCGCCCTTGCCGGAAACGGGCAACCGGCGCTCCCTCGTGCATGTGAGTGATCTGGTGGCGGCGATGCGCCTGGTGGCGGCGGATGCCCGCGCGGCGGGCCGAACCTACATCGTGGCGCATCCGGTGACGCCGTCGGGCCGCGGGCTGTACGACGCCTTGCGCCAGAGCCTGGGCATGCCGCCGGTCGGTTGGGCCGTACCCCGGGCGGTGCTGCATGGGTTGGCCCGCTGCGGCGATGCCGTGGAGGGCCTGACCCGGCGGCGCGTGCCCCTGGACAGCGAGGCGCTGGCCCGCCTGCTGGGGTCGGCCTGCTATTCGCCAGCGCGTATCGAGGCCGAGCTGGGCTGGCGGGCGGGCACGGGGCTGGAAGCCGGTCTGCGGGAGATGCTGCATGCGTGAGCTGCTGGCCTTGCTGGCGCCAGTGCTGGCCTTCGTGGTGGCCTGGAGGGTGACGCGCGCGTGTTGCCGGCCGGGGGCCTGGCTGTATTTTCTTGATCAACCCAACGAGCGTTCGCTGCATGTCACGCCCACGCCGCGCACGGGCGGGGTTGGGGTGATGACCGGGCTGCTGGTGGGGGGCGCGCTGGTGTGGGTTGCCGGCCTGGGCAGCCTGCCCCTGGGCGCGGCCCTGGCCGGGGCGGTAGGCTTGGCTCTGGTTGGTCTTGCGGATGACCGTTTCAGCCTGTCGGCGCGCACGCGTCTGTTTGTTCAGGTGTTGGTGGCCGGGCTCTACCTGGCCCTGCTGGGCCCGGCCGGCGGCGGGTTTGAGGTGCTGGCCCTCGGCGTCGGGCTGGTCTGGATGGGCAATCTCTACAATTTCATGGATGGATCGGACGGCCTGGCCGGGGGGATGGCCCTGTTCGGTTTTTCAGCCTATGCGCTGGCGGCCGCGCTGGGCGGTCAGGAGGGGCTGGCGCTGGTGTGTGGCGCGGTGGCGGCGGCGGCAGCCGGTTTTCTGGTCTTCAACTTTCACCCGGCGCGGATTTTCATGGGGGATGCCGGCTCGGTACCCCTGGGTTTCCTGGCGGGGGCCCTCGGACTGGCTGGCCGGGAGAGCGGAGCCTGGCCCCTGTGGTTTCCGCTGCTGGTGTTTGCCCCTTTCATCCTGGATGCCAGCGTAACCTTGCTGCGCCGTGCGTTGCGCGGTGAGCGGGTGTGGGAGGCCCACCGCACGCACTATTACCAGCGCCTGGTGCAGATAGGTGTGGGGCATCGCCGCACGGCCCTGCTGGCCTATGCGTTGATGGCCGTGGCCGGGGCTGCAGCAGTGGCGGCGCTGCCCCTGGGGTTCTCGCTGCAGTGCGGCATCATTACAATGTGCGTATCCCTTCACCTGGTCCTGGGTTACCGGATCGACAGCGCCTGGCGGCGTCATCAGACCGGAGCTCCAACGCCTTGATCAACAAGAACTATTATTCCTTCCTGGTGTTCCTGTCCGACCTGGTCGGGGTTGCCCTGGCGTGGTGGCTGGCTTACTTGGTGCGCTTCAATTTCGATGTGCAGGCCGAGTTCATGCCTGCCTGCCTGGTGGGGCTGGGGGTGGCGGTGATTGTGCAGGGCGGCATCCTGCGGGCTTTCGGGCTGTATCGGGGGGTGTGGGTCTTCGCCAGCCTGCCGGATCTGCTGCGCATCACCCGGGCCGTTGCGGTGGCCGCGGTGGTGACGCCGCTGGTGGTGGTGGTGGCGGTGCGCTACAACCCCGGCGTGCCGCGCCTGGTCCTGTTGTTGCAGCCCCTGTTGCTGGCCATCTATGCAGGCGGGACGCGTGCGCTTTACCGCACCTGGAAGGAGTTCCACCTTTACGGCGCGCTGCGCGCACTCGGTCAGCCGGTGATCGTGCTGGGGGGGGGCGATGCGGCGATGAGCCTGGTGCGCGAGTTGTCACGCTCCGCCGAGTGGAGGGTGGTGGGGCTACTCGATGACAGCAGCGCCCGTCAGGGGCGTGAGGTGTATGGGTGCAAGGTGATCGGGCGCATTGCCGACCTCGAGCGTCTGGCCCAGGAGCTCAAGGTCCGCCACGCCATCATCGCCATGCCGGGAGAGCGTCATCAGGTCCGCCGGTCGGTGGCCAGCGCCTGTGTGCGAGCGGGGGTCAAGGCGATGATCGTGCCGGCCCTCGATGACGTGATGACCGGGCGCGTGAAGTTCAGCGAGGTCCGCCAAGTGGATGTGGAGGACTTGCTGGGCCGTGATCCGGTGCGCATCGACGATGTCGAAGTGCGGGAGTATCTGCGCGGCAAGGCGGTCATGGTGACAGGGGCTGGCGGCTCCATCGGCTCGGAGCTGTGCCGCCAGATCGCGCGCTTTGAACCTTCCGTGCTGGTCTGCTTCGATGTCAGTGAGTTTGGTCTGTACCGGCTGACCGAGGAGTTTGGGCTGCACTTTCAGAACGTTCAGCTGGTGGCTTTGGCCGGTGACGTGAAGGATGCGATCCGGGTGGACGAGGTCATTGCTCGCTATCGCCCCCATGTGATTTTCCACGCGGCGGCCTACAAGCATGTGCCTCTGATGGAAGACGACAATGCCTGGCAGGCTGTGCGTAACAATGTGCTCGGCACCTGGCAGGTGGCCCGCAGTGCGGTGGCCTATGGCGTGTCGCGCTTCGTGCTGGTGTCCACCGACAAGGCGGTCAATCCCACCAACGTGATGGGAGCCACCAAGCGTCTGGCCGAGCGCGTCTGCCAGGCTTTGGCGAGCCGTGGCAAGACCCAGTTCGAGATCGTCCGTTTTGGCAATGTGCTGGGTAGCGCGGGCAGCGTGATCCCCAAGTTCCAGGAACAGATTGCAGCGGGTGGGCCGGTCACGGTGACCCACCCTGAGATCACCCGCTTCTTCATGTCCATTCCCGAGGCCGCCCAACTCGTGCTGCAGGCGGGTTCGATGGGGCAGGGCGGAGAGATCTTCGTCATGGACATGGGCGAGCCGGTGCGCATCGCCGAGTTGGCCCGGGACATGATCCGCCTCTCCGGCCGTTCGGAAGAAGAGGTGCGTGTCGTGTTCACCGGTCTGCGCCCGGGTGAAAAGCTCTACGAAGAAGTGCTGGCGGACAGCGAGCACACCCGCGCCACCCATCACCCCAAATTGCGTATCGCCCGCGCCCAACCCGTCGACGACGGCTGGCTCGATGCCCTGCTGCTGTGGCTGCGGCAACGTCGGGCCGTCGGCGCATCCGAGGTGCGTGGCGAGCTGCGCCGCTGGGTGCCGGAATATGCCCCCTCTCATCCCTCCACCCCGTCCCTGCTGGTGGTGGAAAAGAACGCGCAGCGGGCCTGACCTGACATGAGACATTCCCAAGCTCACCATTCGCGCGCCCCTCGGGGAGCGCGTCACCCCCTCCGCTCCGACGGACCGCACTGACCATGGCCACTTACGCCATCGGCGACATCCAAGGGTGTTTTGCGTCCCTCACGGCCCTGCTCAAGCGGGTAGCCTTCGATCCGGCCCGGGACCGCCTGTGGCTGGTGGGCGATCTGGTCAACCGCGGGCCCGACTCCCTGCACACCCTGCGCTATGTTCGTGACCTGGGGCCGGCGGCGGTGACCGTCCTCGGCAACCACGATCTCTACCTTCTGATGGTGGCCTATGGCAGCGTGCGCAACCGGGGCAAGGACGACACCATCCAGGCGGTGCTCGATGCCCCGGACCGGGAGGTGCTTCTGGGCTGGCTGCGCACCCGGCCGCTGATGCATGTGGAGAACGGTTTCGCCATGGTCCACGCCGGCCTGCTGCCGGGCTGGACCGTCGCTCAGGCCCGGGCCCTGGCCCGGGAGGTCGAGGGTGCCCTGGCGGGCCCTTACCATGCAGATCTGCTGAATAACCTGTGGGGCAGCGAGCCGGCCGCCTGGCGTGAGGAGCTGCGGGATTACGAACGCATGCGGGTGGTTGTCAATGCCATGACGCGCATGCGTTTCTGTACTCCGGAAGGGGTGATGGACTTCAAGGTCAAGGGCGAGGTGGCCCGGGCGCCCAAGGGCTATCTGCCCTGGTTCGAGGTGCCGGGGCGCCTGAGCGCTGACACCACCCTGGTGGTCGGACACTGGTCAGCCCTCGGGCTCAAGATCGAACCGGGTTTGATGGCCCTGGATTCCGGTTGCCTGTGGGGGCGGGAGCTCACCGCTGTGCGTCTGGAGGACAAGGCCGTGTTCCAGGTGCCCTGCCCCGGGCTCACCCATGGCAAGGTCAAGCCGTCCTGAGTGCGTGTGACAAACCTCAGAACGTCAGCTTGACGTGTGGGGGCGACTGAAGTCGCCCCCACAGTCCCTCCCGCCACCATCGGGCAGCACCTGCAGGAGATCCGCATCCGGTAGGACGTTTCGCTTCGGGGGCGCTGAGGAGATGTTGTCGGTCGGTCAGTCGGCGATGCCGGCGACGATGCGGTCCCGTGCCAGGTGGGCGAGGGCTTTCCGGTCGGGTGTGTCAACGACGGAAAGGGGCTCGCCGACCCTCAGCCGGGCGATGATCTGCGGCTCCGCCACGATGGCCCGCAGGCTGTCCAGCAGGCTCAGATCACCATCGTAGGCCGGCGCCCGGGTGTATTGCCCGTCGGGCTGGCGATAGGCGATGGAGATGGGCTGCAGCGGTGCTTTGGCCTCGATGGCTGCCTGCAGCAAGGCCCCGTGAAACCCCAGCACATGGCTGCCATCGGTGGTGGTGCCTTCCGGAAACACCGTCACGTGCCGGCCCTGAGTGAGGAGGGTGGCGATTTCCCCATTGACGATGCGTGCATGGCCACGGCTGCCCCGGCGCAGGAACACGGTTTCGTGCCGAGTGGCCAGCCAGCCGGCCAGGGGCCATTCCCGCACCTCGGCCTTGGACACGAAGGTGGTCGGAAAGGCCGCGTTGATCACGAAGATGTCGAGCCACGACACGTGGTTGGCGACGATCAGGCTGCCGGGGCCAATGAAGGGGGCGTCGGCGTGGAGGCGGATGCCGAGGATCTTCAGCAGGCGGGCCGACCAGCGCTGTCGGAGCGCCAACTGCCGTGCCGGTGAGGCAAAGGGGACGACCACCGCGGTGAGCACCACCGCGGCCAGCAGGTGGCCGGCCAGGCGGGCATAGCGGGTAAGGGGCTGGAGGCGGTTGGCGGGTTTCAGTCCTTGCGTCCCATGAAGTGTTTGGCGTAGCGCGCGTCGAGCCGGGAAACCGGCAGCAGGATGGGCAGGTCGGCCGTGTTGAAATCGGGGTCCCAGGCCGGCTCGCCGCAAATCCAGGCGCCGGCGCGCAGGTAGCCCTTGATCAGCGGGGGGGTGTCGGCGTCGAGATCCTGGCGCAGCGCCTGCAGCGGCAGCGGCGTGCGCGGGAACATGCGGTACTCGAGCGGGCACAGGTGTTCTTCCTTCAGACGATTATACAGACTGGCCGCCGCATGCCCGCCGTCGGCCATGCTGATCGAGGCGCAGCCGATCAGGTAGTCGTAGCTGTTCTCCAGCATGTAGCGGGCCAGGCCGGCCCACAGCAGCGTGATCACGGCGCCGGAGCGGTAGTCGGCGTCGATGCAGGAACGGCCGATCTCCACCATGCGGCCGCGCAGGTGGCGCAGGCGGGTCAGGTCGAACTCGTTCTCGGAATAGTAGCTGCCGACTTCCCGGGCCGATGCCGGGGACAGGATGCGGTAGGTGCCGACGATGCGCCCGGCGTCCTCGTCGCGGACGATCAGGTGATCGCAGAAGGCATCGTAGAGATCCCGGTCGACGCCCGGAACGCGGGTGGGCAGGCGGGCGCCCATCTCTTCGCCAAAAACCCGGTAGCGTAGCTTCTGGGCTTCCAGGATCTCGGTGGGGCAGGTGGCCAGACCGACGTGCAGATTGCGGCCCGGGCGATGGGTGGTTCGTTGTTCCTTTTGCAGCATGGCGGAATCCTCATGAGGTTTCCGCCATTGTGGAAATGCTGCATTGCGTTACCGTGAAGCGGTGATGACGGGCCCGTGACGCAGCCCGTCGACAGCCTCAGCGGGTGACGCGGGTATTTCGCCCATCCTGGAGCAGGCGCACGCGCTCGCCGGGGGCGAAGTTCTCGCCGCCGTCTTCCTGGACGATGGCCAGCAGTTCGCCGTTGTCCATCTTCAGGGTCACTTCGATGCCTTGCTTGCGGGTCATGCTCTCTTCGGCGGCGGCGCCTGCCAGGCCGCCTACCACTGCACCGACCACGGCAGCGACGCCTGCGCCCTTGCCTGCGCCGACCGTACTGCCGGCGATGCCGCCGACGGCCGCGCCAGCCAAGGTGCCGATGGGCGAGTTGGTTCCTTCGAGCTTCACCGGGCGGACGCCTTCTACGACGCCCATGCGCACACTCATCACGCGGCGTGCTTCGGTGCGTTCATAGTCACCGCCGCCAAGGCCGGAGGCGCAGCCGGTGATGGTTACGGCGGCAAGGAGGGAGAGGCCTAGATTCAGTAGTCGCATCGCGTGTCCTTTTACCAAAGTCGTGTTCCAAAGGCTGCCTTGTAGGCTTCCCCGATCTCGTCGCGGGACGGGGCGTGGTTCTGCCCGCCGCGGTGTGCAATCTTGATGGCGCCCATCAATGAGGCGAGGCGCCCGGTCTGTTCCCAGTCCATGCCGTGCTCGATGCCATAGAGCAGCCCGGCCCGGTAGGCGTCGCCGCAGCCGGTGGGGTCTTCGAGGCTGGCAGGGGTCGCACAGGGGATCGACATCTTTTGGCCGTCGGCATGAATATCGGAGCCCTCACCGCCGCGGGTCACGATCAAGGCCCTGACTTCGCCAGCGAGGGATTCGATGCTGCGTCCGGTGCGCTCGCACAGCAGGCGGGCCTCGTAGTCGTTGACCGTGCAGTAGTCCGCCAGTTGCAGGCAACCGAGGAGTTCTTCGCCATTGAACATGGGCAGGCCCTGGCCCGGGTCGAAGACGAAGGGGATGCCTGCTTCCGCCAACTGGCGCACGTGCTCAAGCATGCCATCGCGACCATCGGGTGACACGATGCCCAGGGTGACGCCGCGGGTGTGCTCTACCTTGTTGCGATGGGAATGCACCATGGCACCCGGATGGAAGGCGGTGATCTGGTTGTCGTCCAGGTCGGTGGTGATGAAGGCCTGGGCGGTGAAGGTCCCGGGCACCTGAGTGACGTGGGTGCGCGCCAGGCCGAGGCGGTCAAGGCGCTCCAGGTAGGGGCCGGCATCGTCACCCACCGTGGCCATGATCAGCGGATCGCCGCCCAGCAGTTTGAGGTTGTAGGCAATGTTGCCTGCACAGCCCCCGAACTCCCGCCGCAGTTCGGGCACCAGGAAGGAGACGTTGAGGATATGAATTTGCTCGGGGAGGATGTGGTTGCGGAAGCGGTCATGGAACACCATGATCGAATCGAAGGCGATGGAGCCGCAGATGAGCGTGGACATGGGGCGAGTCGGCGAGAGTAAGGGTTTGTGTCGGGAGCGCCGGGCGGTGGACCTGAAGCAGAGGTGATCCGTTCCGGCCGGGCCGGGTAGTGTCAGGGGTAGAAGGCGTAGACGCGGTAGCCTGCGGCCGCTACGCCCGGTGCTTCAAAGGCCACCCGGATGGCGGCTTCTCCCCGCGCCGGGAAGGCATCCCTCGGGGCATCGGCCGGCAGCCACTGAGCGGGCTCCAGGACGCGCCGCACCAGGGCCTTGTCACGGGCGTCGGTGAGCGTGATTTCCACGTGGGGCCAGGTCTGCTGGAACTCGGCCCGGTTGCGCAGGGTGGCGTGCAGGGTGAAGTAGGCTTCGCGGCTGGCGTCGGGCTGGATGTCCGAGCTTTCGATGGAGATGTCGGCGGCGTGACGGGGCAGGGGCAGGTCGCACCCCAGGCCGGCACACAGGCTTTCCAGGGCGGGGCGCAGCTGGGGCGAGGACAGGGCGATCTCGTTGCGGAAGACCAGCGCGCCCTGGGCCAGGATCCCCAGGGTCAGCAGTGTGGCGGCTGCGGCCCACAGGGCCTGGCCGAGGGCGGGGCTGCGGGGTGCGTCCGTCTCCTCGGTGTCCGCGTCGTCGTCACCTTCGTCGGCCGCGTCGGCAGGCGGGGCGTGGGCAAGGGGGGCTGGCTCGGGCGTCGCGGATGCCATGGGGGCGGCATGCGCGGCGGCGGTGTCAGCCGGTGCCAGGGCTTCGCCAGCATGTCCCGGGTCGCGGGTGTGGATCAGGGTCTCGAAGTCGATGGGAGCTTCGGGGGGCTCGGTTTCCGGCGGAAGACCGAATTCCGGGACCGATGGGTCGGCCGGTTTGCTTGCCCGCCCGCCACCGGCTGGCTCGTCGTACAGGGCGTCGAGATCCAGAGACAGGGAGTCGGGAATGGGCAGCTTGCCCGGCGGGGGGGCGTCATCGACGGAGGCGGGCGAATCTTCCTCCGGCCGCGGAGGCTCGAAGGCCGGGATGTCGTCGAAGGTCGGGAAGGAATCGTCCGGGAGGATTTTGCCCGGGAGAGCGTCGCCCGGGCGTGCGTCATCGGCCGCTTCGTCGGCAATGGTCGCGGGTGTCGGGGGCGCGTCCGGCAGGTCGGCGTCGCCGATGATCTCGCCTACGGGTTCCCGGCGTTCGTCGTCGTCGATCAAGGCCGAGGCGGCCGGCGCCTCAGGCGTGGCCGCGTTGTCGTCCAGCAGCAGGGCATCGACGGCGGCGGTTATGCCGATGGCCGGCTCCGCGGGGCTGAAGGCCGCCGGGGTTTCGTTCGGGATGAGGTCGGCACCGAGCTCGATGACCGGCTCAAGGCTCTCGTCGGGCTCTGGTTCCGGCTCGGTTTCGGTGAGCGCCGGCCGGGCTGCAGGGGCGTCGATGGGCGCCAGCTCGGCGGGAGGCCAGGTGTCGTAGGGGTCAATGCGCTCTGCCCCGTCGGTGACGTCGGCAGGCTTCTCTTCCAGCACGAAGAGCGCCGGCCCGCTCGGGGGGGGCTGCAGGTGCGGATGGGCCGGGGTGCCCTCTTCGACCAGGGTCTCGAGGGCGTTGAAGGCGTGGTTGCACTGACCGCAGCGCACGCGCCCCTGGCGGACGCGCAGCTGCTCGGGGAGCACCCGGAATGTGGTGGAGCACTCCGGGCAGCGCGCCAGGATCATGACACCGCCTGCTCCGGCCGATGGCCTTCAAGGCGGACCCAGCCTTCGTGGGTGGCGCCGACCCGCAGCGTGATGTAGGGCGCGTAGGCGTCGATGACGTCCTGCGCCTGGGCTTCCAGGACACCTGACAGAGCCAGCTTGCCGCCCGGGGCAACGCGGGCTGCCAGCAGCGGGGCGAGCATCTTGAGGGGATTGGTCAGGATATTGGCGACGACCCGCTGGAAGGTGCCCTCGAGGGGCTTGGCGGAAACCTGCAGGTTCAGGTTCACGTTGTTGTTGGCGGCGTTGTCGGCAGCGGTTTCGACGGCCCGCTCGTCGATGTCGACGCCAGTGACCTCACCCGCTCCCAGCTTGACCGCAGCGATGGCCAGGATGCCGGAGCCGCAGCCGTAGTCGAGTACGCTGACGCCTGGCTGGATCTCGGTGGTCAGCCATTCGAGGCACAGCCGGGTGGTGGGGTGCGACCCGGTGCCGAAGGCCATGCCCGGATCGAGGATCAGGTTGATGGCGCTGGGGTCGGGGGACTCGTGCCACGAGGGCACTATCCACAGGCGGTCGGTGATGCGGATCGGGTCGAACTGGCTCTGGGTGAGCTGCACCCAGTTCTGTTCTTCCACCTCCTCGATGGTGAAGGGCGGCACGGCGGCAAGCCCTGCTGCGGCCGTGGCGGTGGCCAGGGCCTTGGCAAGGTCGGTGTCGGTGTCGAACAGGGCGATGACGCGGCTGTGGTCCCACAGGCTGGCCGGGGACATGCCGGGCTCGCCGAACTGGGGCTTTTCAGCCTCGGTGCCGGCGTCGGCGTCGTCAATGCTCACCGACAGGGCACCATGCTCCATCAGCGCTTCGGACAAGGCTTCGGCGCGACGCGCGTCAGCCTGCAGGATGACCGAGATCCACATCAGTTCTTGCTGACTTCGTTGCGCCCCGCCAGCTTGTGCTCCAGGTAATGGATGCTGGTGCCGCCTTCGACGAAGCGGGCATCGAGCATCAGCTCCTGGTGCAGCGGGATGTTGGTCTTGATACCTTCCACCAGCATTTCGGACAGGGCGATGCGCATGCGGCGGATGGCCTGATCGCGGGTATCGCCGTAGGTGATCAGCTTGCCGATCATCGAGTCGTAGTGCTGGGGCACCGTGTAGCCGTTGTACACGTGGGAGTCCACCCGTACGCCGGGGCCGCCGGGCACGTGCCAGTTGCTGATCTTGCCCGGGCAGGGGGTGAACTTGAACGGGTCTTCCGCGTTGATGCGGCATTCGATGGCGTGGCCGCGGAACTCGATGTCCTTCTGCTTGTAACGCAGCTTCTGGCCTGCGGCGACGC
>Ga0268298_10003277_pt1 | contig 16685 bp, 21 predicted proteins | sample WWTPWeurt_MetaG_FD_194462 | JGI IMG/M metagenome (GOLD analysis project Ga0268298, IMG submission 194462) | Activated sludge microbial communities from WWTP in Nijmegen, Gelderland, Netherland - WWTP Weurt | ecosystem: Engineered > WWTP > Aerobic digester > Activated sludge | place... | reverse complement strand
ATGCAACTATCGGTATCGTCAGGACCACATTATGTGCAACTGAACGAGTGGTCGATATTGGTTGCATCCGTCGCTGTTCCTGATGGGTGTACCCTAGCGAAGCGGCGAAAATGAACCGATTGAGGTGTTCCATTAGGATATTTTCGATCCATTTGAGACGCTACCGTGTCAAGGTTCAGACCCTAATGAGACAAAAAACATCTTGGTGGTGAGTTGCAAATAATGTGGTCCTGAGTCGGATGATTTCAGTCCTCTACAATTAATGATTTGGAGTGAAGTAATGCCTACTACTGAATCTTATCGTCAAGAAGTTCTGCGTAGAATTTCAAATGGATATCGACCTATCAAACAGGGTAAAGTAACTTATAGTATAAATGGATTTAGTTTTCATCTAAAGGTTAAAACGGGTATTTCAAATGATTATCCGTTCAATATTAACGATACAGTTTTGAGTGCAGATTATGAAGTATACATATGTGGGGATCATAACTTATTTTATATTATACCCATTGATATTATTAAAAAGGTACACTCAGATCCAAATGCAATGGGTGATAGACATCACCCAGGATATTCTATCATCCATATTATGCCCGATGTAGATGAGTTGTTATATGCTGCTCCAGCGCAAACAATAGATATAACTAGATATAAAAATAATTTTAGTTTTCCTATACCACCTATACATATACCTATAGCACAACCTGCGGACATTGGCTTATATTCACAGTTTTCAGAAGGAACTCCTACTCAAGTTTTAACTAATAGGTATGAACGGAATGTTGAGGCACGACGCGCTTGTATTAAACACTATGGTGCTAAATGTTTTATTTGTAAGTTTGACTTTGAAAAAGTATATGGATCAGTAGCAAAAGGATTTATCCATGTACACCATAGGGTTCCGTTATCTGAAATTAGATCTAATTATCAAGTAGACCCAATTAAAGACTTAGTTCCGGTATGCCCAAACTGCCACGCAGTTATACATTTATATGGAGAATGTTTACCTATTGAAAAGGTTCAGCTTTTTCTATTGAATCGGATACCGCTTGTTTAAGTTTTGGTAGCCCTAAAAACGGAGTGATTCCGGGTCTGATAGACCAGCCAACCACCATTTGTGGTATTCGAGCGATCACTTAAATTTTGGGTTTAAGGCGCAGTGGAACGGAAAACCGGGGCGCAGTTACGCAGCGCAAAAGTACGCACTTCGCACCAGTGCGCAAACCGCCCGACAAGCCGCTTGGGAACTGGGTTAATGGCGTCTTAGGGCGCGGTACAACCGCATTTTTTGCCAATGGATTTAGGAGAAAAAAGCTATGGGCGGTTGGGGAAGCGGGGAATATATGCGCCTGGGGGTCAAGAATTCCCGGCGCGTGAACCAGTTCCAGACGGTAGATATTCGCCAAGTGAAGAAACAGTATGGGCTGTCCGCTGATCGCCCCGGCCATGTGGAGTTTTCCTACGGACTACGGGGCGGCCCTGCGTCTGTTGCCGTATCGGCGGCGGTGGTCTGGGTTCCCTACCGGTTCGGGCTACGGCCCTTCTTTGAATGCCCCGGTTGCGGGCGGCGCTGTTGTCTGTTGTACCTGGCTGAACAGTGTGCGTGTCGGCGCTGTCTGGGGCTGTCCTATCCGGTTCAATTCGAGACAAAGCAGGATCAAGGTTTCCGCCGCGCATGGAAAGCACGGGAAAAGCTGGCACCGCCGGACGGGCGTTCAGGTTGCGACGACCCGATACCGGACTGGAAGCGGCCCAAAGGAATGCACTGGCGAACCTTCAACCGATTGCGAGATAACGCGGAACAGGCGGCGGTTGAACTCTGGGGCGGCCCGATAGGGCAGGCAATTGACAAGCTACAGGCGCAGATCGAAGCCCGGCGCGGTTGACCGGTAAAAAAGGTTTCTACCTATAGCCAAAAGCTATCAGCTGGGCGCTTTCCATAAGAAAATTCTTATATAGCTACGTTACCCGATACCGTTAAAAGGCTGGCGGGGCGCGAAAACTGGAACCGGGTTTGTACGCAAACCGGTGGGTTTGTCTGGCGCTCATCGCTTTCGGCCTTGCCCGCTGGGCGGTGGTGTGGCGCGGGGAGGGCGGCGCAGCGCGGGAGCGGGCGCGGCAACATATCGGGGAACGGGAAGGGGTGAAAACGTGGGGGGGAGATTGACCGATGGCCGCTATCTGGCTGGGCGAGCGGTGGATCAATCCGACCCCTAAAAAGAAAGAACCGCCCTCTTATGGCGATCCGGTCACTTATGTGGGAGATCGCCATTTAACGATGTTCGGGCCGAATGGATCGGGCAAGGGCGTGACGATTGAAATTCCTAATCTGCTGTGGCTGGGGAATGATCTGTCGATCGTGTCGATTGATCCCAAGGGACAGAATGCGGCGGTGACGGCGGCGTGGCGGGGGCGGTTGAGCGATGTTTGGGTCTTAAATCCGTTCGGTCTGCATGTGGGGCGATACCCGGATTTGGCGAGTATCGGGTTTAATCCGCTGACCGCGCTTGATCCTAATTCCGACCGCTTTTTTGACAAGGCGCGGGCTCTGGCGGAAGCCTTGATTCGGGTGGAGGGGGATAGTCAGCCTTTTTTCCCGCAAAGCGCCCAGGGGCTGGTGACGGGCTTAATTATGTGGGAGGTCATCACGGCGCAAGATGCGGGACGCACGCCTTCGCTCCCGCATGTGCGGGATTTGCTGATGAGCGCGGATCAGGGCGGCGAAAATTCCAAGTTGACGGGGTTGCAGATTACGGCGGCGCGGATGGCGCATTCGAGCCATTCCAGCGTTGCGAATTTGGGACGGATGTTTACGAGGGACGGTAAAGAAATTGCCAGCGTTGTTTCGACGGCGGTTGCGCAAACGCACTGGCTGGAAAGCGCCCCGATGCGGCGCGACCTCGAAAAAGGCGTGGTGCGCTTCGGCCAGCTCAAGGAAAAACCGACAACGGTTTATGTCATTTTGCCCGCTGGGGATTTGGACAATTTCAGCGAGTGGCTACGGTTGGTTATCACTATGGCGCTGGGGGAGCTCTATGAGCGCAACGGGGAGGGCTTGCCTGTGTTGTTCATGCTCTCGGAGTTTGCTGCGCTGGGTAAGCTCAAGCCGATTACCACGGCGTTGGGCCAAGCGCGGGGCTACGGCATTCAATTGTTTCCGGTGTTGCAGGACATCAACCAGTTGCGCGGCATTTACGGTAATGATTTTTCCCATACCTTTCTGGGGATGAGCGGCGCAACCCTAGCGTTTACGCCCAACGATCTGGAAACGGCTGAATGGATGTCTCGGCGCTCAGGGCATGAACTGACGGCTACCCCGTCATACAGCGACAATCGGCGCGGTGGGGCGAACGAAAGTTGGTCTTTTTTCCAAAATCGAATTTATTCCCCCGATCTCCTTTTTGGACTGAAGAATTTTCACGCGCTGACGTGGTTCGCCGGAGAAAGCGGGGCCGTGGCGGTTCGTTGTCGGCGGTATTGGGAATTGCCCTTCTGCATGGGTCGTTACAGAAAGGATCCTTTTCATTCCTGAAGAAATGCAATTTTTTTGGGGTCACCGCCCCGCGCCGCCCGCGAAGCCGAACCTTTGCCGCCTTCGCGTAAGCCATAAGCGCGGCAACCGGACGGGCGGTTATCGCAATGACCCGTTCCACCCCCACGGCACCCCTGGCGCGTCGCGAGGGATAGGCTGAAAAGCAAAGACCGTCCTGGGTCTTTTCTCCCGTTCAACGTCAAGGCCGTTTTCCTGGCCGTAGGCGCGTTTTTTTGTTCTTCGGGTAGTCAGGTAGCGATGAACTCCTTTTTGCCGCTGCTGGGGCTTCCTACGGCCTTCTTGGGGGCTTCATCCGGGGGGTCTTGCCTAAACCCTTCCTTCTGGATGCCGTCTTTTGATTTTTCGGTTCAGTGGCGATGTGGTGGGTTCATCGTCATCGGTCTATCGGGTCATCCTTCTCTCTCCTTCCTCGCCTGCTGTCCTCCGGGTCATCTCCCTGCTCATCAGTTCGGCTCAAATATCCTGGGGGGTCAGGGGGGCAACGTCCCCCTGTCATACCACGGGTGAGCGACCGGAGGGCGCGAACTCCTTTGTTCGCCTTGTTCGGTGAGCGCGAGGGCGGGAAAGTTATCCACGGGCGCGCTCATACAGGTGTTTTGGAAATACAGGGGTTACAGGAGTGTATATAAGGAGTCGGGCCAATTTGCGCTAGTGTTTCAGCGCAAAACCGCTAGTGTTTCAGCGCAAAACCACCTAAATTCCCGCTAGTGTTTCAGCGCAAGATGGTTAAGTTATACGCAACTAAAAAGCGCAAATTGGTCGAGTTATCCACAGCACAGAGGGGTGCCTCGTGAACCATGACCACTCAGATAAATTGATGCTTGAAGCCCTGGCGATTGAGACTGAACAGGCCAAGCAAGCCGGGGCGCTCGGTTACATGGCGCGTGCGCTAACGATAGCCACCTTGCCGCACAAGGAAACATCGGGGTGCGTTTTCGAGCGCAAGAATGGGCTGTTCAACTTGTCTATCCTTGCCCCCCCTAGCGTGGGCTTGCCCTTCGGCTCCATCCCTCGCTTGCTGTTGTCGTGGGTGACAACGGAAGCCGTGCGGACAGGTTCGCCAGCTCTGGAGCTTGGGCCTACCCTGTCGGCGTTCATGGCTGAATTGGGACTGGCGCGGCAGGGCGGAAAAAGAGGTGACATTACGAGGTTTCGGAACCAGACAGTGCGTCTGTTCTCATCCGCTGTTTCCCTCCGGTATTCCGACAGGGAACTGGATGCAGGATCAGGATTTAATCTTGCCGATGAATATAACCTGTGGTGGAACCCCAAATTCCCGGATCAACTGCCCCTCTGGAAATCCACGGTGACGCTCGGCTCCAAATTCTTCCGGGAAGTCATTGAAAGGCCGGTGCCGATTGACTTGCGGGCGCTCAAGGCGCTGAAGCGGTCGCCGATGGCGCTGGATATTTACTGCTGGCTGACCCACCGCATGTTTTATCTGCAAAAGCCTGTTGAAATTCCCTGGCCGCTTTTGCAACTGCAATTCGGGGCTGATTATTCCGATGATGCCCACGGAGTTAGGAATTTCAAATTCAACTTCTTGAAGCATCTTAAAAACGTCTGCCTTATTTACCCTGAAGCCCATGTTGGAGAAGGGGAGCGGGGTCTTGCGCTTAAGCCCAGTCCGCCACATGTCGCCGCGCTCCCGGAACCCAGGAAACCGGAAGAACGACGGTACTATGCGGCGGCGCTGCCCACCCCCAGCCCCGCCCCGGCGGCGCTTCTACTGAAAACCACGACCTACGAGAAAGCCCGCCAGGTCGCGCCCGGCTTCGATGTGTACGCGCTGGAACAGGATTGGCGGGAGTGGATCGCCAAGAAAGGCGAACCACCCAAAAACCCCGATAGCGCTTTTGTTGGCTTCTGTCGCCGGAAGGCGCAACCGAAAACCGCCTGACGACGACAAAAACTTACATTGGCATAAAAACAGAAAAAGACATAAGCATAAAAACACAAAAGCATAAAAACATAAACGCAGTTATGAAGCCTTCACACTTCCCGCCAGATATTGCTGGAGCAAGTCTTGGATCACGTCCTTGATTTTCCGGCCTTCCATCCCGCACTTACCTTTAAGCTGACGGTGCAAGTCGGGGGGTAGTTCCACGACCAGCCGGGCGGGCTTCGCGGCGATAGGCGCGGCGGTCTTGGGCTTTTCGGTAACCCAGGCTTCCGGGTCAACGGGCTTTCTGGTGGCGCTGGCGAGGGCGGTCTGCTTCGTCATGGTTCATCATCTCCAAGGCTTCCTGAGTTAAAGACAGGATTTCGTAGGCGGCGTATCCGTTCGGTTCGGTTTCCAGAACTGAAGCCCCCAGCGCCGCGCTTTCGGCGAAGGCGACGCGCTGGCAAACGGCGGTTGGCAACACCGGAAACGGGTAGTTCTCCAGGGCGGTGAACACGTCGCGCCCCAAAGCTGTATTTGCAATTTTGCGGTTTACTACAAAAGCAGTTTTCAGGTTTTCCTTGAAGGCGCTGGCTTCTTCGATGAGTTGCACGATGTCCGCCGCGCTCCAAATGTCGTGCGGCGACGGCTGCACCGGAATCAGGATCAGGTCGGCGGCCAGGATGATCGAGCGGGCAATGCCGCTGACCTGCGGCGGCGCGTCGATCACCAGGTGGTCGTAGTGGGCGGCGTGGGCGGCCATTTCCCGGTGCAGCTTGTCGGTCGGCAAGCCAATGATGGGAAAGAGCGGCGCGGCCTCGCGGTGCGCCTGCCAGGTGATGGCTCCGTGCTGCGGGTCGGCGTCCACGAGCAAGACCTTGTGCCCGGCTTGGGCGAGGGCCGTGGCGAAGCTGTAGGACAGCGTTGTTTTTCCAACCCCGCCTTTTTGGTTGAGAAAGGCTGTAATCATCAAGGCCCCGTCCTGCAAAAATGCAAATTTGTAGAAAACCATAAATGAAGGTTTCTACATTTACAAGGCAAATCACCACAATAAGGCTGCATGTGGCCCTCTGTTAAGTCATTTCCTGACCAGGCAGGGTTCAGCCTTAAAACCGCTCGGCAATCCAGGCGTCAATGCGGACAGCGGCGGATGCCATCAGGCGTTCAAACGCCACTGACGCGGGCGGGGGTTGTGGGTCAGTCCACGTCCAGCCAAACAGGTGCAGGGCATCGTCGGGGCCGCTGCCGGGGGAAGTCCAGCAGGGGCCTTGGATGCGGGCGTGGTCAGTCTCGCCGCTCGTCCAGTTTGCGGTGAAGCGGGGGGGAACGTGGTGCGTCACGCGGTTATGCCCGGCGGTGGTTTCTATTGTCCAGTCGGGGATCATCCGCCTGGCTCTGGGTGCGGTGGAAATAATCCACCCTGCGGGGAAGAGCGAGGCGGCGGCTCCGGCAGGGTGGGTTCTGTTGGGGCGGCGGCGCGGGGGGGCGCGGATACCGGTACGCTGACCGCGTGGGCTTTTTGCCAGAGAATCACATACTCGTGCATGATTCGAGGCAGGGAGAGCGGGTAGCTTTTCCGGTCGCTGGTCGTATTGAATTGCTGTTTGATGAGCACGGCCCGCAATTCTCGCTTGGGGCAGCGGGTCAATAGTTCGGCTTGATAGCTGGAATAGCGGCCGTTCCTGCGCACGTCGCCGATGAGGGTGCCGTAGTAGCCGCCGGGTTGGGTGGCGTGGCGCTGGTTTTTCATCACTACAATCAGTTTGTCCAGGAACTCGTCTTCGGTTGCACAGCGTGACAGGTCGTCGGGGTGGGGTTCTGTGCCCCACACGCAGCCGCTGTAGACGATGAGGTTGTGGTAGGGCGGGTGGGACATCACCAGGTCGGAGGGTTTGCCTACGACATCCAGAATCCGCTGTTTCAAGAGGTTGAACCCGGAATGCAGGTCGAGTCCGTAGGCTTCGATGCCCAGTTCACGGGCGACCTCCACCGAGGCGCCGCTGCCGACAGTCGGGTCGGTGAATACCTGCGGGTGGAGTGTCTCGAACAGCATCCGGTAGAGATGGCCGGAACAGTTGCCGCGATAGCCGGCGTTTCCCCACGGGCCACGGTCGGGGAAGGCTAATAGGCTGCCGCTGTTCCAGTTCCCGTCGCCGCTACTGTCTGCTGTGGGTTCCTGACGTGGGCGCTCGGTTGGCCGGGTCACTCGCCGGGGTGGGGAAGACCGGGCCATTCTGTCTATCCTGTCCGTTCTGTCCGTTCTGTCCGTTCTGTCCGTTCTATCCATTCTGTTCATCCTGTCCGGTGCGGGTGGGCCAGCAGCGGCGTCTTCTACTGTGGCGGGCAGGGTAACTGGCGGGGTGGTCGGCGTGCGCTCGGTTTCGGGCGCTGGGGCCGGTTGCAAGCTGTGCAGAAAATCGGTGGCCTTCTGGGCGTGGCTGGCGGCGGTGAAGATCGCTCGCCGGTCGCCTTTGAGGACGCCAAGCCAGCTTTCGATGTAGGCGGCGTGGTCGTCCCGGACTTCGGGAGTCAAGCTCAGGGCGGCGCACAGGAAGGCGCTGCCGATTTCCGCAACCAGTTCTTCCATTGCATAGCCGGCGTCGCCCCATTTCTTCCGGCCTAAGTCGCGGTCAAGCCGGGACGGGTGGCGCGTCCAGTGGGTGCATTCGTGGGCCAGGGTGGCGTAGTAGCTTTCCGGGTCTTTGAAGAACTCAAACGGCGGCATTTGGATGTGATCCGGGCCGACGGCGTAAAAGGCCCGGTGGCCGTTATGGCGGATGTCCGCGCCGGTGGCCTTGAAAAACCGCTCTGCGGCGGCGTCGCGCTGGCCGGCCTCTAAGGTCGGCGGGGTGGCAATCGCGTAGTAGTGGGCCGGGAGTCCCTCGATCTGCTCGACGTTAAACACCGTGTAGCCCTTCATGAAGGGGATTTCTTTTTCTTCGTCTTCGCCGGTCTGGTCGTTGGTTTCGGTTTTGGTGAGGGTGTTGGCATACACCACCAGGCTGCCGTGTTCGCCCTTCCTGACGTGTGCGCCTAACGTCTGGGCTTGCCGGAAGGTCATCCAGATCGGGGCGCTGTAGCCTTTGGCGGTGGCTTCCATCCACAGCATCAGGACATTCACCCCGGCGTAGGGCTGGCCGTTGTGCCGCAAGGGGCGGCTGATTTTCCCGGCGGCGTGGTCGGCGTTCCACGGCTGCATCCAGGGCCGCACCCCTTTTTCCAGCGCGGCGATCAGGCTTTCGGTCACTTGGGTGTAAACATCCGGTTTCATGGCGAGGCGTCCTTTCCTTTTTCCTAGTATTTCAGTATGGCAATTGCAACCCGGTCTAGGCCCGCGACCCAGAAGGCGTGCGCCGTGCGCGACAGCGGACGGCTTAAAAACCCGGAACAATCCCCGCCAGCGGGTTGTTCCTCTGTCGGCTTTCTCAATTAGCCATTGTCTTTCATTGATGTGGCGCCATAATGGCTCAAATGAGCATGAACGCCAAACGCACGAAACCTGTTGAGCGCCTTAACCTACGGCTGGCGCCGAATGTGTTTGCACTGATTGACCAAGCGTGCGCCTTGCGACTTGGCAAGGTGTCGCGCAACACATGGATCGCCGAAGCCATTCAAGAAAAGTTGGTGCGAGAACAGGAGAACAGCGCAGCGTGGGCGAAAACCGCCCACGGCGGTGACTGAAATGGCGCTGTTTTATGAATTTTTCGCGGGCGGCGGCATGGCGCGGGCGGGGCTGGGCGCGGGCTGGCGCTGCTTGTTCGCCAATGATTTTGACCCGAAGAAAGCCTTTAGCTACGCCGCCAACTGGGGCGCACAAGGCTTAAGCGTAAACAACGTGGCCGACTTGACGACCGCCGACCTGCCCGGCGCCGCTGATTTAGCGTGGGCGTCGTTCCCCTGCCAAGATTTGTCGTTGGCGGGCGCGGGCGCGGGCCTTCAAGGCGAACGCTCCGGCGCCTTCTGGCCGTTCTGGAAACTGATGCGGCGCTTGAAAGAAGAAGGCCGGGCGCCGCGCCTGATCGTGTTGGAAAACGTCTGTGGCGCCTTGCATTCCCATAATGGCGAAGACTTCGCGGCGATAGGCGGCGCGTTGGCGAACGCGGGTTATCGCTTTGGCGCGGTCGTGATTGACGTTGCGTATTTTCTGCCGCAATCCCGCCCGCGCCTCTTCATTATTGGCGCGGCTGGGCCAATTTCCGCTTCCTTGAAAACCGCCGCCCCCGATCCACACTGGCATCCCGCCCGGCTGGTGCAAGCCTATGGCAAGCTATCGGAAAGGGCGATGACACAATGGGTCTGGTGGGCGTTGCCCACTCCGCCGCGCCGGCCTTTGTCTTTCATAGATTTGATCGAAGACGAACCCCAAGGGGTTCAATGGCACACCCCGGAAGAAACGCGGCGGCTGTTGTCCTTGATGAGCGCCGTCAATCTCCAGAAAGTTGAGAATGCCAAAAAAGAAGGGCGGCGCCTGGTTGGCGGCCTCTACAAACGGATGCGGCGCGACGCCGCTGGACGCAAAACGCAACGCGCCGAAGTGCGTTTTGACGGCATGGCGGGTTGCTTGAGAACGCCAACAGGGGGTTCCAGCCGCCAATCCATTCTGCTTGTGGAGGGCGACGCGGTGCGTTCGCGGCTGCTCTCACCGCGTGAAACGGCGCGGCTCATGGGTCTGCCAGAACAGTACACGCTGCCGAAAAACTACAACGAAGCGTATCACCTGACCGGCGACGGCGTAGCCGTGCCGGTGGTGCGCTTTCTTGCGGCCAACTTATTGGAGCCGGCGCTGATCGCCTTTACCCAAAGCGCCAACAGGAAAGCGGCCTGACGATGACGGAAACGATAGAAGGGAGGCTGACGCAGTTCATCGTGGATCATGCCTTTCGAGGCAAAGGCCCTCTCTCCGTTGCGCTGGTCGTGACCCAGCACGCCCGCAAAATAGGTTTGCCGCTCGCGCCCGACAAGCTGCTGACCGACGGCGGCGGTCAAGTCCTCGGTTTGGGCAAAGGCGCTGTTCAAGGCATCCTGAACCGGCATGGCGTAGATCGGGTGTTAGCCAGCGAAGGCGGGCGCACCAGCCGGGGGAGCCTCAACAATATGCGGGTCTATGTCGCCTTGCTCAATGAGTTGTGCAAACAAGGCCCGCTCGATCTCGACATTGTAGAAAGATTTTGGATCGCCCGCGTTCATGAATTCTTCGCCGCCAAGCCATTCAAGATTCGGTTAGACGCTTCGCGCAACCTACGAACCGTCATCAGCGATGTGCTGCACCAGGCGACAGAACGCCAGAAAACCACGTCCGGCGTCTATTACGCTGGAGCCGTCATGCAACACCTGGTTGGCGCTAAACTGGATTGCGTGCTGGGCGTCGGCACGCTCGCGCACCACAGTTTTTCCACGGCGGACGCGCCTTCTGGTCGGGCCGGGGATTTTCTGGTCGGCGACGTGGCGATTCATGTAACGACGGCGCCCAGCGAAGCCCTGATTGGCAAATGCCGTGACAATCTCGACGATGGCTTGCGCCCTTTGATTGTTACCGGCAAAAAAGGGTTGGCGGTCGCGGAAGGACTGGCGGGCAATTCAAACCTCGGCGAGAGGATTGACGTGTTCGAGGTTGAGCAATTCGTGGCGGCCAACCTCTATGAACTCGGCGCGTTCGCCGCCGCTGGACGGCGCACGGCAGTCAATGATCTGGTGGAACGCTACAACCAGATTGTTGAAGATGTGGAAACCGATCCCAGCTTGAAAATTGAACTCAAGCGATAGGCGACGCTATGGCGTCAGCGCCGTCGGAAGCGCGTAGCCGCACCATGCGGGCGGTCAAGAGCCGCGACACCACGCCGGAAATGATCGTGCGGCGGATGGTTCACGCAATGGGCAAACGCTACCGGCTGCACCGCGCCGATCTGCCCGGCAAACCCGACCTGACTTTTCTTCGCCTGAAAAAAATCATCTTCGTGCATGGCTGTTTCTGGCATGGGCACGACTGCAAGCGCGGCGCTCGTGAACCCAAAGAAAACGCCGTTTACTGGAAACAGAAAATCAGCCGTAACAAAGAACGGGACGGCAAGGCGCAAGAAGCGTTGTGGGCAATGGGTTGGGATATTCTGGTTCTCTGGGAATGCCAACTCAAAGACCGTGAGGCGCTCAACGATAAGCTCACGCAATTTTTAGCCGCGCCGAACATGTTGCCTGTCTGCAAGTGATGATGGGCGGGCCTGTAGTGAGGGGCTGCAAGGCCGCGCCGCACTTGGGGTCTGCTGTTCAACAGCAGATAAAATAAGACATTGTGTCCAGTCACATGCCGGGCCGTCTATACTCCATTTGCGCTTCCCAATTAGCGTGCTGCCGTATAACCTAACTCTCTGGGAGTTATGCGGAAACCAATAATTATTAGTTATTTTTAAGGGGAAATTATGAGCATACCAATTACAAAAGGCGCTCACCATATCGGTCTTACCGTATCGAAGCTTGAAGAAAGCGCAAACTTCTTTACCTCCTTGCTTGGCTGGAAAGAGGTGCGCAGAAATGAGGAATATCCAGCCATTTATGTGAGCGATGGCAACCTTATGATTACTCTCTGGGCAATCAAAGAAGAGCCATCAATCGGATTCAATAAAAATAAAAATGTTGGGCTACACCATGTGGCTTTTCACATTGAAAATGAAGATGCCTTAAACACGCTTCACACGCAGCTAAAAAATAATGGCATCAAAATTGAGTTCGCCCCAGAGATATTAGGACAGGGGCCTGCGAAACACATGATGTGCTACGAACCAAGTGGCATTCGAGTGGAATTCATATGGCTAGGGAAGTAAATGCATGGAAAACATCACTGCGCGAATTCCGCTTTCCCGCCGGATGGGGCTGCGCTAGGTTGGCCGGGCGGTACAGGCTGGGAAGCCGATGACCGCCCGAAGTGATGACGAAAGCCGCCTTGAGCCCCGCTCAAAGCGGCTTTTTTCATGATGGCCCATAGCCGCGCCGCTCATTGCGGCGGCGCTGGCGTTCCAAAAGCAGTCTGGGCCTGGACGGCGAGGCGGTGCGGGGTTAGGGGGCCGTCACACTCACGGTGCCGTGCTTCTGGGAGGGCGCTTTGCTTCTAATGATGATCTGAACATCCTGATCCAGTAGGGTCAGGTATTTAAAAAGCCGATCCGTTGAAAAACCCGTTAGGCGTCCCCGCAACAGGTGTGAAATCTTGGGCTGGTCAATCCCCAACAGCTCAGCCGCTTGCACCTGCGTTAATCCTTTCAAGGCAATGACCTCGGTGATCCGTTGCGCAAGGCCCGCTTTCGCCTTGGCCTCCTCGGCGTCCGGCAACCCTAAATCGGCAAACACGTTGCCGCTGCTTTCATACACAGGGATGGTCTCTTTCATGGCAATGTCCTCCTCGCCTGGCCTACCCAGTCTTGGTAATGGCTTTCGGCGCGTTTGAGCCGCTCATCAATCAACTCCAGATCACGCTTCGGCGTCGCCAGGCCCTTCTTGGACTTCTTCTGAAAAACATGCAGCACATAGACGGCCAATGGAAACGTTACGGTGTAAACAGCGCGGTAGGTGTCGCCGTCATGGTCTTCCACGATTTCCAAGACCCTCGCCCCGCCAAAGCCTTTCAAGGGTTTGGCGTTGGGGTGCTTCCCGCCGCGCTGGGCAAAGTCGAGCGCGTAACCGATCTCGCGCATCACCTCGTCTGGACATTCCTTGAGGTCGTCGCGGCTGCGGCCAATCCAGAACAGGGGCTTTTCATCCGTCATATGCTATATATGGCATATTTTAACGCCAACGCCAAGCCCTATCTTCAGTTGTCTCCTGCACGGGCTGACCGTGACAGAAATCAAGATTTTTGACACGAACTCTCGTCCCTGCTCAATCAACAGATTGGTGGTGCCAAAAATCAGTGGCAAAATAGGGCTGTGAAATAACTGTCGCCGCCCCTTATCATTTTGTCCAATGTTAGGGTCTCGTGAGGGGCTGTAAGGTTGCGCCGCGCTTGGGGTCGGCTGTTCGACAGCAGACAAAATAAGACATTTTATCTGATGGTACGTTATATATTAAAATTGTATCGGGTTATCCAATTCACTTGCTTGAACATTAATGAGGATTAAAAATGTCAATTACAATAAAAAATGTCATAGATAATATGCCGAAAAATAGTAAAGGCAATGATAGCAACCAAATAATATTCTTAACCAAGCAAACAAAAGGAAATCTTTCATCCTTTTGTTCTGAGGAAGGCTGGCAAGATGCCTCAATGCGAGCGGCTGACGCATTTTTTGCGAAAATTGGGGAACAATCATCTATAAATGATTTAGAAAAAATAGGCTATGGGCTTATTGCTTTAGCAGGTCAGGATCCATGCTATAAGAAAAGCTGGAAAAGAGGCGCTTGGAACAATCCTGCAATAAAAGATGCTTTAGAAGATGCTGTAAGAGCAGCGGGTGATATAGCATTATTAATTTCCAACTTACCAGAGTGCTTAAAGCGAGTTAAAACAGCAAGCGCTGGAACTAAAAAAAATAATGATCCGGTTGCAGCTAGAGCGGATAGATTACTATTAGCATCTAAGATACCAAAGAAAATTTCTGTTACTATTGAACAGGTTGAGCGTAATCCTGATGTAGTTGATGAGGTTTTGTATCGAGCTAAAGGGATGTGTGGGTATTGCAAAATGCCCGCGCCTTTTATTCGCTCTTCTGATGGGGAACCTTACCTTGAGGTTCATCATATTAAGTTTCTATCACAAGGTGGTGAAGATACAGTAGATAACGCGATAGCGCTATGCCCAAACTGCCATCGCAAAGCTCATTTCGGATAACAAACTTTATATACTCTTTATCTCTATTACCATTTCAACCATTTACTACACTAAGACAATTTTAGGGAGCGGGGCATCCACGCACGTATAACAAGGCATTTATTTTGCTTTATCCTTTCGTTGCTTTCTGACCTCTGTCAAATCAACCGCTTACAAAATCACTTCCAACCGCGCAAAAGGGAACCCTTTTCCCCACGCTATCTGCGATTGGACAAAATGGCACGGTCCGTCTCATCGCAGATTCCGCTTTCCCGCTGGGTGGGGCCGCGCTAGTCTGGCCGGGCGGTACAGCCGGGGACGGCGGTGACCGCCCGAAGTGATGACGAAAGCCGCTCTGGACACACTCCGGGGCGGCTTTTTTCATGACAGCCTATAGCCACGCCGCTCCTTGCGGCGGCGCTGGCGTTCCAAAGCGATCTGAGCTTCGTCGGCGGTCGGAAAGGGCGTCAAGCGCCGCTGGCCGCCTTGGCCGATCCGGCCCCATTCCCGAATCAGGCACCAGGCTCCGAATAGGTCGGGTTGTACGTCCAGCCGGTAGTAGCGGTAGAGATTGCGGGCGGGGTCGCGGCGGGTGAGGGTCACTTCATTCATGCCGTCAGCCGCGAGATGGTGCTGTGACTGACGTTGTAGCTGCGGGCGATGGCGGTCACGGTTTCGCCGTGTTCGCGGCGGGCCAGGGCTTCGCGGCGCTGGTGCGCGGTGAGCTTGGGTTTGCGGCCCATTTTCACCCCGTGGGCTTTGGCCCGCGCTCGGCCTTCGCTGGTGCGAGCGCGAATCAGCTCGCGTTCAAACTCGGCCAGTCCGCCTAACACCGTGAGCAGCAACCGCCCGTGCGGGGTGGTGGTGTCGGCCCACGCATCGCTCAGAGAGCGGAACCCGGCCTGTTTCTCGCCGAGGGTCGCCAGCGTATTCAGCAGGTCGCGGGTGGAACGGGCCAACCGATCCAGCCGTGTGACTGTCACCACGTCGCCGGGGTTGAGCGCGTTCAGCAAGCGCCGCAACTGGGCGCGGTCGCTTTGTACGCCACTCGCTACTTCCTGGAAGACTGTTCCACAGCCGGCTTCGGTCAGTTGCCGCACCTGAGCGGCGACGCTCTGGCCGTCGGTGGACACTCGTGCATAGCCGTAGATCATGGCTTTATTTTGCACGTCATTTTCGCACAAGAAAAGCCTTTTCTAATCAATACCCTGTCGCTTGTGCAAAACTCTTGATTTGTGGACAAGGCTGATTACTCTCAGAAAACGATGGTTTCCGGGAAGCGCTTTGTTGCGATAACGTACATCTTCAATCCGTACAATCCTTGACTCTCAAGGGCGGTTGTTGTACGGATTGAAGATGTCTATACAAGAAAGGGGGTTGCCATGCCGCGTCTAGCCGTTGAAACCAATAGCCGCATGTCCTTGCGGATTCCCGCCGCCGACAAGGCGCTGTTGATGCGGGCCGCCGCCTTGCAAAACACCGGCTTGACGGATTTCGTTATCCGTACCGGGGTGCAGGCCGCACGGGAGGTGATTGCTCAGGCTGAACAGATGCAGCTCTCGGAACGGGATAGCCTGCGCGTGCTGGATCTGTTGGAGAATCCGCCCCCGCCCAATGAGAAACTACGGGCCGCCGCTCGCGCCTTGCCGGGGCCTCTGGCATGACATGGGCTTGGCATGAAGAGCCGATTGCAAAACACCATGACCGGGCTGCGTTCGATTGCGGCAACGCCGCCTTGAATGAGTTTTTGCGCCGTCATGCACGTAAGAGCCATATGCAGGGCAGCGCCAAGACTTTTCTGGCAATAGATAACGCCGATGGCAAAACCCTTCTGGGTTATTACAGCGTCAGCCCGGCGTCGATCGCTTATGCGCGGGTGCCGGATGTCATCACCCGTGGGCTGGCGCGGTATGACGTGCCAGTCTTTCGGTTGGCGCGGCTGGCGGTGCGTTGCTCGGCGCAGGGGCAAGGACTCGGAGGTCAACTCCTGTTAGCGGCAGGTCGGCGCTGTCTGCTGGTCGCTGCGCAAGCGGGAGGCGTCGCGCTGTTGATTGACGCCAAGGATGATCGAGCGGCGCAGTGGTACGCTCGTTATGGAGCGCTGCCGTTGCTGGATGCGCTGCGTTCGCTGTTGCTGCCGTTCGAGACGATCCACGCCGCCCTCGTGGCGGTGGACAAGCTCTGAATCCTCCCTTGAGCGGATCAGCAAGAGTTTTGACACGCCTCCACGCCCCTGCTCAATCAACGGCTTGGCGGCGCAAAAAATCAGGGGCCAAATAGGGCTGTGAAGAGGCTGCCGCCGCTCCTTATCATTTTGTCCAATATTAAGAGTTTCGTGAGGGGCTGCAAGGCCGCGTCGCACTTGGGGTCTGCTGTTCAACAGCAGATAAAATAAGACATTGTGTCCAGTCACATGCCGGGCCGTCTATACTCCATTTGCGCTTCCCAATTAGCGT
>Ga0268298_10003276_pt1 | contig 16685 bp, 14 predicted proteins | sample WWTPWeurt_MetaG_FD_194462 | JGI IMG/M metagenome (GOLD analysis project Ga0268298, IMG submission 194462) | Activated sludge microbial communities from WWTP in Nijmegen, Gelderland, Netherland - WWTP Weurt | ecosystem: Engineered > WWTP > Aerobic digester > Activated sludge | place... | reverse complement strand
TCGGCGATCTGCCGGCCACGACACCTTTGCCGCAACGTTACGACGGGGCCATCGTGCAGGGCATGAAGGCCTTTCAGGCGCGCCACGGGCTGGCGCAGGACGGCGTGATCGGCAGGGATTCCCTTGCCCAGCTGGAGGTGTCGCCGGCCCTGCGGGTGCGCCAGATCGGACTCAATCTGGAGCGCCTGCGCTGGACGCCGTTCTTGCGGGCGCGGCGCATGATCGTTGTGAATGTGCCGGAGTTTGTGCTTCGGGCCTACGCGTGGCGGGATGGCGCGGTGGAGGAGAAAGCACAGATGAAGGTGATCGTCGGCAAGGCGCTCGATACGCGTACGCCGATTTTTTCCGAAGACATGCGTTTCATCGAGTTCAGCCCTTTCTGGAACGTGCCGCCATCAATCGCCCAGGCCGAAACCGTGCCGAAACTGAAGCGCGAGCCGGCGTATTTCAACGAGCAGGGTTTTGAGTTCGTGGCTGGCGACGGGCGGGTTCTCAAAAACCTGTCTAACGACAATCTGGATGCGCTGCTGCGTGGCCAGCTGCGCATCCGTCAGCGACCGGGGCCAAAGAATGCGCTGGGCGACATCAAGTTCGTGTTTCCCAACAACGACAACATCTACCTGCACCACACGCCGGCGCCACAGCTGTTTGCCCGCCCGCGGCGGGATTTCAGCCATGGCTGCATCCGTGTGGAAGCGCCGGTGGCGCTGGCGAAGTTCGTGCTGGACACCCAGCCCGAATGGGACGAAGCACGCATCCGCGAGGCGATGGCGAAAGGCACCTCGACTACCCTGCGTCTGCGTGAACCGCTGCCGGTAGTGATTGCCTACAGCACCGTGGTGGCGAAGGCGGATGGCCGGGTGTTCTTCTTTCCTGACATCTACGGCCACGACGCGCTGCTGGATGAAGCGCTGAAGAAACGCCGACCGCGCAAGCTCTAGCGGTAAAACGAATCAAAAATCCGATGTAAACAACAGCGGGGGGCGAACTTGTCGAGCAAGTCCGCCCCCCGCGCGATTTACAACGGCCTGATTACTGCTTGTAGGCTTCGACCGGCAGGGTGATCGTCACTTCGTCGCCAACATAGGGCGCGTTCTTGCCCATGTTGAAGTCGGTGCGCTTGACCTTGGCGGTGGCGGTGGCGCCACAGGCATCCTTCTTCAGCATCGGGTGGGGCATGCAGTGGAAGGACACGACGGTGAGGGTGACTGGCTTGGTGATGCCCTTGAGGGTCAGGTTGCCTTCGATGGTAGCCGGCTTGTCACCGTCGAAGTTCACCTTTGTGGACTTGTAGGTGGCGGTCGGGAACTTGGCGGTGGCCAGGAAGTCCTCGCCCTGGATGTGCTGGTTGAACAGCGGGTAGCCGGTGTTCACCGAGGTGGTGTCGATGGTCACATCCACCGAGCCGGTCTTGGCCGCGCGGTCGAGGGTGATGGTGCCGGTGGTCTTGTCGAAGCGGGACAGCTGCACCGAGTAGCCGAGGTGGTTGTACTCGAAGCGCGGCAGGGTGTGGGTGCTTTCGATGGTGTAGGTCTCGGGGGCAGCGAAGGCGGCGGAGGAGATGCCGGCAGCGATGGCGAGGGCGACGATTTTTTTCATGGATTGTCCTTTTTGAACGACTGTTGGGGGGAGCTTACTTCTTGGCCGCGGCGGCCGGAGCTGCCACGACGTGGAACTTGATTTCGATTTCGTTGGCGACGGCCGAGACATCGGCCCACGGGCCTTCGCCAATGTTGTAGTCCATGCGCTTGAGCACGAAGCCGCCGTCAAAGACGCCGTTGGCGCCGTCCTGCTTGAAGGTAAAGGGAGCCACGATGTCGCGGGTCTGGCCCTTGATGGTCATCTTGCCGATGGCTTCGAAGCGGTTTCCGCCGAGCGCCTTGACGCCACTCGATACGAACTTCGCGGTCGGGAAAGCCTTGACGTTGAACCACTGCTTGCCGACCACCTCGTCGTTGGCGTCCTTCGAGCCGGCGTCGATGCTGGCGAGGTCGATCTCGAGCACGGTGCTGGCGGCGGTGGGTTTGGCCGGGTCGAAGCTGATCTGGGTGCTGAACTTTTTAAAGCTGCCGGGTACCGGCACGCCCATCTGCTTTGACGAAAAGGCGAGGCTGCTCTTGGCGGCATCCACGTGCTTGAACTCGACAGCCTGGGCGGCGCCGGAAATCAGCAAGGCTGCGGCGGGCAGGGCGATGTGGCGAAAATTCATGGAATCTCTCCGGGTGATTGGGCTGTTATTTGGCAAAGGGCAGCATGCGGCGTAGGGTGCTGTCCCGGTCGATGACGTGGTGTTTGAGCGCGCCGGCAACGTGCAGGCCAACGAGGATGAAGAGCGCCCAGTTGAGTGCTTCGTGCACTTCCTTCAGCAAATCGCCGAGGTCGGGGTTCTTGGCGAGCAGGTCGGGTAGCGGCAGCACGCCGAAATAAACAGTCTGGAAACCTTTGGCCGAGCTCATCAGCCAGCCTGACAGCGGCACCAGGAACATTAGCAGGTAAAGCAGGTGGTGCGTGCCTTCGGCAATCTTGTGCTGCCAGGCCGGCATGGGCAGCGCGGCGGGCGGGCGATGGGTGATGCGCCACAGGATGCGCGGCACGAAGAGCAGCAGCACGGTGATGCCGATCCACTTGTGGTACGAGTAGAGCTTGAGCTTGTCGGGCGACAAGGGCAGGTCATGCATGTAAACGCCGAGGGGCCAGGCAACGATGATCAGCAGCGCGATGATCCAGTGGGCACTGATGGCCGGGCCGGTATAGCGTTGGTTGGAAGGGCTCATTCTTTTCAGTGCTCCAGTGTGATGGGGGCCGGGCTGGCGTCCTGCCAGAGATAGGCGTCCATGGACAAGCCGCCGTAAGTGTATTCGGGTTCCAGGCGAAGGGGTTTTTCGCCGGGCTGTGCGGCACCAAGGGCGGCAAAGAGCGGCAGCAGGTGCTCTTCGCTGGGGTGGGCGTCGGCGCCGTGGGGGGCGAGGCGGCGGTAGTCCAGCAGCGTCGGGCGGTCGTCCCGGGCGAGGGTTTCGCCGATCCAGTCGGAAAAGGCGATGGCTTGCGGCCGCGGCTGGCTGTTGGTGCCCCAGGTGAGCCAGCCGAAGTTGTGGGTGACTGCGCCGGAGGCGAGGATCAGCACGCCTTCGTCGCGCAGCGGGCGCAGCGCGGCGCCGATGCGACGGTGCCAGTCGGGGCCGGCGTGGGGTTGCAGCGCCAGCTGCACGACGGGGATGTTGGCTTCCGGGTAGAGGGCCTTGAGCGGAATCCAGGCGCCGTGGTCGAGCCCGCGCTCGGGCACTTCGGCGTTGGGCAGGCCGGCCGCGGCAAGGAGTTCACGCACGCGGGTGGCCAGCGCCGGGGCGCCGGGGGCCGGGTAGCTCATGTTGTAGAGCTCCGCCGGAAAACCGCCGAAATCGTGGATCGTCTCGGGCGTTGCGGCGGTGCTTACTGTTGGCTCCTTCGCGGCCCAGTGGGCGGAAATTACCAGGATCGCTTGCGGGCGGGGCAGGTCGGCGCCGAGGGTTTCCCACATGTGCACGGCGGCACCGGGGGTGAGCAGTACGTCGGGTGCGCCGTGGGAAACGAAAAGTACGGGTTGTCGGCTCATGCAGGGCTCCCTGGAGCAATGTTGCGTGGTGTGCGCGGCGAATGGCCGCTGTGACATGGATGCACTGTAGACTTTTGATTCGTTCCAAAATAGCCTTTAATGAAGACATCTTTGTTGCTGGAATTGAAACAATGGATCGACTGAGTGCGATGGACGTCTTCGTTCGCGTGGCCGAGACCGGCAGTTTCACCGCTGTTGCCGATCACCTCGGCCTTGCCCGGTCGATGGTGACGCGCCAGGTTTCGGCGCTGGAGGCTCATCTGGGCGTCAAGCTCATCGCCCGCAGCACGCGCAGCCTCAAGCTGACGGCCGAAGGGGAGGTTTACCTCGAACGCTGTCGTGAAATCCTCGGCCTTGTGGGCGCCGCCGAGGGCGATCTGTCGGGCGGGGACAGCAGGCCCCGAGGGCCGATCCGCATCAGTGTGCCGGTGAGTTTCGGTGTGCGCTACCTGGCGCCGCTGGTGGCCGAGTTCGTGAATATTCAGCCGGAGGTGAGCCTCGATGTGGATTACAACGACCGCCAGGTGAACCTCATTGAAAGTGGCATCGACATGGCGGTGCGCATCACCAGCCAGCTTGATCCGACCCAGGTGGCGCGCCGGCTCAGCACCTCGCGCATGCTGACGCTGGCCTCGCCCGATTACCTGGCCCGCCACGGCCGCCCCGAGCTTCCGCAGGATCTGGCGGCCCATCACTGCCTTGGCTACACCGCCAGCACGCGGTCGAGCTGGCCCTTTCGGGTCGATGGTGAAACCCTGTGGGTGCCGGTCAAGTGCCGCCTGCAGTCCAACAGCGGCGATGCGCTGGTGGATGCCTGCCAGCGCGGCCTCGGCATCTGCCGCCAGCCAAGCTTCATCGCCGCGCCGGCGCTCAAGGCCGGCCGGCTCGAGGCCATCCTCACCGATTATCCGGGGCCGGAAGTTGGTATCTACGCGGTGTTTCCGAGCAACCGCTACCTGCCCACGCGGGTGCGCGCACTGGCGGATTACCTCGCCGAGTGTCTTGGCCCGGTGCCCAGCTGGGATCAGGGCTGAGTCGGATGGCATCGTGCAAGATTTGCCGGATGCTGCGTTGCAGTGGTCATGATCTTTGCTATAACACCATCATGACCGGCCCCGACAGAGAGGCCCACGGCTGATCTGCAGGGCATGCATCCTGCAGCAGCAGGGCAAGCGCCGGGCGTGCACTCTTCCGTTAAGGAGATGCAGCCATGAAACGCACCCATCTGGTCGCGCTCGCGGCCATCCTTGCAGTTTTTGCATCGTGGTTTTTGATGCGCCCCGGTGGGGTGAATCCAGGCCCGCAGCTTATCCAGGCCCATGCACAAAACGCGCCGGCTGCGCTCGTTTCCACAGCGGCTCCGGTGCCCGACCCCGGCCAGGTCGATCAGGATCTGCCCTACCGTGAATCGTGCGCCCGCGAAGGGCTCAACGAATCCGAATGCGTCGGCCGCCTGATCTGGTTCAAAGCCACTGCCGGCAATGAACGCTTTCATACCTACACTTTCCAGCAGCGCGTCGGAGTGCTTGTCGACTGGTTTCGCGTGCTGCGCGCCGACCAGCGGGATGACCGCTTCTGGGCCTGGGGCATCATCAACGACCCTTCCTGCTGCAAGCCCGGGGACGCCGATTGTCCGGCCAAATCGCTCGATGAAACCTATGGTTTCGACTGGTGCCCCGGCGACGACGTGCTGCTCAAATACGTGGGCAAGCCAGGTTACGTGGACCCGGCCTGCGGCCTGAAAGACGCCGCCCTCGACCCCGACGACCCGCACAGCCAGGCCGGCAAGCTCGACCAGCGGCATTCGGCCTGCGATCTTAAATTTGGCACCTCGACCGGTGCGCTGGGCATTCGCAAGTTTCCCAACCCGCGCTTCGACCCCGAAAAATGGAAGGCCGTTAATGGCGGCTTTGGCGGCAACGCCGGCTGGGCCGGCTTCGACCGTCGCATGGACAGCACCACCGGCATCGAATCCGACAGCCGCGTGAGCAAGCTTGCGGACGCCTCGATCGAGCCGCCTTTCCTGATCGGCACTTCATGCGGCTCCTGCCACATTGCCTTCGATCCGCTCAAGCCGCCGGCCGACCCGGCCCACCCGAAGTGGGAAAACATCAAGGGCCTGGTGGGCAACCAATACACCCGCATGTCCGAGCTGCTGGGTTCCGGCATGCACAAGTCGGCGCTGGAATACCAGATGTTCGCCCACGCCCGGCCCGGCGTGACCGACACCTCGGCGATCTCCCACGACCAGGTGAATAACCCCGGCACCATCAACGCGCTGATCAATGTGGCCCAGCGCCCGGTGTTCAAGGGGGAGGCGGTGAGCAAGTGGCGCAAGGTAGCGGAATGCGGCGCCGAGAAGGACGAAGGCAAGTGCTGGTGCGAGCCCGGCCGTCAGGGCAAGTGCTGGCAGTTTTCGACCCGCAGCGACGACGTGACGCCGGTTTTTCTCGCCGGCACAAAGGTCGATCTGCCCGGCATTCACCACATCCTTAAAGGCGGCGAAGATTCCACCGGCGCCCACGAGGCGATCCAGCGGGTGTATTTCAATATCGGTTCGTGCTCCGAGCAGTGCTGGGTGAATCACTTCACCGACATGCGGCAGGTTGACCCTGAACAACGCGGCTTTGGCCAGACGCCGTTCAATGTCGGCCAGTGCCGGCGCGACTGCCCCAACTTCCGCGCCGTGGAAGACCGCCTGCAGAACATCCTCGACTTCTTCGCCTCGGCCGAATCCGACGAAACCGACCTCCACGTGGCCCGGGCCAATGCCCGCAAGCTGCCCGCATACAGTCGGGCCGACCTCGTTGCCGATCTCGACAAGGAATTCGGCAAGGGCGCCGTGGCCCGTGGCCAGACGGTGTTTGCCGAAAACTGCGCGCGTTGCCACTCGAGCATTCCCGAGGCGGAGGGCGGGCCGTTCAAGAGTCGCGATTTTGCCGCGCCGAATGACGCCCACCCGCGCAAGCTGCGTGCGGATTTCCTCGGTAACGACCAGGCCACGCCGGTGACCGAGGTGGGCACCTTCCGCTGCCGCGCGCTGCACTCCAACCACATGGCCGGCCATCTTTATATGGAATACGGCAACGAAGCCATGCGCGGCCGGGCCGTGGTGCCCGACATTCCCGAGCAGAATGCGCTGAAAAACGGTGGCCGTGGCTACATGCGCAATGTCTCGCTCGTGAATGTCTGGGCGACGGCGCCCTTCATGCACAACAACGCCATCGGCCCGGAAATCTGCGGCAAGCCGGCCAACAAGGCCAATGATTTCCACCGTGCCCGCTACGCCGGTGACGACAACACGCTGCTCGCCAGCCAGCCCGACTGCCTGCGTTACGACCCGAGCGTCGATGGACGTTTCGATCTCTACAAACGCTCCATGCACGAACTGCTGCACCCCGCGGCGCGCGGCCGCAAGGTCACGCTGACCAACGCCGATCTGCTGATCGACCTGGGCATTCGTCCGCTGCAAGGCAAGACCGAAAAACCGCTGGGCGGCTTCGGCCAGGTGAAGATTCCGCAGGGCGCCAGTGCGGGTTTCATCAACGGCCTGCTGCACAAGCAGCTCATCGGCGACATCGTGCTCGCCAAGCGCGACCCGGCGCGGCTCGAAGCCGCCGGTAAGAAGGCGCTGGTGCCCACGCTGCAAGCGATTGCCGACGAAGTGATTGCGCAGCCAGGCCGCTTTGTCGAAATCCTGCGCGAGAAGCGTGACTTTTTGTCGGCCAACTACCAGACCTGCGACCAGCTGGTGGAAAACGAAGGCCACCGCTTCGGCGAAGATTTGTCCGAAGCCGACAAGAAGGCCGTCACCGCCTTCCTCGCCACCCTGTGAGGGGAGAACCGCCATGAAAGCGCTTGCCGCCACCGTCCTCGCCCTCAGTCTTGGCCTCGGCCTCGTTGCCTGCACTCGCGAGACGCCGCCGCCCGGCATTGCCTTTGCTCCGTGGGACAAGAGCCACGCCTCCAAGCCCGACTTTGCCCAGGTGGACTACGCCTACCCGATCCCCGCCGCCGAAATGGCGAAGATCACGCCCGAATACCTGGCCACACTCGAGCAGGAGCAGATCGACCAGATTTACGCCCGCCTCACCGCCGGGCCGATTCCCGATGGCGCCTTCGACGGCAAAATCCTGCTGCCCAAGGGCGCCAGCGGAAAGTTGCGGCTGGCCGAAATTGTTGGCGGCTTTGCCGGCAAGGCGCTGGAGCTCAAGGGCCTGATGCTGGACGACCTTGGCGAAGCGATCTGGCGTGGCAAGGTTTTTTACCGCGAAGAGCGGGTGCTGCGAAACCGCATCGAGGATTTGAGCGTGCTGAAGAAAATGGGCCTGGTGACTGGCGAGCCGAAAAAAATGGATTTTCACGGCAAGGAAACCTGGCTGCTTTTTCCGGCCAAGCTCTACTGTGGTCAGAGTCTGCTCGACGCCCGGCGTGAATCCATCATCATCGATTACTTCTTTACCGACGAAATCCCCGGCTACCAGGAAAACCCCGACTTTCTCGCCGGCCGCCGCGGCCTGCGCGTGCGCGACGAAATCCGCATGATCCGCCCCGGGCTCTACCTCGGCCGTGCCTACCTCGACCGGGGCTTCGCCCTCAACTTCACGCTCTACAACAAGGACATGGATGACCAGGGGCGGGCCGCCTTCGTGAAGACCGGCCAGGTGCAGGAAGACTGCTGGCCCGGCACCCAGGCGCGCAAGGTGCTGGCCTCGGCCGGCGGCTGAGGGCCGCGCGGAGGCCGGCCAGGTGGAGCGCCGCCATGATCCGCCGGATCGCGACCCGCACGATCTTGCTGGCCAGCCTGGCCCTCGGCGCACCGGCGTGGGCCGCTGAGCCGCTCGCCACACCCGTCATCGATCCGGCATCGCCCGGCGATCACCTGCCGCCGTCTGGTGTTTCGCTGTTCGACCAGCTGTTTGCCGACAACCGTGGTGGTCATGCCGTGCCTTTTCCGTTCGAGAATCTCCTTGCCCGTATTGACGCCCAGCTGCGCCGGGATCCGGCCAGCCCGCTGCCGCCGGCCAAGCGGGTGCTGATTCCCCTTGGCCGATCGCTGCAGCGCACCGCGGCGGCGCCGGACTACTTCGATTTTCCCCGCGTCGTGGTCGGCGTCGATTCTCCGCCGGCATCCGGTGCGCTGCTTTTGAAGGATCGCCTCTACCTCGGCTACCAGGAAAAATCCGCGGTGCTCGAAGTCATCAGCTACAACGAGGCGGCCGGGCGTTTCGAGTTTCAACTGGTCAAGAATTACCGGGCTGGTGGGCGGCCGCAGGTGTTCTACGCCAACCGCAACATCTGCTACGCCTGCCACCAGAACGGTGCGCCGATTTTCTCCCGCGCGCTGTGGGACGAAACCAACGCCAATCCGGCCATTGCCGCCCGGCTGACGGCCACCGGGCGCCGCTTCTACGGCATTCCGCCCGGGCGCGGCGTGGATGTGCCTTACGCCATCGACAATGCGGTGCGCCGTGCCAACCGTTTTGCGCTCACCCAGCGCCTGTGGCGCGAAGGCTGCGGCGGGCGCGAGGTGGGAGCACGCTGCCGCGCCGGACTGTTTGCCGCCGCGGTGCGCCTGCGTCTGGCCGGCGACAGGGCGCCGTTGCCCGACGCCGCCTTCGATGCAAACGTGGCCCGGCCGCTGCGCACCAATGGCGCCCGCATGTGGCCGACGGGCCTTCTGCTAGGCCGATCCGACTTGCCCAACCGCAACCCGCTGCAAGGCCTGGCGAGCTGGCCCGACGACGCGCCTGCGCGTGTTGCCCTCTCCCACGTGGCGGCCCGTTTCGAGCCGCTGCTGCCGCGTCTTCCGGAAAGCGGGTGGCGTGCCGACGCGCCGGAAGCCGTGACCGAAGCCGTGGCCGGCCTCGCCGAATTTGTTATGGACGGCGACTGGCCGCAACTGGAGGCGGCCCTGGCACGGCGCGCGGAGGCCTTGCCACGGCTCACCCGGACGCTCGATTGCGCGCCATTTCCGGGCAGCCGCGCCTCCCGCTGTCGCGGGGCCGACGGTGCCACGCTGGATCTGGCCGACGGTCGCGTCGAGCGCTTGAGCCTTGCCGGCGAACCGCCGCAAGCGCCATTTTCGACGACCACCGCCGTGCGCCTTGCCGGTGGCAATCTGCTTGAGCGCATCGACACCGGCGAACTGGCCGACGGGGCAGGGCGCATCACGCTGCGCCTGCGCGCGGACAGCCAGGCGCTGGCCGCGGCGATGGATGCCGTGCTCACCCGCCCCGACGGCGCGGCGCTGCTGGATGAACAGCCGATTCCCCGTGCCGCCCTGATTGCCGCGCTACTGCGAACCCTTGGCGAGGTGCCGCGCAAAACCATGTCGATCACCTTGCCTGCCCCGCGCCTCGAAACCCCTGTCAGCCAGCCCACCGCAGCCGTGAGCGGCCCGCAGCCTCCAGGCGTGGCGCGTTTTCACGCCTGGTGCGCGGCTTGTCACCTGAGCGCCGAGCAGTTTCCGCCCAACTTCCTGAGCGGCCCCGGGGCGGAGCTGGAGGCCCGCATCCGCCAGTGCGCGCCGCGCATCTTCGTGCGCCTCGCGATGGCCCGCCGCGCTCCCGCCGATCGCGAAAAAACGCCGATGCCGCCCGACACCATGCTGCCGGCCTTTGGCAGCAACGCCGCGGCCTGGGCCACAAGCCCGGAACGCGCCGCACTGGAAAGCGTCGTCGCCACCTTGCTGAAGGCAGAAACCGGCCGCGACCCCGATCCCGACGCCATGCTTGTCGGTGGCTACGAAGCCCTGCGCCCCTGTCTTGCCGGGCACTGACCCACCGAGGAGGTCGTCATGCCAACCCCCGCCGTACCGTCACCCTCCCGCTGGAGGCGTCGTTTCCAGGCGCTCGTTGCGATTGCCGTGGTGCTGCCTGCCACCCTCGTGCTGTGGCTCGTTGGCCGTTTTGGCGCAGACACGCCGGTGGATTACCCGGGCCCGGTTGAGCACTTCAAATATGGCTCCACCGGCGGCGAGCACGAAATGGGTTTTCCGTACTGGATCTGGCGTGCACTGCCCGAAGTGTGCGGGCATTACCTGCCTGGCCCCGGCTACGCCTCCCTTGGCATGCTCTACGAGCGCAACCCCGACGGCAGCCTGAAGGATCTGCCCGTCGGCACCTCGAAGCGGCGCTACCAGGGCGTCGACCGGGTTTTCGTGAATTGCGCCGTGTGCCACACCAGCACCGTTCGCACCGCGCCCGGCGAGCCGCCCTTGCTGGTGCCCGGCATGCCGGCGGCGCTGTTCAACATGAAGGCCTTCGAGGAGTTCTTCTTCCGCTGCGCGGCCGATCCCAAGTTTTCAAAGGAATATCTGCTCCCCGAAATCCGGCGCCAGGGCGGCGACCTCGACCTGCTCGACCGCTACCTCGTCTACCCGGTTGCCATCGCCATCATGCGCGATCGGGTGCTGGCGCTCAAAGGGCGCTTCGAATGGGTTTTCGAGCAGAAGGACTGGGGGCCGGGCCGGGTTGATACCTTCAACTCGGCCAAGGTGATCTTCAACTTTCCGATGGCTCACCTCGACCCGAAAGAGTTCGACGCGCCTGCCGACTTTCCGTCGATCTGGCTGCAGCGCCCGCGCCGCGAACCGCGCGCGATGGAACTCCACTGGGACGGCAACAACACCGACATGACCGAGCGCAACAAGAGCGCCGCCTTTGGCACCGGCGTCACGCCGCCCACCCTCGATGTGCCGCGCATCAAGCGCGTCGAGGACTGGATCCTTGAGGCCGAACCGCCGGCATTTTCGACGCTCTTTTCCATCGACCCGGCCCTGGCCGCCCGCGGCGCGCCGATCTACCGGGAATACTGCGCCGCCTGCCACGGCGCCTCGGGGCGTGATTTCAGCGGTGAATACGTCGGCCGTGTCACGCCGCTGGCCGAGATCGGCACCGATCGCCGCCGCCTCGATTCCTACAGCGAAACGCTGGCGGTCAACCAGGCCACGCTCTACGCCGGTTACCCGTGGCGCTTCAGCCAGTTTCGCAAGACCCACGGCTACGCCAACATGCCCCTGGACGGCATCTGGCTGCGTGCGCCTTACCTGCACAACGGCTCGGTGCCCAGCCTGCGCGATCTGCTCGAACCGGCGGCGGCGCGCCCGGCCGTATTCTGGCGCGGCAACGACGTGTTCGATCCGGTGAAGGTCGGCTTCGTCTCGGACCAGCCCGAGGAGAATGGGCAAAAGTTCTTCCGCTTCGACACCTCCGTGGCGGGCAACGGCAACGGCGGCCACGAAGGCCGGGCCTACGGCACCGCGCTGCCGGCCGACGACAAGGCCGCCCTCGTCGAATTCCTCAAAACCTTTTAGCCGGGAGAACGTCATGGGCTCAGCTATCGAACAATCCCGAGCGGAGCACCGCCGCGCCTGGTTGCGGGCCGGATTGCTGGTCCTGGCGCTGCTGATTGTTGTCGGCGCCTATCTGGGCTGGAGCCGCGGTTTTCGTGAGGAGGTGCAGCCAGCCTGGGTTTTCGAGTCGCCCGAAATGCGCTTCAAGTATGGCTCGATCGGCGCCGAGCAAGACGCCGGCATTCCGTACTGGATCTTCTATGTACTGCCGCGGGTCTTCCCGGAGAAATTCCGCCGGGACGGCCAGATTGCCCCCGGCGGCTACGCAGCCCTTGGCGTGGCCTGGGAGCAGGGCCGCGAACTGCCGGCCGGCTTCACCAAAAAAACCATCGGTTTTCCCCGTGTCGCCAACAACTGTGCTGCCTGCCACACCACGCGCTACCGGGCCAGCCCCGATTCGAACCCGGTTTTTGTGGCCGGAGGGCCGGGCCATACCCTCAACATCGAAAACTTCTTCCGCCTCCTGATCGACTGCGCCCGCGACCCGCGCTTCGACGCCGACATCCTGATGGCCGAGATCAACCGGGTGACCGACCTGGACGTGATCGACCGGCTGCTCTACCGCTTTCTCGTCATTCCCATCACCAAGAAGCGCCTGCTCGAGAGGGAGGCGCAGTTTGAATGGATCTACCGCACGGATTTTCCCGACTGGGGGAATGGCCGCGATGACGGCATGAACCTCACCAAGTATTTCCTGATCCGCGCACCGATGGACGACACTTTTGGTCCGGCCGACATTCCGGCCATCTGGAATCTTGCCAAGTACGACGCGGAAAAGGGGCGGCTGCCCAACTACGCCGGTGACACCCACGACGTGCATTCGGTGGTGATCGATTCGGCGCTGGGTGTGCTCGGCGCGCCGCCGGCCAACAAGGCGGAATTTCTCGAGCAAGTGAAATGGCTCAAGGATTACCTCTCGACCCTGCCGCCGCCGAAATACCCCTTCCCGGTTGATGCCGCTCGCGCCGCTGCAGGAAAAGTCGTATTCGACGCCCATTGCGCCACCTGCCATGCCAGCGAGCGCACCGGCACACGCTTGCCGCTTGCCGACGTGGGCACCGATCGGAGCCGCCTCGACACCTGGAGCCGGGATGCGGCGATCAAGGCCAACCGCATCGTCACCGACATGGGCATCCAGCGTCGCGGCCTGGTGGAGGAAGATCTGCCCGGCTACAAGATTCCCTTCCTCGACGGCATCTGGCTGCGTGCGCCCTATCTGCACAACGGCGCCGTGCCCACGCTGCGTGATTTGCTCGAACCGGCCGCAGCGCGCCCAAAAATCTTCTGGCGCGGCTACGACGTGTTCGATGCGCAGAACGTCGGCTTCATCACCTCAGGCGACGAGGCCCGGCGCTACGGCACGCGCATGGATACCGCAGAGAAGGGCAGCGGCAACCAGGGCCACGAGTTTGGCACCGGCCTGCCGGCGGGTGACAAGGCGGCCCTCGTCGAATACCTCAAGACACTCTGAACACCCCGAGCGCAGCGCCGGCTTGGCAAGACAGGCCGGTGGCGCCTAACATCCGGCTGCCGGCAGCAAATCCGCATGCCGACGCACAACACCATCGTCAAACCCCAGGAGCTCCAGAATGTCGAATACCGTAACCCTCGGCGGCAACGCCGTGCAGGTCGAAGGCAACTTTCCGCAAAAGGGCCAGGCCGCCCCGTCCTTCACCCTCGTCGCCAAGGATCTCGCCGACACGCCGCTGGCCAGCTTTGCCGGCAAGCGCAAAGTGCTGAATATTTTCCCGAGCATCGACACGCCCACCTGCGCCACCTCGGTGCGCAAGTTCAACCAGTCCGCCTCCGGCCTCGCCAACACCGTGGTGCTGTGCATTTCCGCCGACCTGCCTTTTGCGCAGAACCGTTTTTGCGGCGCAGAAGGCCTGAACAACGTGCTTAACCTGTCCACCCTGCGCGGCGCGGCCTTCCTGAAGGATTACGGCGTGGCACTGGCCAGCGGCCCCCTCGCCGGCCTGGCCGCCCGTGCAGTCGTGGTGCTCGACGAGAACGACAAGGTGCTGCACAGCGAGCTGGTTGCCGAAATCAAGAACGAACCCGACTACGCCGCCGCGCTGGCAGCACTGGGCTGATCGGTCACCTGTTCGCCTGAGTTTGAGTGTGCCGCGGGCGCTGCTGCAGTTTTTCAGCCCGCGGCTCAGCGCAGCAGTTCTGCCAGATAGGCCAGCCCCACCCCGATCGCGACCAGCGTGGCAAGCAGCACCGCCCCGGCCGCCACATCCTTGGCGAAGCCGATTTCCGGGTGCTGGCCCGGATGAAGCAGGTCAGCCAGCGCTTCGATAGCCGTGTTGGCCATCTCAGCGACCAGCACCAGCCCGATCGCCAACCCGACCAGGGCCCACCACAGCGCCGCCGCTCCGGTCAGCGCCAGAAATATCACCACCCCGATCACCGCCAGGCCGTGCGTGCGCATGCTCCGCTCACGCCGAAAAGCCGTCACGACCCCGTTCAGGGCATAGCCGAAGCGCCGTATGAATCCTTGTCCCTTCATGCCGACGACTGTACGCCAAGCCCGAAGCCAGATAAATGATCGCCGGCAAGCAGCAAAGGGCGGTTTCAAGTCTTAACGGACAGGCGCACCGGGCTTTCCATCCGCGCGCTAAAGAAATCCTGATGCCGGGTCGATAAAGTACTTGTCTCCTCCATTGCCCGTATCGGGCATTTACAGACCGCCGGAAACCACGCTCTCCCTGACGTCTTTTATCCGGCGGTCGTCTTTTCTTCTGCTTTTCCTGTCGTTCCCCCCGCGTTCGTCCTTCTTGCTGCCGGACGCCTGCAGCGAGCTTCCGCATCGCCCCGGCAGAATCTAAGATTAAATTGGCAGTTGCGGCCTGTTGAGGGGCTGGCGCCATGCGGGAGGGCGGGCGATGGAATTCATTCTTGTTACCGGGACGACGTTTCCGCTGATTTTTCCGGGCTATGCCTCTGTGTGCCGTGTGGCCGACATGACCGGACGGGCGCTGGCCCGTGCGGGCTTCGGCCTGGTTACCGGCAACCCGCCTGGTGTAGACAGCATCGCTGCCGAGGCCTTCTGGGCCGAGTGTCACCGCCTTGGCCGTCACGCGCCGAATGTCTATCGCCAGCTCTGGCTGCCCCACTGGCAGCGTGGCCTGTGGCTGCCGGGTGCGGGCTTTGCCGCGCCGGAATCCTGCGTCACCACACTGCGGAACACCCACGAATGGATTGAGCACGCCATCACCCTCGCCGGTGCCGGGGTGATGATCGGCGGGCGACGTGGCGCGCTGGCCATCGCCGAGCGCTTCATCGACGCGGGCAAGCCCGTGCTGCCAGTGCCCTTCGCGGGCGGCGAGGCGCGCAAGGTTTTCGAGGCCATTTTGCGTGACTGGGATGTGGCGCCCGTGCCCGGCCTGAGCCAGCGCCAGTTTTTGCGCCTGGCCATTCCGTGGGTCGGCAACACCGGCGCCCTGACCAAACTGCTGCTCGGAACCCTGGCTGAAACCGCCGACATCTTCATCTCCTATCGGCGCAGCGATACCGATCTCACAGCCGGACGGCTGCACGGCGATCTCGTCGATGAGTACGGGACGAGGCGCGTGTTCATGGACCGTCACGGCATTGCGCCGAGCGCCGACTGGCAGGCGACAATCGACGCCGCGGTGTCCGCCTGCCGGCTTGGCATCGTGATCATCGGGCCAGGCTGGCTGGCCGCCGATGCAAGCGGTCAGCCGCGTCTTTTCAGCCCGGCTGACATCGTCCGTCGCGAAGTGTGCGGGCTGCTCGCCAAAAACCGGCGCCTGCTGCCCGTGCTGGTTGGCGGCGCCCAGCTCCCGCCGCCCGAATCCCTGCCGGAAGCGCTGCGTGTCCTGACCAAATACCAGGCAATTGCCCTCGACAATTCCAACTGGGAGGCGGGGCTTCAGCAGATCGTCGCCGTGATCGACGCCGAAATCAGCGCTCCGGCGAAGGCGCGGGACAGCGCTATCGGCTTGATCGACGGCGTGTTCACCGCGCCGCCAGCGCTGCTACTTCCGGCCGAGCCGGGAGATCAGCTTCTCCCGCCGCAGGGCTCCGCGCCGATTTCTGCGCAGATCGAGCGCCAGCATCACGAAGCCCACGACGACCGCGCCGATGCAGCACCCGATAATGACAAATCCCATCACTCCATGCATCGCAGAACAGGCCCCTTTCGTTTTTGACAACCGGCTGCAATGATGCCGCGTCAGGCCGATGGATTGCTTGAAATTGCGTACCGCTTCCTGAGCGGTCAGGAAACGCAAAAGGCCAGCCCTCGTGAGGCTGGCCTAAGTGCTTGATGCATATGGTGGGCCGTGCTGGACTTGAACCAGCGACCAAGCGATTATGAGTCGCCTGCTCTAACCAACTGAGCTAACGGCCCTGAAACTGTTTACGCCTCGTTGTCGAGGAAGCTGCGCAGGCGCTCCGAGCGGCTCGGGTGACGCAGTTTGCGCAGGGCCTTGGCTTCGATCTGGCGGATGCGTTCGCGGGTCACGTCGAACTGCTTGCCGACTTCTTCCAGCGTGTGGTCGGTGTTCATCTCGATGCCGAAGCGCATGCGCAGAACCTTGGCTTCCCTCGGGGTGAGGGAGTCGAGGACTTCCTTGGTGGCATCGCGCAGGCTGGAGTACAGCGCTGCTTCGGCCGGCGCGAGGGTCGCATTATCCTCGATGAAGTCCCCCAGGTGGGAGTCGTCATCGTCACCGATCGGCGTTTCCATGGAAATGGGTTCCTTGGAGA
>Ga0268298_10003275_pt1 | contig 16691 bp, 30 predicted proteins | sample WWTPWeurt_MetaG_FD_194462 | JGI IMG/M metagenome (GOLD analysis project Ga0268298, IMG submission 194462) | Activated sludge microbial communities from WWTP in Nijmegen, Gelderland, Netherland - WWTP Weurt | ecosystem: Engineered > WWTP > Aerobic digester > Activated sludge | place... | reverse complement strand
GTTTGGCTCTTTCAGGTTTTCAAGGGACTCCCTGTGGATGCAGTTCCTGTGGTGATCCCCTTTGCGGCATTTCAGGAAGCCGCCAACTCAGAAATCTATACTCAGAAAAGGTCATGATGAAAAAAGGTGAAATGCTAGCGTCGATGTTGATCATCGCAACCTCAGCACACAATGGTCAATTTGATCGCGGTGGTGCTCCGTACATCCTGCATTGCCTGAAGGTCATGCACTACACCAAGTCCGACGACGAGGAAATCCTGTGCATCGCAGTTGGGCATGATCTCTTTGAGGACACCAAGGTGACCCACGCGGATCTCCGAGAAGCTGGTGTAAGCGATCGTGTCATCTCCGGTATTTTGGCGATGACCAAAATGCCAGGTGAAACCTACGACGAATACAAGGCAAAAGTCAAGGGCAATAAGGATTCGACGTTGGTTAAGATGGCGGATCTACGACACAACTCAGATATCCGGAGGCTCAAGGGCGTTGCGGACAAGGACATTGACCGCATTGCCAAGTACATGAAATTTTTCACGGAACTCCAGGAGAGTCTAAAATGAATTACGTCCCAACACTGGATTTGAGTCGGGCGCCGAAGGTTTCTATGGGAGACCTTATTCCAGGAACCCCAGAGTATCGCCGTGAGACTTATCGCCGCACAAAGATGAGAAAAGAAGCGGATCCTAACCGATTTATAAATGATCTTTTCTTGGATTGTAAAAATAAAGCGCCGCAAAGAGGAATCGATTTTAATCTTTCTTTGGAAATGATTCACGGTGTTTTCATATACCAAAATTGGATCTGCGCGGGATCTGGAAGGAATTTGTCCGTGAAGACAGGAGATCCAAATCGAGCATCAATTGATAGGATTGATAGCAATCGCGGTTACGAAATAGATAACATCCAGATTGTCACAGCAGCTTATAATCAGATGAAGAACGACCGCACACAAGAATTTACAGATGCTCTAATACTCGATTGTGCCAAAGTTATCAAGCGGAAAGCGAAGGCATAAATACCCCATAGGGGGAACTATGGCAACAAAACCAAAAGTAGACAAATCAAACTGGACTCTGACACAGTGGTCCGCGTACGTTAAAGAAAAAGAGACGAAGCTGCACGCTCAGCCGCACCACAAGCTGGTCGCAAAGTTGGAGCAAACACATAACAGTCTCAGGGCATACGCTGGAGCAAACCGAGGCCCGGGAACATCGAGGTTTATGGATCTGTCTGATCGCTTTGATAACCTAAGAACCGCTCTGCGCGCGACTTCAGCCGGACAGGACGCACACAACAAATTCTGCGAGCGCATTGGAATTCATACCGACACCGAACCCTTTGACTATCTAGCATGAAGATATTCATCATTGCCATTTCTCTGTTATTGAACGGATGTGCCATTTATCCCATCGGTGTGGGGGTTCGGGGTGGAATTTGGATGCAACCCGTACTAACATGCCGCAACATCGCGGTGCCAATCTATGATCAGAATGGTCGCCTTGTGGGTCATCAGAGGATGTGTTAAAATAACATATGACAAAATTCAAAACAATCGAACAGCGTTTCCGAAAACTTGATGAAATCTCCCACGTTCTTTTGCGTCCAGGACGCTACGTAGGCTCTGTCACGCCCCATACGGCTGAGACGTGGACTTACGACGTTGAGGCAAACAAGATGGTCAAGCGGGAGCTCACGTGGAGTCCCGCTCTCCTGAAAATCTTTGATGAGGTCATCTCCAACTCCGTCGACTTTAGCAAGACTGAGGAAGGTAAACACCTGGATACCATCAAAGTCACAATGTCTCAGACCTCCGCGGAGATCTCGATTTGGGACAACGGTGGCATCTCTGTCGTTAAGCACAAGGAATATGACCAGTACATCCCGGAGATGATCTTCGAGTTACGCTCTGGCTCCAACTTTGATGACACCGAGGACTCCCTGGCAACCGGACAAAACGGTGAGGGTGCTGCCTTGACTGCCATCTTCTCGGAGGAATTTACCGTTAAGACAGCGGACGGAAAGAACTCCTTTGTGCAAACTCGCACCGAGAACTCCAGAACGATATCCGAAGCTGTTGTTAAGCCCAGCGCAAAGAAGTTCACAGAAGTCCTATTCATTCCCGACTTTGTTCGATTGGGTATGGAAGACGACACGTTCAGCGACGACAACTATGCTAGGCTCGTCAAGCGTGTGGCTGACGTTGCTGGATGCAATCCGCATTTGCACATCTACCTGAACGGGAAGCGCATCAAGATCAACAACTTCTCGGACTACGTGAAGCTCTATGTAGACGACTTCATCCATGAGGAAAATGAGCACTGGAAGGTGGCAATCACCAATTCCGAAGAGGGATTCTCCCACGTTTCCTTTGTCAATGGTACAGAGACGATCACAGGCGGAAACCACATCTGGTATATCAGCGAACAGATTGTGGGAAAGCTTCGAGAATACTTCAAGAAGAAGCACAAGGTGGACGTCAAACCGGCGGATATCCGGAACCACTTCCTGCTGTTTATCGACGCGGCCATTGTTCGACCTAGGTACTCCAGCCAAACAAAAGAAGACCTTATCACAGAGGCAAAGGCATTTGGGACCTCGATTGAAATCTCAGATAAGTTTATTCAGAAGGTCATCAAGAGTCCAATTGTCCAGAGTGTGTTGGACTGGATCGAGGCAAAGGAACACGCTGCGGAAGCGGCAAAACTTCGAGCACTGAACAAGGATTCCGACAAGGCTAATCTTCGCAAAATCACTAAATTTACGGATGCCAGTGAGAAGATTGATCGGCGCAACTGCATGCTGATGGTGTGCGAAGGGGACTCAGCAGCAAACTCGATTCTCAGTGCCAGAACATCTATGATTGGGTGTTATCCATTGAAGGGTAAGCCGATCAATGCAATGGGTGCTACAACCAAGGAACTTACCGACAACAAGGAATTCACAGAGCTGTTGGCCATCACCGGTCTTAAGATTGGACAAAAAGTTAAGAGCCCAGATGATATGCGCTTCGGAAAGTTTGTTATTGTGGCGGATTCGGATGCCGACGGCAGACACATAACCGGACTCATCGTTGCGTTGATTCGAAAGTTTTGGCCTGAGATGTTCACTTTAGGTATGGTGTATAGATTTCAGACTCCTCTGATGAAAGTTCAAGTTGGTAAGGATGTTCTTTACTTTGATTCTCTTCCTGAGTTTGATTCTTGGGTGAAGAAGAACCCAAAGAAAAAGTTTACCTCCAGGTACCTTAAGGGGTTGGGCACTTCTACCGCAGCAGACTTCAAAAAGTATTTTTCGGAGATGGATAAAAATCTCATTCAATTAACTGCGCCAGAAAAGGCGGATTTTGATGTTGTGGATATGGTGTTTGGTAAAGATGTGGGATCGTCAGATCGTCGTAAAGTATGGTTGGATATAGAATGAATAAGAAACCACTAACAGAATTCTTCCGGGATGAAGTACGAGATTTCTCTATCTATTCTTGCGAGCGTAATATTGCTTCGGGTGTAGACGGGATGAAGCCATCCCAGCGTAAAGTAATCTTTGGGATGCAGAAAAAGTTTAATAACCAGGAGGTTAAGGTTTCTATCGCATCTGCGGGTGTTATGGAAATCTCCGCATACCACCACGGATCTTTGGATGGTGTTATTGTTAACATGGCGCAGAATTTTCCTGGTGCAAACAATACTCCTCTTCTGGATGCTATTGGACAGTTTGGATCTAGAATTTCTCCAGAGGCATCTGCTACTCGATATATCTTCACACAACTCTCGGATAATTTCCGGAAATTGTTTAAGACTGTAGATAACAATATTCTGGAATATAATGAAGATGATGGTATTTTGGTAGAGCCGAAATATTATCTTCCAGTTCTCCCTATATTACTTCTTAATGGTTCTGAGGGTATGGGTACTGGATTTGCGTCATCTGTGATGGCATATAATCCCGCCGACATAAAGATGAATATTCTGGATATTCTGAAAGGGAGAACTCCTGTGCCGTTGATTCCTTGGTATCGGGGATTTACTGGGAATATCGAGAGAGATGGAGATCAAGCGATTATGACAGGAGTTATTACAGTGGTGAATACCACCACTCTAGAGATAACGGAACTTCCGATCGGATCCTACACCACAAAATATCGCGATACTCTGAATTCTTTGGAAGATCGTGGTATTGTGAAGAGTTATGTTGATGAATCCGATGAAGAGTCAACAAAATTCACCGTGAAGGTTTCTAGAGAAATTGCAGCTCAGGACACCGAGAAACTTCTTCAGACGTTTAAACTCGTTAAGCGAGAAACTGAAAATATTACGGTATGGACCGACGAATTTAAGATTCGTAAGTTTGATAATGTTAACGATTATCTCAAATGGTTTGTGTCATTTCGGGTTGGGCGGTATGACGATAGAAAAGAATATATCCTGCGATCTCTATCTGCAGAAAAGGATAAAATGGATGAGGAGATTCGTTTTATCAAGTTGTATCTCAAGCGTTCTAAAGTTTGGTCTGAAGCACTAAACAAAGACATTATCTCGGAGTTAGAAGCAGCTAAGTTTACTCGTATAGATGAATTGCTCTCAATTAGAGTATCTAGATTAACTGGAGAGGCAATTGAGAAAATGCAAAAACAAATTGCCGAGATTAAGTCCGAGATTGAGATTCTTTTGAGGAAAACCGCGCAGGATTTATATAAGGAAGACCTTAATGAGTGTAAACTATGATTCATCTTACGATGATTTGATTTTTCGGTTGAGGAAGCGTGCCGAAATTCGTCGTCAGATTCCCACGCGGAAGAGTGTGCAAAACGGAGAGCCCGATCGGATTGCGGGTCTTTTGGAGGAAGCGGCTGTAGCGTTGGAAGAATTGCAGTCTCGACTTTTATTCCCACCTGTGCTATAATACATTGGTAGAAGCCGATGAAGTCAACAAAGATTCGGTTTGCGATAGTCTACTATGAATCGCCGGGTGTTAATGGTAAGTTTTGCGGCCCGCTCTAAAACTAGAAAACACACCAACCGTTGAATATTTTTGAGATTGATTATGACCTATTCGTACAAAATTGAAGTTCTAATTCATCGTAGACCGAATCTTCTCGATGACAATCTCGAGTATCTTTTGTATCGCGGACAACACATCCTCCGGCAGATTTTTGTCGATGAACGTGTCGATGAGACTGTTCGCAACCAAGATTTTTGGTTTCCGGAACGCTGGCTCAATATTGTGCAGGAACGGTCTCTGTACGATCGTCTCCAAAAATACTGCCCGAAGCTGCAATCGATCACGATTCACACTCAGTCGGTCTACATCATCCAATGCACCCCAGCCAGCTCTTGCATGATTGTTTCGTCAAAAGACGAGCAGGATTTTGGCAGTCTCCCCCAAGAATCGGTCTCCGGTGTGATGTCATTCAATGTCCCGGGAGTTCCGGACTTTTCGAAACTCCAAGTGTTTGGGTGATAAGGTCTCGACTTTTATTCCCGCCCGTGCTATAATAGTGACATAACAAATAAATTTAACGTTTTGCAGACACTGAAAACCGCAGTTACCAACTACGGTCTGACCAATAAAGATGTGACCACTTACGGGCTTAGCATCTTCGGTGTTGTGGTTGTCAACGATTCCTACGTTGCTCACATGAAAAGCAAGGGGTATCCAATCCACAAATTTTTCGGTCGGCACTTCTTCTACTGTTTTCTGACAAGGACCTATTGATCATGCGCGACGCAACCTGTCGAATTTTGGAAATGATCGATGAGGGTCTGTTGGATCCCAAGATGATCGCCGAGATAGCTCTGGGTTATATGTCCGAAGACGATGTTTGAGAAATGGCTCGCTCTAACGACATCGACCTGGACGAAGATGAGTCGGACGACGACGAAAAAGAAGACAACTACAATTATGACAGCTATGATGGGCAACCCGACGAAGCCCAAGAATGGCACGATTTTGACCCAGATTGTTAAGGAAAGAAAATGGCTACCGTAGTCTTTTGTTTGCGCTGTCGTGAGGTGCATCGAACCTCCGAGATTAAGTGCCTGGACGTCGAGGAATCGATCGAGGGTTGGGACATGCTGGAATTTGTGTGCCCAGAGACCGGCGACACCACAAAGGCTGTGGTTCGCGATGATGGTCGCGGGAACGCAACCGACGCAGAATATGAAGAGGTTTGGGGAAAATGATTAACAAGAATCACGAAAAAACGGCGAAGGCTTGGGCTTGGCGGGCTCTCATCGGGCCGGCGAACATCCTTGATGGTATCGCGCAGACGGTGTCTCTAGGATACATTGCTCCTGGATTGTGCATGCGAGTGTGTCGTCATTTGATGATGGCAAGATTTGAGAAAAAGAATGAACAAAAGTGAACGCCAACTGTTCCTGTTTCGGGGACTACCCGGATCTGGAAAATCCACCGCTGCGGCAACCCAAGAAAACTGGGACCACCGTGTCTTGGAAACAGATATGTTTCTGAAGAACAAGGATGGAGATTTTGAGTACGACTTCGCTCGCCTTCCTTGGGCTCATGATCAGTGCTTCAAAAAGACAGTCGAGTTCTTGGATATGGGATTCGACGTCAGCGTTGCGAACACGTTCACGCGGTTGTGGAAAATGGAGCCGTACTTGGCAATCCCAGATGTGAAAATTTTCATCGTTGAGATGAAGACGCAATTCAAGAGCATCCATGATGTTCCCGATGAAAACTTCCGACGGATGCAAGCTCGTTGGGAAGAACTGCCTGAGGATTTCCCCTGGCCTGTGGTGCGAATCACAGAACCACTTGAAATCCCAGGTAAGTAACATGAAAGAATAAAATGACGAAACTGATTCAAATTGACCTGGATGAGGTCCGAGAATACATCAAAAACACCTCGCCGGAATCGAAGATCTACTTCGGCGCCGACTCGGAACGTGTGCAAGTTGACAATGTTTGGCACGTGGACTACCTGCTCTGCGTTATCGTTCACATCGACGGTAACCACGGCGCAAAGATCTTCGGACACGTTGACCGCGAACGCGACTACGACAAGAATTTGGACCGCCCAAAGCTGCGTCTGATGACTGAAGTTTTTAAGATCGCTGAACTGTACCTCAAGCTGGCAGACGATTTGGAGGACCGCGAGGCATCCATTCACCTGGACTTGAACCCAAAGGCAATCCATGGATCCAGCTGTGCTGTGTCCGAGGCTGTGGGTTACATCCGCGGCGTCTGCGGTTTGGAACCGGTTATCAAGCCACACTCGTGGTGCGCTTCGAACGTGGCTGATGCTGTTAAGAGGCTCTGCTAAGATCACCTACCTTAGGGACGTGAGGGACTGTCGCCAGCAGTTCTGAAGCCACCCGGACGATACGCGGGTCCTGCATTCGGTAAGCAGGGCAAATTTTAAGGAACACATGATCATCAACGCCCACAAGCACATGAGAGCCAAAGAACCGGACGAAATGGAGCAGCGCCATGGACCCTCCGCTGGCTGGCGCTACGTTACATCATGGAAAGACATCAAGGAGTGAAGTATGAATCTACATTATGACAACTATCTGACTCGCAAATACCCGCTTCTGTACAGAGACCGCCATGCGAGCGTCCGGACAACCTGCATGGTTTGGGGGTTCTCTTGCGGCGATGGATGGTTCAACATCATCAACACTCTAAGTGCCGAGCTCTCATATCCGTACGAACACGCCAAAAGCCGGTATGAGTTCATGGTGGAGCAAAACAAACCCGCGGACACCATTGCGGTCGCAAAACTTGAGATGGATCGTTTGCTGGAGAATCACCCACTTGCGGTGCAGGTGAAGGAAAAGTTTGGCACCCTGCGTTTCTACGCGGACAACATCAGTCCCGATCAAGACAAATACATCGCATTCGCCGAGAACATGAGCGCAAGGACCTGCGAGGTATGCGGCAAGCGAGGGAAGCTGCGTGCCGGAGGCTGGCTTCGAACCCTATGCGGCGAACACACTATCACCAAAGGAAAGTAAATGAGAACAGTACGATCAAGAACCGAAGACCTGGACATTGAGAAGTGCGCGAAGCACGTGGGTGGGATTTACTACCTCGTTCACATCGCGGCACATGAATCCAAAAAGCATAGCACCAGAGAGAAGACTACCGCGGTGAAGAATATGGATGCACTCCTGATGATCCAACGCGAAGCTGAGAAGGCGGGTGTACGATGACCGTATATGTTTCGCCTCCAGCGCCTCTTTGCGCTCATCAAGCGACCAGAGCGCAGCAACGAGGGGATTTGCAATACCACGCAATCCACTTCTGTGTGATTCGTCCTACTAGAGGACAGGAAACCGTACGAATCATGGTTCCAGATGGGGATGGATTTGACACCCTAGAGGATGCGATTGCATCTCTTCCTGAGCCTCTGGATCGAACAATCAAAGAGCTGGAGCAGTTGATCGCAAAGGATTATGGCTTTGGATTGGGCGTTCATTACCCGGAATTCAATGTCGTCGGCAAATCAAATATCTATATGTTCGATCGACCGTTTGCGGAGTACACCACTGTAGGCGGAAAGTCAAAATTTGTGAAACATCCATTCGCGGATCTTATGGTTCGAAAGGTGAAGGAAGGTTGATTATGGAACACGATGAAATGGGCTATAGCCTGAATATTGCGAACGTTGCAGATTCTGTGGACGTTGACCCCGCATGCCGCATTGTGGCAATGTACATCCAAAGCTCCGGTGGTATGGCATCTCCGGGAACCTGCTTGCAAAAGATTCCAACATCTTTTCTGGAGAGTGTGGCGAACTATGAAGACGTTCCTTTGCCCACACAAGAAAAGACAATGGAGAATGTTCTTCTCATGTCTCTTCTATTAAATCACGCAGAAGGAGGATCCGTAACGTATGAGGAATCCGGAACTATCATGAGTGCGACGTTTACTCTTTTGATTATGGAAAGCCTTGCTCGTAAAGGTTTAGTGGAAATCGAGTACCGGAACGTCTCGCTCACCGACAATTTGAATGAACCTTTGGTTCGTCCGACCGAGCTTGGACACGAGTACTCCAAAAGGATGGGAGGAAAAGATGAATAAGACTGAGCTCATCGAGTATCTGAGTGGTAGGTTTCAACTCACCGGTTCCAGATTCATGTCCAATAAGGACCCGTACATGATTACCGTTAACCCAAGTACGGACTGGGATTTTGTTACCTATGAGGGTAGCGAAGAGCTCGCTTCGCTTGTGACACTGTTGGATGGTCGCGGCGTCGATTACCAATACCCCGGGAAGCTAGGGCCGCAAGAGAAGCCTGGGTTTCTGGAGCGGTTGGGTATTTCTGCCAAACAAGCAGAGGCGTACATGTCGGATGCAAGCACTCGCTCTGTTTTGAAGTGCTTTGGTGATAGCATCAACCTCATCGTCAAAACCGACGACAGCTACCTCAAGTACGTATCCGTCTTTGAGAAGATGACTCCGGCGTTCTACCGGAAATACATCTGGAAATCCTCCCCGGAGAATTCTGAAATTCCAAAGATGGAAATGCGCGCAAAAATTCAAGAGAGAATTGAGCTGCTTTTGGCATTTCAATAACGTTTACTTTTATTCCCTTTTCATGTTATAATACAGCATGACAACGAAAAGGGTATTTAAATGATCGTAGTTGATCGTCCTGAGAATTTGGTCCAACTCTCGCCCGGATTGGGTGATGTTGGTACGTTCAAGATTAAGGAATCCGCAAAGGCATTCCGTATCCTGAGCTCTTCACTGTATTCCAACAAGATCCGCGCCATTGTGCGGGAGCTGACGTGCAATGCGTTGGACTCCCACGTGGAAGCCGGAAATCGCGATCCCTATGTGGTGCACCTCCCCACATACACCGAACCCACGTTCAGCGTGCAGGACTTTGGTGTGGGCCTGACGCACGATCGCGTGATGGCGCTCTACAGCACGTACTTCGAATCCACCAAAACCGAATCCAACGATTTCGTCGGTGCACTCGGTTTGGGAAGCAAATCCCCGTTCAGTTACACGGACAATTTCGTGGTGATTGCCTCCAAAGACGGCGAAACAAACACCTACTCTGCGTTCATTAACGACGCTGGGGTGCCGAGCATTGTGCGCTTGGGTACGGAGCAAACGGGGGCACCTAACGGCGTTACCGTTCAGATGGCTGTGCAGTCGATCGACTTTGAGACGTTTAAGCGAGAGCTCTACGACGTTGTTCGCTGGTATGACTTGCTCCCAATCGTGAACCTCTCGGCGAAGCCGTCAAAAGTTCAGTACAAGACGTTCAACCCCTTCACTACGCCGTTTGACTCGGGTGTGGAAACGGCAAGCGTTACCGGAAGTTCTTACAACAGGGTCTCCGCGGTACTGATGGGTGGCATTGCATACCCAATCGAGACTAACCGCAAGGAATTCTCACAGTATGAAAAGCTCCTGCGCGAGGAACTGATTCTCAAAGCAGCAATTGGCGACGTTGAATTCCAACCCAGCCGCGAAGGTCTCACGTATTCACCGAAGACGGTCAAGTACATTGTCGACCAACTGGATGCACTGGACAAGAAAGTTCAAAAGAACATCCTTGTTGAGGTTGATGCATATCCTGCGATTTGGGATAAGGTTGTGTTCTTGCTGAAACAACGCAATGAACTCCTTCGCAAGGCTTCGCTGGATCTCATCAAAGCCGAGGGTTGGGATAAGCTGGCGATCACCGGTATGGACGACAAGTCGATCAAGATGGTGCGTCGGTTCTCCAAAAACGGAAATCGTGTGTACGTCTCCAATCGGAAGCCGATCACGGTGTTCAATCTGTTAGAACTGGCTAACGGGAAGAACGGGTTTTACGTTGCAGATGACGCAGCGTTCAAGATCGGTGACATCGCCGGCAACGGATATGACGTTCCTTTTGCGAACATTTACGTGTTCTTCCCCGAGAAGACTGGGTTCAACGCGAAGAAGTTCTCTGAGAAGAACCTGTTTGGTGCGACGATTACTCCGCTGAGCAAGTCCTTCAAAGTGGTCAAGAAAGTGGGTGCAGTTAAGAGCACATTCTACAAGATCATCGAAGTGGAAGTTGGGCGTGGCTACTCAAAGAAGACTCGGCCGAAGCTCGTGAGAATTGATAAGCTGCCGCCAACCGCGAAATACTACTACTTCATCAAGCAAGGAAAAATCGACGCTGATGACGTGAAGGTGAAGAACCTCACGGTTGTGAGCAGCAACGCGGTGTCGATGTTGACTCGCTCTGGATTGTTGGGTCAGGGTGTTGGCATTACGAAGTCCAATGAGAAGATTGCAAAGGCTGTGGGGTTGACCTCGATTTGGGATGCTCTGGAAGCCGATGCTGAGAAGGGTCTTGTGATTGACGACGTAGGATTTGATGCTATGGTGCGGACTTACATTCGCAACAATTATGGCTATTCCGCTGGTATTCTGATCAAGCCGGAGATGGTGACTCGTGTGAATGAGATTCTGGACCCGGCGTTGAGGAATTTGTGGGAATCCACTCCGCATAGCAAGGACCCGTCGAGTCATTGGATTTTTACCTCAGGGACTAAGTATCTCAACGACGTCAAGAACAGTAGCGGGCTCAACGTTACCAAAGCCGCAGAAAAAGTGCGGGAGACTGTAAGCAAGTATTCGGTGATCAACCTCTCGTCGGCTAAAGACGAAGATGCCGCAATCAAATTGATCAATTTTGTGTTTGAAAATCTGTAAGAGGAAATATCATGGTACCATTTATTATCCAAGGAAGCAATATCGTTGTGTTTAGCGGAGGCGTTCCTACAACGGTCGATTCGTCGCACCTCAACTACGCGAAGCTCCTGGAGGCTCTCAAGAACCAGGACTGGGACGCGATTCCCGGGCTCCTGACGGTCAAGAAGGCAATCGAGACGTTCAGCTTCGGTAGCGTTACGTTTGACGGCGAGACGGTTATGTTCAAGGGCAAGCCGATGCAAAACGCTCTCAGCACGCGCATGATCAAGATGTTCAAGGATGGTTTCCCCATCACCCACTTGATCAAGTTCATGGATCGTTTGGCAGCAAACCCCAGCTATCGCGCGGTGACCGAACTGTACGGATTCCTGGATGCCAACAGCCTCCCGATCACCGATGACGGCTGCTTCCTGGCATACAAGCGTATTCGCGAAGACTACACCGATTGCCATACGGGAACGATGGACAACAGCGTGGGACAAGTGGTCGAGATGCCCCGTAACGAGGTCAACGACGACAAGGACCAAACGTGTTCCTCTGGACTCCACTTCTGTGGATACACTTACCTCTCATCGTTCGGCGGTGCGCGGTTGGTGGTTGTGAAGATTGACCCGGCGGATGTGGTGAGCATCCCCAGCGACTACAATAACCAAAAGGGTCGCACATGCAAGTTCACGGTGGTTGAAGAAATCCTGGTTCCGGAAACCGCGGTGAAGGATGACTGCCTGGGTGCGGGTCCGGCGGTTGTGACTGGGTTTGAGAAGAGCTCCTGGCCGCAACCCGCAAAGAAAGCCGGTGCGGGTAGCGTGGAATCGGTGTTTGCGATGCTGGGTGAGGATGAGGTTGAAAACTTGATTGAGGAGCTCAACTCATCCTCTGGCGGCTATTTAGACCTAGAATTCGACGATCATAGCGAATTGACCGACCTCCTGGATGCCTTCTCATTCAAGGAAATCCGCGCGGCGATGCGCGAACTGGGTTATCTCTAAAGCATAAACGCGGATAGAATCTTATTCACGTTGGACATATATTCGTTATATGCCAACGTGGATTTGTGGTGAGTAAACCACATTAGATCCGATTGCGCTTTTACATATTCTCCAAAATCCTTTGAGTGAATAATTCTCTTTAGGAAATAATCGAGGTTGAGTTTGTTCATGGTCTTGATCCTCCAAAATACGGAGAAGCCAGATTATTTTCGATCAACAATTGGTTAATCGTTCTAGCTGTCCCGAAAATATAAATCTCAGCCAACCATCTACCGTACTTCTCAGTTTTGAATGATTGGATTGATACTTTTTGATTTAGATATTGTTGCATGAAGACTTTGGCTCTTAGTGCCAGTTCGCGCATCGCTGGATCAGAAGACCGCAATTCGGCGGTATCAATTCCTATTAATCTAAATCGTATGACTGTAGATATATTGAATCCCAAATCTACTTCAGCATCTACAGTATCTCCGTCGATAATCTTTGTGATCGTCGCGTTATAGGTATATAGTGGTTGCATTTTTCTTTCTTCTTATTGTTTTATGTATTTATTCTTATTCATCCTTCTGATTGTGATTGCTATTATGTACCGATTATCTCGGTCTATCGACAAGAAAACAGGAACACGCAAATGAAACACATGGCGATTATCCATAAAGCTGAAGATGGGTCATATACTCTCGTTGCAGCCCTGAAACAACATCCGCGGGATCCTGCTACATATCAGTTTCAATTGATTCAGCATATCCCCGATTTTCGTCCAACGTGGACACCCAGAGAAATTTTGGATATTGGAATTTCTCGAGAGGGATTAACTACTCTCCGCGACTTACTCAACATTGAATTGGAAAAGAAAGATGACTTTATTTAAAGGGATAGTGAATATTATTTTGTTCTTGGTTTCTGTGGCATCTAAACCATCTAAAGACCTGGGTTACTGCAATGGCGCGGGGTGCAAGCAGGGGCGGTACCCAGATCGGTGCGACTGTCGGAAGCACAATCGACCTTTCTAGTGACTTTTATTCCGTGATGTGTTATAATAAAGCATGACGGAAAAAGATATGATTTACATGGTTTGGTTTCAAGCTCACGGGCGGATGGTGTATGATTGCACTTTCGCGACTCGATCGCTCGCCGAAGCATACGTGTTTGGGCAGACTTTCCCAAAGATCTACAGCATTGAAGAAGAGCCGCTGTTGACTTCCCTTCTCGACGCTTAAGGCACATCATGGAAATATTTTTGGTGTTCTTCAAGACGATACATGAAAATCCGGTCTACGAAGCCACGTTTAGCTCTCGAAGCGCGGCTGTGGACTTTATCGACCGTCAGCCCTGGCCATCTGATCGTTATTCTATTTGGGCCGACTTTCTACAGGACAATTGAAATGAAATCTGGAAAAATCTTGGCCTCCGTTTTGGCCGCAAGTTTGATGCTCTCGGGTTGTGGCGCTCCGCTGGATACCGGCAAGAAAGAATACCCAACGGTGGGTCTCTTCACGCTGAATGAACGCAGCAAAGATGTCTGCTACAGTGTCTCAGTCGGCAACGCCATTTGGTCGATTATCCTGATCGAGACCATCGTGATGCCCGTGTACTTCATTGGGTGGTCCATCATGAACCCCGAGCGTATGAAGCGCTCGCCGACGGACGACTGCTCAATCGATGGAAAATAAGGAACTGAAATGTCCGCAATGGCTGAATTTCATTTGGCGCTCGATGAATACGCAGAGTACCTGTTCCAGGACTTTGTGGCATGGCGTGCGAGGTGTAAAGGTCCCGTTCCAACCAAGAACGATTATTCCATCGAGTACATGGAGGGACGCAAGTTCCTTCGTGTGGTTCACGTGGATATCACCGGGAAGCACCGCTCCTGCCACAGTTTCATTGTGCTTGAGGCGGACGATAAATTCAAATTCGGCGACATCTTGAAGGCAGCTGGATGGGCAGCACCTGCGAAGAATTTCGCACGCGGAAACGTTATGACTGGCGACTTTGGAAAGATCGCCTGGACTGGAGCATGACGGCAGAACAAAACCCCTGGCACGAAGCGGATGCTGGAGTATATGGTCCAGAGTACGTTGGGCAGACATCTGCGCCGGTGTTTACCCCAGAGATGATCGAAGCGATTTATGCTGCTTGGCACGGTGCCGGCGTTGACATCGCAGGCGGGGATTGGAAGAGATTTGTTGGCATGTTACCAAAGGAAAAATGATGAAAAAGCTATTGGTTCTCGCTGGGGTTGTTCTTCTGAGTGGTTGCTGGCAAAACACCAATCGAGCCGAATTAGACGTCGCAGCGAAGATTTGCGACGACCGTTTGGGATAACTGAGAAAGCCTAAATCTTTACTTTTAATCGCCGTCGTGCTATAATAGTGACATGACAAACACACAAAACGACACGGCGGTTTATACGTTCTGTGAGGACATCGTTAGCGATTTCCACAAAGATGCGTACGGATTTCGTCCCTCGCAGGATTGGTGGATTTATTGGTCTTCGATGACCGATGCCGAAAAGCAGGCGGAATGGGATTCCCTGGGTCGGACGATGGAAATCCGCAATCAGCAGGAAGAAGTCGATCAGGCGTGGGCAGTCAAAAAGTTTGAGGAGCTGGTTTCCTCAACGATCGAAGCTGGTGCGAAGACGCGGGAAGACGCGCTCCGCTGGTTGATGGCTGCGTCGGATTGTGACGGCGACTGGGAATACTACTGTTTTCAAAACGGTCTCCCTTACGGTTACTTCAAGAAGGTTGCGTGATGCTTACCAAAATGGATTTCGTTAGTGGAAAGGTCCAACCGGATCAATTCTACACACAGTTTGTCTCGCTCCCCGTTCGGGTGAGGGTTCTTGATTGGTTCCCTCTTGCAGTTCTTAAGAAGAGCAAGATGGCGGATTTCTCAGATCTTTCGGATGCTCACTGGGACCGTTGCGCGTTTTCTCTCTCGATGGTCGCGGGACTCCCGGAAGCGGTGTTCCAACACAGTGGACAATTTTTCACAAAGATCGACGGCGTCGCAATTGCGAAGGCCGCAGCAAGAATGATTCTTAAGGATGTGCACAATGTTTAAACTCCCAAAGCGCGTCACTATTTACAAGGTTCGCATTGTCTACAAGTCTGGTTACTTCCATGACTGAGGATTTGGTTTTCCGCCTGAGGAAACGCGCCGAAATACGCCGGAGCATCCAGACGAGAAAAAGCGTCCAAAACGGAGAACCCGATAGAATTGCAGACCTGCTTGAAGAAGCAGCAGAAGAAATAGAGAAATTAAGGAATGAAAATGAAAATTGCAGTTGCCAGTGATCTCCACCTTGAATTTACGGGGATCGATCTCAGAAACACCGAGAACGCGGATGTCCTCGTCCTCAGTGGAGACATCTGCGTCGCCGATGATCTGTACAGGGTGCCGGCCCCAGATCCATATGGCGCCCCTGGGTCGATGAAGGAATTCACTCACCGGATGCTGAATGCTCAGAAGTATCGCGCGTTCTTCAATATGGTGAATGAGGAATTCCCACATGTCATCTACGTTGCAGGAAACCACGAGTTCTACGGGGGCAAGTGGATAGATACCATCCGCGTTCTCCGGACTGAGATGGAGTCTTACAAGAACATTCATTTCCTGGAGCGCGACTTCGTCAAAATCGACGATGTGACGTTTGTGGGCGGAACTCTCTGGACAGACATGAACCGGGGCGACCCGCTGACGCAACACGCAATCCGTGACATGATGAATGACTTCAGACTCATTCGACACGATGGTCTTGGGTACACGGCACTTCGCCCGTCGCACACAATTACTCGCCACGTGGAAACGCTTGGGTACATCAAGGAAATCGTACACCGGGAACCGGAAGGGAAGTTTGTTGTTGTGGGACACCACGCTCCATGTGAATTGAGCATTGGTCCCAACTACAAGAGCCAGTTCCCGATGAACGGTGCTTACTACAGCGATCTGAGTGAATTCATCTTGGATCGTCCGCAGATCAAACTGTGGACTCACGGACACATGCACGATCCTTTTGATTACCTCGT
>Ga0268298_10003274_pt1 | contig 16707 bp, 15 predicted proteins | sample WWTPWeurt_MetaG_FD_194462 | JGI IMG/M metagenome (GOLD analysis project Ga0268298, IMG submission 194462) | Activated sludge microbial communities from WWTP in Nijmegen, Gelderland, Netherland - WWTP Weurt | ecosystem: Engineered > WWTP > Aerobic digester > Activated sludge | place... | reverse complement strand
CTGCGGGCGAGGTGTTTGCGGATGGTTTCCTTGACCATTTCCGGCGGCACCTGATCACGGTCGAGACGCGAGAAGATCCACGGATTGGGGATCGCGCCGCGCCCGATCATGACCGCATCGACATTGGTGTGGGCCTTCATGCGGTCGATGTCAGCGACGGTTTTGACATCGCCGCTGCCGATGACCGGAATCTTGACCAGCGATTTCACCTCGGCGATCGCATCCCAATCGGCATTGCCTGCATAGCGTTGTTCCTTGGTGCGTCCGTGTACGGCGATGAGTGAACCGCCTTCTTCTTCCACGATGCGGGCGATGAGTTTGTAGTTCCTGTTCCTATCCCAGCCGAGGCGGATCTTACCGGTGACCGGCACGCGCAAATGCTTGACCAATTTGCGAAACGTGCGCGCGATCTTGATCGGGGTGGGCATCATGCCGACGCCCGCGCCGCGGTCTGCGATGGTCTTGGCAGGGCAGCCCATGTTGAGGTCGATCACATCTGGATTGTTTTCCTGGACTTTCAACGCGGCTTGCAAAATGAGATCGGGATCGTCCCCGTAGATCTGGAAAGTGATCGGTCGCTCCGGTTCAGTGAAGTACATGCGTTTGGCGGGCTGTTTGGATCTGCTAAGGATCTTCTCGACCTTGATGAATTCCGTGTAGCTCATGGCGGAGCCGAGTTCGCGACAGATGGAGCGGAAGGGCCAGTCGGAATACCCGTCCATCGGCGCGAGGATGGCGTCGCCGTAAATGGGCAGGTCTCGGATATAAAAGTTGGGCGCCTTGTTTGCAAACTGGGTCATAAGTCTGGAAAGTATAACAAATTATTGTCCCCATCTTTTGTCGCCGAGACACAAAGCCGCAGAGTTTCTTTCTCCATGGCTCTGTGCCTCGGTGACGTTTTTAGGCTGTTTGCTTCTTCCACAAATCCAGGAAGTGCTTGCGGAACTTGCTGACCTTGGGCGCAACGACCGCCATGCAGTAAGGTTGGTTCGGATTATTCACAAAATATTCCTGATGATAATCTTCAGCAATATAAAAATCCTGGATCGGTTCCACTTCGGTGACGATGGGGTTGCCCCAGATCTTCTGCGCTTCCAATTCGCGGATGGTCTGCCCGGCAATCTCTTTTTGCTCGGGCGTATGATAGTAAATCCCGGAGCGATACTGTGTGCCTGTATCCGCGCCCTGGCGATTGAGAGTGGTTGGGTCGTGGATCACGAAGAAGATGTTGAGCAGGTCGCGGGTTGTAATGATCGAGGGGTCGAACTTGATCTGCACCACCTCGGCGTGTCCCGTGTCGCCGTTGCAGACCGCGCGATAACTCGGGTTGGCCACGTGGCCGTTGGCGTAGCCCGAATCCACGGAGAGGACACCCTTCACTTCGTCATAAACGGCTTCGAGACACCAGAAACATCCCCCGGCCAGTGTAATGGTTTCATAAGTTGTATTCATAATAAGTTCTCCTTTTCTAATGCTCAGACGCGGCGTACGGGGAAAATATGCTTAAGGGAAGATAACAATTTAAACAAAAAGACCGCCGCACGGCGGTCCTTGCGATCAGCGCATCCCTGAGATGATGAGCAGCCCGTTCGCCACTTTGACGTTCATCAACTCAAGGCCGGGGGCGCTCTTGTCAATGCTTTCGAGCAGTGCCTGGTTCAACCAGGTCTCCATTTGCGAGACTACAAAATCGGGGATGACCTGCTGGCCGACCTGCATGGATTCGATGATAAAGGCGGGCCGCTTGCTCGCATCGATCTGGACTTCGCCGGTGATGAGAGCCGAGGTTTGGTTTTCACCTCCGCTGACAATGCCCCAGACCTGGATTTGGCCGTCACGCAAATAGACTTGCACATCGCTCAACGGCAGGTCGGGCTTGGACTTCATCTCCATCGCCAGCCACGAAGTGATCTGCTGTTCCGTGACGGTGATCGAAGAGAGCGAGCCCGGCTGTGGGACGGATCTTTCCAGCATGATTTTGGCTTCGGCGCCTGACTGGTCCGAGACAATGATCTCGTCACCGGGGCGTTCCGGCGCGCCTTCCATGCCGTTCTGGGCATTGCTCACCGCAAAACTGATAAGCGCATCCAACACTGGCGCATACTGTGGATATTTATCCAGTACTTCGGCGCGGGTTTCGGGGGCGATATCCTTTGCGAGGTTGCTGGCTTGCAGGGTGGGCGTGGCCATGAACAGCATCTGCGCCACTTTGGATGAAGGATTGTTCCGCGCAACCACCAGGGTGGTGGTACCGAGCAGCACCACTATCAATACTCCGGCAAGAACACCGCGCACGACATTTTTATGGGGTTGCTGCCGTACCGAGGCCTTATCCCTTGCGACCGTTTTTGAAAGCGCAGGGTTTACCGCAGTCTGGATGCGGGTCAGGCCGATCCGGGCTTCGTTATTGTTGGGGTTGAGTTTGAGGACGCGCTCGTAACACGCGATCTGGTGTTCATGGTCCCCTGTGATCTTTGCCATCAGCATCCACGCGACCTCGTCATCCGGGTAGGAAGTAAGATACTCTGACAAATATTTCTTTGCCAGTTCGCGGTTGCCGCGTTGGAAGGTGTAATCAGCTTGCTTGAGGAGTTCTTGCTTGGTCATTGTATCAAGGCCAGACAGGTTTCAAAAACCTGTCTGGCCTAAATTTTTATATGCTCGGCTCGGCAACTTCTTCTGGTTGTTGCTTGTTGAGCACGATCTCGCCGTCTTCATTGACGTTGACCTCAACAGACGCACCGTCGATGAACTCGCCGGAGAGCAGTTTGTCGGATAGCGGGTCCTCCACTTTTTGTTGGATGACGCGACGTAGCGGGCGGGCACCGAACTCGGAGTCGAAGCCCTGGTCTGCCAGCGAGGTCAAGGCCTCGAGAGTGGCGGTCAGCACCAGGTCATGGTCTTTGAGGCGCAGGGCAACCTTGTCCAGCTCGAGCGAGACGATCTTCTGGATGTCTTCCTTGTTCAACGAGCGGAAGATGACGACGGCATCCAGACGGTTGATGAACTCGGGACGGAAGGCGCGCTTGAGCGATTCGCTTAACTTCTTGCGCATGTCTTCGTAGGACAGTTTTTCCTCGGTGGCTTCATCGCGCTTCAGGGCGAAGCCGAGCGAAGACTGGCGTTTGATCACATCCGCACCGATGTTGGAGGTCATGACAATGATGGCGTTGCGGAAATCCACCTTGCGGCCTTTGGCATCGCTCAGGTGACCTTCTTCCATGATCTGAAGCAGCATGTTGTGGACTTCAGGATGCGCCTTTTCGATCTCGTCAAAGACAACGATGGAGTATGGGCGGCGGCGCAGCGCTTCGGTCAGTTGACCGGCGTCTTCGTAGCCGACATATCCGGGAGGCGCGCCCACGAGGCGGGAGGCGGTGTGGCGCTCCATGAACTCGGACATGTCCAATTGCACGGCGGCATCTTCGCTGCCGAACATGAACTTGGCGAGCGCTTTGGTGAGCTCGGTCTTTCCGACACCGGTGGGGCCGAGGAACATGAACGAACCGATGGGGCGCTTGGGGTCTTTCAGACCGGCGCGCGCGCGGCGTACAGCGCGGGAGATGGCAATGATGGCATCTTCCTGGCCGATGATGGCTTTGCGCAGTTCATCTTCCATCTTGAGCAAGCGTTGGGATTCTTCTTCCGCCAATTGCATGAGCGGCACGCCCGTCCACATGGAGACGACTTCAGCAATATCTTCCGCCGAAACGACGGGGCTGGTGGCGCGATCCCAACCGGTGCGCAGGCGTTCGATCTGTGCGCCGAGGTCGCCTTCGCGTTCTTCCCATTCCTTTACGTCTTCAGTGTTGCCTTCTTCCTGTGCCAGGGCGCGGTTCTGACGTGCCTGACGCAATTGGCTGAACAGGTCCTTCGCGTGTTTCGCGGCGGGACTCTTGTACATGCGCACGCGGGAGGAGGATTCATCGATCAGGTCGATGGCTTTATCCGGCAGGAAGCGTTCGGTCACATAGCGTGACGATAAATGCGCGGCGGCCTCAAGCGCTTCATCTGAGATGACAAGGTGATGATGTTCTTCATACGCGCCGCGAATGCCTTTGAGGATGGCGATGGTCTCTTCTTCAGAGGGTTCATCCACCTGCACAGGCTGGAAGCGGCGTTCGAGCGCGGCATCCGATTCGATGTGCTTGCGGTATTCATCAAGCGTGGTCGCACCGATAACCTGCAACTCACCGCGGGATAACGCGGGCTTGAGGATATTGGCGGCATCGACGGAGGAACCTGCGGCTCCCGCCCCGACGAGCATGTGGACTTCATCAATGAAGAGGATCGCACCCGATTGTTTTAACTCATCAATGATGCGTTTCAGGCGTTCTTCGAATTGACCGCGGTACATTGTGCCGGCCACGAGCGAGCCTACATCGAGTTGAAGCAGGCGTTTGTTCATCAACGGGGCGGGAACGTCGCCGTCAATGATGCGCTGGGCAAGCCCTTCGACGATGGCGGTCTTGCCAACGCCGGGTTCGCCGATGAGCGCGGGGTTGTTCTTGGTACGGCGCGCCAGAATTTGAATGACGCGTTCAATTTCCATCTGGCGGCCGATGACTGGGTCGAGTTTCTTTTCCTCGGCTTTGGAGGTCAGGTCGGTGGCCAGCTGGTCTACGAGCGGGGTTTTGGGGTTGTTGCCTCCGGCGGCTTTTCCCTGTTGGGGGCCGGCAGGCGTCGGCGCAGAAGGCGAAGCGGATTCGTTCAGCACGCGGCGGGTCTGGCGGCGGATCTGGTCGGGAGTCACGCCGAGTCGACGCAGGGCTTCCATCGCAGTCGATTCGACGCGCACCAGCCCGAGCAGGATGTGCTCGGTGCCGATGTAGTGATGGCCCAGACGACGGGCTTCATCCACGGCAAATTCGAGCACCTGTTGGGTCTCAGGCGCGAGTTCGATGCGGTTGGGGTCGAAGTTCGCGGCACTGCCGGAAATACGGCCGATCACTTCACGAACGCGTTCGGAGGTCATGCCCAATTCGCGCAGGACACGCCCGGCCACGCCGCCTTCTTCATCCATTAATCCGAGGAGAAGGTGCTCGGTTCCAATACTATTCTGCCGGGCGCGCTCTGCCTCTTGATGGGCAAGGCTGAGGACACGCCGTGCTCGCTGTGTAAATCTTTCCATTCCAGCCATAGGTTTCTCCTAAATTCCTGTCAAAGATTCTACCAAATGCAGGGGAACTGTGCGTAGGAAAAAGGTTAGAGTTTCCTTACGAGACAGGCCGCGAATCGGGGGCTTTTTGCGAAAAACACCCCATAATGGGATGCCCCGCTGCTTCCTTGACGCGCCGCCTTGTCGATTCTTACGGAAGCGGAACCTACCCAAATGGCTGGATTTTCTTTTGTTTATTATTTGACTTTCACTAAGGGCAGGCTCTTTCCCTTGAACGCAGATCTTGCAGAAGTAGGCATTGAATTTTTTTGACGGGTAAGACCTAAGGCAAATTGATAATATTTTTCATGTTTGTCGAAGGAAGATTCGAGATCGTATCCTTTTGCCAACTGGAGGGCGTTGATCTGCATTCTGCGGGCGCAGTCAGGCCGGCGCAGGATCTTTTCGATCGCATGGCTCAAGGCCGGGATATTTCCGGGCTCGGCCAAAAGACCGTTCTCGCCGTGGTGAACAACCTCGGAAATACAGGTGGCGTCAACTGCAGCGATGGGCGATCCACAAGCGGCGGCTTCGAGAAAGACAATGCCCTGGGTCTCGATCTCGGAGGCGCTGACGAAGACATTGGCGGCCGTATAGACTTTGGCCAGTTCGAATTTATTTGTGATGAAACCGGTGAAGTGCACGCGGGATTCCAACCCCAAACCCTTGCACAGATTTTCAAGCGTGGATCGCTGACTGCCGTCGCCTACGACCAAAAGATGCGCTTCAGACTTCCCGATAACTTTTGCAGCGGCGCGGATGACTTTATCCACACCCTTGTCAGTGTCCAACCGGCCCACGTGAAGAATGATCGAAGCCCCAGCGGGGATGTTGTATTTTTGGCGGACTTCAATACCGGCATTTGGGTAAAGACTTGGGTCAAAAACTTGCGGGTCGATCCCATAGGGGATGGTGACGGATTTCAGGCCGGTCTTCTCCCTGAGAATGTTCGAGATGGTTTTGGTTGGAGACAGGATGGCTGTAAATTGACCGGCCAGCCAGCGGGCATAATTCCAAGCCATGCTCTCAACGGATCTGCGGAGGCCGGGCAGGTTGGGCATATACGATGCGATGAACCACGGCAATTGATGAGATGTATACAAAACCGGGATATGCGCCTGGCGGGCGTATTTGAGTCCCAGCAGGCTGGAATGAAAAGGCTCATGGGCATGGATCAGATCCGGTTTGAAGTCTTGAAGCGCCTGCATGACGGCCGTTCCGGGAAAGCGCAGCAAGCGCTGGTTCGCGCGGGCCGGGTTGCGAAATGATTCAAGCCGGAGAACAGTGAGATTATCTTTTTGGAAAGAGTAACGACGGCCTGTGTCGCTGGCAGCGATGACGAGAACTTCGTGTCCGCGCCGGGCCATGGATTGGGCCAATTGCTCCGCCAGGATCGAAGCGCCGCTCACCATTGGTGGATAGGGTTGAGTAAGGTAGGTGATTCGCATAGAGAGTTTCTTTCTGCTTCTGAAACGAGGGAATAAATGCGGTTCATCAATTCATCGGTCTCTGCGTGTGCATCGGAAGATGCGCGCGGAAACCAGGGTGTGCCGATACGCATGTAACTCCGGCCGGTGAACTGCCAGGCCCCGTGACGTTCGCTTCCCTGCCAGTGAAAGCGCAGAGGGGTGAGCAGGTGCGCCGGGGCGAACAACCCGACCGGGATGATCGGTGCGCCGGTTTCGATTGCCATGCGCACAGCCCCGGTCTTTGCGGGAATGCGCGTTCCATATTCCACGTCCTTTCCTTCCGGAAAGATGGCGATCGTTCCACTATTGCGCAGGACATCGCAAGCCTGGGCCATGGCTTCCTTTGCCTTTTCGGTTCCACGGTGGACCGGGATCTGGCCGGTGCGCTTCAGGAGTGAACCGATGACTGGGATCGAGAAATCGCCATCTTGTAGAAGGAAGCGCGGCGTGTCTTTCAGGACGAAGGGCAGGTAGAGCGGGTCAAAACCGGGAGTGTGATTCATGGCGATGATCTTGGGACCATCAGGCAGGTTTTCGCTTCCGCGCACATCCACGCTGCGGTGGAGGGTGAAGAAATAAGCCTTGAGAATACTGCGGACGATCTGAACAGTGGTATCCATGACGATCTCCTTTATGCGAGCAGCCAATTGGGTTTGAAATTACGAACTACCAGCCAGCCCAAGCAGATCAGCACAATCGCAACTGCGATGATCCCCCATTGATGCAGACCGATCTGATTTCCAAAGGCCCCGGCGGCGCTGGTGAGCAGGCAGGCCAACCCGCGCCCGAGTGCATTGGCGAGCGTGAAACGGCGGGAGGAGATTTTCCCCAGCCCGGCTACATAGCACATCGCGTCATTTGGAAAGACCGGCAGAACCAGCGAGGTGGCAAAGAAACCGATCCCCTGGCCATCCGAAGTTTTGTCCCACTTGGAGAGGACTTGAGGGGAGATCCAGCGCTCTGCAAAAATCCTGCCGTACTTTCGAGCGAGGAAGAAGGCGGCTTCTCCACCGGCGAACAGGCCGAACCATGAGATGAGGAAGCCTGCACCAAAACCGTACACATAACCACAAGCCAGCATCAGAGCCTGCCCGGGGATGAAGGCCAGAAAAACCTGTAAAACCAGCAGGACGATAAGCGCCAGCGGCCCCCAAACGCCAAGGTTTTGAATGAAAGCGGCGACCGCCTCCTGGTTTCCGAACCATTTCAAAATATCTGCGGCCGGGATGCGGTATACCCAAACCATGACCATTGCGATGACAAGTAAAAGGGCGCTCAGGATCTTTTTCATATCGATTTCCTTTCGTGTCCCTACTTTCGCATTTTTGAACTGCCAATAACAGGGCAGGAACTGCCAAAAACCGCCAACTTAAAAAAAAAGATCCTGTGACCAATTAGGTCACAGGGTCTTGGGAACTCCATTGGAGTTATTTTGCCGGGTATTTCTCCATTAAAAGCCTTGCCAGCCCGCGGATGGCGTTGCGGCGGGTGCGGTTGAAAGTGCCCTCCGAAATGTACAGCCGCGCCATGATCTCGCGGTTGGGCGCGCCTTCCACATAGGCATCATGGAGCACGGCGTGGTTGTACCACACGCGTGGAAGGGGCTCAGGCGGGCGCTTCTCGGCGGGTTTCAATAATTCGATGGCGTCCAATAACTTTTGGTGCAGGTCCCGGCCGCGCTCGATCTGCGACTCCGCCTGCACACCCAATTTATCCGCTAAAGGTGACTGGCCCAGGAAGATGTAATCGGAGATGTGTCTGAGCCCATCTTCCACGATCTTGGTGAATTCCGCATCGGGGTTGATGCCCATGGCGCTCAGCATCTCTCCGGCCACCATGCTCGCTTCGCTCTCGTTGATCTCCGATTGTTTGAGGATCTGTTTGATCTGCGGCTGGATGTTGCCAAGCGAGACAATGGTGCCGATCTGGTCGGCGACTTCGGAGAGCAGGTTCAGGTCATCGCGGGAGTAATCGAGGCGTGTGTTCGGCGCGCCGATCCCCATCACAGCGATCTGGTTTTGCCCATCAAAGGAGGGCGCAAAATACTGGATGTTGGGAATCTGCATGTTCTCCGTCCGGAGGATATCATCGTACGCCAGCGTGGATGCCGGAAAGCGGCGATCCACCTGGACCGATTGCCGGGTGGCGACCACCACGAATTCTTTTTCCCGCCGGATGGCGATGAAACCATGCGAGGAGTTGATGGTCTGGCAAAGCAGGTCAAGCCCTTCCTGCAGGCGAAGTCGGAGCGTATCTTCAGCCCCGGCGTTCTCCAACCGGCGCAGTTGTTTGCGGAACTGACTTTCATTTCGGCGGCGCAGCCTTTCGAGGAATTCACGCACCAGATCGTACAGGGCATGGGTCAGGATGACAAAGGCCACAATGGGGCCGACCAACTCAAGGGGATGTTCGAAGCGGATCGCGATAAAGGTGTAGGTAATGGTCAGCAGGAGGATAGTCAGGCTGGTGACGGGAAAATCCTGCAGGGTCGTGCGACGTTCCACCAGGGTTTGGTGGCGGGCCACAGAGATGCCGATGATAAAAACGCCGAGGAAGATGGACAGGTCCTGACCGATGCGTGGCAGGGGCGGGGAAATGGCCAGGCCCATGAGCCCGTATCCCAATCCTGCGACCGTGATCGAGGTCGCGAAGAGGAAGTAGCGCCCTTCGGTGGTGAGGCCGACCTGGTTGTGCGCCAGCAGGTTGTAAAAAATGCCTGTGAAGGCCACCAGTTCAAAAACTCCATACAGGATGTAGGGCAGACCCACACCCATGCGGGCGACATATAGGTTGTTGCCCTGTTCGCCCACAAAGGAGTTCTGTGATGTGATAAGCAGAAGTATGGTGATGATGCCGAGGAGGTAAATACCCGCGCTCCACGGGCGATGGCGTTTACGCACAGGGTTGGGGAGCAGGTGCAGGGTGGCGTCGTGCCACGCCATCATGCCAATGATCAGACAGGTTGCGCGCAACGAAGCCGTGCCGGGGATCTGTTCGAAAATGTTGTTATAGGCGCCAAAGAAGAAAGCGGAAAGGGAGAGAAGCAGTACCGCCCCGCGCATCGTGATCGGACTTGGAAACCCCCGCGCGAAAAGATAAAAAGACATCCAAAGACAGGCTGCCATTGCGGTCAGGTCGATCAAAAGCGTGGCTTGAAATAACACGGCTCCTCCTCATCGGGACCTGTACTTTATATGAAAACCCCTGCAAATCTGATTAGGTACTAGCGGTTGTCGCCGTCGCCTTTGATTTTGCCGCGCGCTTGTCTGTCTAAAAGTTTGGCAAGGTTGGATTCAGCGATCTCGTCGAGTGGAAGATCGAGTTCCGTGGCGACTTGGGCGATGTACCAGAGCACATCCCCAAGTTCGGCTTTGAGTGCCTCCCGTTCCGCTTCGCCGATGACCCCGGAATTGTCCCGAAAAATTTTCTTGATCTTGCCCGCCACTTCTCCCGCTTCGTTGACCAGACCCAACGCCGGGTAGATGACGGGGTGTCCGATGGCGGGATATTGTGCGGTGGCGCGGGATTTTTGCTGGTAGTCGTTAATATCCATGAATTAATCTCTTTTCAAAAGTTGGTTGATCTCGATCAGATGCCCATCCGGGTCGCGGAAGTGGGCGGTGCGAATACCCCAATCGGCATGGTCGCTTGGTTCGGTGAGCAAGGCGATTCCATGAGAACGCAGGTGCTTGCAGAATTCATCCACACTTTCCACGGAGAAGGTCAGGCAGATGGTATCCTGCATTTCTGCCTGTATGGGTTTCGATGATGTGCCGAGTGCGGCGCTCATTTCGGTTTTATCAAACAGGGAAATGTTGACAGCACCGATCTCAAAATCGGCATAGGTATCCTCCTCAGTGCCGAAATTGGGCTTGAAGCCCATTACGTCACGGTAGAAGCGAAAGCAGGCCTTGAAGTCGGTTACGAGCAGGCGGGTGAATTCATATTTGGGGGGCATGGAAGTCTCCTAATTGAACGCCTTCGTCAACTTCTTCCACCACTCATCTTTCTCGCCGGGGACGAAGGGTGTGTAGAGCGTAATTCTATCCGCGAGGCCGCCGAAGCGTTTCATCAGGTCAACGGCGAGGTTTTCCTGCGTGGTCATCAAGCAGAACTCGTTCAACATTTCGTCGGTGATGAGCATGGGCATTTCGTGCCATTCGCCCTTGGCCGCAAACCCCGAGAGTTTTTCGGCCTTCTCGCCCCAGCCGTGCAGATCCATCACCGCCTTGTAGGAAGGGGTCGAAGCGTAAAATGCGATCTGCATGCGCGCGAAGGCTTCCTCTTCAGGGCTGGTGGCGACGAAAGGAGTCATCGAGACCGTGATGTCGTTGCGATGACGTCCGCTCTTTTGCAGGCCCTCTTCCATCGCCGGCAGGATCACTTCATTCATATAGCGCGGACTGTTGAACGGGTGCGCGTGAAAGCCCTCGCAGAGTTCCCCCGCCAGTTTGGCCAGGCCGGTATTGACACCTGCAATATAGATCGGAATGTTCGGATGTTCGATCGCGCCGGGGTTGAAGAAAGGCGACATCAGCGTCACCTTGTAGTGCTCGCCGCGAAAGTTCAACTTCGTGCCGTTCTGCCATGCATCCCACAAGGCCCGGATGACCTGGATCTGCTCACGGAATTTTCCCGTGACCGACTCAGGCCAGGTCATGCCGAAGCGCCTCTCAATATGCGCCTTGACCTGGGTGCCCAACCCCAAAATGAATCGCCCGCCGGATTGCGCTGCCAAGTCCCAGGCGGTGTAGGCTAAATTGGCTGGCGAACGCGCGAATGCCACTGCAATGGCCGTGCCCACCTCCATGCTGGCCGAATGCTCTGCAATGAGTGTGCAGGGCAAAAATGGATCGTGTTGGGTCTCCTGGGTCCATAATGCCGCAAAGCCGACCGCATCAGCGGCCTTCGCAATCGCAGGAATATCTTTTAAATGAACAGGAGGTAGGGCGGCATCAAGTTTCATACTATGGTCTCCATTGACTAGAAAGTAGAGGAAAGCCATATGTTGGTCATTCTCTACCCTCTGATGATCTATTCACTTAAGTACGCCATGATCCAATTTGTGGTTGCGTTCAAACCATCCAGATGGGCGCGCTCATAATTGTGCGAAGCATCGATGCCGGGGCCGATCAGCGACAAAGCCACATCTCCGCCTGCGCGCCAGAACGCCTCACCATCGGAACCGTAGAAGGGATAAATGTCGGTCTTGTAGGGGATGCCATATTTCTCAGCAATGCCCCTCAATTTTTTATTTAAACCTTCGTGATATGGCCCGCCGCTGTCCTTGATGCACAAGGTGGCATGGAACTCATCCGACTCCTGGCCTTCACCGACAACAGCCATATCCACAGTGACCAGTTCCGCCACTTCGTCTGGAATGCCCGCTGCCGCGCCGTGACCCACCTCTTCATAATTGGAGATGTGAAAGTACACGCTTCGCACCGGACCTTGGCCTGCCTCCACCATCGACTTGATCGCTGCGACCAGATTCGCCACACAGGCCTTATCGTCCAAAAAGCGCGAGCGGATGAATCCATTCGTCACTTCCACACGTGGGTCGAAAGCCACACAATCGCCGATGTTGATCCCCAATGCGCGCGTCTCCGCTTCCGATGAGGTGCGTGCGTCGAGGCGAACCTCCAGATGCTTGTCATCGCGCGGCAGGTCGGCCCCGCTGTGGATGTGACCCGATGCGACATCGATCAGCACCGAGCCGCGGATTTTTTCTCCCTTTTCTGTGAATACCCATACCCCTTCGGTTTCCACGGTAGGCCACTGGATCCCGCCGATACGGCTGAGCCGCAAACGTCCGTTCCCTTTGATCTCTTTGACTACAGCGCCAAGCGTATCCACATGAGCTGTCAGCGCGACCGGCGGCAGATCACTTTTCACTTCCCACTTTCCGATCAACGCCCCTTTTCTCGTTCTTGAGAGTCTCAATGGCTTGTACTTGGAAAGTTCCTTCTCCACGAAATCGATCGCCGGGCTGGCGAACCCCGTCGGTGAGGGAATGTTCAGCAGGTCGACCAGAAAATTTAAAAAGTACGTTTCGTCAATTTTTGGGAGGGACATGGGATGCCTTTCGGTTTAAAAGTTGATAAATTGGGAGGTTAGATGTTTAACCCTTCGAATTCGCTGATCTTCTTCTTCCATTCATCCGGCACGGAAATGGTCTTCAACCCTTCATAATCGAACGTGACCAGCACCACCGTGCCGCTGGCCATGACACGGCCGGTCTCGGCGTGCATTACACACTGCTCCATCGTCATCGATTTGTGGCCGATCTTCGAGGTTCGCACACCGACCTTGATGGGGTCGCCGTAATGGGTGGTGGAGTGATATGTGATGTGTACGTCTGCAACGATGACGCCCACTTCCATAAAAGACTGGTCTTTGCTGAACAACCCCAACTGGACGAGGTAATAAATGCGCGCCTGCTCAAAGTACGTCAGGTATTTTGCGTTGTTGACATGTCCCTGCGGATCAAGGTCTCCGTAGCGGACTTCGGTGGGGTGGAAGAATTTGTAGTCGGTCATGTGGGGATTATAGTCAAAGAGTCGATAGTCGAATAGAAGAACAGCCAGGGAGTTGTCAACTCCCTGGCTGTTTGCTGCAAGGCTATTGGGTTGCTAATCACAGAACCTGGCAAGCTCGGCCTTGTTTTGGACGATGATGCGACCATCCGCGTCGGTGGTGGCGAGACCCTGCTCCTTAAAGAAGACCATGGCCTGGTTGACCCTTTTGCGTGAAGCGCCCACGAGGTCTGCAATATCGCTTTGAGTGAGCACGATGCGGATCTTGCATCCGCCATCCACGTCATGACCATACCGTTCCGCGAAAGCCAGTAGTTGGCGCGCCACTCGTCCGTTCACATCCAGCGTGGCCAGCGATTGGATCATCTGATCAGAAAGGCGCACCCGTGATGAGAGGATCTTGACCAGATTGCGTGCGATGGGCGGGAAGTTGTCGAGCATATAGTGGAAGGTGGTCTTGTCCATCCATAACATGAGCGAGTCTTCGAGCGTCACCACACTGGCCGAGCGGCCCACACTATCGATCAGGCTCATCTCGCCGATTAGATCGCCGCTGCCTAAAATGGAGAGGATCGCGTCCCGTCCACCCTGCTCGGTGTATACCTTCACCGTCCCATGCAGAATTACATACACGGCTTCGCCGGGCTGCTCGACCACCATCACATTCCGGCCGTTCTGGAAGACGCGGCGGTGCGCGCGATGTGAGACCCAATCCAACTGTACGGGAGTGAGACCCTCGAATAATTTGATATCCGAAAGGATGTTACGGGTATCGTCTTGCTTAAGTTCGGTCATACGAAGCATATTTTACTTCTCTTTCTCGTGAGACTTCCGAGGTCCAGCGTGTGCCGGGATTTTCAGTCTCGTTGTCAGACCGCGGAAGTATGATAACCATTCCCTCGACCGCTGCGTGCGAATCGGGGAAGATGACCTGGGCTGCCTGCTCTTGCTCAGCCACCCAATTGTCAGCGTAAGATGGGTCGTGATGGAACAGTACCAGTTGACCCGTCTCGGCTGAAGCGGCCACCTGCCCCGCCATTGTTGCTGTCGAATGTCCATATCCTTGTGTGGAGGGGAATCCGGCCAGGCATCCATAATAGTGGTCGTCAGAAAATTGCGCATCATGGATCAAGACATCGGCGTTGCGGGCAAAGTTCACCAATTTACGGTCTGTGCCTGCGTATCCCTCAGTGTCCGTCGCATACACCACTGACTTGCCATGATAGGTGATGCGATAGTGATAGACGCCCCCGGGATGTGCATTCGATTTTTGAATGCGGACAACCACCGCATCCGGGTCCGGGCTGGGAGCAGACTCGACCACCCGAACCCCTTCCTCATCCCACAGGATGATCTGCGACTCTCGCAACGATTGGATATCCTTGTTGGATGCCATATCGCGCAAACTGACCGGAAAAGTATCGGATGACTGATTTTGCTCGAGAACCTGCCTTACCGACTCGTCTGTGCCGCCTGGCCCGTAAATGTGCAGCCTGGCCTTGGGCATGTAGGCCGGAACGAAGAAGGGAAAGCCTTGGGTGTGGTCATGATGAAGATGGCTGAGCAGGATCAGCAACTCAAGGTCCTGTTGTTTTGCGAGGTTGCGCCCAAGCGGAATGATGCCCGTACCTGCGTCAAGGATGATGGTGCACCCACCTGCGTTGATCTCTACACAGGCGGTATTCCCTCCGTATTGAACGGTGCTTGCGCCCGGTGTGGGGTAACTCCCGCGCACGCCCCAGAATTTAATTTTGAAATCCTTGTTCATATCTGCCTCCAGTGTGTCGAGGTTCCCGGGAGGATGCCTGCTTTGGGCGGGGTGTTCTAATCTCCGGGACATTTTTATTATGTTCCAAAAGGAGATTTCTTCAAGGAAAGTTTTCGCATGGCAGCTGAGAAGTATTTCTCATGAGGGGCCATGATCGTTTCTCCCTTGAATGAGCTGCCGTCTATCAATGAAGCGCGGCGGTATAATCTTCTCTATGCTCCCGGACCTGCAAATGCACGACCATCTGCGCCTGCGCAAACCACATCCCTGTGGTTCGTATGAATGGACGGTCATCCGCCTCGGCGCGGATATCGGTCTGGAGTGCAAAGGTTGCCAGCATCGTGTCATGCTGACCCGGCGTGAACTGACCAAGCGTCTTAAGGCAAACCTTTCACAACAGGAACGCGAGAAACCTGCAGACCCTAAAGGCGTATAAGTCCTTTAGGGTCTATATTAATTTGTATCTTTTCCAGGAGGCTTTATGGAAACACAGAACAAGGAACCGGGACTTCCCATTGGCTCGATGCGGATCGGGCTTTTCACTGATACCTATGCCCCTCAAGTGAACGGCGTTTCGGTCTCGCTGCAAATGATCTCGGAGGGTTTGAAGAAGCGCGGACATCAAGTCACCATCTTTGCGCCAAAGTTTCCGGGGTACAAAGATAACGAGCCGAATGTGATGCGCCTGCCGTCGTTGAAGTATTTGAACAATCCGCCTATTTACGTGGCTGTGCTGGGAACCCCGCGCTCCACCTGGAAGTTGACGCGCGAGCATTTCGACGTGCTGCACGCCCACAGCCCGGCGAGCGTGGGTCTGCTGGCATACCTGACCGCATCGACTAAGCGATTGCCGCTCATTTATACCTACCATACTTCCATCACGGATTACACCCATTACATCCGGTTCATCGGTGGGACAAGCATCATCAAATATGCGGCGACATGGTTCAGCAAGGCTTCCACCAACCTTGGCGACCAAATCATCGTCCCCTCGCCCAAGTTCGAGCGATTGCTGGTCAAGCAAAAGGTCAGGCAGCCCATCACTGTCATCCCGAATGGGATAGACCTGAGCATGTTCAAGGCGGCGAAGAATCCGGGAAGTCTGCGAAACAGGCTGGGGCTGGGTCCTGATGCGCCGGTTCTGCTTACTGTCGGCCGTATGGATCCTGAGAAACGCCTGGAATTCATCGTCGAAGCCTTCGACCTGCTGGCCGAACGCGTTCCGAATGCCCACCTTGTGTTCGCAGGAGATGGCGGAGCGCGCAAGAGTGTGGAAGAGAAAGCGAAAGCCACAAGGGTCAAAGATCGCATTCACTTTTTGGGTATGGTCAATCGAGCCGACCTGCCTGATATTTTTCACGATGCCACCGTTTTTCTCTCCGCGTCCACCACGGAAGTCCATCCTATTTCGGTTATCGAAGCGATTGCGTCCGGCCTGCCGTTTGTCGCCGTGAAGGATGAAGCGTTTGAAGGGATGCTTGAGGATGGCCTGAACGGTTACGAAGTTTCGCTCGATGTTGAGAAGTACGCCGACATATTGGCCGACCTGTTGCCTGACCGTGAACGCCGGAAGCGCTTTAGTGAACATTCGGTTTTACTAAGTGAGAAGTATTCCATCGAAGCACAGGTCAAGGCGTTGGAAAAACTTTATATGGAGGCCATTCTTCAGAACTGGCGCGGAAGCCTGTTCAAGCGCATCCTCCCGAAACAGATCAATCACCTGCCCACACGGATCAATCGCGTCATCCGCACCGAGATCGGCAAGATATTGCCGGG
>Ga0268298_10003273_pt1 | contig 16710 bp, 17 predicted proteins | sample WWTPWeurt_MetaG_FD_194462 | JGI IMG/M metagenome (GOLD analysis project Ga0268298, IMG submission 194462) | Activated sludge microbial communities from WWTP in Nijmegen, Gelderland, Netherland - WWTP Weurt | ecosystem: Engineered > WWTP > Aerobic digester > Activated sludge | place... | reverse complement strand
CAGTTCTTCTGCCGGCACAGTATCTTCCAGTGGCGGCACAGGCACGAAGAAGGGGACGATCATGGCTAGCAGAACAATGATACCGACCGTGATTCCCACCCCGCGCAGGATACGTTTACTTCTCATGAATCGGAATTTCCTTTTGAATTTTTATATGCCGCAAGCGTTCGTTCTTTGACAATGCTTCGGTCAACGATCGGCTGCGACGGGTAGCCCTGGACCGTGATATTTTTTTCCCACGGAGTGTGGATATCCCTGGAATTCAGGTCGCTCAATTCGGGGACCCACTTGCGGATGTAGTCTCCGTTCGGGTCGAATTTTACACTTTGCAGAACTGGGTTGAAAATGCGGAAGTACGGCGCGGCATCAGTGCCGGTGCCGGCGGTCCACTGCCAGCCGCCATTGTTCGCTGCCACATCTCCATCGAGCAGATTTTCCATGAACCATGCCTCGCCCCAGCGCCAATCGATCAACAGGTCTTTCACCAGGAACGAAGCCACGATCATACGGGCACGGTTGTGCATCCAGCCTATCTCTTTAAGTTGGCGCATGGCCGCATCCACCACAGGCATGCCTGTGCGCCCATCCTTCCACGCGGCAAATTCAGATTCGTCATTGCGCCACTCGATGTTGGCAAGTGCGGGGTTGAAGGCGTTGGCTGTCACACGCGGGAAGTGATAAAGGATCTGGATGTAGAACTCGCGCCAGATAAGTTCGTTCAACCAGATCTCTGCTCCATGTTTTTCTTCCGCCGTTCGTGCCGACTCTTGAGCCTGTTTCGCCGCGCTGACGGCTTGCCTCAGCCCGACCATTCCAAACCGCAGATACGGCGAGAGGGCAGATGTCCCTTTCAGGTCCATGCGGTTGCGGCTCTCAGCGTATTCGGTGATCGGTGAGTTGGTAAATTGTTTCAAGCGGAACTTTGCTTCGCGTTCGCCAGCCGGAAAGAGAGGATTGTCTGTAAACTCGGGCAGAGGCTCACTCTCAACACCTGCAGGAGTGAATATTTCCTTCGGAGCCGGGGCGAGTTGAATTTCCTGCAGCAGGGACTTCCAAACTTTTGAGTAGGGCGTGTACACCGTGTACGGCTTGCCGTCCGCTTTTTTTACAAACTCGGGGTGATGCACGGTCTGCCCGAGGACCAATTGCAAGGGCAAATCCCGGCTGATGTCAGCATCTCTCTTGCGGGCGTATGGTGTGTAATCTTCTTCTGCGAAGATCGCGCTCGCATTCGTTTCCTGCATCAGCCGGCGCAAAACGTCTGCCGGCTTGCCTGCGCGAACGACAAGATACGATCCGCGTGATTGTAGATTCTTGTGCAGGGAGTTGAGTCCCTCGTAGAGGAAGTTACGCCGCCGGGGCGAGTGGGTAGAGAATGCCGGGTCGAGGATGAAGACCGGGATGACCTGACCCTGCCCGAGCGCGGAATGGAGCGCTGGGTTGTCTGTCAATCTCAAGTCGCGGCGAATCCACCAGATCGATGTCATACGAGTTCTTTGTTGTTAATTTCCAGTTTGATCTTGTTGTTTCGGTCCACGGTCACTTTACCCGTGTTTTCGGCATTGTCGCTGAAGTTCAGAAACCCATAGGCGCGGATGCGTGTGCGACCGATGAGCGAAAGGGCGAGCTCACTGGTGAGCACGCCAGTTAGGTCTGCGGTGTAGCTGCCTGAGGTGAAAGTGAATTTAGATGGGGCTGGCATGCCAAGTCCGCGCAGACCGATTGTGGTGCCGGTGATCTCTTCGCGCCCTGAGAACAAATCTCCGTTCGGCATGAGCGCGGAATACGAAATGAGGTAGGTAGGTGAACTGGCTTCGAGCTTTGCTTTGACCAATGCGCCGGTGGTTGGGTCTGCCTCGGAGATCTCTGCGCCTACGGAATTGAACTGCGGCTGATAATAGGCGGGACCAAAAGATGTGGACGAAGTCACCGCGTACATGGCTACCTTTGCCAGCGCTTCACCATGTTTGTCCTCGCCGATCAGCGCAGGGATGGGCATGAGCCAGTGGGTTTTGTGCATGCGCCGCACTACATAACCGAGCAGGGTAATGCCCGCGGGCGGTAGTTCGTAGCGTGTGACTTCGCTTGTCATGTTCTTAATCCGATGCAGGTACGGGGACCGGCGGAGTTTGCTTCAGTGTGGCGACGATCGGGTTGTTGTAGATCTTGATGAAGACGAAGATGCTGACGCCGATCATGACGACCGCGCCGAATACTCCTGGCGCCCATGTTCCGACCTGCTGCAAAAGCAATCCGCCAAGAAGCGGGGCGATGATGCGGGTGGAGCTTTCAACTGCGGAGGAGAGTCCAAGGATGCCGCCGATCTCCTGCGGGGCAACGGCTTTTGTCAATGTGGAGGAGAGCAGGGTGTTGAGCAAGCCGCCAGAGAGCGCGGTGGGAGTCATGATGACGTACACCCAAAGCAGCGATGGAGCGAGTGCCCAGCCGAGCAGGGAGAATCCCATTAGTACCACGCTGACCGTGATGAGGATGTCTTCACGATATTGCTTGGTAAGCCGACCCACGAGGAAGCCCTGCACAATCACAGAGAGCACGCCGACATAGGTCAACACGAAGCCTGTGTCTCTCGCGGTGAGATTGAATTTTGCGAGCGCGTACAGTGAAAAGATGGTCTGGAAGATGGCAAAAGCCAGACCGAAGAAAAAGCGGGTGATGAGGATCGAACCAGTGAACGGGCGTTGGAAGGCCACGATCAGCGCATTCAGCGTGATGGCGGGGCGCTTCTCGGTCATCTGACTGCGCTTCTCTTCGGTGAGCGATTCGGGCAGCCAGGCATAGATCAAGATCAGGTTGATGAATGAGATCACCGCTGCGGCAAAGGCAGGGACAGCGTATCCCCACTGGCTGAGCAGCCCGCCGGTGACAGGTCCGATAATGAAGCCCAGCCCAAAGGCTGCGCCGATCATACCGAGTCCTTTCGAGCGGCTTTTCTCATCGGTCACGTCGGAGATGTAAGCCTGCGCCACGCTCAAGTTGCCGCCGGTCAATCCATCAAGTATGCGGCTGGCAAAAAGCATCCACAGGGCGTTGGCGAAGCCGAGCAATAAAAAGCCAAGGAAAGTTCCGAAGACGCTGATCAATAAAACAGGGCGGCGGCCGAAGCGGTCCGAAAGACGACCAAGGATCGGCGCGCCGATCAACTGCATCACCGCGTAGGATGCGATCAAAATTCCCGTGGTGGTCTGATTGGCTTTGAAGGTCTCTGCATAGTACGGCAGAAGCGGAAGGATGAGGCTGAAACCGAGCAAGTCTATGAATACGACGAGGATGATCGAAAAGAGGCGTTTGTTGTTCATTTTTTCCTTGTTATTTGTTGATCTTGTATTGCTGTTCGTTCATGATCTTTAAGAGTTCTAAAATTTCTTCGTTCGCCGGGATGTCGCTCATGTCATGTCCGTAGTGGACGAAGCGAGCCACTCCCTGTTTATCGATGGCAACCTGCGCGGGCATTCTTCCGAACTTGAAGAGGCTGACCTCCTGCCCGTAAAGTTTTAGCACACTGTGAGTTGGGTCGGGCAGACCGATGAATGGCAGGTGATGATCCCGCCAGTAATTTGAAAATGCAATCGCCTTTTCAGGTCCGAGCACGACGATCTCGGTCTCCAACGCTGTGAACTTGTCATAATCCTGGCGCAACTGCGCCATGTGCCCTTGGCAGAAAGGTCAGAGGAAACCGCGGTTGAAAACCAGCAGGACGTTCTTATTGCCTTGAAAATCTGTGAGGCTGATCTCTTTGCCGTTGAAATCGGTCAGCGTGAAATCAGGTGCGGGTTTGTTGAGTTCAGCGCGGCTCATGCGGGTAGCACCAGAATGATGCCGAAGATGATCTCAACCACAAGGCTGATGTTGTTCGATCGTTCGACCGATTTATCAACGAACATGGAAACCCCGCGCACCAATCCAACCACCAGGTATGCAATGCCGAGCATGGTGTAAGTGGAAGGGGAGTTGAGCAGAAGGGGCGCAGCGCCAAGGGCGACGAAGAATCCACCGAGCACAGCACGGATCTCCGTGATGCCGCGTCCACCTTCGGGACGTAACCCCGTAAACCCGGTGACGGATTCTGGCTTGAGCAAAGAAATGAGCCCGGTCAGAATGGTGGCGATGGCTGCGATGATCTGAAGAATTTGGATGAACATGAAACTCCTGATTTAGTAAAGACCGAAAATTACAAACGAGGGAACAACACCGGTGTATTCTTTTTGTAGGTTTCGTAATCTTCCTGTCCACCCCATTTTTTGTCTGCTTTTTTCTCAAGCAGGGGAACACCACTGACGCGAGTCAAAAGGAAGGTGACGAAGACCGGAGAGATCATGGCAACCCATTGCCAGCCTTGCAACACAGGCAGGGCAATGATCGCCACGCCAACCCAAAGGACGATCTCGCCGAAGTAGTTGGGATGACGTGATCGCGACCATAAGCCCGTTCGAATGAACTTGCCTTTGTTCGCAGGGTCTGCGCTGAAGCGGCTCTTTTGGTTATCCGCTACCACTTCAAAGACAAAGCCGAAGATCCAGACCAAAAGACCGACAATGGCGAACACATCCAGTTCTTTTCGGTTGCTGGTCGTGATGGCGACCAATGCGGCGGCTACGGTGAACGTGACCCATAACCCTTGAATGGTCCACACGTTGAGAAAGCGGATGAAGGAAGGTTTGATCTCATCGAAGCGGTCGTCTTTGCCGGCTTTCTTGATCCGCCCGAAGAGGAAGGAACCAAGGCGGACGGCCCAAAGAATGACGAGCGCAGATAAGATGATCGAGCGGGCGTCCATCTTCGGGCTGAAGAAGAGCGCGATCGCGGTGACAGAGATGTACGTGATGCTGCCGGTCAGGTCGAAGAATTTTTCGGTCTGGAAAAGATAGGCAGGGATGAATACCAGCCACTGAATCAGGAAAGCCAAGCCAACCGACAAGGCAAATAGGGGGATGCCGCCAACCAGGGTCCCGCCCTGGCTGCCTGCCAGGGCGACGAGAGCTCCGATCAAGATCAAAATGGGGAGTGCGATAAGCGCATTGCGGTCAGATGTCTTCATGAGGTTTTATCCTTATATAAAATTAGAATCCGCGCCGCTGACTTGTCCACGGGGCGGGAGAATCGTTGCGGAATTCATCCACACTGGGTCCGCGCAGTTGGGCGAGACGCCAGGTTCCATACAAATAACTGCCGATCAAAAGTAGGATCGTCGCAGGCCAGCCGGTGACGAGATTGGCAAGAGCCAGCGAAGTTGTGTTCTGATCTTCGAACAATGCGAATTGCAAATATAAACGCGCCGCAAAGAAGATCACCCAAGCAAAGGTCACTTCGCTGTACGCAGGGCGGACCAGCGGATGCCAGTACCAGTCCAACGGCCAGCGGCGGGCGATGAAACTGGTCCACGCCACCATGGGGCGGCGGATGACCAGACTCAGCACTGCCAGCAACAGGGTCATGCTTCCGCTGATGAGACCGGGCAGAAAAAACCCCTCTGATCGGCCGAGGAACCAGGCGATGCCGATCGCGATGCCCACGCTGAAAATGCCAGCCAGGGCGTAGGTCAATGATTGTTTGCGGATGATGCGGAGCGCGGCAAAGATGACGGAGACGATCAGCGCGCTCCACATGGCGGCTTGAAAGCTCACCAGCCCGTTGACGATCAAAAAGATGATCGGCGGCAGGATCGCGTCCATGAAAGAGTTGCGCCCGGTGAAAACAGTCTGCAATTCTTCGAGAACCTCACGCCCTTTACCAGGCTGGGCTGCGGAGTTTTCAGGCATGTTTCCCAAGCCAGAATTTGCGCCAATCGCCATTACTCGATTGCAAGGCAAGGAAGGCGTAGAGACTTCCCGCGAAGAAGCCGAGAACCATCATGGCGATCGTCCACAGAATGGCGGCCGGCAGGGACTTTTCGCGATAGATGATCCACGCCGAAAAAAGGGTGAAGCCGGTGTACAGGTCCACAAGGGAGACGATACCCCACGGCATGGAGGTCAACTGGCTGCCTTCGCTGAAGAAGTCACCAACGGTGAACCCATAGATGAGGACTGCGGTCATGGCGAGAATGCCCAGAGCGGAAATTGTTTTTGCGAGTTTCATTGTATTGTTCCTTGCAGGTCTGAAAGACAATGTGAACATATCAGGCAGAGCGGAACCATGCCTGTAAAGAAAAAGATTTAATTGTCATTTTCGTTCTTGTTTTAGACGTTCGAGGCTTGTTCTTTCAGCCAGTTCTTGATCGGGTTACCCTGACCATTGATGTGCTTGTCAACCGCCTGTGAATAACTGTTCATGAAGTTCGCCAATTCACTGGGTGGACGTTGGTACGACCGCAGAAGGACCTTGACCCATTCCATCTCCATCGTGACGTGTTCCATGTTTCCGAGTTGGAGGGCAGCGGCGATATTGTTGCCAAGGAATTGAATACCCGTGTCGAATCCTTCCGAATGCACGGAGACAGGGATCATCTCTTTGATGGTGCTTTCAATGTGGATCCGTTTTGAAGTGAATGCCTGATGCGCCGCGACGTATTCTTCCGAGATCGATTTTGTGTCGTTAAGTTTGACCTTGCTCTTCAAAAGATTTTCAATGGTATTGACAGAAGCGGGCAGAGAGTCTCCGAGGTAAAAGCCGGGGATGTGCTCTGCGAGATTGGGGTGCAGGTTGAAGATCCGTCCGCCGTAGCCGACAGGAATGCCCAGCCCAGACAATGCCTTGGCGGTGACCTGCAAAGCAGCGGCGGTGGTCAGGGTTTGCGCGACGAGCACAACCATGCTGGCACGCACAGCGGTGACGGTCTCTTCAAATTGCTCCACAGGCACGTTCGCGCCAAGGTGGATCACATTCATTCCGCGGCGACGCAGAAGCAGGGATAGATGTAAAGGCGTGAAGGTGTGCCACTCATTGGACGGGCAGCCCACCAGCACGGTTTGATTTCGGGTCGGGACGGGCGCTCCGCTCAACAGCGAGTCGAGACGGCGCATGGCAAGCCCTGAAGCAAAATGCTCCTGCTGTACCGAAGCGCGGTTCTCGTACCACAGCCCGCCGAATTCCGAGAGACCCTTTTGCAGAATTTCCATGCAGACCGCTTCCACCGGGAAAACCGAAAAAGCGTGATTCAAAACCTGCTCGGCTGTCGCTTCATCGAAGTTCATGCAGGCTTGAATCCACTCGGCGCGCAGGGCGTCGAGGTTTGTGTCCACGGGAGAATAAATGGCAGGAACCATCTGCAGGGAGTGAGCTGTGGAAGGGGAGTGACCCGCGAGCGGGTCCACGCCCGATTCGATCTGACCGTTCCACAGATCCACAGCGCGGGAGATCGTCAGCCCTTCAGCCTGTCTCGCGATCAACCATCGGATGGTTTCGATGTCGTATTCTGAGTAAAGACGGTGCCCGCCCGCGGTGCGTTGCGGAAGGGGAAGGCCGTAGCGTCTTTCCCACGCGCGAAGCGTATCTGCCGCGATATTTGTTTCGCGTAGAACTGCTTTCAGGTTAAAGGATGGATGCTTGCTAAGTGACATGAGTACTCCCAGGTACAGTCGATTATTTTAAGCGCAAAGGTTTTGTGCAGATATTGTACCTGTTTATTTGAAAAAATCACACGTTTGCCGAGGCTTTTTCAAGCTTATAGTTTTTTACCTGCGCGGCTTTGACTTCCTTGAGGATGCGTTCGGTGGTCAGGCGGGCAGAGAGCAAAACGATGGGTAAACCGGTGCCGGGGTGGGTGGATGCGCCTGCAAAGTACAGGTTCTTATACTTCTTGTGACGATTGTGCGGGCGGAGGTACCCCACCTGCCAGAAGTTGTGGCTCAAGCCGAACGCCGAGCCGTTGACCAGATTGAAGCGTTCCTTCCACACCTTGGGCTGGTACACGATCTCAAACTTGAGATGTGCTTCGAGATCTGTGACTCCCATTTCCTTGCCGAGTCTGTCCAGCACGGTTTGGCGGGCGCGCTTGACCAACGCGTCCCAATCTTGATGGGTGCGTGCATCGAGATGCCCCACAGGGACGAGCACATAAAGGGTATCTTGTCCGGCGGGACCTGCAGCGGGGTCGGTGCGCTTGGGCGCGTGGACGTAGAACGAAGGTACTTCAGGCAGGGTGTGATCGTTGAAGATCTGGTCGAAGGATGCCTTGTAGTCACCGCCGAGGAATACGTTGTGATGCGCGATCTGCGGGTACTCTTTATCCACACCCCAGTAGAACATGATGGTGGAGCAGGTGTAGAGTTTGTCTTCGGTGAGTCGCTTCGCTGCCGCACGGTCGGGCAGGAGCTGGTCGTAAATGTATGGCAGGTCTGCATTGCCGACAAAGATATCGGCAGTCAATTCACGTCCGTCCTGCAATTCCACGCCCGTCACTTTTGCGCCATCGACCTTCAGTTTCTTCACAGGCGATTCGTAGATGAATTTCACGCCGAGCTTCTCTGCGATTTTGGTCAACGCTTGAATGCCCGCGTACATTCCGCCCATTGGATACCACACGCCTTCAGCAAGTTCTGTGTATTGCAGCAGGGAGTAGGTGGCGGGAGCGTCGTAGGGGCTGAGTCCCAGATACATGTTTTGGAAAGTGAAAGCGGCTTTCAGGCGTTCATCCTTGAAGAAGCGGCTGGTGTTCTTGTAGTGTTTGCCCAATGCCTTAAGCTGGAAGATCAACGGTAAATTGCCCAGGCTGAGATATTCAAAGATGCTGTAGAAATTTCGCCCGACGAACTTCTCAAGCGAGATCTTGTAGTGCTTGCTGCCCTCGGCGATGTAATTGAGGAAACCCGTGAAAGCAGTCTTTTCGACTTTCTCCAATTGAGTTTGCATGTCGCCAATGTTGGAGGTCAACTCCAGTTCAAGCCCGTCATCGAAACGTACCTTGTAGGTCGGGTCAATACGGCGCAGGTCAAGATGATCGCTGAGCTTTTCACCCAGAGCGGCAAAAGTTTCCTCCCACACCTCAGGCATCAGGAACAGGGTCGGTCCAATATCAAAGCGGTGACCGTCACGAATGATCTGGTTGCAGCGCCCTCCCGGGGTGCCTTCCTTCTCGATCACGGTTACTTCGTATCCATTTTTAGCAAGTCTGGCGGCGGTGGCAATCCCTCCGATGCCTGCGCCAATTACCAAAGCGGTTTGTTTTTGCATAATTTCTCCTTATTTTTATCCTAAACGTATAAATCATTATATACTATGCACAGTATTTGTCAAGGTTTTATTAAATTATATCTTTACAAAATATTGACAAAATAAATAAAACCTGTAAAATAAGACTAGTTGACTCGAGAATATTTACCAAAGGAGATCACCATGCAGGTACAAGCCAACTGGGAAAACCAACTTCTTGCTCTCGCCGGGCAAATCCATCATCCCGCCACCCGACCGTTCTTTTCATATTGGGCTGGCGATGCCTCGCTTCAGAAAGCTTACAAAGAGGCTGAGGTCATCACTTCCGCGCACAGCAAATCCTTTCACTTTGCTTCCGGTCTTTTGCCCGAAGAAAAACGCTCCGCTGCGCGCGCGCTTTACGCCTTCTGCCGCACCGTGGATGATATTGTGGATGAAGTTGAATTGAAGAAGGATCGGGATTTTGAACTCAATTACTGGCGCAATGTAGTACAGACCGCATCCGCCTCGACCGATGACTTGGTCGCTGCCGCATGGGCAGATACACTTACCCGTTACCACATCCCGCGCCACTACGCCTTGCAATTGATCGACGGCGTAGCCCGCGACCTTTCCCAGACCCGTTACCAGACCTTTGAAGACCTTGCCACTTATTGTTACGGAGTCGCTTCGACGGTGGGGTTGATGAGCATGTACATTGTTGGTTTCAAGAGTCACGAGGCGGTGCCGTACGCCATCAAACTTGGCGTTGCCCTGCAAATGACGAACATCCTGCGCGATGTGGGTGAGGATTACCGCAACGGGCGGCTTTACCTTCCACGTGAGGAACTTGTCTTCTACGGCATTAACGAAGCGGATATTGCCGAAGGTCGTGTCACTGATAACTGGCGCAATTTCATGCGCTTCCAGATCGACCGCACCCGCACCCTTTACAAAGAATCCTGGGAGGGCGTGAAGATGCTTCAGCGCGAAGGGCAATTAGCCATCGGTGCGGCATCCGTTTTCTACCAGGGGATTTTGGACGATATTGAAAAACATGATTATGACGTCTTCAGCCGCCGCGCCAGTCTCTCTGCCTGGGGCAAGATCAGCCGCGTGCCCGGGCTGTGGTTGAAGATCCAATCCTTGTAGCCATGCAGTGGCTGGGGGGCTCCTTTTCTCTGACAGGTCATGCCTTGAGCAAGCATGGCCTGTCTTTTATTCAGACAATATTCCGCATTGCAACCACAACACAGGCAAAGCGGAAGCGGAGTAAAATCAAAGAAAATTCAAGAATGCTTTTGAGGAAACATGCCAAAAATCACTGCTCTCAACCATGTTGCTGTTGTTGTGGAAGATATGGAAAAATCCCTTTCGTTCTGGCGCGATGCGCTTGGAATTGAACTGCACGAACTGCGCGATGTCCCTGCTGAACAATCACAGGTGGCTTTTTTGCCGGTTGCCGGCGCAGAAGTTGAACTCGTGATGCCGACCACCGCCGACTCGGGGATCGCCAAGTACCTTGCCAAACGCGGACAGGGCATGCATCACCTCTGCCTCGAAGTGGATGACATCGAGGGCATGATGACCCAGTTGAAAGCGAAGAATGTCCGCTTGATCAACGAATCCCCCCGCACATCGGCAGATGGAAAGAAATACGCCTTTATCCACCCCGAGTCCACGGGCGGGGTGTTGGTTGAGCTTTACCAGATCTAGTCTGCGATCATGTCGGTAAATATTGAAACGATCTTGAGTGACGAGTGCGGTCTGGTCAAGGACCGCCCGATCATCGTCGGTGTCTCTGGCGGACCAGACAGCCTGTGCCTGATGGATGTGTTAAAGTCCGCTGGCTACTCGATCTTGGTGGCTCATTTTGACCACCAACTTCGGCTTGAGTCCGGGCAGGATGCGCGCATGGTGGAGAAGACCGCCACCCGGCTGATGCTGGGATGTGTCATCAAAGGGGCGGATGTGCGCGCCCATGCCGACCAGGAAAAGATCTCCATTGAAGAAGCTGCAAGGAATTTACGTTATCGTTTCATGTTCGATCTTGCGCGTGAAAGGAATGCACAGGCGGTGGCGGTGGGACATACCGCAGACGATCAAGTTGAGACCGTGCTCATGCACTTTTTGCGAGGCAGCGGGCTTAATGGTCTGAAGGGCATGTCGTATCGTTCGATCATCAAATCCTTCGACCCGAATATTCCGGTTGTGCGTCCCTTGTTGGATATGTGGCGCGAAGAGACGGTTATCCATTGCGCTTCGAACGGTTTGCGTCCGCATTACGACTCGAGCAACGACTCCCTTAACTTTCAACGCAACCGCATCCGCCATTTGCTGATCCCCAACCTGGAATCATACAATCCGAAATTTCGCGATGCCGTGTTTCGCATGTCGCAATCGCTCAAAGGGGATTATGCCTTTTTGATGGATATGCTGGAGACTGCCTGGCGGGAATCTGTGACCGACGTCAATAAAGAGACCGTCACCTTCGATGCTTTTCTGTTGTCGCGTTATTCGGTCGGGCTTCAACGAAACTTGATCAAACACGCCATACATTCCCTTCAGCCCGGGCTAGAGGTGAACTTTGCCTTGTTGGAGCGCGCAACCAATTTGGTCAATGGCACTGCCCAATCTGCCAGGGTGGATCTGAAAGGCGGCGTGCGTGTATTTCGAGAAGCCCATCATGTTTTTGTGTGTACCCAGAACGCGCAGATCCCATTTAATATCTGGCCGCAAATGATCGACGATAATCCAGTTGCATTGGATATCCCCGGGCAGACAGATCTTGCCGGTGGGTGGAAATTCGCCTGCGAGCGCTGGCGCATCCCTGCCCTGGCTTGGGAGCAGGCTGAGAGGAACGACGATCCCTTTCAGGTTTGGTTGGATGCGGATTCGCTTCCCTTGCCGCTCACGCTCAAAATCCGCCATCAGGGAGACCACTTCGCCCCGTTGGGCATGGATGGTCACGCCCAGAAACTTTCCGACTTCATGGTAAACGAGAAAATGCCTCAAAGAGCGCGTGCGCGTTGGCCGCTGTTGAGCATGGGAGGCGAGATCGTTTGGGTGCCGGGCTATCGCCCCGCGCATCCGTATCGATTGACGAGTGCGACAAGAAATGTGATCTACTTCTCTGTCATACGTCCGCCTGAGAAGATCATTCCCTGATAAAAAAATCCCGTCCATTGGACGGGATTTTTTTATTTGATTTCTCCATTCAATTGCCTGAGCTTGATGAATAACTCACGCCATTGGATCTTGGACACGCCGAGTTTTTGGCGAACTTTGTCTGTCTCCATGCCTGATTGATAATCACGCAGGGCGCAGGTCCAGCGGCACATGTCGAATGACAGGTGCTTGGAGAGGCTGGCTTCATTGCCGATGTCTTCAAGCAGATATTCCAGTCGGCGGGGCGACCAAGCGAAGACTTGGTCCACGGGATTGTATTGCGCGAGATATTCCTGATAGGCGGTGATCCAATCTTCGTCCAGATCGATCTTGCGCTCCTTGTAACGGTTTGCAGGGCTGGCGTAGCGGATAAAGAGGTGCGGTCCGTTCTTGGCTTCAAGATCCACATGGTTGATGTGGATGCCGAGGCACTCGCTCTTTTTGATGCCCGTGGTGAGAAGCAGGTAGATCAGTGTGTAATAACGCGCGTCGGGTTTGGTGTCGCGCCGGTGACGGTCGGCGGCCAATAGCACGGCTTCGTACTCGTCATTGGTCAGCACCTGGGGCAGCGGGCTGATGGCGGAGCGCTGCAGGACTTTTTCCGCCGGGTCGATGGACAGGGTGCCGTATTGGTGCAGCCAGCGGAAGAAGGATTTGATCGAGGTGATGCGGCGTGAGAGGGTCTTGGGGCTGCAGGGAATGCCGCGCTCCTTTTCCATCCATGTGAAGAAGCGGTTAAGTTCTTCGGTGGTGATGTTGCCAATAGGCAGATCGGGGGCGAGGAACTGGGTGAGCAGGCGCACATCCGAAAGGAAGGCTTTCACGGTGTTTGGGGAGCGTCCCTGATCGAGCATATATTTCTCCCAACCGTTGATGGCGGTGGGGAGCAGGGTCTTGGTAGTAAAGTGGGCGGAATCAGATGTTTTTGCCATAGTGTGTATTCCTCGCTTCTTGCTGCGGGTAGCGCATAGTCTTTTCGTATAGTTTAGCGAATGTGAGAATGGTTGTCAACTACTGAATATTGTAAATTCGCAATAATTCTAGTGCGACAGGTCTTGCGGTTTGAAGCAGGGAACGTAGTCATAACCGAGGATGACCCGGTATTGAACGGGGCTGTTTGCGTCGGGTAGAGAAAGTATGGTCGCTGTGGACAGGTTGAGGGAGGAAAGGATCGTCTGTTGTTGATTTGGATCCTGCCCGGGGGTAAAGTCTACAATAATGGAGGAGGCATAGTCACGACGGTCGGCATTCGATATGGTGGTCTGAAAACCGGCGTAATTGAGTCTTGAGGCGGCCAGGGCATCCCAAGTGTCGGAATTGGTACCGTTTTGCACATCCACCTTGATGGTTTTTCGTTCCACAGCGTATAGCGAGAGGGTGGTGGCTTCGACCAGCATTTGCTTGAGTTCTGTGTCATTTGGCAGAAGAACCGCCGCGCCGCCGGGCGTGGTCCACGGGCTGACGTAGGGAGGGCGAATGTAGTAGCCTCGAATATTGGCGTTGGTGAAATTGACCGCGTAGGGCGACATGAGCAGCAGGTCTGCCAAGCCCAGGTCGGTGATGATGGTGCTGGAGAAGTCGTTATAAAGCTGGGGAATCTTGCTAAAGGTATCGGAGCGCAGCGCTTTGTCGAAGATGGTGCGGATCACTTCCTGCTGGCGGCGACCGCGGTCGAAGTCGCTGGATTTTGACCGTGAGCGCGCGTACCAAAGGGCGAGGTCTCCATCCATGTGAACCTGCCCCGGACCCACGGTGAACAGCCACCAGTTGTCTTCATTTTCAGGGTCGTAACTCGGGTCTATCAACCGCCAGTCGGTGTAGGCACACGCGACGGGGACTTCGACCCCCCCAAGGGTATCCACGATGCGGCGGAATCCGTCAAAGTCCACCATTGCGGTGTGATCAATGCGGATGCCCAGATTGTACGTTATGGTGTCTTTTAGTAAGCCCGGTCCGCCCCCGGCGTAGCCGTTCAGTTCTCCGCTTTGGTAGGCGGTGTTTACCCGCTGCATGCCCACGGTGGGAATATAAACCCACAAGTCGCGCGGGATGGAGATGAGCGAGACTTGTCCATCCTTGGGCCAGACGATGGCAATTAGGAGGGTGTCTGTGCGGTATGAAGCTCCCGGTCTTTTGTCTGACCCGATGAGCAGGAAGTTAATGGTCTCGTTGCTGGTGAGCGGCGGGAGGGAGGTGGGGTTGACCGCCAATTGCTCAGCGGCTGGCGGCGCTGCGATGGTTGGGAACAGTTGATTAAAGTCCACGGTTGGCGATGGATCGATCGCAGGGACTGGGGTAGGCGATGGGGTTTCGGTCGGGAGGATCTGCCCGGGAGTGGGCGTGCTTTGGCTGTACGATAACAGCGAAGGCTGCGTGGGCGTGTATAAAGCTGGTTGAAAAGGCGTAGGCGTGGGGGACGGATTTGGCGCAGAAGTGATCAGAATAAAAGGCAGCGGCTCTGAAACCGACGCCTGAGTGGTAGCGCCGCAGGCAGTCAAAAAGAATGCGGAAATGAAGAACAGAACGATGAATGGCTTGGATGTTGTCATAAGGAGGTTGGCAAGGCGCGAAGACGAGCGTGATCTCTGTTCGTTCAAATCCGCGTTGACCGTTACGGGACGATGGCGGTCGGGCTGGGTGTAAATGTGAATGGAACGTCTGTGGCTGTGGGCGCGGTTGTGGGCGATGGTGGCACAGGCGTGAAGGTGGGCGGAGCGGTCAGTGTGTAGGGCAGGCTGGTGGGTGTTGACGGAGCAAAACTGGGGATCACTGTAATTGCAGTGGGGAAGGGTGTGCGTGTGGCAGGAACGAAGGGAACCCAAAGCAACTCACCAGGATAAATATAATCGCTGTCCTTGCAGTTTACTCTTTTTAGGGTGTCTGCAGTGGTGAAGTAATTCGTGGCAATGGAATAGATCGTGTTGCCAGCCTTGACGATGTAGGACCTCGACCAATTGATGGAGCCGGGCACACAAACTGCCACGGTGCTGGTGGCGGCAGGCGGGACGTATAACTTTGTACCGACAAAGAGGGTATCGCTCGGCAGGCAGTTCGCACTGCGGATCGCGTCAGTAGTGACCCGGTAGCGCTCCGCGAGCACTTGAATGGTGTCGCCCGCCTGGATCGTGATCTGATTTGTCCACCCGGTCGGAGGCGGGCATAAAGGCGGCGGCGTGGCCGTGTTGACGAATGTCTCGGTGGCGGTGGCGGTCGGAGACTCAAGCCCGATCGTGGAGGTTGGGGTGGGCGGGAACGTGGGAGTTGCTGTAAGGGGTTCGGGGGTGGGAAGAATAACGTCTGTGGCGGTGGGCGTTGACTCGGGAACGAATTCCACCAGTGAAATGGATAAAGCCCCCACCATTAATCCGATGGAAATCAGGGCGATCACCAGCGCGTTTCCGAACTCGCGCACTCCTCGCATTATTTATTTCCCTTGGGTTGGGTTTTCTTATCCAGAGAAGCCCCGCCGGCAATGGGCAGGAGCACGCTAAATGTTGAGCCGACCCCGTGTTCGCTTTCGACCCAGATGCGTCCATGCTGAGCCTCGGTGAGCGCTTTCGCAATGGATAACCCAACGCCTGTATCTCCCACGCCCTGGATAAGGACATTGTCTGCCCGATAGAGGCGGGTGAACACACGCGGAAGATCTTCGGATGCGATTCCCATACCGGTGTCTGCCACCTGGATGAGGATGTAATCCATATTCTCTTCCGTTCGTTTCTGGACCGTCAGCCTGACCGTGCCTTCGAAAGGAGTTGCCGCCCCTGCGTTTTGCAGCAAATGAATGAGGATCTGCTGCAAGGCTTCACGATCTGCTTGAATGGTTTCAAGTTGTTTCGGCAGTTCAAGGTGCATGGAGATATTCTTCTCGCGCACCTGAGTACTTGTGTATGTCATGGCATTGTCGATGATCGTGTTCAAGTCCACCGACTCGGGCTTGAGATCGTTCAACCCGGCTTCGAGGGTCGTGATCTGGATCATGTCATCGGTCAGGTTGTGGATCCGCTCTGTGGAGGCTTTGATGCGCTCCACGAACTTGCGCTGCAAAGCGCCGAGGATTCCCACCGACTCGCCAAGCAGCAGATCGGTGTACCCGACGATCGAGGATAGAGGTTGGCGCAGTTCCTGTGAAATGGAGGCGATCACTTCAGCCTGCTCTGAGCTCTTCACACTGACATGCCCCTTTTCGATCTCGTGTGCCTTTATGTTGGCTTCAGCAAGCTGATTCTGTAAATGTGCCAATTCTTGCAGAGTGGCTTTCAGTTCTTTTTCAACCTGTGTGGAAGCGCCGGCTTCTGAAGCCTTGCCAGTTCGCAGTTCCGCGTTCTCCGCTTGCAATTGTTCGATGATGCGCTGGGATTCTTCCTGGGCAGCCATGAGCGAAGAGATTTCTTTTGTGCCGCCCTTTTGACCTTCCGCGCGTGCCGCTTCCAACTGTTGTGTCAGGTCGTATAC
>Ga0268298_10003272_pt1 | contig 16720 bp, 12 predicted proteins | sample WWTPWeurt_MetaG_FD_194462 | JGI IMG/M metagenome (GOLD analysis project Ga0268298, IMG submission 194462) | Activated sludge microbial communities from WWTP in Nijmegen, Gelderland, Netherland - WWTP Weurt | ecosystem: Engineered > WWTP > Aerobic digester > Activated sludge | place... | reverse complement strand
AATTATGGTTCTTAGACAGGAAAGACGAAAACGGCAAAATAGTTTCTAATCCCAATATCGGATACGGGCTTCAAACAATAAAATATGCCGATGGTAAAACAAGGGAGTTTTATCAAATTGGTTTAAGTGCAAACACCAAAGGAATCTCGGTGTATATTCTTGGTATTAATGATAAAACCTACTTTGTAAAAACCTATGGCAAAAACATAGGCAAGGCAACCGTAACGGGGTATTGCATTAAATTCAAAACATTAAAAGACATCCGCGTGGATTTCCTTGAATCCGCCATTCAATACGGAATTGAGCAAACTAAAAACGGATGACCACAAACAGGTTGCTTTGCTATGAGTACATAGCGCGCAATTTCTCGTCCATCTTAGAGCGAGGGCCTGTGTATTGTAACACCGAGTTTACCGAGGTGGGGATAGAGGATGTCCTCCTGCTTCAAATGAAAACCTGCTCCCCACAAACAGATTGCCACACCCGGAGTACCGGGTTCGCAATAACGTTTTATTTTGGTATCTCGTCCCCCTTGCAGCGTGGGGTAGAGCATAAGTGAAGGTGCGTTTGTTTCACGCAGAGGCGCAAAGTTATGTTCTCTTCCCCCTTGTAACGTGTGCGAAGGGAGCCGGGGGATGAAAATACGAATGCCCATTGGCCACCCAATATTTGTAATCTTATTGCTGTTTTGTACCTTGCCGTTAAAATGGAATTTTCTTTATTGCATATCGTAAAACAGAAAATAAATTCCCAGGAGCGATAGAAAAGTATTAAATAAACTGAATTATGGCAAAAAAAAGCAGCAGGGAATTAGCGCCTACCACCCGCAAGGAACTACTTGGTATTTTGAAAACCCGTTTTGAAAAAAATATGTCGCGCCACAAAGGTGTGGAGTGGGCAAAAGTACAGGCCCGGCTTGAAGCGAATGCTGAAAAGTTGTGGTCGCTGAACGAGATGGAAAAAACGGGAGGCGAACCGGATGTGGTGGTATTTGGCAGCTCGGCTAAAAAAACCGAAGAATATGTTTTTTGCGATTGTTCGGCAGAAAGTCCGGCAGGAAGAAGAAGCCTTTGTTACGACCGCGAAGGACTGGAGTCGCGAAAAGAATTTAAACCAGAAAATACGGCTATAGATATGGCCGCCACTATGGGTATTGAACTTTTAACAGAGGAGCAATACAGGGCACTGCAGCAGCTTGGAAAATTTGATGCAAAAACTTCGAGCTGGTTAGCCACACCTGCATCCATACGCAAACTGGGCGGTTCTGTTTTTGGTGATTTTCGCTATGGTACCGTATTCGTGTATCACAATGGTGCACAATCGTACTATGCGGCCCGTGGTTTCAGGGGCCTGTTGCACGTATAACGTATCACCGCCAGGTGTATACATTGCGTGCCTCTCAGAGCGGAATCAATTACGCCTGCCGGGCTTGTTCAAAATTTCCTTCAATCATTTCCTTAAGCACATTGGCCATGCGCAGGCACGAGCCTACCCGTTCCATATCCATGCAATACATATCCTTAGTTTGTGTATTACCGGGGTGGCAATGCATTACTGTTAAATCAAGCAGCGAAAAACGGTTGTCGAGTTCACCGCATTGCACCTGCAGCACATCCACATCGGGGGCTGCCGAAATATCTTTTCCGTTTTTTAGTAAGTAGGAAGAAAGTAAATCCGACATGATGCCGCGCGTCTGGTGGCATACGGAAAAAGTCATCACGTCTTCTTCGGGACGATTCAGTTCTTCGTTTACAAAATTCAGACGAGCCACAGCCTGCTGAAAAAGTTCTTCTGCCTTATTCATTTGTTAATGATTAATGGTTTGAGGAAATAAAAACGCATCACGGCTAAGTTCACCGCGATCTATTTTGTCAATTAATTCACGCTGGGCCTTGTAATCGGCATTGGTAATGCCTGCCCTGCTTTGCATCATGCGCCATGCTTTTCTGCGCTCCACGCAAAACAGCACCATTTGCCTTGAAACCAGATGTGCTTTCTTTTTCCCATCGGCACGGTGCTCGTAAGTATAAGCTCCCCACTCGGGGATAAACGAACGGTGTTCGGGATTCAAAAATCTGCGGTGAACAATATCGTCCTGAGTAATGAGCTTAATCAATTCTTCAAGGCGCACTTTTCCTTCTGTTTCGGTTTCATCAATAGCTTTGTGGTGCATGCGGAAACGCGCTTCGGTAAATGCCCAGTGAGCCGGAAGATAAGTGTAAGGAGTTTTAGTAACCGGAGCAATGGCCTGATACCAGTCGCCCATATAATTTGGATTGCCTTTTACGTTTAATGCTTCGGCAAACGACTCGCCCAATTGCGGATTAAAAATAAACTCAGGTACCCCGCGGCTGTCGCGTGCATATAATGCCTGCTGCGGACTGGCATAATCAGGTACGCCATGCTCGGGCTGGCAGGTGGTGTACACCTGGAAAAAGGCTGTACCCCGGTAACACAACCCATCGAGCAGTGATTTATACAACGACCCCGAATTGGCTAATGAAACCTGTGCTACAAACGGAGAACCGTGACCTCCGGTAAATGTTTCGGCTACCCATTTTTTCTCGGTTAGTTTTCCGCTGGTAGCAGCTCCCGCCTGATTCATATCAAACCCGCCTGCCATTACCGATGATTCAGAATTTTGTCCGCCAGTATTGGAATATACCTGTGTATCGAGCATCATCATTTTCACATTGGGTCTGTTTTGCAATACCACTTTCGATACATTTTGAAATCCGATATCTCCCATACCACCATCACCGCCAATAATCCACACTTTAGGCAATTCCATAATTTCATCATCAGTCATGTAGGTATCGGTAAAATGAGTAAAGCGGAAATAATCCTGCTCGGTAAATGTTTGCGGAGCTTTGCCGGTAAGTAAATCGGTTAACCGTTCAGGTATAACCGAACGAACAGCATGGTCGCGAATAAAACTTTCGCCCATAAGCCAGCCAATGGTTGCCCCATCCTGAAACAGGGAATTCATCCACGGATACGGATGCGGATTATTGGGCGGTGTACTTCCAAAAACCGTATTACACCCGGTGTGAGCGGCCATAGCCATTGCAGCCATTCCGTTGGGAGCAACTCCTTCAATGGCCTGCAGGCTTACATGGTTTATGGCTTCTGCACGCAACACAGTAACTAATGCTTTAATCAGTTCATCATCTCCTCCCTTAAAATTTTCATGAATGCGTTTATCAGTTTCCCTGGCATCTTCAGCTCCCAATCCCATTAAAATATGCAGGATGGTTTTTTTGAACAATGTATAAACCTGTTCATCTTTTTCGCGCAACGCATCAAGCATTTTTAATCCGTCTATTTCCAGTAAGGCCGCTTTTTCGTGCAGGCGTGCTGCTTTTTTATGAAAGATGGGGCGCATGAGTGTTTCGGTTAACGTAGCAACGGAGCGCAATACCGATTTTTCGCCACAGCCGGCACACGCACCATCACCCGATAAAAGTGCATTGTATTTTGATTGCAGCATGAGGTGAAATTTAAGTGCTGCCGCTTTTGAATTTTCAGGATTCTCCTCATCAAAAATGCCGAGGTATTTTTTTGGCGTATCATGTAGCAAACTAAAAAACTCGTAAGCCGATTCCATATCGGCATGATGCTGCTCGGTTTCTTCTACCATCTTAAGTGCATTATGACTTCCGCAGGCCTCCACACAGGCGGCACAACCTTTACACAAATCGCGCACTGCAATAGCGAATAATCCGCCAGACCCCGGTTGTTTTTTCTCCATACTGCCAAAAATAGCTTTGGTGTTGAGGTAAGCCATCGGAACAATTTTAAGAATGGCTCCCAGTTCTCCCAAACTCCGCTCTGTGATATGATCATCATTTAATGCACGGTATGCCTGCATCACCAAATCTGAAAATGGAGGTGCTTCTTTTTTATCTTTGGCATTGGTGTTTTCGAGCATCGTTGCGCGAACGGCCGCTTCTACATCCGCAACACGGTTTAACAGTGTATTGCGTGTAGTTTCGTCTTTTACATAATTCCGGATGGCGGTATTAATCACGGTGCGTATATCCTGCGCGGTATTGGGCAAAGCAGTATCGGGGCACACTACCATGCACTCCATACATTGCGTGCAGTTGTCGGGAATCCACACAGGTATTTGCCTGCGCGAAACATATTTGCTGCTGGTACTTCCGGTGGCCGATGCAACTAAACCAACAGATGACAGGGCACTGGCCGGCTGGTGGTAGCCCAATCCGGCACGAAACTCCTCATCAAAAGTTGACATGCGAAACATCGGTGCTTTTTCCGTTTCAGGTTGGTGCACGGGAGTTATCCCTGCCATGCAATGAATCATGCCTCCAATAAAACGCGAAGTGTCGGGGGCATCAATGGCTCCGTAAGGCACTTCAATCACATTATCGAAACCGGCCTGCATTACCTGCATATTTGAACTAACTACCGCTTCGCCAAAACGACCAAATTTTTTCTCATACTGCTTGCGAATGGTGGCCTGGTATTCTTCAACCGGAATATGAAATGTTTTTAAGAATGGAGATACATGGAAAAACGCTCCCAGAAAAGCATTTCCCTGCATACGTGTTTGCAAATCTTCGCGCGGAGTGGCTTTTTTGGCAATTTCAAATCCGTTGAGGATATATACCCTTATTTTTTTGTCAATAATCCACTGGCGGTATTTTTTAGGAATACGCTCCCAGGCTTTTTCGGGAGTATGTTCATTTGATTCCCACACAAAGGCCCCTCCGTCTTCTAATCCGTCAAGCGGATTGGAGTGTAAAAATATTTTAGGATCACAACAGAGTACTGTGTGCACATGGTGCAAATCGCAGTTTACGCGCACCCGCTCCGGAGCGGCCACCATAAAATAATTAGTAGGCGCTCCTTTTTTCTCTGAACCATATTTTGGATTGGCGCTTATATGAATAACTTCTTTTGGCGTTCCGTCTTCTTCAAAAAGCTTATCGCGCTGTGCTATATAATTTGAAAATTCGCCCAGCACTTCGCCCAGATTTTTTCCGGTGGTAATCATTCCCCATCCGCCTATGGAGTGAAAGCGCACGGCAATAGAATCACCGGGCAGGCACGAAGGGTTTTCGCTGGATAACACGGCATACGGATGATCAATTCCGATAAAGAAAAATCCCGCACCTTCACCGGCTTTTTTTCCGTCTTTGCGGGTAATGCGTCCTTCGGCAAAATCAAGGGCACCTATAATTCCTTCAGGTCTGAAATCGCGCGAACCCAATCCGTAAGAACCTGAAAAAATTTCAGGTTTTTCAGTAAGTGGATTTAATGAAGGCAACCCTTCATACGCATTGGTGAAAAAGTTTGCCTCGGCTTTACTCAGGGCTACTTTAATATCGCGTGTCAGCGGATTATCGCCCGAAAGCGATTCATCGGTACGCTCCAGCACAATCACCCGTTTTTTCCCTTTCAGCGCTTCTATCACGGCCTTTTCAGGAAACGGACGAATGACATTAATATGTATTACCCCTACATGCACATTGCGGGTAGTTTTGAGGTAATCAACTGCTGCTTCAATATTTTCGGCAGCCGAGCCTAAGGCTATGAAAACTGATTCGGCCTGCTCGCAATTATAAGATGAGATTAACCCGTAGTTTCTTCCGGTTAATTCGCCATAGGCTTTATAAGCCTGCTCAAAAAACGGAAGTATGGTTTCAGAAAAATTATTTCTGCGGGCGGCAACTCCGTTCATGTAATGCTCCTGATTTTGCACCGGACCAAGCAGCAGCGGATTTTTCAAATCAATGCCTGCCGGAATACGCCTGCGTTTGGGGCCGAATAATATTTTTTGCGCTTCGGTTGGGCTTTCAATTTCATCAGATGGGTCGCCCAGAAATTCGCGTATCAGTGCAGCTTCGGGTTTGCGAAAAGTGCGCTCAAGGTGAGTGGTTAAAAAACCATCCTGCGCGTTGATGCCGGGATTAAGAGAAAGCTCGGTAACCTTACGCAAAATGATGGCCTGGTCGGCTGCCTGCTGTGCATCTTTGGCAAAAGTTACCAGCCACCCGGTATCGAGGGCTGCGTATACATCATCGTGGCCGCAGTGCACATTGAGGGCATGTTTGGTAAGGGCGCGGGCACCTACTTCAATCACCATGGTGCTCAGTTTTCCGGGAGCGTGGTAGTATTGCTCCAGTCCGTACACTACCCCCTGACCGGAGGTAAAATTTACCGTACGTTTTCCTGTTACACTCATGGCAATGGCTCCACCCTGCGCGGCATGCTCGCCTTCGGTTTCAATAGCGGTAAGCGGACGACCAAAGGCATTGAGCTGCCCCTGCGCGTAGGCTGTTTGAAAAAGCTCGCCCATTTCGGTTGAGGGGGTGATGGGATAAAAAACACCGGCATCGCAAATCAGTTGTTCGGTGCTGCACACCAATGAATTTCCGTTCGTGGTAACCCTTTTTCCGGGATACTTAATTTTATTTTGACTACTCATAATCCAATACCTTCTTTATTTTTCAGAGCCGCAACAGAAGAACATAAGGTGACTTCGGTACGCCCCGATTTTGGAAGTATAAAATTACTGCCGTGCCCAAAGGTGTAATATGACAATTGTCAGGACGGGATATGATTTTTGTTTGGGGAGGAGACACTTGGAGGGTGTGTTGATGTTGTGTACATCCCCCCTTCGCTTTCCGCACAACCCCTCGCTGCAAGGGGGACAACCTTTGCGTCTTTGTGCCTTTGCATGAAACAAACATGCGAGGAGATCCCCACCCCCCTTCACTTACGCTCTATCTACGCTGCAAGGGGGACAATTTTGTGCTGCAACGGAGATGATTAACTCATTTGCACCAAATCGCCTACTTGTATTATACCCGGTTGCCGCACTAAGGCATTTTGCCCGAAAAGGATTTTATTATTTTGCTGCCGGTAGGTACTTAGTGTATGGAGAGGCTCTTTTCCTTTTTCTGCGGTAACCTGGTTGGTAGTGGTAACGGTGCACCGGGCGCAGGGTTTACTTATTTCAAAAACGGTATCGGCAATACGCATGTGCCTGCATTCATCTTCCTGATGCGCGAGCCCTCCGGTAAAAACAATATTTGGCCGAAAACGATTCACCGGAAGTTTTTGCTGCAGTTTGCTGTTTAATAAATTCAACGATTCCTCCCCGAGCACCAGCACCGGAAATGCATCGGCAAAGGCGGTCTGTTCATTTTGTTTGGCGTAAGTGGCATCTACCATTCGCTTCGTTTGCGAAGCATGCCTTACCAAGGAACAGGAAATACCCGCGCGCGCACTAAACCACGTGTTTATTTCATCAGGAGCACGTAAAGCTGTTACATGGTCATCCCACACCTGTACTTTTACTTCGTGCCCTTCAAAATAAAACGGGATAAACAACTTTTCGTCTTTGTACGTTATAAGTACTCCACCTGGCTGCAATGAGGTGCTGAAAAGACACAACTGCGGTCTTTCACGCTGAGTTATAAAACGTCCGTGCTCATCGATTAGCATCATGTGGCGGTCGTGCTCAAAACCAAGCTCCGTAACCTTTGCCTGTGGCAGCGATATGCCACCCAGTGATTTTACCGGATATACAAACAACAAAGAGACCTGTAACATCTGTAACCTGATTTCTGAAATATTTGTAAACTGTAGTACCTTGCGACAAATTTGCAGAAAAAAGCAGTGAAACCACGTATTCTATTTTTTATTGTTGCCGTATATGTGCTGGCTGCCTTCAGCTGGCTCACCTATTCTTCTATAATGAACAGTCGAAAAATGTTCAAATATGAAAAAGATATGCTGTGGCTCACCACCTATACCGTAAATCAGGATATTCAAAAACAAATGACTGCCGGTGAAATTACCGACAGTGCTTCGTTTGCCCAATACATGCTGCGCAAACATCCAATGTACGAAGCCGGCTATACCGAAGAGGCCACCTCCATTGAGGAGTATGCCGTGTTTCCGAAACCGGGAGCCGTTGCTTTTATTGAGGAAAGGCAGCACCGTAAAGAACTGATGTATCTGTCGGAAGGAATTGTATTTGTGCTGCTACTGCTGTGGGGGTTGGTATGGATTTACCGCAGCTTTCAGCAAAAAATGGAACTCAACAGCCAGCAACATAATTTTTTATTGTCCATTACACATGAGTTAAAAACTCCGCTGGCATCGGTAAAATTATACCTGCAAACGCTGCAAAAACATACCCTTGAAAAGGCGAAAACCGAAGAAATTATCCGCAACTCCCTTAAAGAAACTGACCGGCTTAATGATTTGATTGAAAATGTACTGGTAGCCGCCCAGATTGAAGGGAAAAAATACCATTACCAGTTTGAGCAGCTTAACCTATCGGAAATGCTGGAAGAACTATGTGATAAATTTGCTCATGCCTACACCGGAAAAGCATCGTTAATAAAAACTATTGAACCGGATGTACAGGTGAGTGCCGATCGTTTTGTACTTTCCATTGCCATAAGTAACCTGATAGAAAATGCGTTTAAATACGCGAATAAAAACCAGTGCGAGGTAAAGGTAAAACTTAACACCGAACTGGGCCGGGCCGTGCTGCAGGTAGAGGACAACGGACAGGGAATAGCGCAGGGAGAACAGCAAAAAATATTTGATAAATTTTATCGAGTGGGCAGCGAAAGCACCCGCAAAACCAAAGGCACAGGTTTGGGATTATACATCGTAAAACAGGTGCTCGACAATCATCAGGCACAGGTAACTGTGAAAAGTGCCCAAGGCAAAGGAAGTATTTTCACCATTAAATTCAGAAACCATGGCTAATGAACGCATTTTAGTTGTAGAAGACGAAGAACATATTCTGGATCCGTTAAAACTGAACCTGGAACTGGAGGGGTATAAAGTAGTAGGTGTTCAGGACGGGCTATCAGCTATTAAACGTTTTAAGGAAGAAAGTTTTGACCTGATTATTCTCGACATTATGCTCCCCGAAATGGATGGCCTTACGGTATGCGAAAGCATCAGGCTGCACAACAATGAAGTACCCATTCTTTTTCTCTCGGCAAAAAACAGTGGCGAAGACCGGGTACTCGGATTAAAAAAAGGAGGTGATGATTACCTCACCAAACCGTTTAATCTGGAAGAGCTGATGCTGCGCGTAAACCTGCTTATTCATAAAAGTAAACGCATAAGCGGGGTAGAAAGCAAAACACCCAATGTATTTCACTTTGGCAACTGCGAAATAAACTTTGAGAGTTATGAAGCCATAGGAGTTAGCGGCCCTTTTACGCTTACTAAAAAAGAAGTGATGCTGCTTAAATTACTTATCGATAATAGAAATGAAGTAGTAAGCAGGGAAAAAATTCTGCAAAGCGTGTGGGGGTATAATGTATTTCCTTCTACCCGCACCATTGATAATTTTATTTTAATGCTGCGCAAACATTTTGAAACCGATCCCAAAAATCCGCAATACATTGAGTCGGTGAGAGGAGTAGGATACAAATTTGTGATCTGACTCCCTCCTTTGTCAAAGTTCTGTCAAAAGGCCTTAAACTGACTTGCATCATGTTCCTGTTGCCCCGGGCTGCTCTTTCTTTGTAGCCTGAAATTTTAAATATTACTATATGAAAAAGTTTTTACTCGCTTTATTGATTAGTATCAGTGCGGCCGTTTCGGCCCAAACAGTTGATACCATTTATTGTACTCCTGGATTTGCTGCCCGCACCTACTACCGCCTCAGCAATAAGATTCAAACGCCTACTCTCCTTGCCAACTGGCAGATAGCAGTTCCGGTAAGAGCTTCGGCTTTCCCAAATAATCCGATTGTTGGTACTTCGCTCCGTTATAACGGAGGATCAGGAATGAAACTATTGCGTGTTCCCGGAAAAACCGCAGCCGATTACGCTACTGCACTGGATACAACAGGAATGAGTAACTGGTCTAACCTCACTGATCCTGATACCACATGGGACATCGGTGCTTTTAACTCCAACAAATCATCCGATATTTTCAATTTTGGATGGGGAACTTACAACCAGAACTCACATGATGTGGTAGGAGATTCCATGTACCTTTTAAAAATTTATAATTCACCGAATTTCTTCTATAAAAAATTCATCATAGAACGTTTAGCTTATGATACGCTGTGGATGATGAAATGGTCAAACATTGATGGCTCATCTCCCGACAGCATCACCATTAACAAAAAAGACTTTGCAGGTAAAAACTTTGTTTACCTGAATGTGCTCTCTAAAAACGTACTCGACAATGAACCGCAAAGCAGCAACTGGGATTTAGTATTCGGGCGCTATGCCACTTCAGTTACGTTATTCTCGCAAACCATCAATGATTACCCTGTGGTAGGTGCACTAAGCAACCTGGGCGTGCAGGTAGCAGAAGCCCGCGGAGTTGACAAAACTACTGCTCACAATTTTACTTACCGCAACAACTACACAATAAATATTTCTGAAATAGGCTGGGACTGGAAAGCTGTGATGTCATCGGCACTCGTTGATTCGTTATGCTATTTTGTAAAAGCCAAAGACAATAATATATACAAACTTATTTTCACCTACTATGGCGGAAATACCAATGGAAAAATTGCCATTTCGGTTCAAGGTTTGGGAACATCTGTAAAAGAAGAAAATCCGTATGCCGGCAGCTTTTCGGTATACCCGAATCCAACAAGTAACACAGCCACTCTTGTTTTCAGCAATAATGCAGGAGATAAGCAACAAACTGTTCGTGTTTTTGATATAACCGGAAAACAATGGATGACCACAACCATTGAAAGCACAACCGGATTAAATACCAAAGAAATCGATTTAAGCCATTTACCAAAAGGCCTCTACTTAATAAGCCTGCAGGCTGGTGACTACACCGCCCAACAACGTGTGCTGGTAAACTGAGATGCGCTTTAAGCTGCTTCTGTTTTTAATGCTGAATGGCTGTTTGATTGCTCACGCTCAAACAGCCATTCAGGTATTAAACGCTACAACCAAATTGCCTGTAGCCGATGCTTTTGTGTACTACGTGCAACTTGGAAACAGTAAAAACAACCAATACCTTGCGTTTGCCGACTCCCTGGGGAAAACACAGATTTCACTTAAGGGAACATCGCTGGTGCGCATCCATTTTCCGGGATACGAAGTATTGTTTGACACTCTGCAACCCGGCACTGCTTTTAAAGTTTATCATCTTAAAGAAATAAATAAAATTCTTGACCAGGTAGTAGTAACGGGGCAATACGATTTGCGCACAGCCGATCAGTCGGCTATAAAAATAAATGTGATTAATTCGGCTCGTATAGAAAAACAAGCCGCCCAAAACTTAGCCCAGTTACTCAGCAATGAATTAAATATTCGGGTGGCCAATGATGCTTATATGGGAAGCAGTATGAGTATGCAGGGCATAAACGGACAAAATATAAAAATTTTACTTGACGGAGTTCCGCTTACCGGACGCATGAACGGCAATATTGATATGAGCCAGATGATGCTGAATAATGTGGAGCGCATTGAACTGATTGAGGGGCCAATGAGTGTGATATACGGTACGGATGCATTGGGCGGTGTAATCAATATTATCACCAAAAAAGACATTAATCCTTATCGCCCTGTTACCATCAACAGTTATGTTGAAAGTATAGGGCATTACAATTTTGACGGACGGCTGGCGCAATCTTTTAAAAACAACAAGCTGATTGTATCGGGAGGGCGCTATTTTTTTCACGGGTTTACACTTGACGAAAACAATCGTGTAAAACCCTGGAAACCCAAAGAGCAGCTATTTGGTGATATTACTTATACGTTTCGTACAGGAAAAATGCAGCACCGTTTTTATTCGCAGGTTTACCATGAGAAACTTATTTGCCGCGGGTCGGCCACCATTACACCATATGAAGCTTATGCCTTTGACGATTTTTACCTGAGCTGGCGCAACACCAATTCGCTGTACAGTGACCGGTATTTTAAAAACGGTTCTTCCGTTTCATTTATCAATTCGTATGCATGGTACAACCGGCAAAAAGAAACTTACAACCGCAATCTGGTAACCTTACAGGACACCCGCATAAACAACAGCAATCAGCAAGATACAAATGCGTTTGTTCACTGGCTGTCGAGAGGTATTTTCAGTTCACACAAAGTAACTTCAACCTTCAATTTTCAGGCGGGCTATGATGTGAACTATGAAAGTGGAAAAGGGCGAAGACTAACCAATAACAAACAGGAAATGCTGGATGCCGCTTTGTTTGCTACAGCCGAATACAAACCGGTGTCGCGCGTAACGGTGAGACCTGGATTGCGTGCGGCTTACAACTCGCGCTTTATGGTTCCGGTACTGCCCTCGCTTCATGTAAAATTAGATATCACCAAAAATATTTTTTTTCGCAGCTCGTATGCCCGAGGGTACCGTGCTCCTTCACTTAAAGAAATGAATCTCGACTTTGTTGATATAAACCACAATATACAGGGAAATCCAAACCTGAAAGCTGAAACATCTAACAATTATCAGACTTCTTTGCAATGGATGCACCGCAATGCCAACAAGGTTTACAGAGTAGATTTCACAGCGTTTTACAACCATATCAGTGATATGATTTCGCTGGCCGTAACTAATTTGGGAACCATGCAATATACCTATATCAATATTGATGAGTTTCGCTCGGCAGGAGGTGTGATAAATGCCGAAATTCGTTCAGCAGTTTATTCTGTATCTGTGGGAGCTTCTTACCTTGGCCGAAGCAATCAGTTTGCTGCAGGCATTCAGCTCCCATTTGTGTACACCCCCGAATTCAGAAGTAATTTTACCTATGTGCTTCCATACATAAAAACAGATTTCGCAGTATTTTATAAATATAATGGAAAACAACTGGCCTATGCACTGGATGAGGCAAACAAGCCTGTGCAAACTCATATTAATGCATTTAGTATGCTCGATATGAATCTGGCCAAACGTATATGCAATAACAAGCTTTACCTGGCAGCCGGATGTAAAAACCTGCTCAATATTGTAAACATAAACAGCACTGCCAATACCGGTGTGCACAGCAGCAGTAACGGAAACATACTTATGGGCACCGGTCGTTCTTATTTTGTAACAGTTAAATGGAATTTCGGATGGAAAAAAGCATAGGTAGTCTTCTTTTAGCGATTGTTCTTTTTACCTCGTGCGAGAAAAAAGAAGAACCCGTTACACTCCCCCCGCACGGATTGAGTATGGTTACTACCATTGAAATGAAAGAAGACTATTCGCAGCAGGTATGTTTTAATTTAGAAACCGGAGCAAAATTTACCTCGGCCACATATGAATGGGATCTTGCTTTTGACAACCGAAACGGAAACAACCTGATTTTAATGAACACCGGAAAAGATGTGAAAGCTTGGGTAAGCAACGATACGGGGTTTGCTGCGATAACTTCGCCCAACGGAATTAACTTTGACTGGGATCGCTCGGGGGCAGCCTATGATTCGCTGATTATAAAAGACCGGTGGCTGAGCAGCGGACAATGTAACCACAAACTTATTTTACTTGATTTAAGCAATCTGGAACCTGCCGATAAAAGGTATAAAAAAATGCAGGTTACCAGCGTAAACGCTACACATTATACGTTAAGGCTGGCCAATTTAAATGGTAGTGACGAACAAACGGTAACCATCACCAAGCAGACTGGTGAAAACTTTACCTATTTTTCATTCAATCCGCAGCCGCAGCAAAAGGCCTGCGAACCTGCCTCACAAAGCTGGCATCTTATGTTTACCCGATACAAAACATGGGTAAGCGCCCTTGGCGCCACTATTCCCTATAATGTAACCGGGGTGTGGCTAAACCCCGAAGGAGTAAGCTGCACCAAATTGGTGGATATTCCTTTTGAGCTTATTACTTACGAAAGCGTTAAAAACCTGCCGCTGCAAAACAAACGCGATGCTGTGGGTTACGAATGGAAAGGATTCGACTTTGATTTTACCAACGGGAACTATAAAATTTTCAGCAACTGGTCATATATCATCCAAGATGCCAACGGTACTTACTTTAAAATGCGATTCCTCGATTTTTATGATGCCAATCACCACAAAGGGTTCCCCAAAATTGAGTATCAGAAACTTTAGGTGCATTTGGCTTAGTTTTACCGTTTCAGGAAACCTTTGTATCTTCGGAGCCTTATTCTTACATAAATTTTTGTTATGAAATTGCTCCGTTGGTTTATTCTTTACCGTTTAATACTGGGTTTTGTGGTGATTGCCCTTGGTGGCGTACTTCAGGTTTATGAGGGTTTCTGGCCCGCTTTTCCGCTCTATCTACTTGGTGTTATTTTTATTCTTATGCATTATACCATTGGACCGATGCGACTGGTTCAACTTTCTATTGAAGAAGACGACCCCGATGCCGCCATTGCCCATCTGAATAAAATTAAATACCCCAGGTTATTATTTAAACCCATACGCCAAAGCTACTATATGCTGCAGTCAAATCTGGCTTTTGCCGGAAAAGACTTAGATAAAGCCGAAGAGCACCTGCGCAAAAGTTTAAATACAAAAAGCACCCTGCTTAAAGAACAGGAAGGAGTTCAATACCTGCAATTAGGAATGATTGCCATGCAAAAAGGCGATTCGAAAGCTGCCCGCGAAAATTTAAAGCTCGCCTTGCAAAAAGGCTTGCCCGATGACGACAATAAAGCTGCGGCTTACCTCCAGTTAGCTACTCTTGAAATTCAGCGCAGGCAAAATAAAATTGGAAAAGATTATTTTCGTAAGGCAAAAATGCTAAAGCCAAAAACCAAAGAGGTGAAATCACAAATTGCCGATATGGAAAAATACATGGCTCGCATTCCGGGTTAATAACCATGACTAAAGCCCTAATTCGACAGCAATGGAATCCCACACCCCGGTAGCTGTTTTTTCCCAGCTGAATTTAGTTTTTTGAACAGCTCCTTTCGCAATTAAACCGGCTCTTAGCTTTTCGTCCTTTGCCATTTGAACCATAGCGTCTTTAATACTCTCAACCGAAAAAGGATTCACCAATAATGCCGCATCTCCGGCCACCTCGGGCATTGAGGTTACTCCCGAGCAAATGACAGGTATCCCTGCATGCATGGCTTCAAGAATAGGAATACCGAAACCTTCAAAATAAGAAACGTAGGTAAGTGCAAGAGCCGAACCCATTACATAACCGAGGTCCTCATTACTCAATCGACCGGTGAACACTACATCCTCTTTAAATTTCATCTCTTCAAAAATGGCCTCGAGTTCCTGTGTTTTCCATGCTTTGCGTCCCACTATCACCAGCTTTATGCCCGAACCATACGCTTTTCTGAACGCATCAAAGGCCTTAAGTAAATTACCAATATTTTTTCGCGGCTGAATAGCCCCTACGTAGAGAAAATACGCGTGATCTTTAGTAAACCTTCTTCGGGTAAATTGTTTAATTTCTTCGCTTACGGGTTTAAAAGAAGGTGCCGCACCGGGATATACAAGATCAATTTTTTCGGAAGGTATGGAATATAACTCTACAATATCCTTTTTGGTATATTTAGAAATAGTGATGATGCGCTGTGCACGCATGGCAAACTGAGGGAAAAATTTAGTGTAGTACCACGCCCCTGATTTGCTTATATCCTCGGGATAATGCTCAAAAGCCAAATCGTGCAATACCTGCACCTGCGGCACATTGGTACGCAACGAAAGATATCCATCGGGCGAAAAAAATAAATCGGCTTTGTGCTTTTTTAACAACCGCGGAATGCTGTATTGAAAATAAACATAGTACAAATACGGATGCCTTGCCTGCGGAAACGCAACCACCGGCTTCACATTGGGTGCATAGATGTATTCGTCAGAAAATTTACGGTCGAAAATAAAGATAAACTCATGCTCAGGATGATTGCGCACCAGCCGTTGCAGGGTTTCGTGCTGAAAGGTGCCAATGCCTTCCAGTTTGTCCTTTAAAAGAAATCGGGTATTTACTGCTATTCTCAACCGCGGCAAATTAGTAAAATATGCGCGGATAATTGCCATTTCAGTTAGTATTACTATCTTTCCAAGCGTATTGTGGTAAAGAAATTTTTCGGCAACCTGTTGCTATTAGTATTCGCCAACCTGCTTATTAAACCTTTGTGGGTGCTGGGCATTGACCGCACGGTACAAAACCTGATGGGTACCGAGGCGTATGGCCGATACTACGAACTGTTTAACACTACTTTTTTGCTGGCCATTTTACTCGATATGGGTATTAATAATTACAACAGCAAAGTAATTGCCCGGCATCCGCAGCTCATTAACAAAAACCTTTCAGGCATTTTGGTAGTAAAACTGCTGCTGGCCGCTGCGTACCTGCTCATCACCCTGCTTATCGGTCTGTTTTCGGGATATACGGGCATGCAAATGTACCTGCTGTTGCTGCTGTGTTTTAACCAGATTTTATCGTGGTATATTTTATACCTGCGCACCAATATTTCGGCTCTGCAGTTGTTTAAAACCGATACGTTTCTGTCGGTGCTCGACCGGCTGCTGATGATTGCTTTTTGCAGTATTCTGCTATTTACTTCGTTGCGAAATAGTTTTCAAATTGCCTATTTTGTATATGCCCAAACAGTAGCTTACCTGCTTACTTCTCTAGTATGCCTGGTATTTGTAAGCAAATACACCGCCCGTATTAAACTGGGCTGGAACTTACCCTTGCTTCTGGTAATTATTAAGCGCAGTTATCCCTATGCGCTGCTTGCTTTTTTGATGGTAGTTTACACCCGCATTGATGCCAAAATGATGTACCTTATTTTGCCCGACAGCGA
>Ga0268298_10003271_pt1 | contig 16732 bp, 17 predicted proteins | sample WWTPWeurt_MetaG_FD_194462 | JGI IMG/M metagenome (GOLD analysis project Ga0268298, IMG submission 194462) | Activated sludge microbial communities from WWTP in Nijmegen, Gelderland, Netherland - WWTP Weurt | ecosystem: Engineered > WWTP > Aerobic digester > Activated sludge | place... | reverse complement strand
CCGAGTTGGAAGGGGAGCAGCGCGGGCCATACGGCGGCGTGCTGCTGCGCCTGGGGGTCGATGGCGTGCTGGACACGGCGCTGATCCTGCGCACGGCGGTCTATGCGGGGGGCGCTGCCCACATCCAGGCCGGGGCCGGCGTGGTGCGGGCCTCCCGGCCCGAGGCGGAGTATTTTGAGACCCTCCACAAGCTCGGCGCCATCGCCCAGGCCCTGGGCGTGAAGCTGGACGGAGGTGTCCGGTGATCCTCCTCATTGATGCCCTCGACTCCTTCACGTACAACCTCGTCCAGGCTTTTGAGACCCTGGGTGCCGAGGTGCGCGTGATCCGCCACGATGTGATCTCCCTCGAAGAAGCCAAGGCCCTCCAACCCGAGGCCGTGGTGCTATCGCCGGGGCCGGGCCACCCCACGGAGAGTCACGCGCACATGGCCCTGGCCGGCTCGGACTGGAGCGTGCCCCTGCTAGGCGTCTGCCTCGGGCACCAGGCCTTGGCGGCCGCCACCGGAGGCCGGGTCATCCGCGCCATCGAGCCGTTGCATGGCGAAGCCACGGCCCTGGAGCACGACGGCACGGGCCTGTTCCAGGACCTTCCACCGGGCCTCCCCGTGGGCCGTTACCACAGCCTCATCGCCGAACCTACCACGTTGCCCCCCTGCTGGCGCGTCACCGGGCGCAGCCCCGGTGGCGAGATCATGGCCATGGCCCATCGTCAGCTGCCCCGCTGGGGCGTGCAGTTCCATCCCGAGAGCATCCTCACGCCGGACGGCCCGGCCATGCTTGCGAACTTCCTCCGTCTGGCCAAGGAATCCCGATGACGCTCCTTACGACCCACAACCCCATCCGAACCCTGCCTGAAGCGACTGCTTCAGAGCTCATGCGCATCTTCATCGACCAGGACACCGACGCCCTCCTGGTGGGCGCCTGCCTGGCCCTGCTGGCCCAGCGGGTGCCCGAGGCCCACGAGCTGGCCGCCTTCGCCGACGCACTCTCGGCCGTGGCCGTGCCTTTTCCGACCGTGCCAGCTGGCGCCATCGACGTGGTCGGCACGGGCGGCGATGGCGCGTCCACCGCCAACCTCAGCACCCTGTCAGCCCTGCTGCTGCCCCGCTTCGGCGTGCCGGTCGTGAAGCATGGGAACCGGGCCGCCACGGGCGTCTGCGGCAGTGCCGACCTCATGGAGGCGCTGGGCTACGACCTCTCCCGGCCCATCTCCGACCTCGAGAAGGACCTGGCCACCCGTCACTTCGCCTTCCTCTTCGCCCCGGCCTACCACCCACTGCTCGGCCGCCTGCGGGAGATCCGCAAGCGCCTGGGCATCCCCACGATCTTTAACCTGCTGGGCCCGCTGCTGAATCCCGGCCAGCCTCCGCTGCAGCTGCTGGGCGTGGCCCGCGAGGACCTCCTGGTCCCCATGGCCGGCGCCCTGGCGCGCCGTGCGACCCTGCGCCGGGCCTTCGTCCTCCACGGCAAGGACGCGGAAGGAAAGGGGCTGGACGAGGCCTCCATCGAGGGGCCCACCATGATCCTGCCGGTGGCCGATGGCCGCGTCGGCGCCCAGCAGGTGCTGGTGCCCCGGGAGCTGGGTCTGGCTGCCCCCTCGCGGAATGCGCTGCGGGTAGTGGACCGGGCAGAGGCGCTCGCCGTGGCCCGTGGACTCTTCGCGGGGGCCAGCCATGCGGACTTTCGTCCCGCCGTGGCCGATGCCGTGGCCCTACAGGCGGCCCTGGGCCTCCACCTGCACCGGCAGGCTGGCCTGGAAGGCCTGCCGGACACCCTCCGGGAGACCCGGGCGCAGATCGACCGGGGCTTCCCGCCACCCTTCGCCGCCCCGGAGGTGCAGCCATGAGCCGGCTGCCGGATCCGGCCAGCCTCGTCCAGGGGACCGGCCTGGGCTCGCGCTCCCACCTGCAGCGTGTGCTGGTCTCGGAGCTGGCCCGACTGGCCACCCTGGGGGAACCCGCCACGCCGAGGCGCGCCCGACTGGCCGAGCCCGGCCCCTTCGAAGCGGCGCTGCGGCGCGAGGCCCGGGAACGCGGCGGCGCGGTCATCGCCGAGTTCAAGCAGGCCTCTCCCTCCCTGGGCCCCTTCGCCATGGGTACGCCGCTGCTGTCCCAGCTGCGGGCCTACCTCGAAGGGGGCGCCGCCGCCTTCTCCATCCTGGCGGAGCCGGCCTATTTCAAGGGATCGGTGGACCACATCAACGCCGCTTCGGAGCTGAAGCAGCCCCGGCTCTACAAGGGCTTCGTGATCGCCGAGGCCCAGCTGGCCGAAGCGGAAGCCTGCGGCGCCGAGGCTGTGCTGCTAATCGCCCGGGTGCTGAAGGAGCACACCGTCACCTTCGCCGAGGCGGCGCGGACACGGGGCCTCGAACCCCTCGTGGAACTGCACGACATGACCGAGGTGGGCTTCGCCCAGTCGGCCAACGCACGGCTGGTGGGCATCAACGCGCGGGACCTCTCCACCTTCAACCTCGGCGTGCCCACGGCGGAACCCCTGCGGCGCGTGTTCCCGGAGGCGGTGCTGATCCGGGAATCCGGTCTGGCAACGCCTGAGGATGCCCGGGCGGCCCTGCGGGCGGGCTTTGACGCCGTGCTCATCGGGGAGGCCCTCATGCGCAGCCCCGATCCCCGTGACTTCCTCAGCCGCATCCTGGCGGGCCTGCGATGAGCACCCTCGCCAAGATCTGCGGCCTGGTCAGCGCTGAAGATGCGGCCTTTGCCGCAGGGCAGGGGGCCGACCTGCTCGGCTTCGTCTCCCACCCCCCGAGCCCCAGGCACTGCGAGGATCTGTCGGTGGCCTATCCCTACCTGGACCAGGCGGTGCTGGTCCAGGTGGCGGAGTGCGCGGAGGCGATCCTGGCCACAGCCCATCGTCATGGCTTTCGCCGGGTCCAACCCTACCTTCCTGCGGTCTCGCGGGAAGCTGGAGTTCACCTGCTGCGCGATGCGGGCCTCCAGGTGCTGTTGCCTTGGCCGGATGAGCCGGACCAGGCTTCCGTGGCGGCGGATCTCTATGTCTGGGAGGCCAGCCCCCAGGTCACCGGCGTGGTCGGCGGCTCCGGGCAGGGCCATGCCATGGCCCATCCCCCGCCGGGCCCCTTCCTGCTGGCCGGAGGACTGGACGCGGCGAACCTGCGGGAGCGGGTTCAGGGCCTGTCGGCGTCCCAGCGAGGAGACTTCCTGGGCGTCGACGCCGCCAGCCGCCTTGAGGCTTCGCCCGGCGTGAAGGACCCCGCGAAAGTCTCCGCCTTCATCCATGCAGCCTATGACCTGGAGCATCCATGACCGAGACATTCAGCCTGGCCTCCCGCTTCGGCACTCAGGGACTCGGCGGGTGCTACGCGCCCGAAACACTCATGCAGCCCCTCCTCGACCTGGAGGCCGCCTTCCGTTCGGCCCTGGCCGATCCGGCTTTTCAAACTGAACTCAAGGGCGAGCTGCGGCACTTCGTGGGGAGGCCCACGCCGCTGACGCCCGCGCCTCGACTGGCCGCGAAGGTGGGCCTGCGGGCTCTCTACCTGAAGCGGGAGGACCTCACCCACACCGGGGCCCACAAGATCAACAACGCCCTGGCGCAGGCCATCCTGGCCCGGCGCATGGGCAAGACCGAGATCATCGCCGAGACTGGCGCGGGCCAGCACGGCGTCGCCACCGCAGCAGCCTGCGCCCGCCTGGGCCTGGGCTGCACGGTCTACATGGGCGTGACGGACATGGCCCGTCAGGCGCCAAACGTGGCGCGCATGCGCCTCTTCGGCACCAAGGTGGTGCCCGTGGAAGCGGGGCAGGGCACCCTCAAGGAGGCGGTGAACGAGGCCCTGCGCGCCTGGGCGGGGCGCTGCGACAAGGCCCACTACATACTGGGCTCGGCCCTGGGACCGCATCCCTTCCCCACGCTGGTGCGCAGCTTTCAGACGGTCATTGGCGAAGAGGCCCGGGCCCAGGTGCTGGAGCAGTCCGGCGGGCTGCCCGAGGTAGTCCTGGCCTGCGCCGGCGGGGGCAGCAACGGCCTCGGCCTGCTGGTGCCCTTCCTGGGCGACGGCCTGCGCCGCGTGGCAGTGGAAGCAGGCGGTCACGGCACGTCGCTGGGCGAGCACGCGGCGCGCCTCGACGGTGGCCGCATGGGTGTGCTGCACGGCTGCAAGACCTTGCTGCTGCAGGACGACCACGGCCACACTGCCGAAACCGCCAGCATCAGCGCCGGGCTGGACTACCCGGCCCTGGGGCCCGAATTGGCGGCCCTGGCCCTGGATGGAAAGGTCGAGGTGCGGCGCGCCTCCGATGAAGAAGCCCTCGGCGGCGCCCGGCTGCTCTGCGAGGCCGAGGGCATCCTGCCGGCCCTGGAGAGCAGCCATGCCCTAGCCCTGCTGCCCGCGCTCGTCGCCGAGGGCGTCGCCACCGTGCTGCTGGGACTCAGTGGCCGTGGTGACAAGGACCTGTCCACGTATCAGTCGCGTCTGGGGATCTGAGATGAGCCTGAATCCACTGCTGCCCTTCCTGATGGCCGGCGATCCTTCCCTGGAGGCGCTGCCCGGCCAGCTTGCCGAAGCGAGGGCCCTGGGCATCCCAGCCATCGAACTCGGTCTGCCCCACTCGGACCCCATCGCCGACGGGCCCGTGCTGCAGGCCGCCGCCCAGCGGGCCATCGGCCGCGGTGCCTCGCCCCTGCGTGTCCTGGAGACCCTGGCCGGGATCACGGACAGCCCTGACGTGATCCTCTTCACCTACCTCAATCCGCTGCTCCAGATCGGGGCCGGACGGCTGCGGGCCCTGCTGGCGCCGACGCCCGTCAAAGCCCTGCTCGTGGTGGACCTGCCCTTCGGCGAGGAACCCGCCTTCGAGGCGGACTTGCGGGCCGCGGGCTACCCCATGGTGCCCCTGCTGGCCCCGACCACCACCCTCGAGCGGGCTCGGCAGATCCTGTCGGAACGCCCCGATCCTGGCGCCGACACCCCCTTCGCCCAGCGGTTCGCCTATGTGGTGGCCCGGCTTGGCGTCACCGGCACGGGGCAAGGCATGGACCTGGGGCCAGTCGCGACGCGCGTCCAGCAGATCCGGACCCTTTCGGACCGCCCTCTGGCTGTGGGCTTCGGCCTGTCGGATCCGCCAACCCTGGCGCGGGTGCGCTCTCTGGGGGCCACGCCCGTCATCGGTTCCGCCCTCGTGCAGGAGCTGGCCGGGGGTCAGAGCCTTTGTGCCGCACTGTCGCCACGCATGGTTGGTGATATCTAGATCGTGAATGGGCTGACCGGAACCGAACCGCGAGAGTGGTTGCAGGACCGAACCGATTTGGTATCGTGGTCCATCTTCATCCCTACGGAATCGGCTGGCGACAGCCACTCACCCCGGGACACCGGGTCAGGAGCTATGCCCCTATGAGTCATCGTTCGCGTCTCACCCTCACCGCCCTGACCCTGGTCGCGGCCGGGGCCTTCGCACCCCAGGCCCAGGCCAGCGGCTTCCAGCTCCGCGAGCAGAGCCCGCTCTCCCAGGGCAACGCCTTCGCCGGCGTCAGCGCGGGCGGCGGCGACATCAGCGCCCTCTTCTTCAATCCGGCGGTGATGACCCAGTACGACGGCTGGCAGTTCTCCATGGGCGGCACCTATGTCGGCTTGGGCGCCAAGTTCGAGGGCGCCACGGCGACCCGCACCCCGGTCCTGCTCGGGCTCGGGTTCCAGAGTGCCCCTGTCACCGGCACCAGCCTGAACACCATTTCCGGTCCATCCAGCCACGGCAACGCCGCCATCTCGGCGGTGCTGCCTGAGTTCAACATCATGTACAGCGTGAGCAAGGACTTGAAGCTCGGCCTCTCCATGAACGTGCCCTACGGCCTCACCACCGAGTACGACGCCAACTGGATCGGCCGCTACCACGCGCTGAAGTCTGAGCTGAAGACCATCGACATCGCCCCGAGCATCGCCTACCGCGTGAGCAACTCCGTCACCTTCGGCGCGGCCTTCATTGTCCGCAAAGCTGAGGCGGAATTGACCAATGCCGTGGATTACGGCACGGCGCTGGCCTTGAAGGTGGGTGGGGCCCTAGCGGGTGCCGGGCTGTCCACCGTCTCCCCCGGCCCAGGCCAGAACAGCCCTGTCGCCAACGTCGCCATGGGCCTGCCCAATGCCACCTTCGGTACTCCCGGTTATGCCATTCCAGGGGCCTGGGACGGCAAGGCTGGACTCAAGGGCGATGGCTGGGGCTACGGCTGGAAGGCCGGCATCATCTTCGAGCCTTCCAAGGACCTGCGCATCGGCCTAGCCTACCAGGCAGCCATGGACATGACCCTGAAGGGCGATGCCGCCTTCGAGTACCCGGCTTCCATGCCCGCCACCGACTACGGCGCACTGACTGCAGCCGGCCTCAAGAACGGCAAGGGCCAGGCGGACCTCAACCTGCCTTCCACCCTCTCGCTGGGTTTCGACTGGAAGGTGACCCCCACCTTCGCCCTCCAGGGCGAAGTGGCCCGCACGACCTGGTCCAGCTTCAAGACCCTGGTCGTGAAGTTCACGGACAACGTGGCGCCCCAGACCACGGAATCTGTCACGGACGAGAACTGGAACGACACCACCTTCGTCTCCCTGGGCGGCACCTGGAAGCTGAACCAGGCCTGGACCTTCCGGGCTGGTGCGGCCATGGACAAGAGCGCCGTGGCGGATGCCTACCGCACCCCCCGCATTCCTGACAACGACAGGAAGTGGATCTCCTTCGGAGTCAGCTACGTCTTCTCGAAGCAGACCACCCTTGATTTCGGCTACAGCCGTCTCTTCATCAGCGATGGCAAGGTCATGCTCTCAGCAGGGACAACCGGCACCGACCCCAACGCGACCCGCGGCAACCTGAACGGCACCATTAAGGCCGACATCAACATTCTGGGCGCCGCCTTGCGCTACAGCTTCTAATTCGCAGCGCTCAGGCGCAAAAAGGGGGGCCGGCATTCCGGCCCCCCTTTGCGTACGGACGGCCTGGCAGTCGGGCTACACCCGTTCGACGGCCATGGCGATGGCGTTGCCGCCACCGAGGCACAGGGCGGCGATGCCGCGCTGCCTTCCCTGGCGCTCCAGGGCATGCAGCAGGGTGGCCATCACCCGGGCTCCGGAGGCCCCGATGGGATGGCCTAGGGCCACTGCGCCGCCGTGGATGTTGATGCGGTCGGCGGGGAGCTTCAGCTCATCCTTGGTGGCCACGAGCTGCACGGCGAAGGCCTCGTTGATCTCCCAAAGGTCCACGTCGTTCACGGCCCAGCTCACCTTCGCCAGCAGCTTGCGGATGGCCTCCACGGGGGCCATGAGCACCCACTCGGGATCGAGACCAGCCGTGGCTGTGCCCAGGATGCGCGCCTGGATGGGCAGGCCGTGGGCCCTGGCGTAGTCCTCGGTCGTGACCAGGACTGCGGCGGCGCCGTCGTTCACGCTGGGGGCGTTGCCCGCGGTGACAGTGCCGTCCTTCTTGAAGGCCGGGCGCAGCTTCGCCAGGGATTCCGTGGTGCAGTCGGCGCGGGGGCCCTCGTCCTCGCTGACGATGAGGTCGCCCTTCTTCCCGGGAATGGCGATGGGCACGATCTCGGCCTGAAAGGCGCCCGCCTGCATGGCCGCCAGGGCCTTGCGGTGGCTCTCGGCGGCCCAGGCATCCTGGGCTTCGCGGCCCACGCCGTACTTGTCGGCCACCAGCTCCCCCGTGTGACCCATGTGCTGATCGGTCATGGCGCACCAGAGGCCGTCGAGGATCATGGCGTCCTTCGCCTCGGTGTGGCCCATGCGGGCGCCGGCACGCAGCTTGGGCATGAGGTAGGGCGCATTGGACATGGACTCCATGCCGCCCGCCAGCACCACCTCGTGGTCGCCGAGTCGCACGGTGTTGGCCGCCAGCTGGATGGCCTTGAGGCCGCTGCCGCAGACCTTGTTGATGGTGAGCGCCGAGACGCTGGCGGGCAGGCCGCCGCGGAGCGCCGCCTGGCGGGCCGGGGCCTGGCCCACGCCCGCGCCCACCACATTTCCGAGGATGGCTTCGGTGGGTTCGGCACCCGGCACCGCGGCCAGCAGGGCCTTCACCACCTGGGCCGCCAGGTCTGGCGCCGCCAGGGGCGCCAGGGCGCCCTGGAACTTGCCGATGGGGCTGCGTAGGGACTTGAGGATGACGGCGTGGGACATGTGGACTCCGGTGGTGAGCACCACGGTCAGCCCTGAATTGGGCGCCGCTGTGGCGGAAAGGCCTCATCCAGGGCACTGAGATCGAGGTTCTCCAGGTTCAGGGTCGGGGGCGCGGCCAGGTAGATATCCGGGGCCTCGTCCTGCAGGTGGCGGCGGGTGCGGTCCATGAGGGCCTCCATCTCCCGCAGGAACTTGAGGCGCTCCATCTTCAGGTTGCGGATGTGCACTTCCAGCTCCACCACGTGCTGCTGGGCTTCGCGGACCACCTCCTCGGCCTTGAACTGGGCCTCGCGGATGACCAGTTCCTTTTCTCGGTTGGCCCCGTCCAGCACGTCCTCGCGAGTGCGCTGCGCCTGGAGGAGGGTCTCGCGGAAGATGCGGTCCTGGTCCTGGTACTGCCGCAGGCGCTCGCGGTTATCGAGGATCTCCTCCTTAAGCTTCTGGTTCTCCGCCAGCAGCTCTTCCCACTCCCCGGCGATCTCGTGGAGGAAGGTGCGGACCTCGGATTCCTCCAGGCCCCGGAAGACCTTCTCGAATTCCCGGCGCTGGATGTCGAGGGGGGTGTATTTCATGGTGGCCTCAGGAGGTCAGGGCCCGGAGGAAGACCCGCTGGATGACGCCGAGCAGCAGCACGGCGATGAGGATGTCGAGGCTGAAGCCGCCGATGGGGGGGACGATGGCCCGGATGGGATGCAGGATGGGCTCAGTGATCGTATGCAGGAGGCGCACCCAGCGGTTCCGGGGATCGATTGGGAACCAGGACAGGAGGGCTGTGGCGATCAGGATGTAGATGATCGCATCCAGGGCGTAGTAGGCGATGGTGAAGAGAAGGGGCATGGGCATAATCCTTGGGACCTGTTCATCATAGCTGGGACGAGGATCTTCCATGCGCATCGGCATCTCCTGCTACAGCACCTTCGGCGGCTCGGGCGTCGTGGCCACGGAGGTCGGGAAGGCCCTGGCGGCCCGGGGTCACGAGGTGCACATCCTCAGCCCCAGCCTGCCGCCGCGCCTGATCGGCTTCGAGGACAGAATTACCTTTCACGAGGTACGGGCCAGTCCTTACCCCCTGTTCGAGGACGCCCCCTATTCCATCGCCCTGGGTTCGAAGATGGCGGACGTGGCCGAGCACAATGGCCTGGACATCATCCATGCCCACTACGCCATCCCCCACGCCATGGCGGCCCTGCTGGCGCGCATGGCCGTACCGCACCTCAAGGTGGTGACCACCCTGCACGGCACGGACATCACGGTGGTGGGCAGCGACCCCAGCTACCTGCCCATGGTGAGGATGGCCATCCGTGAAAGCGATGGCGTCACCGCTGTCTCCGATTACCTTCGGGAGGAGACGGTCAAGACCTTCGGAGTGGACCGGACCATCGATGTTATCGGCAACTTCGTGGAGCCCCCGGGCCAGGAGCGGCCCGATTGCCGGGCCTGGCTGGCCCCCAAGGCCGCCTTCGTGCTGACCCACATCTCCAATTTCCGCCCGGTTAAGCGGGTCATGGATGTGCTCCGGGTATTTGAGCGGGTGCGGAAGGAGGTTCCGGCGCGCCTCATCATGGTGGGCGACGGCCCCGACCGCGTGGAGGCTGAGGCCTACTGTCGGGAGCAGGGCTTCGCGGCGGAAGTGCGCTTTACAGGCAAGCAGCTGGACATCGGGACGGTGCTGGCCTGCTCGGACCTTTTCCTGCTCCCCAGCGCCACCGAGAGCTTCGGCCTGGCAGCCCTGGAGGCCATGGGCCACCGGGTGCCGGTCATCGCCAGCCGCGTAGGTGGCCTGCCCGAGGTGGTGAGGCACGGGGTGGACGGGTATCTGGAAGAGTTGGGCGACGTGGAGGCCATGGCGGTAGACGCGATCCGGCTGCTGCGGGATGAGGACCTGCGCCTGACCATGGGGGACTTTGCCCGGGCCCGGGCCCTGGGCACGTTCGCCGAAGGCCCCATCGTGGACCAGTACGAGGCCCTGTACCGGCGGGTGCTGGGACTGGGCTGACGCTGTAGCTCTCGTCCTTCGCCCTGGAAGTCAGGCATTGCCTGACCTGGCCGATGAAGCGGGAATGGAGACATTCAGGTGAAGGTTTGGCGAACGGCGTTCATCGTCCTCGCCCTGGGTCTGGCCTGGGGGGGCCTGCGCGCCGAGGGCTGGCATCGGCCCTTCGCCGTGGTTGGTCCTGACCAGGGGCTGCCCAACGGTGGCATCACCTGTCTGGCGCAGGACACGGACGGGTTCATCTGGATGGGGACTGGAAACGGCCTCCTCCGCTACGAAGGGGGCCACACCAGTCGCTGGTCGCGGAAGGACGGACTCCCTTCGGACTGGATCGACCGTTTGCTGGCTGCCCCCGACGGCGGGCTCTGGGTCTCGACGGCCCAGGGGCTCGCCCGATTCAGGCAAGGACGCATCGAGGCGGCCAGGTTCGATCTCCAGAGTCCCCCATTGGGCCTGCAGGGCATGGCCACCGACGCCACCGGTCAACTATGGATCGCCACCGGGCAGGTCCTGTTCGTCCAGACCCAGGGGCTGGAGTTCAAGCGACACCCTTACTCCCCCCCGGGCAAAGTGGTCAGCGTGGCAGGGGGACTGGATGGGTCCATGCATGTGGGCACGGACCAGGGTCTCTTCACCTTTCATCCAAACGGCGCCATCGAGTCCTGGGGGGCTTCCCAGGGGCTTCCCCGGAGCGGTGCCGGCCTGGTCGGCCAGGACGGAGCAGGGCGAGTGTGGGTTTGCGAGGACCGGCATCTGGTGATGAAGGAACCGGGGGCCGCCCGCTTCACCGACCAGTCCCATCACCTGAACGCGGCCCTGACCCCATATGGCGTGTTCCTGCGGGATGAAGACGGCTCGCTCTGGTTGCCCACCCGGGCAGGGGCGCTGCGCCTGGACGGAGCCCGCTCCACCCTCCTGGACGCGTCGGCCGGCCTGCCCATGCGCTGGGTCCGGAACGTCTTCAGGGATCGGGAAGGGGGCCTGTGGATCCTGGGCCCCGTCCTGGCCCGCTTGCAGGGCAAGGGGCGGGTCTGGAACCATCCACTGACCTCTGGAGCAACTGGGGGCATCGTGTGGTCTATGCTTCGCGGCCCCAAGGAAAACTTGTTCGCGGGCACGGACGACGGCGCGTTCCGAGTGGGTGAAAGCGGGGCGTGGCAGATTCCCGGGACCGGGGGCCAGCGGGTGAAATCCCTGGCGATGGACAAGACAGGGCGCCTTTGGATGGTGGGAACCATGGGGCCGATTCTCTGGCTTGATCCAGGGACCGCCACGGCCCGGGTGGCGCCCCTCGGCGAAATGGGCCGCAACTTGAACACGGTCATGACGGATCGGTCTGGTCAGGTCTGGCTCGGTCACGTCAGCCTGGGCCTGCTTCGCTGGGACCCCGGCCGCCAGCGCCTCGTGCAGGAGGTCGGGCCGGCCGGTGCACCCTCTGGCAGCCTGAGCGTCTTCCAGATGCGCGAGGACAAGCAGGGGAGGATCTGGGTGGCCTCCAGCCTGGGCCTGCACATCCGCGACAGGTCTGGCACTTGGCGACTTTTCTCGGAGCAGGATGGACTCCACCCCTTCGGCCACTATGCACTTGCCTTCCTCGCCGATGGCAGCGCGTGGATCTCCTCTCGCGAGCCCCTTGGTCTGTTGCGGGTCCGGATCGAGGGTGACCGGCTGACTGTGGTGGACCGGCGCCGCGCAGGGCAGGGACTCCGCTCCGATCTGGTCTATGCCGTCGAGGTGGATCCCCAGGGCAGGACCTGGGTCAGCACGGACCAGGGACTGGACTGCCTGGACACCGGACTGCATGTTGGGCGACTGGAAGGCATGGTCAGCGAGGACTGCGACCTCCTGGCCCTGCTGGCCGAGGACAAACAGGTGTGGGTGGGCACCGTGGCAGGTCTCGTACGATACGAGGCGGGCCTGGTGGAGCCACCCTTGCCAGCCCCCCAACCTCACATCCTGTATGTGATGAAGGGTGAGCAACGCATCGACGCTCCCTTCGAAACCTTCCAGCCTGTGGGCCCAAAGGATTCAAGTCTGGCCTTCCGGGTGGCCGTCCCGAGCTATCGGCACGAGGGGCAGGTGCGGGTCCAGGTCCGCCTGCTAGGCCTGGAAGAGGCCTGGCGCGATCTGGACGCGCTGTGGACTCGGTATCAGTCCCTGCCGGGCGGTACCTACCGCTTCGAGGCCCGGGCGGCGCAGCCGGACGGGGCCTTCGGGCCGGCCGTGGGTCTCTCTCTGCGCGTCCTTCCGGCCTGGTACCGGTCCTGGTGGGCCATGGCCCTCTGGGGACTGGGTGCCGTGGGTGTGATCTTCCTGATCGTCCGCCTGCGGGTCGCCAACCTCGCCCGCAGCAAGGCGGCCCTGGAAGTGCTGGTGACCGCGCGGACCGAGGAGTTGCGAGGGCGGAACATCGAGCTCACCGAGGCTCTCGGCCGGGTGAAACAGCTCTCAGGGCTCCTACCCATTTGCGCGAGTTGCAAGAAGATCCGCGACGACCGGGGCTACTGGAACCAGCTTGAGCAGTACATCAGCGACCACTCGGACGTGGGCTTCTCCCACGGCATCTGTCCGGACTGCGTGGGCGATCTGTTTCCGGACTACTCGGGGAACCACCCGACCAGGGCCAAGAAAAAGCCTTGAGGCGGCCACCCGGGTCAGGGCAGCGCCTAGAACCGCCGACCGAGTCCCACCCAGGCATTGGGGCCGGTGGAGTCGGTGTCCGCCGTGACCGAGGGTGAGGGGGCCAAGGATCCCGTGGCCGGGACGGCGTGCCTGAGCCGGGCCCAGGAATAGCTCAGCCCGGCCTCGGCATACCAGGTCCTCCGTCCGGACAGGTAGACATCCAGGCCGATACCAATGGTAGCGATGGGGAACCAGCCGCTGTTGTCCACCTGGAGGGACTCGTCCAGGAAGCTGTTGCGCAGGGTCAGGCGCGTCTGGTCCTTCTCGTAGGCGAGCCCGACCCCGCCCAGCAGAAAGGGCACCCAGCGACCCGCCGCACCCATGGGCCGATACTGGGCCAGGAGGAAGAGGTCGGCATAGATCCCGTATTCCTGCTTGAAGGTCAGGGCGGCGGGTCCGGCCAGCGTGTCCACGGTGGCCATCCCATCGATCTTGCCCCGGGAGTAGTCAAAGCCGAGGCCAACCTTCCACTTCGGGTTCAGGTCATGGAAGAGGTGCAGACCCAGATTGAGATTCGGCACGTCATCCCAGGTCCGGAAGGAGGAGCCGAAGGTCGCGTTGATCTCCCTGATCTGTCTGTTCGTCTCGGTCTGCTTCGGCCAGCTCTGCTGGAGGTAGGCCGTCATGGACCAGGGGCCGGGTGCATCCTGGGCCCAGCTCGGCAGGCTCAGGGCAAGCAGGCCCAGCCCAACTCGGAATCGACGAAGGCTGCATGCCATGAGGCGCTCCGGGAAAAGTCCTCCACGGATAGACCCCGAACCGGGATCTGTCAATGAGGAGCCTGGGGTCATGGATCACGCCAGACTTGGAAGTTGAATCGTATTATTCATTTAATCAAAAAGTGTGATGCCCAACACTCCACGGGACGGAACCGATCTACCAGACTGTTACTTTGCCCGGAGGGGCTTCGTGCCGAGTCACATGCGTTCCGAGAACGGCTCCGTCTTCGAGTTCATCGACGCAGTGAACCCGATGGACGTGGAGGCGCTCTCACTCGAGGTGCAGCATCTGCGCGAGAAGGAAAACTTCCTCAACCGCCTGCTCATGGCCATGACCCTGCTCAGCCGCCACCGCTCGATCGTATCGGGCGACCTAGGCAGCGCCCTGCGTGACATCACCCGGATGGCGGCGCTTTCCGTCCAGGTCCAGCGGGCCAGTGTCTGGTTCCTCGACGAGACTCGGACAATCCTTACCTGCGCCTGCATCTTCGACGGCATCGAGGGCCTCCACAGCGAAGGCGCGAGGCTCTCGGCCGGCCACTACCCGACCTATTTTGCGGAGATCGAACGGGGCAGGGTGGTCGCCGCTGAGGATGCCCGCCAGGACCCTCGCACCCGGGAGTTCACGGAAGGCTACCTGATCCCGCTGAGCATCACCTCCATGCTGGATGTGCCCATCAAGCATGGCGACAAGCTGGCGGGGGTTGTCTGCCTGGAACACACCGGTCCCCGGCGGGCCTGGCTGCCCGAGGAGAAGCAGTTCGCGGCCTTCGCCTCCAGCCTGGTGAGCCTGGCTACGGAGGCCACCGAGCGCATCACGGGTCTGGAGAAGGCCCGGTAGGGACCGGACCTCACGAGTTCAAGCCACCCGGGAATTGGGTCTGATCAGACCCGGAACCCCGCATCAATCCGGGTCGGCAACGCCCCATGGCGGGTGTGTTGCTTGTTTATTTCATGCAAAAAAATCATTTATCGAATCAATCACGCAGGCACACTCCTTGCGGTCCAGGGTTCCGAATACGGGAACGCCGAAAACCGCACAGAGTAGGCACGCCTCAGGAGGATCAGAGCCATGCAAGAAGACATCACCGAACTCAGGAACCTGCCCCTGGAACAGCTGATCTCGGCCCCCCTCAATGCCGTCATCAAGGCCCAGGCCCAGGCCGCCATGACGACCGTCCAGTTCATCGAGGAAGTCGGCTTCATCCGCAAGGAGGAGGATGCCCTCTCCCTCTTTGACACGCCCGGCGACGGCACCGCCAACGACTATGACGTCCGCGTGGCCAAGCTCCAGGTCTCAGTGGACAAGGACGGAGTCAAGACGATCACCAACGTCGACCTCCCCTTCATCACCCTCTTCAATGTGCCCAGCTTCGAGATCAACAACTTCGACTGGTCCTTCAACGTGAAACTGAAGAGCATGCAGTCCTTCTCGGCCAAGTTCGCGACCAGCGCCACCACGACGACCAGCGGCAATGTGGGCGGATCCCTGAGCATCTTCTCCATGCTGAAGATCGGTGGGGGAATGAAGGTGGAATCCACTACCAAGACCGATTTCGAATCGAGGTTCAAGACCGGGCGGGAGCAGGAATACAACCTCAACATCAGCATCAAGGGCAGCTCGGCGCCGCTCCCCAAGGGCATCGAGACCCTCCTGAGCATCGCCGAGAACGCCACCAAGGTCGTGACGCCGCCAGCCCCCTGACCGGACGGAATGACCTGATTTCAGCATCGTCAGCTTGGGTGCCTCCGTCGGATCTGTCCGCGGAGGCCGGGAGAGAATGATTCATGGAAGCCCTGCCTCTGAAAGAAATCCTGGCCAGCCTGCTCAAGGAGTTCGAAGCGGCGGGTGTGGCCGCCGACGTCAGCCGCGAGCACTGGCGGCAGGTCTATGAGAGCAACAGCCTGCTCAAGGAGTTCGCCCCAAGCCGCATCCGGATCACCGAAGCTTCGGTGTCCCTGCCTTTGGCCCTGGCGCAGATCACGGCTCCCCGGGCCCAGACCCCCATGCTGACCAGCATGCAGGTGCTGCGGCTGCTCCCTGCCTCCCTGCCCCTGGACCTGCGGGGGGAACTGGCCGAGGAGGCAGCCCACTTCATCCAGAAGACCAAACGCATGACCTTTGCCAACAAGAAACTGGCCCGCACGGTGGTGACCTTCCTGGCAGAGCGGGTCCGGGAAAGGAAAATCCCCGACTTCGACCCCGAGGCGGCCTGGTGGGAGATGACCGGGAAGGTCGACAGGCTGAGGGAGGACTTCCTCAACCGGACCAACCAGAACCCCGAGCGGGAGGCCCTGTTTTCCTATCAGACCGAGGAACTCCTCAAGATGGGGTCCGACAAGATCACCCGGTTCGACCTGAAGATCGCCATCGACTAGCTGGGTAGAGGCGCCATCCCGGGGTGGCTCCAGCCGTGTGCGGTTCCAGTACCAGCATGGTTCCGCGATGAAAATCGCCTTGAGTTAATTGGGATTTTGACCCGATTCAGGGGTGCCCAGAGGTGGCTTCGTGCAGCCCGGGCAGGGCCCGATCCCTCCCACGAATTTCCCGGGAACTCAATTCGGGCTTGAAACTCCCGCGATTGAGGGCATCATCCTGTGCGGGCCCACGCCCTTACACAGGAGCCATTTCATGGCCGAGAACCTCACCAAGGCTGAACTCGTCGAAGCGGTCGCCAAGGCTGCCGACATCACCAAGTCCGCTGCTGCCGCCGCCATCGGCTGCTTCCTCGGAACCATCGCCGGCCACGTCGGCAAGGGCGGAAAGGTGACCCTCGTTGGCTTCGGCACCTTCTCCCAGAAGGTCCGCAAGGCCCGCACCGGCCGCAACCCCCAGACTGGCGCCGCGATCAAGATCGGCGCTTCCAAGTCCATGGGTTTCAAGGCCTCCAAGGCCGGCGCTGCTAAGAAGGCCACCCCGAAGAAGGCTGCCAAGAAGAAGTAGCAGCGGTTCGAGCAAGGCCAGCGGGGAGGCGGTGTGCCTCCCCGCTTTTTCTGTACAGGGACGGACTCCAATATTTGACAATGACTGTCAATGAGGTCTTGCTTTGTTGGGGCTGCCTGATCGCCACTGCTTCCGGCAGCTCGAGTCTGATGGCTTGGGTGGGGGTAAAACAAAACCGGAGCCGCTCGGCTCCGGTGTGTTGAGTGGTGGCTGGAGGCAGACTCGAACTGCCGACCTAGGGATTATGAG
>Ga0268298_10003270_pt1 | contig 16735 bp, 13 predicted proteins | sample WWTPWeurt_MetaG_FD_194462 | JGI IMG/M metagenome (GOLD analysis project Ga0268298, IMG submission 194462) | Activated sludge microbial communities from WWTP in Nijmegen, Gelderland, Netherland - WWTP Weurt | ecosystem: Engineered > WWTP > Aerobic digester > Activated sludge | place... | reverse complement strand
CGCCACCGCGACAGAGCTCGGGGGCTGGCTCGCAGGTGGAGGTGCGGGCGCACTCGGTGGAGGGAGCGGAGCGGGCACGTCGGGCACGTCGGGCACCACCCGTTCCGTCGCGGGTACGACCCAAGGTTCGCGGCGCGTCGTGCTCGTCACCACGTCGGTCACCCGCGCGACCACGCCCGCGGCGCGCTTCAGCACGGCCTTCAACGCCGGCAGGGCACCGCTCATGGGGATCTCGATGCTGCCCGAGTCGTATCGTTCGCGCGGCGCAGCCACCGGCTCGGCAGCGCGTGGGGGTTCCGGGTCGGGCGCGCGCGCGTCGCTCACCCCGCCGAGCGGAGCCGGGACGAGCGAAGCGCTCTGGAGATCTTCGGCGGTGACGAGGGCCGTCGCGATGGTGGGAGTGCCGAGCGCGGCCAGCAGCGCGTTGAAGGTACCTCTCAGCGTGCGAAAGCGGAGGTCAGGGTCGATGGCCAAGACCTGCGCGACCCACTCGTCGACTTCGTGCGAAACGTCGGGCCTCAGCGCGTGGAGACTCGGGCGCGGCGCGCCAGTGGCGGCCTTGAACTTCTCCTGAAGCGTGGTGCCAGGGAAGGGCAGGCACCCGGCGAGCGCGCGGAACACCAAGACGCCGAAGGCATATACGTCGACCCGCTGATCGAGCCCCTCGGAGCGCCCTTTCCACGCTTCGGGCGCGATGTAGCTCGGGGAGCCCACGACCGTGCCCGCCGCCGTCAACGGCATTTCGGCCCGCAAGCGCGCGAGCCCGAAGTCGAGCACTCGCACTCCGCCGCCGGCGCGTTCGGACAGCAAGAAGACGTTGGCGGGCTTGAGATCACGGTGGATGATGCCCTGCTCGTGGGCTCGTTCGAGCGTGGTCACCACCGGCTCGAGCACCGACAAGAGCGTGGGCAGTGCGATGCGCCCGCCGCGTTGCTCCACGCTCTCCAGGTGCGCCTCGAGGTCCACCCCGTCGAGGAGCTCCATCACGAGGCAAAGCTTTCCGCTCTCCGAAGTGCAGAGATCGAAGAGCTCCACCGCGGAGGTGCCGGCGAGCTTGCTCAAAGCCAGCTGCTCGCGCCGCAGGCGCTCGACTTGATGTGGGTCCCGAGACGCGACGTCGGTGAGCATCTTCACGGCCACGTCACGGCCCGTGATGCGGTCCCGCGCCTTCCACACGAGCCCATGGCCTCCCCGCCCGATGACGGCGTCGAGGTCGTAGCGTCGTGCGAGCACGTGACCGGAAGGGGGAGGCGCTCCGGCCGGGCCGCTCATCGGGCCAGTATAGCTGCGATCGCGAACGCTCACTCGGGAAGTTCTGCTTCGAGACACGCTCGCGGGTCCCCGCCGGCCTACCCGCCCGCATCGGACAGCGTCGCGCACTTGGCGATGGACCCACAGAACTCGATCAGCTTCCACCCGTCCGGCACGCACTGATCGACGAAGAACCAACAGGACCCGTCGGGAGCGATTCCGCAGATCGGCGACGCGGAGCCGACGCACCAGTGAGCACACCCGGCGAACCCATGCTTCCCGGTGGAGTCCTCGCCCTTCCGCGAGACACAGCCCGGCGTGTCGTCGCAGCTGGTCTCGTCGAGTCCCTCGCAGAGGGGGTCAGGTTCACCCGCATCGACGTCCGCGCTCGCGTCGCTCGCATCTCCCGACGAGCCGGCGCTGCCTCCGCTCGCGTCGTCTCCCGAATCAGAACCGTCGGCGCTGGAGCTGTCGGCCGTGGCGTCGTTCGGAGAAGTCTCGCGTAGGGTCGCGGCGTCGTCCGACGACGAGCACGCGCTGAGCACGCCGAGCACACCTACGCAGATGGAGAGCCGCACGTCGACATCTCACTTGAAAAGCAGAGCGTTCGGCGTCGAGGCGACGCGCACGTCGTCGAAATACACGTCGGCGGTGCCCGCGACAGCCCAAGTCGCGACGGTGGGTGGCGGACAGTCGAGCGTCGCATCAGGGGCGCCCCGCGGTGGGACGGAGGATAGCGGGCGCTGCCACATCGAACCCTTCCCGTTTTGATCGATGCTCATCGTGAGCACGTACGGGATGCTGGGGGCCGAGGACACCGCGGGGCTCTTTGGAACCCCGTTCATGCACTCGAGCCACACCGAGTTCCCCTGGGAACCGATGGCCGCGACCAGCCCACTTTCACCCGACGCCATGTCGCCGCCGAGCTCGAACCAGACGGTGCCGGCGGTGTTCCTGCGGAACACGACCTCGAGCCAGAGCGTGGGGGGTGCGTCGCCGCAACTGGCGCTCGACACGCTGCCGCCTGGTTTGGTCAGCGCCGCGCCTTGCTTCCCTCCCAAAGCGGGCTCGGTGCCGCAATACGCGCTGCCGTCCACCGCGAGCAGATACGCTCCGAAGCAGTCGGCAGCCTCGAAGTTCACCGAGCACAAGATGTCGGGCGGCGGGTCCGTGTCTTCGGGCACGTCGGCCGTCGCGTCGAACGACGTGCCTCCGCTGCCCGAGCTCGCACCGCTCCCGCTCGTGCCGCCCAGCTCCGTGCCGCCCGCGCCACCGATGGGCGTCGGGTCGGTCGAGCGCAGCTCGGCCAGGTCGACCGAGCAGGCGACGACCGCGACGAGCACGGGCCAGAGTGTGGAGATCGCGCGTGAACGCAACTCGTCGCAGCTTACCACGCCGCCATCGGACTTCAGAACAAGCCGATGCTGAAGTGGAACGCGCCGATGCTCTCCCAGAAGCGCTGTTCGGTCCGGCTCGGGTCGATCTGGTCGAGGATCCGCTCCACGTTGAAGCCGTAGTCGAAGACCAGCGGCCCGATGGGGGTGCCGATGCGGAGACCGCTCCCCACGGCGTAGCGCAGGCGCAGCGGGTTCACCTTCTGCGGATCGCGCCACAGGTTCCCCGAGTCGAGGAAGAGGCCCGTCTGCACGTTGCCCGAGAGCGGGATCCGGAGCTCGAGCCGGGGGTTCACGAAGGCGTCGCCGCCGCGCACCAGGATCTGGTTCAACGTGAGCCCCGTGTTCGGGTCGAGCAGCTGCTGCGCGATGTCTTCCGGGATCATCGAGTCTTGCAAGAAGCCGCGCACCGAGTCGACGCCACCCAAGAAGAACAAGCGGTCCGGGTACGTGCGCGAGTCGGAGAGGAGCTGTTGGTTCAAGCCCCAGCGCACGCTGCCGGCGAGGGCGAGTCCCTTGCCGTTCAGACGCACGTAACCGGCGACGCGTTGGGTGAAACGTAGGAACTGGCTCACGCTCGGTGGATCGAACACGCCATCGCCGCCGCCACCGCTCGGCGGGGCCGCGCGCACGTGCTCCACGCTGGAGGTGAGCAGAGTGCCTTTGCTCGCGCCGAGGGGGTTGTCGCGTCGGTCCCACGAGAACCCGATGCGCTCGGCGACCGCCACGGTGGTGCCTTCGGGCACGCGGAAGAGGCCGGCGCTGCGCGGATTCTGGGTCACGTATTGTTCGAGCGCACCCTTCTGTGCCGCGCCGAAGATCGTGGCGTTGTTGAGCTCGAGCGAGCCGCCCACGAACGCGGAGAACTGACGTACGGGCCGATAGGTCAGAGTGACGATCCCGGCGTCCTTCGTCAGCCCGTAGTCGCGCGCGTTGTCACGCACGTCGAGGCCTTCGACCGAAAGGCGGAAGAGCGGGCCCAGGCCGACGTCAGGGAACTCGATGAGCGCGCTGTTGCGCCGCTCGAGCCGCTCGCCGACGTCGAGCTCGTCGTACTTGGCGCGTACGTCCTTCTCGAGGATGAGCTCGTTGGGCAGGTAGCCGAGCTGAGCGCGCAGCGTGAGCTGGATGGCTTCGCCGCCCAGGTTTCGGTGACCGTACTCGAAGGTGATGCGGAACCCTTCGCCGGTGGAGAAGCCCGGACGGATGTCGAGGTACTGAGGTCGGCGCTCCTGCACCGTGATCAAGACGGCCTTTTCCTTGGCGGGGACGTAGGGGTCCTCGAGGCCGACGGTGATGGTGGAGAACACGCCGAGCGAAGCCAGGCGTTCCTCGGTTTTGCGGATGTCACTCCGCCGGTATGGTTTCCCCACCTCCAGGGCGACGCGGCTCCGGATGAGGCTCTCGTTGGTGGTGCGCGCGCCGAGGATGACGATGCGCGAGACCTTCACCTGCTCGCGCTCGCTCAGCGTGAACACCGCGCGCGCCCGGGTGTGATCGGGCGAGAGCTCGAGCTCGGCGTCGACCTCGGCGAAGGCGTAGCCCTCCTCCGCGTAGGCATCGAGGACGCGTCGCCTCGCCTTGTCGAGCTCCACCTGGGAAGCCGGCTTGCCGAGACCGAGCTCGGCGAAGTCCGCCAGCTGCTTCTCGGTGAACATGCGGTTGCCCTCGAACGCGAGGTCGTAGAGATACGTGCGCGGACCGAGCTTGATGGGCACGTGGAGCACGGCTTCGGGCTCGCAGGCCACGCCCTTCTTGGGGTCGGGTACGCACAGGAACGCCGGATCGGGCGCGGGCTCTTCGAGCGGCAAGCCGATTTCGTCGTGGGCGCAGCTCTGCTTCGGGTTGCGGCGCGGGCCGAGCGGTACGCAGCGCCCCGGGGGCGAGTGGGGATCGCAGCGTCGGCGCAGGAGCTGTGCCGGGCCCACCGTCGCCGACAGATAGCCCTCGGAGCGGTAGAGATCCTGCACGTGCTTCATGGCCCGCTCGTAGACCTCGGGGACGTAGGTCATCCACGGGTTCGGCTCGAACGGAACGGGTCGCGCGCCGGTCGTTCCTCGGGGGCCGAACATCGAGTCCACCACCCGCGGATCCACCGACGAGAGGAAGCCGCTCCCGGGCAGCTCTTCGCTCAAGAAGCTGTCCATCTCGCTGCCGACCTCGGGCGCGGGGCGCGAGCCAGTGAGACACGGGTACTGCCGCCCGACGACGCGGATCTGTTCGTGCTCGCGCACGCGGAACACCAGATCTTGGATGGGCGCGTCGGCCGCTCCGCGGAGCTCGTGTCTCACCTCGACATCGAGGAACCCGCGCTCCACGTAGAACTTGCGAATGCGTTCCGAGAGGGCCGCGCCGCTCCGGTCGTCGGCTTCTTCCAGCTCCAACGTGCGTTCGATCTGGCTCGCGTCGAAGTGTTGGATGCCCTCGAACACGAGCCGAATCAACGGACCCGCCTTCACGTCCACGGACACCACGCTCGCGCCCCGCCCCGTCGCGAGGGAGTGCGAGACGGTGGCGCGGTGCCAGCCGCGGTTGCGGAGCGTCTTCTCGAGCTCCTCGTCGGCCCGCGAGAGGTCTTCGTCGTCGGCGCGTTCCCCCACCGCCACGGCGTAGCCAGTGAGCAGCTCCGCCATGCCTTCGACCTTCGGGCTCGGCCAAACCAGAAAACGCCGACGGCTGATGCGCTGCGGTTCGCCGGCGATCACGTCGAGCTCGACCACCACACGCAGCGGGTCGTCGGTGTCGATGGCATCGATGCGGACCGACGCGTTGGGATAGCCGCGGCGCACGTACATCGACTCGACGCGCCGCGCGATGCTCGCGAGCTCCGCGGCGGTCACCTCGGAGCCGTTCTGTACCTTGCCGTGGCGCAAGGTGTCTTCGAGATCGAGCACGCCGCCGTTGATGCGCACGGACGCGACCAGGCGGCGCGGTACGACCTTCAGGCGGAGCACCACTCCGCTGCCCTCGGTTTCGGCTTCCGCGCTCACGTTGGCGAAGCGCCCCGTGTCGGTGAGCTCGAGCATGGCGCGGCGAGCGAGCTCGGCGGTGAGCGTGTCGCCGGGCTGCACGAAGCGGGGCAGCGGACGCTCTTCCCAGCGTCCGCCCACCGGAACGACCTCGATGCGGGTGATGGCCTTGCCGAGCAGGCTGCCGAAGGCGGGGGCGCTGCCGAGCTCGGGCAACGCGCCGACCGAGCTGCCTTCGTCGTCGTGGCCCTTCTCCGACTTCTCCGCCTTGCCGTCGGCACGAGCTCCGCTCGGCCCGCCGAGTGCCAGCGACGCCGCGGCCAGAGCCGGAGCCAGGCGTCGGAGGCCAGACAGCATCGCGGTCCCTTCTTATCGCAGTTCTCGCGGAAAAGCCGCGAGAAGGCGGCCTCGCCCGAGGCCGGCCCGGAACGCACGTGCGCCGCGCCTCGCCACAAACGGGATAAACCCGTCGTTCGTCGCTACCATTCCGTCGACGATGGGGCAGAAGCCGAAGCCCAAAGCCGCGCGCCCGGGGAGACTCCGGCGCGCCGCGCTCTACACGCTGATCGCGACGCCAATCTTGGGCGTCGCGCTCTGGTACTCGGTCCACAAGTTCCCGTGGCTCGGCCCCCTCGTGGCCAATGGCCTCCGCGCCGTGATCGGCACGGACAACGTGGCGAAGCTCGAGGACACCGTCTACGCCGTCGAGGACCGCTTCAATCGCTGGTACCGCAAAGACGAGAAGCCGAAGGCGTATTGGGACGTCCCCGCCGAAGAAGCCAAGGCTCCCCCGAGTGACGCGGGACCGAAAGCGCGGCCCGATTTCAGCCTCGCCGACGTGGGACCGATCCACGAGAAGTGGTCCGCGCCGGGGGACGGAAAGTGGGTGAAGATCGCCGACCCGCGCCGCCCGAGCGAACCCGCTCATTACTTGAAGACGCTCCTCCACCCCGACAAGAATCGATCGTGGGCCGAGCTCTTCGTCGTCGCCGTCGACATGAAGCACGCGCGACTCGAGGCCATGCCCGGCTACCGCGAGCCCCAGAGCCTCGAGAAGGAGGCCAAGCTCGTCAGTCGCAAGGCGGTCATCCCCGAAAAGGACCACGAAGCGCTGCTCGGAGCGTTCAACGGCGGCTTCATGACCGAGCACGGCTACTTCGGCATGAAGTACGACGGTGCCATCCTGGTGAAGCCACGCGAAACGGCCTGCACCATCGCAGCGTACGAGGACGGGAGCCTCGCGCTCGCGACCTGGAAGAAGCTCGCGGAGGACGAGAAGAAGCTCCGCTGGTTTCGCCAGATGCCCGGCTGCATGTACGAAGACGGCAAGATCCACCCCGGCCTCGCCGATCCGGAGACGAGGCTCTGGGGCGCGACGCTCGACGGCGAGACGGTGATCCGGCGCTCCGCCATCGGCCTCGACGCGAGTCGCAACGTGCTGTTCGTCGGGATCAGCAACCACACCACGGCCAAAGCCATCGCCGACGGCATGCGACACGCGGGTGCGGTCACGGTGGGCCAGCTCGACGTGAACTGGAGCTACCCGAAGTTCGTGCTCTACGAACCGAAGGAACCGGGGGGCCCGCGCAAGGCGGTGGCGCTGGCGCCCGGCTTCGAGTTCGACGAAGACGAATACATCCGGAAGAAGTCGCTCCGAGACTTCTTCTACCTGGTGCGGCGGGATCGGGAAGAGACCGCGCGGAACTGACGGGCCCCGAACCCCACCCCCTGTGCTCAGTGCGGCGCCTTGTTGCAGCCGACGCCCGCGATGGTGGCGGTGTTGTTGGTCTCGACGCACTCGTCGACGATGCCGGTGCCGGCAGAGCTCGCGTCGACCACGACGTAGTAGGCCTGATCGTTCTTGGCGGTGACGGTGAGCTTCACCTGTTCGCTCTTGCCGGGCGAGAGAATCTGAGTCGTGAACGCGTGCCCCAGGTAGGTTCCGCTCGGCGGCTTGCCCGCGTAGAACGAGACCTCGACGTTGGCGGGCGCGCTCACGCTGCCTTGGTTTTGTACGGTGGCCACCATCTCGACCTCTGCGGGGCAGAACTTCACGAGGCTCGCGCTCAGGTTCACCACGAGGTCTGCGGCGTTGACCGCTCCTTTGCCCTGCGCCGAGACGCGATAGTCGTTGTACCCGCCCGGACCGAAGCTCGGCGTCTCCACTTTGGGGAGGCTGCCGTCGCTCTTGATGTTCGTGATGTGGTAGGGCTGCTGATTCCAGATGCGGCGCGTGGGCATCCAAGCGCCGTCGGGGTCGGAGTACACGTAGACGCCGTGCCGGGCGGTCTCGCCGCTCTTGTAGGCGCAGTAGCTCGCGTAGTTGTAGGGCGCGCCGCCGAACTCGTCGTTGGCCGAGAACAGGAGGTCGGCGGACAGGTCTCCGTCGACGTCGGCCACGGACACGAACTCCGTCCAGGTGGCGTGCGACGCCGGCAGTTGGGTCAACACCGTGCCGGTCTTCCCCGAGAGCAACGACACGTAGCAGTCGTCGTGGGCCAGGATCTCCACCGCGCCGTCTCCTTCGAAGTCGAACGCCGTGGCGACGAAGAAGCCCGAGCAGCTCTTGAGCGCCGTCTCCCAGCTCTTCGTCAGAGTCTTCTGGCTCGCGTCGTATTCGAAAGTCAGAAAGGCACACCCAGGCTGCACGCCGATTTCGGGCGTGCCGTCGCCGTCGAAGTCGGCGATCACGGGCGGACCACCTTCGGAGAGCCCGAGCGGCGTCTCCACCCGGAGCACGCCGGTCGCGAGGTCGTGGACACGCACGCTGGTGCGCGTCACCACCACGAGCTCCGCGTTCCCGTCGTGATCGAAGTCGGCGACTCCGGGAAATCCGTCTCCGTTGGTGTTGGTCCAGACCGTGGTCCCGTCCATGCGGTAGGCCGTGTTGCCCGTGACGACCTCCTGTTTTGCGTCTCCGTCCACGTCGACGATGATGCTGCTCGACGAGTGCAGCGAACCCTTGCCCGCGTAGTCCAAGCCCCCTGCTCCGTGTTGTCCGGAACCGGAAACGAGCACGCCCTGGTAGTCGAAGATGCTCGCACCCATCACGACCTCGCCGTGGCCGTCGCCATCCATGTCGGCGATGGAGATGCTCGAGCCCCAAGAGGACATGGTGTGCGCGGCGCCTCCGGGTTTGGTGGACTTCCAGCGCAGGGAGCCGTCGGGTCCGAAGGCGATCAGGCGAGAGTCGTTGCCCATGGTCACGATCTCGATGCTGCCGTCGCCGTCGAGATCCGCCAGCGCCGGCGCGAAGATGGCCTGCACTTGGTTTTCCGTGAGGTAAGCCGCCACGTTGGCGGGCCACTTCTCGCTGCCCGTCTTGCCGTCCACCACGCGCACGAACCCGGGAGTGCTCGAGGTGCTCATGGAGCCCGTGGTGGTGGTGAACACCACGTCCGGTGTGCCGTCCTTGTCGAGGTCCGCCACCAGCGGCGCGGAGATCGCTTGGTCGTAGTTGGGTTGGATGGTCGAGCTCTCCCAGCTCCACTTCAGCACCGGAGCGAACGGCTTCACCGGGCGCTGGTAGGTACACTGCTGAGCGCCCGGAACCTCCGGTACGCACTTGCCCGCGCCCGGCTCGCAGAACTCCTTCGGCGCGCAGTCGACCGAGTCGGCGCAGCCGGTGGTGGGGGTGACGCAGGTCGCAGCGACGCACAGATCCCCGTTCCCGCAGCAGGTCGTCCCGCAACGCACGCCGTTCTGGCACGCCGCGAGGCAGCTGCCGGCGACGCACTCTTGGTCGGCCGAACAGCACAGGCTTTGGTCACCGCACAACACGCCGAAACAGCCGGAGGCGCTGCCGTCGTCGGTACTGGCGTCCCCGCCGCCGGAACCCGCGCTCGCTCCGGTGCCGCCTGCGTTGAAGGCGTCCCCCAAGTCTTTGTTGCTGCTACAGGCTCCGAGCACGGCCTCTGCCGCGACGATCACGAGACCCAACGCGATGGAATGTCTCACGCTCGCACCTCTTGCCTGTGAGTGTGCCGCCTCGAGCTTTCGTGCAAAGCGTGCCTCACTTTTTCTCGGTCACGGTGCGCCGGTGAATCGAGTCGGGGTTCTGTTGCTCGAATGCGCTGCCGCGTTGCGCGGCTTCTTTGCCCCGACCGAGCTTCTCGAGGGCTCGAATGGCGATCACCTCGCGCTCCTCGGCCAGCGCACCGTGCGGGAAGCGCCGCCGGTGCTCGTTCGTGAGAGCGAGCGCGCGAGCCGGCTCATTGGCGAGTGCGGCGCGCGCTCGTTCGAGTAGCACGAGCTCGCTCGGACCCGAGCTCGCGCCGGGGGCGGCTGCCGAAGTCGGCGCACGCGGCGAGCTCGCCGCCGGCAGCACGGCCGGCGCTTCCGCAGCCACCTCCGCCGCGGCCGAGGGCTCGGGCTTCGAAGCTCGATTCAGCGCCGCGTTCGCGACCTCGCGGGCCGCCGCGGGAGCGCCTGCGCCCAGCGTGCCGGGAACCGCCGGCGCGGAGCGGCTCGCGACGTACGCTCCCGTCGCGCCGAGCGCCACCACCACGGCCACGAGCCCACCGATCTTCGCGGCAGCGGCGCCCGATGCCGCTGCCGGCTTCGGCGTGAGGTCGATGGGTCGATCGAGCAGCCCGCCGAGCCCGAGGCTCACCGCCCGCGCTTGGTCCGCGCTCGGGCCCTCCTGGCGAGCAGCCTTCAAGGCTGCCTGGAGCGAGGGCGGCGAAGCCGTTTCTTCCAACAATCGACGAGGCTCTTGGCTCATGGCGTGGCCTCCCAGCGTCGTTGCACGTGCGCGCGCACGGAGTCGTACCAGGCGTAGGCCGTGCGCAGCGGACAGCCCACGACCTTCGCCACTTCACTCATGCTCAGCTCCTCGAGCTCGAACAACACGAAGACCTCGCGCCGAGCTGGCTCCACTTCGGCGAGCAGCACTCGGAGCCGATCGAGTGCACGCTTACGCTCCAGATCTTGCTCCTGGCCGGCTTCCAGCACCGAGTCGGGGGGCGCGGCCTCGGGGGATTCGCGCGTGACGTGGGCCTTGCGCCGATAGCCAGCAGCGACGCGGAGCGCGATCCCGTAGAGCCAAGTGCGCAGGGACGAGTCGCCGCGGAACTCGTCGAGCTTCCGGTGCACGACTAGGAAGACCTCCTGACACTGGTCGGGCAGGTCGGGCTCGCGCACGCCGTGCCGACGCAACGTGCGCCAGACGAAGGGCAGGTGCTCCCCCATCACGTCGCGAAGCGTCGAACTCACCGAACCTCGTCCCGAGGCGCTGAGCTCGACCAGGTCGAACGGGCTTCGCGCGACGACAGCCATCTCCCGAGTGAGTGCGGCGCCGCGCGATTTCGTGCAGAGCAAACGTGAAAACCCATGACTCTTCGGCGGTTACGGCACCGCGAGGAGCGCCCCGGCCCGTACGACGAACCACAGCGCTGACGGTTGGTGGACCTCTTCGGCGTCGCCCCCGACGTTCACCTGGAATCGGTCCCGAACGAACGGGGCCTCGGCCCCGAGCTCGAGCCAGGGTCGAGCTCGCCCGCGGGCGAGCGTGGCTCGCGCCTGGAGCTCGGTCCCGAGCAACATGCCGCGGGCTTCCGCGTTGCGATCCAGATCGTGGCTCGCCGCAGAGAGCATCCCCGCCGTGCCACCCACGCACGCCGCCAGCTCGAAGCCACCCGCCGCGGGCAAGAACAACGGACAGACGGCGAGGCCCGCTTGCCAAGCGCTGAACGAAGCGCCCCCTCCCGGTCGCGCAGGGACCTCGGCGTCGCGAGGCAACCAGATGCGCACATCGCCTCGGACGGGCACGAAGCTCGGCGGCGCGACGAAGCCCTGCACCGTGAACCCCCACGCAGGTTTCGGCAATGGCCCGAGCGCGAACGCTCCGCCTGCGGCGAGCTCGGCTCGCCAAGCGGCTCCCTTCGGCACGGGTGTCGACTTTGGTGGCGGGCTCGCACGTAGGGGTCTGGGTTCTGATGGTGTCTGAGCCGGTGACGGCAGCTTCACTTCGACTCGCTTCACCGTCACCGATTCGATGGCCACGGCCAGCACGAGCGCGACGGGTGCGTCGAGCTCCGCGCAAGTGCTCGAGCTCGTGTCGAGCACGCGTTCGCCGAGGGTCTCGTCCCCCCGTGAAAGGTCGAGCACGGCGCGAAACCCGGTGACCGTGCGCTCGAACCGTCCGCGCACGGTCACGTCGGCGGCGTCCCGGGCGACGAACACCGCCCGGCCGAGCCGCTCCTCCACCAGGTGTGCCAGCCGCTCGCCGTCGCTGCAGGTGCGCGCGCCTCGCTCCTTCGTCCACTCGACGTGCGCAGTGGCCCGCGGCTCCGCAAGAAGGCTGCGGGGGACGAGCACTGCCAATGCGACCAAGGCGAAGCGACGCAGGCGCAGGATGCTCGACGCCGTACCGAGGGGCGTCAACCTCTTCGGCGACCGGAGCGCAGGCGACTGGACGGCAGAAAACCCGGAAATTGCTACGCGGCCGGGGCCAAGTGCGCTCCCCGAATCCATTGCCGGCCGGACGGCTCTCAACTCACGGAGGCCCCATCATGACGACTGCCATCGAGACGCGCTATTCGGAGCTCGCGAGCTCGGAGTGCTGTCTCTCGTGCGGCACGGCCGTGGGGCATTGCGAGCCGAAGCCCGGCGAGGTGTGCGTCGACCTCGGGTCGGGCCGCGGCGCCGACGTGCTCCGGCTCGCCGAGGCGGTCGGCCCTTCGGGGCACGCCTACGGGCTCGACCTCACCGAAGCCATGCTCGAGCGCGCGCGGCGCACGGCAGAGAAGCTCGGAGTCGAGAACGCGACCTTCGTGCGCTCGGAGCTCGAGTCGTTGGCGCTCCCGGATTCGACGGCCGACTGGCTGGTTTCGAACTGCACCCTGAACCACGCGGCGGACAAGGCGCGCGTGTGGCGCGAGATCGCCCGCGTGCTGAAGCCCGGCGGGCGCTTCGTGGTGAGTGACATCTACGCCGTCGACACCATCGCCGAGGAAGACAAGAACGATCCCGAGGCCGTCGCCGAGTGCTGGGCCGGCGCCATTCCCAAGGCAGAGTACCTCGCGCACATCGAGGCGGCGGGGCTCGACGGGCTCTCGGTGCTCGAAGAGAGCGCGCCCTACGAAAAGGGGCGCACGCGGGTCGCGAGCTTCACGATCGCCGGCCGGCGGCCCAAGCGCACCTGCTGTTGCTGCGACTGAACGCTCGAGGCCCGTGGCCTCCGAAAGAGCGAAGCGAGGTGAATCCGACATGAAGTCCTTGATCAAGAAGCAGAAGCAATCGAAGGCATGCTGCACCACGACCCCGGTGCAGGCGCCGAAGACGGAGAAGGTCGCGCAGTGCTGCGCGAAGGTCTCCAAAGCGGTTGCTGGCTGCCACGACTGACGACGGCTCGGGCGGGCCTCGCGCGCTCATCGGGTGCGCGAGGCTCGTCCGACACCCTGAACCTCCACCGTCCACGCCCGAGCCCCATGCAAGCCTCGAAGTACAACATCCTCTCGCGAGTTTCTGGCCAAGATCAGGTCCTATTGGTCAACCTGCTCTCGGGTCAGGCCGACCTCTTGAGCGGAGACGAGGCGGCGGCGCTCGAGCGCGGTGACGTGGGTGACGCGCGGGAGCTTTGCGAGAAAGGCTACTGGGTGGATCCGGAAGAGGAGCAACGTCGCTACCGGCGGGCGTACCTCGACTTCATCGAGACGCGCGACGAAGACGAGATCCAACTCTTCTACGTCGGCTCTTACACCTGCAACTTCGCGTGCTCCTACTGCTACCAAGACGAATACGCGCCCGCGCCCGGCGACGACGGCGACTCGGTCCTGAGCGCGTTCTTCGCCTACGTCGACGACACCTTCCGCGATCGAAAGAAGTACGTGACCCTGTTCGGCGGCGAGCCTCTCTTGCCCAACGCCACCTCGCGCCGACTCGTGGAGCGCATGGTCGAAGAGACGGCGAAGCGCGGGCTCGATCTCGCCGTCGTCACCAACGGCTACCACCTCGAGTCGTTCGTGCCCTTGCTCGCCCAGGGGCGCATCCGCGAGATCCAGGTCACTCTCGACGGCAGCGAGCGCGTCCACGACTCGCGGCGCTACCTGAAAGGTGGCGGAGAAACCTTCGCCCGCGTGGTGGCCGGCGTCGACGCTTGTCTCGCCGCGGGGCTGCCCGTGAACCTGCGCACCGTCATCGATCGCGAGAACATCGCCGGCTACGCCGAGCTCGCGCACTTCGCCATCGATCGCGGCTGGACCCCGCACCCGCTCTTCAAGACGCAGATCGGGCGAAACTACGAGCTCCATCACTGCCAGGTGGAAGCCCGGCGGCTCTACACGCGCCTCTCGCTCTACGAAGATCTGATGCAGCTCATCGCGAAGGATCGCGCCGTGCTCGAGTTCCACCGGCCCGCCTTTTCGATCTCGCGCTTCCTGTTCGAAAACGGCGAGCTGCCAGAGCCCTTGTTCGACGCTTGCCCGGCCTGCAAGACCGAGTGGGCCTTCGACTACACCGGTCGCATCTACCCGTGCACCGCCAACGTGGGCAAAGAGGGCGAGGCCGTCGGCTCGTTCTACCCGAAGCGCCACCTCGACCCCGACCGAACTTGGCCGTGGGAAGATCGAGACGTCGTCTCCATGGAAAAGTGCCGCGACTGCTCGGTGCAGCTCGCGTGCGGCGGCGGCTGTGGAGCGGTGAGCAAGAACCAGGGCGGCAGCGTGAGCGCACCGGACTGCCGGCCCGTGCGCGAGCTCCTTTCACTCGGCGCCGCGGTCTACGGTCCGCCGCCGTCGGATTGACGGAGAGCTCGGATGTGCCGGCTCCTCGGGATCGTCGCTGCAGCTCCTTACGACTTCAACCTGGTCTTGTGCGACGCGCCGCGGAGCATGGTGGCGCTCTCCCACGAGCATCGCGACGGTTGGGGCATGGCGCTCCACCCGGGCACTCCGAGCGGCGAGTGGGTGTTCCACAAGAGCACGCAGACGGCGAGCGAGGACCCCGAGTTCGGGAAGCTCGCGCACGCGACCCAGGGTCGAGTGCTGATCGCACACGTGCGCCAGAAGACCGTGGGCCCGGTGCGGGCCGAGAACACGCATCCTTTCCGGCGTGGCCGCTGGGTCTTCGCGCACAACGGTACGCTCACCGCCCTCGAGGCGCTCCGGCGCGAGGTCTCCGAAAGCCGGCGCGCCGAAATGGACGGCGACACCGACAGTGAGCTCTTCTTCGCGTATCTGCTCACGCGGCTCGACGCGGACGGGCTCACGCACGAGCCCGTCGGGCCCAAGACCGACGAGGTGGTGCGGCGCGCCGTCCACGACGCGACCTCGCGCGGCGACTTCGGCACCCTCGACGCGTTGCTTTCGGACGGCGTCTCGCTCTACGCCATGCGTTTCGGTCGGCCGCTCTACTTCCTGAAGCGGGAGCCCGCCACGCACGCTCCACACGCGGGCCTGGTGCCCATCGTGGAGCGGCGCTGTCTCGTGGTCGCTTCCGAGCCGCTCACCGACGAGGCCTGGCAGCTGCTCGACCCCGGAACGCTCCTCCGGTTCGAAGCCGGGCCCATCCCTCTGTCGACCCGCGTGGCCTGAATCCATCGGGGTCCGCGCTGGCTCCGAAAGGGCATGGCGGCAAACACCTTGGAGATCGGCGCGGACAATTTCGAATCGGAGGTGCTGGCGCACGCCGGTCCGGTGGCGGTGGACTTCTATTCGACCGAATGTCCCCCATGCGAGGCCCTCGCCCCCAAGTACGAAGCCGTCGCCGAGCTCTACGGTCACGACGTGAAGTTCGTGAAGATCTTCCGTCAGGGCAACCGTGAGCTCGCCGAGCGCTTGGCCGTCCGCGGCTCGCCCACCGTGCTCTTTTTCGATGGCGGGAGCGAGGTCGGCAAGCGCTTGAGCGGAGGCATCAAGCGCTCCGAGCTCGTTCACGAGCTCGACGCTCTGGTCCCCGCGAGCCGCGTCGAAGCCATTCACGGAGCCGTGCGCCCCACCGAGACGAGCTGTGACGTGTTGATCCTGGGCGCCGGTCCCGCGGGCGTGACCGCCGGGATCTACTCCGCGCAGGCGAAGCTACGTACTCTCATGGTCGACGTGGGCCTCGGGGGCGGAAACCTCGCCATCACCCACATGGTATCGAACTTCCCCGGCTTCCCGGCGCCGCAGCCCGGGTACCTCCTGGCCCATCAGATGCTCGAGCACGCGAAGGCCGCGGGCGTCGAGACGCGGTTCGCCGCCGAGCTCACCCAAGTCGACCTCGAAGCCCTTCGCGTGGTGCTCGATGGCGTCGAGACCATCGTCGCCAAGAAGATCATCCTCGCCACCGGCTCGTCGCCGCGCCCCATCGGCGTGACGGGCGAGAAGGAGTACAAAGGCAAAGGCATTTCGTATTGCGCCACCTGCGACGCCAAGTACACCGAAGACAAACACGTGGTGGTCATCGGCGGCGGCAACTCCGCCATCGAAGAGGCTCTCTTCATCTCGAGGTTCGCGGCCAAGATCACGGTCGTCCATCAGTTCGCCGAGCTCCAAGCCAACGCGCTCGCCCAGGAGCGGGCCTTCGCCGACCCGAAGATCGGCTTCCTGTTCGAGCACGAGCCGCGGGAGTTCTTGGCGCGAAACGGCAAGACCGTGGACGGCGTGGTCATAGAGAACCTGAAGACCGGCGAGCGCACGACGCTCGACTGCGACAGCGTCTTCATTTTCGCCGGCATGCAACCGAACCTCGACACGGTCACCGGCGATCTCGAGCTCGACGCCCAGGGCTACGTGAAGGTCGACCCCGAGATGCGCACGAACCTCCCCGGCGTGTACGCCGCCGGCGACATCGTGAGCAAGCGCTTCCGACAGATGACCACCGCGGTCTCCGACGGCACCATCGCGTCGATGTCTCTGGCGAAGGAGCTCGCGGCCTGATCTGACAGCTCGCGGCCTGGGAGATCCGAAGGGAGATCCGACCGAGGGTGACCTCGGGAGGGGGATCCAGATCCGACCGAGCCGGGCGATCCAGATCCGACCGAGGGTGACCTCAGCGGGTGGGAGATCCTGGGAGATCCGACCGGGTGGAGGGGAGATCCGACCGAGGGTGACCTATGGGAGATCCGACCGAGGAGGGCGAGGGAGATCCGACCGAGGGGGAGGGCGAGGGAGATCCGACCGAGGGTGACCTATGGGAGAT
>Ga0268298_10003269_pt1 | contig 16737 bp, 18 predicted proteins | sample WWTPWeurt_MetaG_FD_194462 | JGI IMG/M metagenome (GOLD analysis project Ga0268298, IMG submission 194462) | Activated sludge microbial communities from WWTP in Nijmegen, Gelderland, Netherland - WWTP Weurt | ecosystem: Engineered > WWTP > Aerobic digester > Activated sludge | place... | reverse complement strand
AGCCGCGAACGGGCGGCGGCGCTCGAATCGGGGCAGGCGATCGTCGAACTCGGCCGGCGGCTGATACTTCTGAGCGAGGCCAACGCCGAACTGGCTGCGGCTGCCCGCCGCGTCTGCCGGCTCGACAAGACCCTGTGCACGGCGCACGCGGAATGCGTCCGCCTGTCCAGCGCACGCGACCAGGCCATCCATTTCCTCGCAGCCAACGCCGGCGCCTGCCTCGAGTACGGCGACTGACCGCACTTTCGTCTTCTTCCGCCAGCCAACCGGGACGCCGGCCAGCCAGCCCCGTCTCCAAGGAGCCCCCATGTCCGAGGTAGCTTTCCACGTCGCCGGCGGCCTGTTCGGCCAGGCCGGCCCCGCCCTCACCCTGCCGCGCCCCGACGCGACCCCCACCCCCGTGCGCGGCTCGCGCCGGCGCAAGCTGTGGGAAATTCCGCACAAGTTCCATTGCCCGGTGATCGGCGTCTGCTTCGGCGTCGACGAATTGCGCAAGCTGATGGGGAAGGTCATGCATTTTCCGCGCGATACCAGCGATTTCGTGCTGCACACGACGGCAGTCGGCGCCTGCGACGAGCGCAGCCAGCTCGCGGACATCCTGCACAAGCAACTGGAAAAGCGTTTCCAGCTCACCATCCGCCGCTTCGCCGCCGCTCGTGACAGCGCGGCCCTGGCCGGCCTGTGGCGCGAGGAGACGCGCCACGGCAGCGTGATCCCGGCGGCGCTCTGGGCCTGCTGGACGCATCCGGCCTGCGATGCGCAACTGGAACAGGAGATCTACGGCGACATCCACATGATCCAGCATCAGGTCGGCAGCGGCACGCGCGCCGATCTCGCCACGCTGGAATCGCTGCGCGCCGAAAACGCCGAACTGCGCCGCCAACTCGATGCCGCGCGCCGCGAGAACGAGAGCATGCGCATCGAGAAGTCGCGCGCTGCCCGGGCGCTCGGCGAGCGCGTCGCCGAACTGCGCGCCGACCTGGCCGGCAAGGAAGCCTGGGGCGCCGGCCTGAGCGCACAACTCGACCGGTTGCGCCAGACCCTGCCCGATCTCAAGGATCGCCAGGCGCTCGCCCGCCGCGCCAGCGATGCCGAAGCCCGTGCGGTCGCCGTCAACGCCCACGCCGCCGCACTGGAAGGGGAACTCGCGGCTCTCGGACGACGGCTTGCGCAAAGCGTGACGGCGCCGCCGCCAGCGGACGCCGGCGTTGAAAATGGGCAATTCTCGGCCGTCGACCGTGGCAACGCGGTCAACGTCACCGGCAAGTGCGTCCTCTGCGTCGGCGGCCGCTCCGGCGCGGTCGATGCCTACCGCCAGGTGATCGAGCAGCGCGGCGGCCGCTTCCTGCACCACGACGGCGGTCTCGAAGAAAGCCTGCAGCGCATCGACGCCGCCCTTGCCGCCTCCGACCTGGTCATCTGCCAGGCCGGCTGCATCAGCCACAACGCCTATTGGCGCGTCAAGGAGCAATGCAAGCGCACCGGCAAGCGCTGCCTCTATCTGAAGTCGGCCGGAGTAAGCGGACTGTCCCGCCTGATCGAGGCAAACGCTGGCGACCATCCGCTACCGGCGGCGTGACGCTGTCGAACGCACACCCTATCCGGTAGCCAGAGGCGATCCGGTTTTCAGTTGACAACAATTCTCATTCACACGAAAATGCGATCAATTCTCGTTTATAGCCTGGATTCCCATGAAACCGCAAAGCCAGCCCGCTCGTACGCCGCCGCCAGCCGAGAGCCGGTCGGTGCGTCCGCGCGTGACCAGCGAGCAGCTACTGCAGGGAGCGCCGGCCGTTGAAATCGACCACGGCGGCCAGCTGTACCTGCTGCGCGTCACCCGCGAAAACAAGCTGATCCTGACCAAGTGAAGCCTGCCTCTTCGTTGCACTCCCCTCGTTCCCGGTAGCCAGCCAGCGCCAGACGCGAGCCAGCGCCTTCGTCTCCCGGCGACCGGGACGCCTGCCCGAACACCTCGATGAGTTACGCCCTGTCACCTCCCTCCCGGATTCAGCGCAGCAGCCTCCTGGCAATCGTCGTCGCGGTTCACGCCGGGGTGTTGGTGCTGGTCCTGGCCGCCCGGACGGTCGCGCCGAAGGTCATGGAACTGCCGCTGATCGTCGATCTTCTGCAGCCTCCGGAAATCCGGAAGGAAGCGGAACCGGAAGCGAAGCCGCTGCCGGTCGTCCGGCCGCAACCGCCGCGCCAGAAACCCGCGCCCGTCGCCAGGGCGCAGGTTCCGGTGATCGAGACTGCCGCCAGCACGGCGCCGGCCCCCGCCACTGCGATCGCCGCGCCACCCGAACACAAGGCCGGCGATGCCGCGCCGGCCGTGGAAACCTTCAGCCAGGCGCGCTTCGACCCCAACTACCTGAACAACCCCGCGCCGCCCTACCCGGCGCTGTCCAGGCGCCTCGGCGAGGAGGGCAAGGTCATCCTGCGCGTTTCCGTCAGCCCCCAGGGCGCCGCCGACAGCGTGGACATCAAGACCTCGTCGGGCAGCCCGCGCCTCGACGAGGCGGCGCAGAAAACCGTTCGCAACTGGAAATTCATCCCCGCCCGGCGCGGCGACACGGCCGTCCAGAGTTGGGCGCTCGTCCCCGTCATTTTCAAACTGGAGCAGTAGTCATGCAGGAGAACTCTTTCGGCTTCGCCCACGTTCTGGCCAACGGCGACGGCGTTTCCTGGACGGTCACCGTGATTCTGGCCCTGATGTCGCTGGCCAGCTGGTACCTGATCCTGGCCAAGACCCTGGACTGGTGGCGGATGCGCCGTGCCGCCCGCGCCGTCGGCGCCTTCTGGTCGGCGGGCAGCGTCGGCGAAGGCATCGAACGCCTGCGTGCGGCAGGCAGCGCCAGCCCCTACGCGCAGCTGGCCAGCCAGGCCAGCATCTGCAACGCCGACTGCGAAACCGCCGCCGGTCGCCTGGCCGCCCGCTTCGACCCGGCCGAGCAGATGGAACGCGCCCTGCGCCAGCAACTGACCGGCGCCCAGGCGGCCATGGAAAACGGCCTCACCCTGCTCGCCACGACCGGCGCCACCGCCCCCTTCGTCGGCCTCTTTGGCACCGTCTGGGGCATCTATCACGCCCTCGTCGCCATCGGCCTCTCCGGCCAGGCGGCGCTGGAAAAGGTCGCCGGCCCGGTCGGCGAGGCTCTGATCATGACCGCCGCCGGCCTCGCCGTCGCCCTGCCCGCCGTCTTCGCCTACAACGCCTTCACCCGCGCCAACCGCGTCCTGCTCGCCGATCTCGATGCCTTCGCCCACGACCTGCACGCCTTCTTCACGATCGGCAAGCCCTTCGTCGCCAACAGCGCGCAGATCCACCCGATGCGCGCCCGCGCCGCCGCAGAGGCCGCGTAAATGGCGATCGGCAGCTTCAATTCGCCCGGCGCCCAGGCGCCGATGGCCGAGATCAACACGACGCCGCTGGTCGATGTGATGCTCGTCCTGCTCATCATCTTCATCATCACCGCGCCGCTGATGACGCACTCGGTCAGGGTCGAACTGCCGCGCGCCGCCAGCGCGCCGACGCCGGACAAGCCGCTGACGCTGCAGGTCAGCATCGACGCCGACAACCGCGTTTTCGTCGGTTCCGAGGCGGTCGACCGTGGCGAACTGGAAAGCCGCTTCCGCGAGGCGGTCCGCCATGACGCCAACGTCGAGATGCACCTCAAGGCCGACCGCAGCACCCGCTACGAGATTGTCGCCGACGCCATGAGCGCCGCCCGCCGCGCCGGCCTGACCAGGATCGGTTTCATCACTCAGCCGGGGAACGATTCGCGCTGAAACAGTTTTTTTCACAACCGCATCGAGCCAGCCAGCCGTAGCAGCGAGCGATACCTCAGCCAGCCAGAGCAACCAGGGAGTCCATCACCATGTTGTCCACCAAGAAGCTCGTTGTCGCGCTGGCCCTTTCCACCGCGCTGGCTGCCCCCGCCCTCGCCCTCGAATATCCGATCGGCGTGCCGCAGAACAAGGCCGGCATGGAGATCGCCGCCGTCTATCTGCAACCCATCGAGATGGAACCGGAAGGCATGATGCGCAAGGCGTCCGAATCGGACATCCACATCGAGGCCGACATCCACGCGCTGGCCAACAACGCGAACGGCTTCGAGGAAGGCGCCTGGATTCCCTATCTCGTCGTCAAGTACGAGGTCAGCAAGATCGGCGGCGACTACAAGGTGGCCGGCGATTTCATGCCGATGGTCGCCAGCGACGGCCCGCACTACGGCGAGAACATCAAGCTGGCCGGCCCCGGCAAATACAAGGTGAAGTACACCATCCTGCCGCCTTCGGAGAACAAGCACGCCCACTTCGGCCGCCACACCGACCGCGCCACCGGCGTCCGCCCGTGGTTCAAGCCGTTCGACGTCGAATACGAGTTCACCTATGTCGGCATCGGCAAGAAGGGCGGGTATTGAGCCATGAAACTCGCCAAACTGACCGCCGCGCTGGTTGCGGCCGGGCTGGCCTTGCCCGTCTGCGCCGCCCCGCCCAAATCCGATGCGGCCACGCTGCAGAAGCTCATGGAGCGCATGGAGAAACTGGAAGCGCGCAACGCCGAACTGGAAAAGGAAGTCAAGACGCTCAAGAACGAAAGCGCCGAGATCGCCAAGGGCCTCGAGAGCGAGCGGATTTCCCAGTACGAACCGGAACTGACCTCCCGCCTCAAGGCGACGGAAAAGGACGTGCTGGACATGAAGAAGCCGTCGAAGATCGCCGAGGCGCTGGATGGCATCAAGGTTTCCGCCAACGTCGCCACGGTTGCCCAGAGAGCCTATGGCTTCCCGTCGGGGACAAACTACAGCGGCAGCCAGCTCAATTATCGCGGCGACATCGCGGTCGAACTGCCGCTCCAGCCGATCGGCGACATCGAGCAGAAGATCTTCGCCCATGTCCGTGTCGGCCAGGGCCTCGGGCTGAACCCGGCCTTCACCGGCCTCGGCTACTTCGGCGCCGCGCCGAACGCGGTGGCGTTCCGGGCCAGCGGTGCCAACCCGGACGACTCGGTACTGGTCCTCGGCGAGATCTGGTACCAGGCGGCCATTCCACTGCCTTTCGGCGGATTCCAGCCCAATTCGCGGGAGACGCTGGAACTGACCTTCGGCAAGATGGACATCTTCACCTTCTTCGACCAGAACACGGCGGCCGGCGACGAAACGACGCAGTTCCTCAACTCGGTGTTCGTGCATAACCCGCTGCTCGACGCGGGCGGCGAAGTCGGGGTCGATGCCAACGGCTTCCAGCCCGGCTTCGTCACGTCTTATGTCAACAGTACCGACAAGTCGCAACCGTGGCGTCTGTCGCTGGGCGTCTTCGGCGCCGGCGAACGCGGCTCCAACTATCAGCGCACCTTCGACTCGCCGCTCTACATGGCGCAGGCAGAAACCCAGCTCAAGCTGTTCGACGGCCTCACCGGCAACTATCGCCTCTATGGCTGGACGCGCTCGGACGCGGACAACTTCGACGGCACGACGTCTCGCCACACCGGGGTCGGCGTCTCGGTCGACCAGCGCGTCGGCGATGGCGTCAACCTGTTCGGCCGCTTCGGACATCTGGCCAAGGGCGACTTGCCGTTCAAGGATGTGATTTCGATCGGCGCCGACATCAGCGGCAGTTACTGGGGCCGTGCCAACGATGCCATCGGTATTGGCTACGCCTGGCTGAACTCAAACAGCGCCTATCGGAATTACGGCGGCAGCGGCGATCTCGACGGCGACGGCATTCCCGATTTCACCTTCATCCCGAGCAATGCCGAAAATGTGGCGGAAATCTATTACCGCTTCAGCGTTTCGCCGCAATTCCAGCTCACTCCGGACCTCCAGTGGATCACCCGCGGCGGCGGCAACGGCGATGCCGACCCGGTCACGGTGATCGGACTGCGCGCCAACATCGCCTATTGAGGAAGTCTCATGAAACATGCTCTCCATTCCGCGGTTTTCGGCCTTTTTCTGGCGTCGACCGCAGCATTCGCCGACGACCTGCCGACCTACAAGGTCCTGATGAAGGATGGCCGGATCTTTCCCGACACGCTGGAAGTGCCAGCCAACACGCGCTTCCGGCTGGAGGTGAAGAACGAGGGACCGGGTGCCGCGGAATTCGAGAGCATCGAATTGAAGAAAGAGCTGGTCCTGGCGCCCGGGGTCAGGCGGACGATGGTCTTCTTTCCCATGAAGCCCGGTGTCTACAAGTTCTTCGACGATTTTCACCTTGAGACGGGGCAGGCGAAAATCGTCGTCAAATGAACTGCCAGCCAGCCAGATCGCAGTGACAGCCAGCAAGCACGGAGTACAGCATGGGTAACGCATTTTTTGTCGTCTGGCGGGAGAGCCTGGAGGCTTTCCTCATCGCCGGCATCCTCTACGCCTGGCTGCAGGCCAACGACGACACTGGGGCCGGGCGCCGCGCCCTGTTCGGCGGCCTCGCCGCCGGCGTCGGGCTGGCCCTGCTGCTCGGCTGGGCGCTGCTGTCGGTGCAGGACGAGCTGACCGGCGAGGCGCTCGACCTGTTCCAGACCGCCACGCTGTTCGTCGCCGCCGGCCTGATCACCCAGATGGTGCTGTGGATGCGCCAGCATGGCCGGACGATCAAGGCCAGACTGCACGCCGACCTGAGCGCGGCGGCCGAACGTTCCGGCTACTGGGGCGTCGCCGTCGTCGCCGCGTTGGCCGTGGCACGCGAAGGGGCGGAAACGGTCATCTTCCTGTACGGCCTCGCCCAGGGCGGCGAACTGTCGGCGCTCGCCATCGGCAGCGTGCTCGGTTTCGCCGCGGCCGCCCTCACCGCCTGGCTGGCCGCCAATAGCTTGGCCCGCCTCAACCTCGGCCTGCTGTTGCGCCTTTCGTCGATCCTGCTGCTGGTCCTAGCGTCGGCCCTGTTCGTTACGGCCATCGACCGCCTGATCGGCGCCGGCTGGCTACCGCCGCTGCTCGACCCGGTCTGGGATAGCTCACTGCTGCTCGACGATTCGACCCAGACCGGCAAGCTGCTCGCCGACTTTGCCGGCTACCGCGCCCGCCCGGCGCTGACCACGCTGCTCGCCTGGGCCGCCTACTGGACCGTCGTCTTCATCGGCTGGCGAAAAAGCGGGCGTGGTTGAGCGCCCCCTGCATTTCCACCCGCAGCGCAGTCGCGGTCGACTCGAATATATCGGCCTTTTCCTGCGCCGCAACCGCCGCCTGATCGTGACCGTCCAGTGGGCGGTCGTCGTCGTTTACGCGGCGCTCGTCATCATCCCCGCCTTCCTGCCGTTGCCGCCGGAAGACGCGCACATCTGGAACAACCTGCGCCTGTTCGCCCAGTTCATCTTCTGGGGCGTCTGGTGGCCGGGCGTCATGATCGCCACGGTGACGCTCGGCCGCGTCTGGTGCGGCATCTTCTGCCCGGAAGGCACCGTCTCCGAATGGGTCAGCAAGTACGGGCGCGGCAAGCCGCTGCCCGGCTGGCTCAAGTGGACCGGCTGGCCCTTCGTCGCCTTCGTCTGCACCACGGTCTACGGCCAATTGATCAGCGTCTACGAATATCCACAGGCGGCCTTGCTGGTGCTCGGTGGCTCGACCGTCGCCGCCGTCGGCCTCGGCCTGCTCTACGGCCGCGAGAAACGCATCTGGTGCCGCACCCTGTGCCCGGCCTCCGGCGTCTTCGCCGTGCTGGCCAAGATCGCCCCGCTCCACTACAAGGTCGACCGCGCCGCCTGGGATCGCCATACGGGCGACTACGAACCGGTCAATTGCGCGCCGCTGGTCGACGTGCGGCGCATGACCAGCGCCTCCGAATGCCACGCCTGCGGCCGCTGCGCCGGCCAGCGCGACGCCGTGGCCTTGAGCACCCGCTCGCCGTTCGCCGAGGTGCTCGACCCCGACGCCCCGGCGCGCACGCCGGAAGCGCTGACCCTGCTCTTCGGCGTGCTCGGCGTCGCCACCGCCGCCTTCCAGTGGACGGTCAGCCCGTGGTTCCTCCGCCTCAAGCTGGCGCTCGCCGACTGGCTGGTCGAGCACGACCATTTCGCACTGCTCGATAACGACGTGCCGTGGTGGCTGCTGACCCATTACCCGGAAGCCGGCGACCTGTTCACCTGGCTCGACGGCGCGCTGATCCTCGCCTACCTGATCGGCGGCGGCTTCCTGCTCGGCGGCCTGCTCTGGCTCGGCCCGGCGCTCGCCGCCCGCCTGCTGAAGACGCCGGGCCTATCGTGGCAGCGCCTGAGCTTCGCCCTCGCTCCGCTGGCCGCCGCCAGCATCATCCTCGGCCTGTCGATGCTCACCGTCAGCCATCTCAAGGCCGAACATGTCTGGCTCGGCTGGCTGCCGGCCTTGCGCATCGCCCTGCTCGCCCTCGGCAGCCTGGGCAGCGTGTGGCTGGCGCTGCGCCTGGCCTGGCGCGCCGAGGCCGGAATCATACGCAAGGGTTCGGCCGGTCTGGCCATGCTCTTCCCGCTGACCCTGATGGTCATCGTCTGGCATCTGGTCTTCTTCGTCTGGTAATGCCGATGACTGTCATCCTCTACAAAACGGGCGAGTTCGCCCTCGATCACGAGATCATCCACCATGTCCGCATCATCTAGCCTGGCCGTCCGCCGCGTCGTTTCCGCCACCCCCGGGCGCATCCGCATCCGCGATCGCACCCTGCGCAACCCGGGCCGCCTCGCCGATCTGGAGGCGGCGCTGGCCGAACAGCAAGGCATCCTGGAAACCAGCGCCAATCCTGGCGCCGGCAGCCTCGTGCTGCATTTCGATCAACGCCGGATCGCGGTCGAGGAACTCGAAACGCTGGTCGACGCCACCCTCGACCGTCTGCTGGCCACGCCGGCGCCGACCGGCAAGTCCCGCCGCCGGCACATCAACCGGCTCGCCAAGATCGGCATGCTGGGCAGCCTGGCCACCTCGCTCGCGCTGCTCGCCGCCGGCCAGAAACGCGGCCACGCCGTTGCCGGCGCGCTGTTCGTGGCCGGCCTGGGCGTTCATCTGGGCACGCATCGCCACAGCATTTTCCGGTAAGCAAGGCCAGGGCCGGCTGCGCGCCGGCCCGCCCTTCCCGCGTCTACAAGCCGAAAATCGCCACCCACCAGAAGAAGCCCACCGCGGCGCTGCCGATCAGTCCCGGCAGCAACGGCAGCCAGCGCCATCTTGGCGCCACGCCCTGGCGCGCTAGGATGCGTTCCCCGAGCCAAACGCTCCACAACATGCCGAGCACGAAGAAAGCGCTCTTGAACGCATGCACGCCGGCGGCGCCGAGCGGCGTTTCCCTGATCGGCTCGAAGAGCATGCCGCCCAGTCCGATGACCAGCGAAACCATGGCGACCGGCGCATACTGGTAACCGAGCTCGGTAAAGCGCTCCCGGAAGCTGCCGTCGCCGCCGACCATGCCGGCCAACCGGGCCGCGGCGCTGGTCAGCGCAGCCAGCGTGGCGGTCATGGCGATCATGCAACTGAGCATGAATGTCGTAATGGTGAAGAAATCGAGCCACATGAACACTTCGCCCCGCTCGGGGTGGACGCTGACCAGCCAAGCCGGCCCGGTCGCCAGCAGCCATTCCCAACCGCGATCGAGCGACAGGGTGCCCATGGCCTGCCGGAAATGCTGATACTGCGGGACCACCAGCCACAGGAACCCGCCCAGCGCCAAGCCCGTGTCGAGGAAGAGGAACCACGCTTCCGCCTGGTTGGCCCGGAATTCGCGGATCTGCTCGATCTCGACGCCCGGCCTGCGGAATTCCAGGCGGATGCTGCCCTTGGCCTGCGGCTTGACGCAGCGGAAACATTCGATGCAATGGCGCGACTCGCTCTTCTGGGCCAGATCGATCATCGTCGGGCAGGCCCCCTTCTCGGTGTAGGCATCGTGGCCGGGCACCTTCACCCGCGGCGCGAACTGAACGGCGCCCAGCCGCGAATACAGGCCCAGCATGCGGCCGATCGGGCACATGTGCCGGCACCACGCGCGCTTCTTGCGGCCGAACAGGAAGCCGATCAACACGGCCGCCGCCATGGTGCCGCCGAACACCCCGGCCGCCGCTTCGGGATGCTCGCGCACCCCGAGCGTCTGGCCGATGACGGTGGTGACGATGAAGGCCACCACCGGCGTGCCTTCCCAGCGCAACCAGGCCGGAATGGCCAAGCGCGGGCCGACCTTGTTGGCCCACTCGGAAGCAGCCCCCATCGGGCACATCAGCCCGCACCACGAACGTCCGGTGAAGATTACCGACAGGAAGACCAGCGGGAACCACAATCCCCACAGCACGTAATTGGCGAAGGTGGTGAAATGGGTCAAGGGAGTCGAATCTTCCGGCGGGTCGGGCAACAGCAGGGGCACGACCATGATCGCGAGAAAGCACAGGAAAGCGGCAACGTGAACCCAGATCAGGCGGGAACGATGGCGTACAAAGAAAGCCTCGACGGCAATGGCAAGACGCGGCGCCAACCCGGCACCTTCCGAGGGTGTCATGAGACTCTCCCTGGCTTGCACTGCCCTCCGCAAGTCCGCACCGGAAATGCCGGTCGGCCAGACCTGATGGTCCCGTCGGAGGAGGCCAGCCAAAATCATGGAAATCGCTAACACTGGCTGGCGGCTGGCTGGCTACAGTTGTCTGCCGCGGGCGCTACTCCGGACAGGCGCTTGATGATACCCCATACGGCTCGGCATCGATTGATCGGCGTCAACTCTCCCTGGCACCCGTTTCACGCTTGCGCCATTTCGGACACCCGCCAACGGCAACGTCATGTGACCCCGGACATCTTGCGGCCGTTGGGCGTCAAACAGTCAGCAGGAGCCGATCATGCACCTCGTGATCCTCAAGACTTAAACCATCCATTTGAAAACGTTGCAGCATTGAGCGGCCTACGCTAACGAACACTTCGCGTTCAAATAGGCCATCCGGGATCGGAACGTCACATACCTTGCGACCGGAATATTTCATGCCGTCGATGCTCAGTGCCACACATACGCCTCTGGCCTTGCACGCGGCAATTGAATCGAGAAGCCGTTGCAGCGAGAACGCTTGGGCACCATATAGAATCGCTTGGCTGTCAGCGTAAGGAGGGTCACAGTAGATTAGGTCACCCCGTTGCGCCAGACTCATCGCCTCAGCGAAGTCAAGATGCAAGAAACGTGCGCCTTGTGTTCTTGCATGCCAAATATCTACCCGCTTCTCAAAACTCTCGGGTCGCACTGGATCATGCGCGCCAACAGGGGTGCTCATGAAACCATCGTTCTTGCGGAATCGAACAACCCCGCCATAACACGCCCGACATAGGAAAAGAAGGTCGGCTCCGTTTGGCCGAGCGTTGTAGCTGGCGAGTACGCGCTCATAGGCTCCTCTCTTGCCGAGTTGCGAAATTAGAGCGTAGCGATCTGCATATTGCTGCTTCAGGCCGTCTCTGTCGTTATGCAGGGTCTGCCAAATTTCGACTAACGGCGGAAACGCATCGCTTGCTACTGCGCTTCTTGGAGCCAGGACGCCTAGGACGCCGCCACTGCCAAGGAACGGCTCAAAGTAAGTGCCGAACCGCTTCGGGAAGTAACCGCCGCCGGCACCGTGCTCGCCGGCCTGCCGGCTGACGCCAGTTGCCTCGATGCCGGTTGCGGCGAGGGTTATTACCTGCGCCGCCTGGCTACCGCGGCGGGCGCCGGGCAAGGGCTGGCCCTCCTCGGGCTGGACATTTCCAAGTGGGCCGTCGTCGCCGCCGCGAAACAGGACGGGCGGCCGAACTGGGTGGTTGGCAGCAACGCCAACCTGCCGGTCCTGTCGGCGACTGTGGACCGCCTGCTGTGCCTGTTCGGCTTTCCGGTCCATGGCGAGTTCGCGCGGGTGCTCAAGGCGGGGGGCAAACTCGTGCAGGTCGATGCCGGGCCGAGTCACCTGCGGGAACTGCGCGAAATCATCTATCCGGCGCTGAAGCCCGCGCGCACCGGCGAGCCGCCGACTCCGCCCGGCTTCACGCATCTCGGCACGGAAACGCTCGGCTATTCCATCGCGCTGGCCGGCGCCGGGCAGATCGCCGACCTGCTGACGATGACCCCGCACCTCTACCGCGCCCGCGCCGGAGGACGCGCCCGAGCCGCGGCGCTCACCGCGCTGACGCTGACCGTCGATGTCCGCCTCGCCCGCTTCGCGCGGGATGCCGCCTGAACCCCAGCCCGGCTGTCGATCCGGATTTCGGCCTTTTTTCGCGGTCGACCGCAACAGGCGCGAAAACGTCGGCTGCGCATTCAAATCCACGGCACGACGACTTCGCTTGCCCCGGTTGCCGGGAGCGGGAACCGGCATCGGCCACCATGTGCTCCCGATTTGACGAAGATCAAGCAATCCACCTACCAGGATGTTAACCTTATATTGCGGCTTTCCCCCAAAGCCCGAGTCAGCCAGCCACTCGCATCGCGATAGCCAGCCAATCACTTGCAGCAGGAGTCATGATGCGTGAGGGCAGGTTGAGCGCCGTCGTTTTCCCGGCCCGGGTCCGGCCAGGCGACGTGGCTTCGGTGATACCGCTTGTTGCTGCCTACTTGCGCATCGCCCACCAGATTCCCGGGCGCATCCGCTTCACGATCGACCCCGCCGTTCTGACGGATCCGGCCCTGCGCGATCTCGGCGATCAGGGCCTGTCCGAAACGCTGGGCGTCATACGCGGCGTGCGCGACATCCGCATCAACAGGCTGGCGCGTTCCTGCATCATCGAATACGACAAGGCGATCATCGCCGATCACGCCTGGGGCGATCTGCTGGCCGAGCGGGCGACACCCGCCGCGCATGCGCTGCTCGGCATCATCGAAGACAAGTACGAGGAGGTACGTCGTGGCCAATTATGACGAAGCCATCCTGCGCCGCCGCACCCTCCAGCCAGCGGCGCCGTTTCCCATCCTGCATCAGGCCGTGCGCATCGCGCTCTATGACGAATACGCGGCGCGCGCCTTCTATCGCCGGGTAGTCGAGGTCTTCGGGGCGCAGCCGCCGTTCGTCAACATCGCGCGCGCCGAGGAACAGCATGTCGCGGCGCTCGGCAGGCTGTGCCAGCGTTACGGCATCCCCCGGCCGCTCGACCCCTTCCCCGCCGAAACGACGGTTTCGCCGAGCTGGCGCGCCAACCTGGAGCGCGCCGTCGCCGGCGAAATCGCCAATGTCCGGCTCTATGGCTACCTGAGGCCCCACGTCGCGGCCCGCGATGTCCAGCAGACCTTCGCCAACCTGCAAGCGGCCTCGCTGGACAACCACCTCCCCGCCTTCCAGCACGCCCTGCAACTGGCGCTGGCGCGCGAAGGCTACCATGCGGCACAGGGCATCCCGGCCAGCCAGGCCTATGTCAGCCATGGCCCGCTGACCAATATCCTCGAACACGGCTTCTCGCTGCTCGCCAGCCAGCACAGCGTCTTCGGGCTGGTCGGGTCGCTGGTGCGCGCCGCTCACCCGGCGATGCTGGCCGGCATGGTGGCGGGGGGTGGCGCCGTTCATTTCCTGCGCAAGCGGGAACCCGTTTCCCAACCCATGGAGGATTGATCATGCTGCATCTTCTGCCCTTCGTCGCCGGGCTCGTCACCGGCGCCGTCACCATCAAGCTGTTGCGCAACGACAAGACCTCGCAGACCCTCGAAAATACCAAGGTCAAGACCTCGGAGACGTTGGCGAATGCCAAGGCGAGGATACGCGAGGCAACCGTCAGCGGCCTTTCCCGCCTGGAAGCCTCGAGCGCGGCGATGCGCGAAAAGCTGACGGTCGTCGAGGCCGCACCCGAGGCCGCGACTCCTGACGAAGCACCGGCTCCGGCCCCCGCCAAGAAGGCAACCCGTCCGCGCAAGGCGGGCACTGGCGCCAAGCGCGCCGCAGCGGCAGGAACTGCCGGCGAACCCGTTGCCGGAGAAGCCGAATGAATCGCCGCCTCCCGCTGGTGGCGCCATCCTGGCCCGTTGCCGGGTATGGCGAAGTCGGCGCCGATTTCATCCGCGGTTTCGTCGCGACCGGCATTCTGACCGCCGTGCAGGACCAGCCGGCCCGCCCGCACCTCGATCGCCGGACGTTGCGCCGCGCCATGCAGGGCGGCAGCGCGCTGGCCGCCGGCACCTATGCCGTGCGCGCCTCGCGGCAGGGAGAAAACGGACGGGCGCTGGCCGGCATCGCGATCGGCCTGGCGGCAGTCGCCACCTTTGAACATCTGCTGCAAGACTAGGCAGCCAAGGAGAAAGCAAATGGGAAGCAAGAAGCATAAGCGCCAATACGCACGCCAGGCCGGCGCCGGCTGGGGTGAAGCCGGCTACGGACAAGGCGCATACGGCGCCATGGGCGGGATGAACAACGGACAGGACGCTGGCGGCTGGGGTCAAGCCGGCTATGGACCAGGTGCTTACGGCGCCATGGGCGGCATGAACAACAGCCAAGGCGCTGGCGCCGGCTTCAACCAGTACGCCTGGAACGACATGTTCAACGGCGCGCCGGGTGGCGACCGCGGTTTCCTGCATGGCCTGCAGGGGATGGTCGGTTCGCGCCAGACCGAGCAGTTCGTCCTCGGCGCCCTGATCGGCGCTACCGCGGTCTACGTCCTGGGCGATGAAGAAATGCGCAACAAGCTGCTCAAGTCGGCCATGAAGCTGTATGCCGGCATCGCCGGGGGCCTCGAAGAGATCAAGGAACAGGTGGCCGACATCCGCGCCGAGGTCGCGGCCGAAACGCGGGACTGAGCATGAAGAAGCCGGCCGCGGCTTGCCCCTTCGTCGCCATCCGGGCGGTCCATCGACTGCCTGACCGGGTGCGCTTCCGCTATCGCGCCAACGGTCCGCTCGACCCTGTTGGCGTGGTCCGTGCCATCCAGAACCTGCATGGCGTCGATGAAGCGCGGCTGAACCCCGCCGCCTGTTCCCTGACCATCGACTTCGAGCCGGCCGAGACGAGCGTCGAGTCGCTGGGCGATGCCTTGCTCAAGCTGGATGTTGCGGGCGCCGGGCGGCTGCAGGAAGGGATCGCTCACCACGACGGCCTGTGGGCTGTCGCGAGCAGCGGCGCCTTGCTCGTCGGGCAGCAACTCGTGCCGCAAAGCCTGCTGATGCCGGCGACACTGGCCGTTGCCTTGCCTGTCTTTGCCGAGGCCGTCGAGGATCTGCGCAACGAAGGCATCACGTCGCACGTCCTCGAAGCCCTGGCGGTCGCCATCTCGGCCGCCCGCCGCGACTTCACCGCGGCCAACGCCACGAGCTTCATGCTGGCCCTCGGGGAATACCTCGAACAATCGATCGCCCGGCGCTCCGACGAGCTGCTCAAGACCCTGCTGCGGCCCGACACGGGGTGGGTATGGGTCGAGATCGACGGCCAGGAGCAGCAACTCGCGAGCGATGCCGTCGAGGTCGGCATGACCGTCATCGTCGCCGCCGGTTCGACCGTGGCGGTGGACGGCACCGTGCTCGGCGGCGAAGCCGTCCTCAACGAAACGGCGATGACCGGCGAGAGCAGGCCGGTCGCCAAGAAGCGGGGCGACCAGGTCCTGTCCGGCACCCTCGTCGAAGAAGGGCGTCTGCGGGTCTATGCCGAGCATGTCGGCCGCAACACGGCTGCCGCCCGCATCGCCGACTACGTTGAACACTCGCTGGCGGCCAAGAGCCAGTCCCAGTTGGGCGCTGCGCGCCTCGCCGACCGCCTGGTGCCCGCCGTGCTCGGGCTGGCCAGCACCACCTGGCTGCTGAGCGGCGACTGGCAGCGGGCCGCGGCGGTACTGCAGGCCGATTATTCCTGCGCGCTGAAGCTGGCCACCCCCGTCGCCTTCAAGGCGGGAATGCACCGGGCCGGCCAGCAGGGCATCCTGTTCAAGGGCGGCGATGCCGTCGAACGCCTGGCCGATGCCGACACCTTCGTTTTCGACAAGACCGGCACGCTGACCACCGGCCAGCTTGCCGTGACCGACGCCATCGCCTTCGACCCGCACTATTCGCCGAACGACATCATCGATCTCGCCGCCTCGGTCGAGGAGCACTATTTTCATCCGCTGGCGCTGGCCGTCGTCGACGCCGCGCGCAAACATCACGGCCGGCATTTCGATCACAAGGAAGTCGAGTTCATTGCCGCCCATGGCGTGGCCAGCATGATCGACGGGCAGCGCATCGTCGTCGGCTCGCGCCACTTCGTCGAGGAAGACGAAGGCGTGCCCATCGGCAACCATCGCAGCCGGCTGGAAGCCTTGTTCCGCGAGGGCAAGACGCTGCTCTACATCGGTTTCGGAGGCAGGCTGCTCGGCATCATCGCGCTCAAGGACGAAGTCCGTCCAGCCAGCCGCGACACGCTGCATCGCCTGCGCGCGCTGGGCATCAGGCGTATCGTCATGCTCACCGGCGACCATCGCGACCGGGCCGAGGAACTCGCCCGGCAACTGGGCATCGACGAGTTTCACGCCGAGTTGTTGCCCCAGCAGAAAGCCGAACTGGTCGCCCGCATGAAAGCCGACGGCGCCCGTATCGCCTTCGTTGGCGACGGCATCAACGACGCCCCGGCGCTGGCTGGCGCGCACGTCGGTATCGCCATGCAGAAGGGCGCTGACATCGCCCGCCTGACCGCCGACGTCGCCCTGCTGGAGGATGGTATCGAGCGGGTTGCGGACGCCAGGGAATTCGCCAGCGCGACGATGCGGCGCATCGCTGCCAACTTCCGCCTGACCATCGCCACCAATACCGGCATCCTGGCCGCCGCCGCTGCCGGAAAACTGTCGCCCGTTGCCTCGAGCGTGGCCCACAATGGCAGCACCATCGCCATCCTGCTCAACGCCCTGCGCG
>Ga0268298_10003268_pt1 | contig 16739 bp, 19 predicted proteins | sample WWTPWeurt_MetaG_FD_194462 | JGI IMG/M metagenome (GOLD analysis project Ga0268298, IMG submission 194462) | Activated sludge microbial communities from WWTP in Nijmegen, Gelderland, Netherland - WWTP Weurt | ecosystem: Engineered > WWTP > Aerobic digester > Activated sludge | place... | reverse complement strand
CAGAAGCTCCGAACGCCAGCGCGGAAGGCACTGGGCGAAGCACGTCGAAACGGGCAGTGACCTCGCCCAAGAGCGGAAATGCGGTCAGGGCAAACGTAACCGCGTAGAACGCCGAAGACACACCCGGATGGCTCAGGCTCCGGCGATCTGCCAAGAACAGCCAGATCGACGCGTACAGCATGCCGGCCAACGCGCCGAGGCTCGGAGACAGAGTGCCGCGCTCGGTGAGGTCTCGCAGCAGGTAGCCACCTCCCAGAATCAAGAGCGTACGCCCGCCGATGGCGGCGACGTGGGGGAGTACTTCGCCGAGGGTCGGACCCGGAACATGGGGCAGCTCGACGCTCGGCGGCTCCTCGGCGCTTGGCGCCGGGGTCGCCTTCGCCGGTCTCACGCCGGCGCCTTCGAGCGCGCTCAGGCGTGACTGCACGGCGGCAAGCGCGTCGGAGAGTTCACGGACGCGCGCTTCCAAGCGATCGAATCGACCGCCGTCGGGCTCGGTGGGTCGGGAGCTCGACTCCGCCCCCTTCGTTTGCCCCTCGTCCTCCACGATACACTGCCCCGCGACCAGGCATGCAACGGGCGGACCACGTGCCCCGGGGAGATCTCGCCCGATTTGCCTCCGATGGCTCCGTGTTTCGCGCAACGAGTTCGTCGCGCACATGGGCGCCTGCACGCCCTGCCGGTCTCGCCCGGGCTGCCTCCCGGACCGTTCACTTGAACGGGTGGCAACCGAAACAGCGCTGAGCCTGTGGCTGGTGGTTCGACTTGTCGGCGTGACAAGAGATGCACTCGGCTCGCCCGGGCAGCGTCGCTCCGTGGGCGTCGTGACACTTGGTGCAGACCGCGTGCTCCTTGGCGCGGTGCGCGGCCTTGTTGGCTGCGTCGGCGTGGCACGACTTGCAGTCCGGCGGCTTGAACGAGTGCGGCTTGTGACAGTTCTCGCACTGGTTGTGGGGTTTCGATGCCGCAACCTGCTTCGCGTGGCAGTTCGCACAGCGACCCCACCAACCTTTGGTGTTGGCAGCCGGCGCCTGGTGCGGGGCGTGGCACTGCTTGCACTGATGCTTGCCACCAGTGGCGGAGGTCTGCTGTTTCTCGTGGCATCCGCCGCAAGCGACCGCCGCTCGGATGTCGTGGGGCTTGTGGCACTTCTCGCAAGCGTCGTGGTGAGCCGAGTTCTTCGGCCAGCGCTCCGCAACCGCCTTCTTGTCGGCGTGGCAACCGGAACACTTGCTCGCTGCCACGGTTGCCGCTTTGTGGGGCTGGTGGCACGAGCCGCAACGAGAGTGCTCGGCATTTCCCGCCGGCGCCTTGTAGTGAATGGTCTCGTGGCACCCGAGGCACTTCTCTCGCGGCACCGACGGGCTGCCGTGCGGCGTGTGGCAACCGCTGCATTTCCCCCCGTGGCTGCCGCTGCTGGTGGCGATTTCCTGGTGGCACTTGGCGCACGGGGGAGCGTTCGGGTCCACCGTGAAGCGGTGCGGCTGGTGACACGATTCGCAGCGCGTGTGCGGCTGCGGGCCGGCCTTCACCACCGCGGTCGCCTTCTCGCGGTGGCAGGTGGAGCAGGTCTTCACGTCGGCTCGCGGGTTGCCGTGCGTGACGTGGCAGGCGGTGCAGCTCGCCTTCATGTGAGCGCCGGGCCCGAGAGACACCAGCTGGTGGAGCGCCGCTTTGTGGCACTCCGCGCAGGTCGTCGGAACCTGGACGCTGGGCGCGTGGGGGTTGTGGCAGCTGACGCAGTTCTGGTGCTTGGCGGGTGCCTTGAGCTGTTTGCGGGCGTTCCCTTGATGACAGCCCGCGCAGGTCGCGGCCGACGGTGGTGCGCCGTGAACCTCGTGGCAGTTGTTGCAGCGCTGGTGCTTGATCGGGCTCTTGTGCTCCACGAGGCTGGCCTGCTCGGTGTGGCAGGTCACGCATTCGTTGGGTGCCGCAGCCCAACTGTGCGGCAGATGGCAGCTCGCGCACTCGTCGTGGCGGAGCGCGGTGCTCGTCTCCGTCTTGGACTTGGCGCGTGCCTGTTCGTGGCAGGTGATGCACTTTTCACCCGCCCGCGCCAAAGGCTGGTGCTGCTTGTGACAGCTCGTGCACTCGAGGTGCTCCTTGGGCAGGTTCGGGGAGCTCGAAACGAGCTGGATCTGGTGACAGCTCCCGCAGGGCCTGGCCTTGTCGGACCCTTTGGCCTTGGCGTGTGGCTCGTGGCACTGCTTGCAGTCGACACCTCCGTGGAGGTCGCTCGCACGTATCGCGCTCGCCGGCACCACGCCTTCGGCCTTGACCGCGCCCTCGCTGTGACAGCGGGTGCACTGTTCGGCGGTGAGCGCAGCGTGGCTGGGGCGATCCGGCCGCGCCACGCTGAAGTTGTGGCAGCCGAGGCATTGCGGGTGACCGGACTCGTCGTGTTTCGTCTTGTCGTGGAGTCGCGTGTCGGCGTGGCAATCGAGGCAGCCGGTCGCGGCCTCCACGCGTTTGTGCGAGCTCTGCTTGTGACACGAAAGGCAATCGAGATCGCGGAGCCCGTTCGGGTGGGTGCGGTGGCCTTCGGTATGGGAGACGCGGAGCCAGTCGGCGTTCCGTGGATCGTGACAGGACGTACACGTGGCCGAGCTGACCGCACCGTGCTTGGCGCTGCCCTTCAGGCCGAGGGCTCGACTGGCCCCGAGGCGGAGGCCGGCGCCGATCGAGATCGAGTGACAGGCTTGGCAGGCGGCGTTCTCGTGTCCGACCGAAGCGTAGTGCGTGTCCGCCTTGTCGACGTGGCAGCCCTGTCCGCAGAAGGCCCCGCTAGTTTGAGCGCGTACGCTCCAGTAGCCGCCCAGACCGAGCGCGAGCGCCAGACAGGCCGCCGCCACTACGGCGAAGGCGAGCCACCTCCCGCGGCTCGGACCGCCGCTCATGGCTCACTCCGCCGCCTCCGGCGCGCGAGCTCCAGCGACTTCGCGACGAGCAGCACGAACAGAAGCGACGCCACGGCGATCGCCGCGTAGTAGCCACGCCGCTCCAGCTGCCGGTCGCGGCGTGCCTTCGTGAGGATTTCGCGGGCCTCGCCGGCGAGGCCCTTGGCTTGGTTCGCGTCGTCCGTGAGCTGCCGGAGGTCGAGAGTGTGTACCGTGGCGATCAAGCGGATGCGCGACGTGTGGAGTTGGTCCAGCGCGTAGCTCGCGTCGGGCACCAGGAGGCCCGCGGCGCGTGCGTCCGCGACCTCGGCACTGACCGCTTTTTCGTCGGCCTCGATCTCGGTCAAGATGCGCGCGACCTCTTCGGCCACCTTCTTCGGCTTCTCGTCTTTCGAGTGGCACTTCCCGCACGCCGAGTCGGGAGTCATCCCCGCGAGCCAGCTCGAGCGCTGGACGTCGTGATCTCCGTGGCACGGAACGCAGTCGGCCAAGCCGAGCTTGCGGAAGGCGCGCGAGTGTGGGCTCTTCAAAAACAGGTCGCGCTCGTCCTGGTGGCAGCGGTCGCAGAGCGCCGCCACCGTGGCCGTGCCCGGCAACGTGCCGGCGTGCGGACTGTGGCAACCCGTACAGGTCGGTGCCTTGTCGTGGCCCTCGGCGAACGCCTTGCCGTGTACGCTCTTCTGCCACTTCTCGGGCTGGGTCGCGGGCAAGCCGTACGGCTTCATGTACTCTTTGTCGCCGTGGCACTTCGCGCAGAGCTCCTTGGCCTGACGCCGGTTCACGAGCGCGTTGGGGGAGTCGACACGCAGGATGGCGTGGCTGCCGTGGCAAGTGGTGCAGGTCGGTGAGTTCTGGTCTCCGGCTCCGGCGATCTTGCCGTGTCGGCTCAGATCGTAGAGTTTGCGCTGGTCGACACCCAAGCGGGCGTTGAAGCGCCGCACGAAAGTGGGATCTTCGTGGCAGCCGCCGCAGATGGCCGAAATCTGCGGGTGAGTGGGTCGGACCAAGAAGCCCATGGTCCGGTCATGGGCCTGCACCGTCGGGTCCACGGGGTTGCCCTTGTGGCACGCAACGCAGCCGATGCGTTCGTCGCGGTGCACGCTGTTTTCGTACTCCTCGGCGACCACCCGAAGCTTCTTGTCCGACAGCGTGCGATGACAGGTGAAACAGGTGTTCGCGTCGCGTTCCGGTCTCTTCTTCTTGTCGGCTTCGGGAGCGCCCGCGTCCGCGGCTTCGGGGGCCGCGACGGCCGGCGCGCCCGCTGGTGGTGTCGCTGCAGGTTGAGCGCGCGCCGCCCCCGCGAGAGAGAGCAGGGCGGCGGCCGAGAGCAACCGACGGAGCGAATCAGAGAACGGCATGACCGGTCAGCAGGATGGCGATGAGGATGACGAACGAGCCGACGAAGAGCGTGATACGGGAGCCTTTGCGGTCGATGAGCGGGAGCGCGACGACGAACAGACCGAGCAGGGAAAGCGCGCCCAAAATGAACTTCGCGCTGTCCACCCCGAGCAGGCGTGGAGGGGCGGCACGGAGCAGCTCGTGGAGGAACAAGAAGTACCAAGGCGGGCGAGCCGGCCCGGTGCTGATTTCCCGGGGGTCGGCCGGCGCGCCCACCGAGATCGGCGCGAACGTCGCGAGGGACACCAGCACGACCAGGAGCAGGGTGGCGACCGCGGCGACGCGCGCCGTGAAGTCTGGATGCGCCGGAATCGTGGCCACCCCCTCTTCTCGAGGCCGCCGCTGCACGAACGCGATGTGGGAGGCAATCACCAGTGTGGTTGCCGCCGGCAAGACGCCCGTGTGGAAACCGAAAGCGTGGTTGAGCGTCCAGGGCGTGACGTCTTCGCCGCCGCGCAATAGATGCTTCAACCACGGCCCGAAGATCGGCCCTTGCCCGATCATCTCACTGCTCACTCGAGCTTGCAGATAGGCGTTCTGGTTCCAGGGCAAGATGGAGCCCGTGAACGCCATGCCCAGGCCCACGGCGAGCAAGAGGAGGCCCGACCACCAGATGAGCTCGTTGGGCTCGCGGAAGCGTCGCAGGAGCAAGGTGACGCAGAGGTGGGCGATCAGTAGGGCGACGAAGAAGTGGTTCGCCCAGACGTGGATGCCGCGGATGAGCGCTCCATAGGGCAGCCGCCCCACGATGGCGACCAGCGATGCATGCGCGTTGGCCGGGTCGGGCCGATAGGGGAGCAGGAGCAGGATGCCGCTCGCGACCTCGACCAGGAAGAGGAACACGAGCATCGCGCCCATGTAGTGGGTGACGCCGGCCGCGGGGACCTGACGCTCCCGCATTCGCTCGAGCAGCGTGTCCACACCAGTGCGGCGGGCGAGCCAGTTGCGGGCACCGAGGGCCATGACTCAGGTCTCACTCACGGTGACGATGCCGTTCACCACGGCGACACTCAGCACGTCGAGGGGCCGGGGGGGCGGGCCCGAGACGTTCTGCCCGTCGAGCGAATAGACCCCACGGTGGCAGGGACACTCGATCTGCTTCCGCTCCGGCGAATACCCGACGACACATTGCAGGTGGGTGCAGAGCGCGCTGAACGCGCGGAACGAACCGTCCTCGAGCCGGATGACGAGGACGGGGCGCTCCCCTACCAGGGCCTTCTTCGAGGTCCCGCGCAGAAACAGGTCGACTTTGCCGAGCGTCGCATTTTTCGGGCCGGAGTCGTCCCGCGGCGTGAGGAACTTGGCGACGGGATAGACCGCCATCACGCCGAGGGCAGTGGCCGTCCCGGATATCGCCATCCCCAGGAAGTCACGCCGGCCTTGCCCCTCGGGATCGTCCTCGCCCATCGGAACGGGAGCACGAGCAACCCTCATGCCACTTCGAGCGATCCGGCCGAACTCGCGCCACGCGCCTCGAAACCCAGTGGTCGAGTGGACCGCACGCGAACCAATTGCGCATACGCTGCGCCGATCGGGCGCAGCATCGCAAATGTCTCGCGCGTTCCCGCGCTCCTTGCGCGAATCCGAGGGGCAGCTCGTGGCACGTGGGTTGCTTGGGGAGCCTCCGTGCGAACGGGGTCAACTACCGGGCCGACGTTGGCCGCGTTCGTCGTGCTGATCTGCGCGTCGGTCGGGCCCGGCTGCGAACCGCGCCCGCGGACCGGGCCGATGAAGGAGCCACCGCCGGCGCCGACGACGGAGGACACGATCCATGTCGGGCCGCTGTCCGGGAAGATCGATGGGAAGCCCTTCTCTGCCCAAACTGCGCGCTACTACATCGATTCGCGCCCGGGCTTCGAGAAGATCGACATCAAGATCTATGCATCCGCCGCCAAGACTCCGTGCGGTCCGCTCGACGACCCGAAGCCTCCGAGCGTTTGGATCCGGCGTTGGGGCCCCGGCAAGCCGAGCGCCGAGAAGGTCACGACTTCGGTGGGCGGCACCGACAAGTGGGAAGTGCACTACCAGATCCAAGACGAAGGGCATTGGATCGGGAACGGGGACGCCAACGCCCTGGTGGTGCTCGAGGACGTACGGCCCGACTTGGTGCTGCCGGGAGTGATCTCGGCATGCTTTCGTGACACGACGGGGAGCTGCGTCGCGGGAGAGTTCTCGGCGAGCTACTGCCGCTTGAGCATCGACGAACCAGTGCGTGGCACCGAGGCCATGGAGCGCCCGAAACAGGCGCTGCTGGCTCCGCCGAGCGCTGCACCGCCGCCGAGCGCTGCACCGCCGCCGAGCGCCACGCCGGCACCGAGCGGCGCGCCCGCTCCCAGTGGCAGCCCAGCTCCACCGCGAGGGCAGAAGCCATGAGGTTTTGGACCACGTTCGTGGTGGCGGTAGCGCTCGTCGTCGGGTGCCACCCGCGCGAGCAGAAGCACGAAACGGTCAGCGGGGTGAAAGGGCCCGACGCGAAGCACGCAAAGATCGAGCCGCGTTCGCCGATGCTTCCGGCCTATCCGTGCTCCGGGTGCCACGCAGGACGCCAGCCGAAGACCCAACGTTACGAGCTCAAGGAGTTCCACGAGGTACGCAACCACGAGTTCTCGCACGGCGAGGACGCGTTCTGGTGCTACCAGTGCCACTCCTCCAAAGACATCGACAAGCTCGTCACGTCGACGGGGGAGCTCGTGACCTTCGACGAGGCGTATCGGATTTGCACCTCGTGCCACGGCGACAAGATCGACGACTGGCGTGACGGCGCCCACGGTCTCGTGGTGGGCAACTGGAACGGCGAGCGCACCAAGAAATCGTGCCCCTCGTGTCACGACCCGCACGACCCGCGATATCCGTCGATCAAACCGGAGCCGAAGCCCGCCCCCCCGAAAGGACTCAAGGCGCTGTGAGCACCAGGAAGTCGCTCCCCATCTATCGCGAGCCTGAGCCCGAGCCCGCCGGGGAAGGCGACGAGGCGTCGCGCCGTGATTTCTTGAAGCTGACCGCTGCGGCGGCGGTGTTGCTCGCGGGCGCTCCCGCTTGCGATACGAGCTCGCCGGAATTCCAGGAGGTGTTGCAGCGCCACTACTGGGAGCTGACGCCCGATGACAAGAAGCGGATCTTCGCGCGCCTCGAGGCGAAGACGAAGGCGCTCACCGGCGTGTCGGTGAAGATCTCGGATCCGCAGCCCCTCGAAGGCGTGCACTTCGCGTACGCGCTCAACCTGACTCACTGCAACGGGAACCGGCGTTGCGTGGAGGCATGCGCTCGGGAGAACAACCTGCCGAACGATCCTCAGATGCGCTACATCCGGGTGATCGAGCTCGACAACGGCTCGCAGCATCTCGAGAAGGGCACGGCCTACTACGACCCCGAGCGCGTTCCACAGCCGGGGAAGTTCTACCTGCCCGTGCAATGCCACCAGTGCGACAACCCACCGTGCGTCCGCGCTTGCCCGACCAAGGCCACGTGGAAAGAGCCGGATGGCATCGTGGTGGTGGACTACAACTGGTGCATCGGTTGCCGGTATTGCCAGGCGGCGTGTCCCTACCACGCGCGCCGCTTCAACTGGGTGTCCCCCTCGATCGAACCCGACCGCGTGAATCCGAACCAAGGCTACCTTTCGAACCGGATCCGTCCGGTCGGCGTGGTCGAAAAGTGCACCTTCTGCCTGCATCGCACGCGGAACGGACGCTACCCGGCTTGCTACGAGGCGTGCCCGACCGGTGCGCGCAAGTTCGGCAACCTTTCCGACCCCGAGAGCGAGGTGCGCAGGATCGTCGAGAACAAGCGGGTGTGGATCCTGAAAGAGGAACTCGGGACGGAGCCCCGGTTCTTCTACTTCTACGGCTGAGGCAGCGGAGGCGGCATGTTGATGTTCGCGAAATACTGGCTCAGGATGGCCCGCTGCGCGGTGGTCGGCGGTCGCGCTTACTACGTGTGGATGGGCACGCTCCTGCTCTTCATCGGCATGGCGGCGCTCGAGTTCACTCACACGCTGCACACCGGCCTCGTCGAGACCAACATGTCGGACGACGTGAGCTGGGGGATCGGCATCGCCAACTTCGTCTACTTCGTCGGCGTGGCGGCAGGCGCCGCGGTGCTGGTCGTCCCTGCGTACCTCTACCACCGAGAAGACATCAAAGAGCTCGTGCTCCTCGGCGAGCTTCTGGCGGTAGTCGCCGTGTCGATGTGCCTGCTCTTCATCATGACCGACGTAGGGCGTCCGGATCGGCTCTGGCACCTCACGCCCGGCGTCGGACACTTGAACTTGCCGAGCTCGCTCCTGTCCTGGGACGTGGTCGTCTTCACTGGCTACCTCCTGATGAACATGCACATCCCGGGTTATCTCTTGTTCAGCCGCTATCGCGGCAAGAAGCCGACGGCGCTGATGTATTTGCCGTTCGTGTTCTTGTCGATGATCTGGGCGGTGAGCATCCACACCGTGACGGCCTTCCTGCTCTCGGGGCTCGGCAGCCGACCGTTCTGGAACACTCCGATTCTGGCTCCGCGCTTCCTGATCAGCGCAGGTGCTTCGGCGCCCGCCCTGCTCATCATGCTGTTCACGGTGGTGAAGCACTTCACCAAGCTGAACGTGAAGCAGAGCGTGTTCGACTACTTCTTGTACGTCTTGCGCATCGCCATGCCGATCAACCTGTTCCTGGTCGGCTGCGAGATTTTCCAGGAGTTCTACACGGGCTCACTGCATTCCGCGTCGGCCTACTATCTCTACTTCGGGCTCCACGGTCATGCGATGCTGCCGCGCTTCATTTGGACCGCGCTCGCCTTCAACGTCAGCGCCACCGTGATCTTCCTGGTGCCCAAGCTGCGGCAGAACCCGAAGCTCATGTACCTCGCTTGTGGTCTGACCATCGTGGGGATCTGGACGGAGAAGGGCATGGGCCTGATTTTCCCTGGCTTCGTTCCGAACCCGCTGGGCGAGATCCACGAATATGCGCCCAATGCCGGTGAGATCATCCTGAACCTGGGGATCGTCGCGCTCGGCGCGTTCCTCTACACGGCCATGGCCAAGGTCACCATCGCCATCCAGTCGGGCGAGCTGCGCCTCGCCGGTTCGAAGCCCGACGAGCCGGCCCCCGCCGCGCCCCCGCCCGACGAGCCCCTCGCCAGCGAGGCCGAGTGAAATACGACGGCACGGCGCGCTCGTTGGCGTTTTCATCGCAGGAAGAGGCAGAGGCGTTCCACACCGAGCTCAGCGCGCTGATCCGTGGCGCCATGGTGGGGGCAACGCGTCACATCGAGGACGCCCAGGTGGCGACAGAGGCCTCTCGAGAAGTGATGAAGGAGTTCCACACGCTGTTCCGAGCGTTGAACGTGCTCCGTGGCAGCGGCGCGCTGGAGCGAAAAGGCCAGTAGCTCGCTTCGGCTCACGTGCCGCGCAGCGTCTTGCACGCCGCGAGGAGCTTGTCCGCCATCTCCTGGGACGTGTTCACGTAGCAGCGAAGCGCGTGAGTCTTGCCTTTCACCAAGACCTCGGCCTGATGGGTCTCCCCTTTGAACTTCGTGTGATAGAAGAAGCCTCCACCCGGAAGTTCGCCGGACCCGAGGCTCGTATCACCGTCGGCGGGCTTTGCTAGAGCCTTCATCCCCTGGAGCTCATCGTCGAACCGATCGATTGGAACCCAGGAGAGCACGATCGCTTTGCCCTGTGGCCCCGTGAGCTCGACTCGAGCGATGCCACCTCGCACCTCGTCGCTCCCCGCGGTGAAGCCCTCGGGAGCCTGGATGCAGAACTCCGGATTCTTGTGGGTGTAGGCACCTGCGCTGCACCCGCCCGCAGGCGAGCCCGTCGAACCGGTCGACGACGACGCCCCAGCGGAAGAGCCAGGAGCCCCTTCTTTGCTGCAACCGACTACGAAAAACGCCAGCGTCAGGATCGCGAGACTCGGGTGTTTCATGCGGAAAACCTAGAGTCTGGGGACCTCTCTCCGAAATGGTCATTTGCGTGACGGGCGTGCGCGAGCTCCGCCCACGACAGCTCTAGAAATCCACGACCAGCGGCAGCCGCAAGGCGTCAGCGTCTCGGAGTGCGTCGGTCAGAACCTCGCGTGCCGAATGCGCCGCCGCCGGCCAACGTTCCGCCTCGAGCTCCGCCAGCGCCCGCTTCACCGAGCCAGTCATTCGCTCGAACGGGCTCGACATGGCGAAGACCTCGGGGAGGTCGCACGGCAGGAACAACGTCGCCGTCACGTGCAGCGCCGCCTTGCGTTTCCAGAGCCGAAGCCCCGAGCTGGCGTCGCCGCGCGCGGCCGTTTCGAGGAGCGCTCGATACGATGCCGGGTCGACGCGGTGGAAGCGCGGCGCAGCCTCCGAGTTTTCGTCCCAGAGGGCCGAGCTCACCGGGGGAGGCAAGCGCTCGAGATCTTCGCGCAGCATGGCTTGGATTGCGCTGCGCCGCGCGGCTGCATCGGGCCCGCCGAAGGGCTCGCCGGGGGGAAGGTCGCGTCGGCCCGCTGGACCAAGGATCGTGTATGGGACCCCTTGATCCCACGCCAAGCGCATGGCCGGAGTGACGAAGTCGCCGCTGATGTAGCGACTCAGCGGCAGGATCATGAAGTCGATGGCCATGCGCGAGACGAGCTGGACCCAGGCGTCGGGAAGTGCTCAGCGCCCCAGTGGGCCCTTCGCATCCGGCTCCGGCCCGGACGCCCGGGGGGCGAGCGTGGCGTCGAGGTAGGGCCCATGCTTCGCGTTCGCGTTCTGGTAGGCGTCCCAAAGCTCGGGAAACCGATCCGCCAGCTCCGTGTCGACGAGGCTCTCCGACAGCAGCGTGCCGTCGGAGCGCGCGACCACGAAACGCGGTGACCCTCCACCCGCGGTCACCCGGAGCGTGCGGTCACGCAGCGCGAGGCTCACGATGATGGGGCTCCGGTCCACGGCCTCGCAGGCCACGGCAGGCGTGCCCGCGACCTTCGGCGCTTCCTCCGCCGAGATGCCGGGCCTCGACCGTTCCCCAGCGCACGACAGCGACGCGAGCGCCAGCAGCACGAGACAACGTTTCACGGAGCCCACACTAGCACGGAGCAGGGCGAGGCAGGGGCACGCGCGCGTCAGAACTCGCCGCGCTTTTCGAGGACTCCGCGGCGCTTCGCCAGGTTCTCGTAGTCCCACTGGATGCGCCGCGCTTTCCGCAACCAACGCCTCAGATCGCGTTCGTTCGGTGAATCCCGTCCGCTGAGCCGGAAGCCGGCCGCTTTGAACTTCCCTTGCGCCTCGAGCTTGGGCTCGTCGAAGGACTGACCGCTCCAGAAGAGGAGCTCGACATGGTCCTTCTTCACCGAATACCCGACAATCGGGTTTCGTTCGAGGAACCATACGGGGCTGCCATGCCAGACCTTGGCCTCGGCCTCCGGCAGAGCTCGAGCGATCGCCTGCGCCAGGCCTTCGCACACGCTGCGGTGATTCGTCGCTTGCGAAGCGTTGAATGCGACAATGTCCGGAGTCATCGCTGCCATCGACGAGTCAGTCGCCAATCACGCACAACCCGTTCCCGAACGGATCGCTGCAGAATGCAGCCGGCTTGGGCCCTTCGGAACGGAACTCGTTCTCGACGGAGCCGCCTTGCGCGCGCAGCACATCGAGCGCGGCGTCGAAGTCGTGGACGTGGATGTCGAGGTGGACGGGCGTCCAATGCCGCTCGTAGCGGCGCACCTCCTCGCCGCCCGACGAGCTTCGGGTCCCCGCGGGCTTTTCGTGCATGCAGAGCATGACGTTGTTCGCGTCGACGATGGCCATGCTGGGGAAGGGGCGTGCGGTTTCCACGAAACCGAAGACCTCTCGGTAGAAGCGCAGGCCTGCCTCGAGGGACGGCACGTCGATGCTGACGTTCACCTTGGGGCGCGCGCTCCCCGGCGCTTTCGGAGTCATCGCGCCGCCCTCGCCCGCCACTGCTCTTCGAGTCGCGCGTAGGATGCCTCCATGCCGTGCTCCATGCCCGTCGCCAGCATGGCGCGACGGGTCTCCTCGTTGGGCAGCGTCATGCGCATGGTCATCAGCGTGCCGCCGGCGTCGGCCGCGAACGTCGTCACGATTTGGTTGTCGGGAGTGGGGTCGGGCAGGAACATGCGCTCGACGTGGACGATGCGATGGGGCGGATCGAGCTCCAAGATCTCCCCGGTGAGGAAGAAGCCCTTGCCATCGGCGTTGGCCCATTCGTAGCGGAGCTTGCCTCCGACCTTTCCTTCGTTGATGCAAGTCGGCATCGTCCAGCCCGGTGGCCCGAGCATCCATTGCCGAATGAGCTCTGGATCCATGTGTGCGCGATACACGTCTTCGGGTGGCGCCGCGAAGCGGCGGGTGACGATCACGAAGCGGTCCCCTTCGGTGGTCAGGCTCAACTTGCTCACGATTCTTTCTCCTTCTTCTTCGCTCTCTCCATGAGGAGGCGATCCAGTCGTCGGTAGTTGTGCTCGAGGCCGGCGCGCAGCATCTCGAGGTAGCTCTCGAGCTCGCCGAGGCCGCCCTCTGCGAGCCGGCAGGGGCGTCGCGTGCCGTCGACGCGCTGGACGACGAGGCCGGCATCCGCGAGCACTTTGATGTGGCGTGAAATGGCGGGCTGCGAAATCGCGAACGGGGCCGCGAGCTCGCTCACGGTGGCTTCGCCCGACGCGAGTCGCGCCAAGATCGCGCGGCGTGTCGGATCCGAGAGCGCACTCAACGTGGCGTCCAAGTTGCGGTTCGCTGACACGCCCTATATATAACTACAAGATTATATAACGTCAATGACAAATAGGAGCCTTTCGGGTCCTTCGCGCCCCGATTCCCCCCGGGACGACCTCACGCTTCGTGGTGCCAGATCAGGGACTCGACGTCTTGGACCAGGACGTCGAAGCGTTGGCGTGCCTTTGCGGTGGTCTCGAAAGAGTCGAAGTCCGCGGTGATCAAGTAGCCCGACGTCTCCGCGGAGAGCCTTCGGTAGCGTTCGATGCCTCCGGTCCCGCTCGCCGGCGGCGTGCTCCAGTCGAGCTCGTCGGCGGACAGCGTCGTCGGCCGGCCCACCTCCACTCGAGTGCCGAAGTCCGACGACACCACCGAACAAAGCTCCGCGCCGGTTTCGTCGCGAAACTTACGCAAGAGCTCGTGGAGCGGTGTTGCCGAGCGGATCTCTCACCTCGCCTGTCGTGCAGCTTATTGCCGAACCCTGCGTGCCGTCGAGTCCCGAGGCGAGCTCGAGCCGCGCGGGCGCTGGATGCATGCGGGCGCGTGTCAACGCGGGCAGTCGACGCGCGGCACGGTGGGAGGCGGCGGGTTGCCGGTGGTGTCGCACACGCAGTCGTCGCCTCGGCTCGTCGCGCGGATTTCGTGGCCCGTGCAGGCGCGAAACGCCGGGTCTCGCAGGGTCTCGGGGCATGCTACCGACTGGCTCGGGCGGTCCGCCCCGCCGGAGCGCGGTGCTTCGGGCGTCGGGAGCTCGACGTAGCAGGAGCCGTCCTCGGCGAGCAATACCGTGCGTCCCTGAGCGTCCTCTGGGTTCATGGACCGCGGGTAGCGTTCGCCGAGGCCCTCGCTCGAGACTCGGCTCGACGCGCACGCCGCGGCGTTCATGCTGAACGTGACGACGACGGCGCGCGAGAAACGACTCACGCGTGCACGCTACCACGGCGCATGCGCGTCCGCTTTCGGGCAAGGTCGAGCGCGAAGAACAGCGGGCCGCCCAGCGCAGCGAAAAGGACCCATCGCGCGTCGACCGGTCCCGTGCCGATGCTGTCGGCGAGCGGCGGGAAATAGAGCGCCGCCCAGCCGAATACGAGCTCGGCGCTCACGCCGACGACGAAGAACGGGTTCTTGAAGAATGCCGCGTCGAGTCCCCAGCGCTGCTCGAAGCGTCGCCCGACCAGGTTCGCGATTTGGACGAAGATCACGCTGATCAGCGTGATCCCGGTGGCCCCGCGATAGAGCGGACTCTCCGCGGGTGGCAGCTGGCCGAAGTGCCAGCCACCAGCGACGAGCACGGCGAAGAACATCGCCATGGCCCACACCGCTTGGATGGCGCCGAGGAACAAGTAGCTCCGGAGGAGCAGCGCGCGGGACAAGAGGCGCCCGTGCGCGCCGCGGGGCGGGCGCGCCATCGCTTCGCCATCGGGCGGTTCTTGGCCGAGCCCGATGGCGGGAATCATGTCCGTTCCAAGGTCGATGCACAGGATCTGGATCACGGTGAGCGCCAGCGGTACGGGCAGGACGACGTAGGCCAAGAAGGGGACGATCTCGGGGACGTTGCTCGATAGCACGTAGCTCGTGAACTTCTGCACGTTGGAGAAGACCGCGCGGCCCTCTTCGACACCTGCCACGATGCTCGCGAAATTGTCGTCCAGGAGCACGATTTGCGCTGCTTCGCGCGCCACGTCGGTCCCGGAAACCCCCATGGCGATGCCCACGTCGGCCGCGCGTAGCGCAGGCGCGTCGTTCACGCCGTCGCCCGTCATCGCGACCAGAAGCCCCATGTGCTTCACAGCGCGCACGATCTTGAGCTTCTGCTCCGGAGTCGTGCGCGCGAACACGCGAGCCCCGGCCTCGATGCGCGCAACCAGTCCGAGCTCGTGTTCGCTTTCGAGCGCGTCGCCCGTGAGGACGGCGGAGCGGTCTGCCGACGCGTCGATGATCCCCGCCTGCACCGCGATGGAGCGAGCCGTGTCCGGGTGATCTCCGGTGATCAAGAGCACGCGGACGCCCGCGGTTCGACAGCGTCGTACGGCCTCGGGCACCTCGGGCCGCAGGGGATCCTCCAGACACAGGAAGCCGAGCAGCGTGAGCCCGTGTTCCAGATCGGGTTCCGGCGCCGAGAGCTCGGTCACGTCGAGCTCCCGGCTCGAGACCGCGATGACCCGGAGGCCACGCGAGGCAAGCTCGTGGACCGTGGCCTCGCAGGCTGCGAAGACGTCGTCGGTTGCGACGCGCAGGCCTTCTGCCGAGACCACGTGGGACACGTGCGCGCGCACCACTTCCCACGCTCCTTTGATGTGGAAGCGCCGGTTGGTCCCCGATACGACCACGCTCGCCGCGCGACGGCGCTCCACGTCGAAGGGCAGATGGTGCACGATTCGCCCTGCCAGCTCCAAGGGGTCACCGCCGAGCGCTTCGAGGGCGCGGGCCGCAGCGACGTCCAGCGGATCGCCGGTGAGCCCGGTCGGCGACCGATGGACCTCGGAGGCGCCGACCGCGGCCTCGAGCAGCTCGCGCCGAGCGTCGTGCGCGAGCTCCCTGCCGGTGGTCGCTGCCACGGCGGCGGTCACCACCAGATCGTTGCGCGTCAGAGTGCCGGTCTTGTCGGTGCAGATCACCTCCACCGCACCCAGGGCTTCGACGGCGTTCAGGCTCTTGACCAGCACCTTCTTCTTCGCCAATCGGAGTCCGCCGAGCGCCAGCGACAGCGTCAGCGTGGGGAGCAGACCTTCGGGCACGTTCGCCACGATGATCCCCAACATGAAGACAACGTTGGTCCAGAGCGGTCGTCCGCTGAGCAATCCGTAGCCGAAGAACAGGAGGCCGAGCGACACGGCGATGGTCGTCACCACGCGGACGGTGCGTGTCACTTCGCGTTCCAGCGGCGTGGGTGGCCGCCGTACTTCCACGCTCAGCGCCGCGATCTTGCCGAACTCCGTGCCGCGCCCCGTGGCGAATACCACTGCGTCCGCAGAGCCTCTGAGGACCAGGCAGCCGGCGAAGGCGACGTTGGAGGCGTCGATCAACCGACCGCCCACCACCGCTTCGGCCGTGACGTTCGTGTGGCGCGATTCGCCGGTGAGCGGAGCGTTGTTCACGAGCAGGCTCCGCGCGTCGACGACGCGACAGTCCGCAGGGATGCGGTCGCCCTCTCCGAGCATGACGACGTCGCCCACCACCACGTCGGCGACTGGGATCCGCTGCTCGACGCCGGCGCGGCGCACTCGGATCTCCAGAGGCAGGAGCTTCGCCAGCGCCGCCATCGCTCGCTCCGCCCTGAGCTCCTGCGCAAAAGTGAAGAGCGCATTCAGGACGGCGACGACCAAGAGGGCGAACCCCAGCACGGCCATTCCTTCGCCGGGTTGCATGTGATCGGCGACGAAGCAGAGCACGGCGGAAAGATCGAGCAGGAGCGAGAACAGGTTCGTGAACTGGCGAAGCAGGGCGCGAAGCCAGCCGAGCGCGGGCGGCAGGCTGAGGACGTTCGGCCCACGGTCACGCAAGCGCTTCGCTGCTTCGTCTGGCGTTAGCCCCCGAGCGGAGCTCGCGAGAGCGCTCAGCGCCTCGCTCGCCGTCAGGTTGTGGATCTGACGGGCGTTCAACGCGCCCTCCGAACGATCGCGACGTCGCACGGGGCGAGCCGCAAGACCTGCTCGATGGGGCTACCGTACAAGAAGCGCTCGGTGCGGGAGCGTTCCGAGGCGCCCAGGCAAATCAAGCGCGAGCGATGGTTGCCCGCGAAGATGGCGATCTCTTTCGGAGCGTCGT
>Ga0268298_10003267_pt1 | contig 16743 bp, 13 predicted proteins | sample WWTPWeurt_MetaG_FD_194462 | JGI IMG/M metagenome (GOLD analysis project Ga0268298, IMG submission 194462) | Activated sludge microbial communities from WWTP in Nijmegen, Gelderland, Netherland - WWTP Weurt | ecosystem: Engineered > WWTP > Aerobic digester > Activated sludge | place... | reverse complement strand
CGGGTGATGAGGTCGGTCATGGCAAGGGTCTCCGGTCGAATGGTGTGTGCTTCAAGCCGCCAGCAGGGCCTGATCGATGGGCAGGGCTTCCAGATGGAAGCGGCGCAGGTCGTCCGGCGTGGGCGAGCGCTTGGTGGCGAGCACGTGGCTGCGGATGCGCGCCAGCAGTTGCTGCGCCAGATCGCCGCTCAGGTGCAGGCCCAGGCCCTCGTAGGCCACCTTCACGGCGTGCGAGCCCGAGTGCTTGCCCAGCACCGTGGTGTGGTGGCGGCCCAGCTCGGCGGGGTCGAAGCCCTGGTAGTTGAGGGGGTCCTTCAGCAGGCCGTCCACGTGGATGCCCGATTCGTGGGTGAACACCGCTGCGCCCACGATGCTCTTGCTGGCGGCCACGGGCCGGCCGGAGGCCACAGCCACCAGGGCCGAGATGCTGGCCAGCGACTGGCTGCGCACGCCGCAGTTCACGCCGTGCAGGTGGCGCATGGCCATCACCACCTCTTCGAGCGCGGCGTTGCCGGCGCGCTCGCCCAGGCCATTGACGGTTGTGCTGGCATGCGTGGCCCCGGCGCACCGGGCGGCCAGAGTGTTGGCTGTGGCCAGGCCCAGATCGTTGTGGGCATGGATCTCGATGCCGATGTCGATCTCGCGCCGCAGGGCCGAGATGCGACGGTGTGTTTCAAACGGATCGAGGATGCCGAGCGTGTCCGCATAGCGCACGCGCACGGCGCCGGCCGTCTGCGCCGCGGCGGCGGCACGCGCCAGAAAGGCATCGTCGGCACGCGAGGCGTCTTCAAAACCCACCGTCACCAGGCTGCCGGCATCGGCCGCGCGCTGCACGAAGCGGGTGATGGTGTGCAGCACCCAGGTGCGGCTTTGCTTGAGCTTGCGCTCGATCTGGATGTCTGAGGCAGAGATCGACAGGTGCACGATGTCGGCCCCGCAGCGCAAGGCGGCCGCCAGATCGTCGTCGCGCATGCGCGCCCACACCATGGTGCGCGCCTTGAGGCCGCTGCGGCACAGGCTGCGGATCAGGTCCTGCTCGTGCGCGCCCATCGCCGGCACGCCCACTTCGAGCTCGGGCACACCGGCTGCGTCCAGCGCCTGGGCGATGGCCAGCTTTTCATCGTCGGTGAACGCCACCCCGGCGGTCTGCTCGCCATCGCGCAGGGTGGTGTCGTTGATCGTGAAGGGCCAGGTCGTGTCCGGGGTGTGCATGGGGTCGTCCTGCGTTGATGGGCTTCATCAACGCAAGCGCTGTGCCATGGCCTGCAGCAAGCCTAAGGGATTGATTTCATTGGGTTTGTTGGCGCTGGCGGGCTGCGCCAGCGGGGTGTGGGGTTTGTCGGGTTGTTGACAGGAAGCGTGCCTGGCGGCCTTGCTGCCGAAGCCCGTGCCGGCGGATCCTCGGCGGCAAGGCGCCACAAGTCCAGCCGTAGACTTCCCGGTGACCCGCACCCACTCAGCGATCAACCGGGGCAATCACGCATGGGCCTGTCACAAGTCGAACTCGCTGTTCTGAACAACATTCACTGGTACGAGGCGATGTTCGCCGCGCATGGGCTGGCCAGTCAGACCGATGACCGCGTGTGGCGCTCCCACGAAACCCCGCCGCCCTTTCATTCCAACCTCGTTGTGCGCTCGCCGGCAACGACGCTGGCAAACATTGAGGGCTACGCAGCAGACATCGAAAGCGCTCCACGCCCGGCCGGTTGGAGCCTGAAGGACAGCCATGCTCGCTTCGACCTCGCCGCACTCGGCTTGTCCGTGCTATTCGAGGCTGAATGGATCTGGCGCGACCCTGAAGCGGCAACGGCCGCGCCCTCCAACTCGCGTCTCTCATGGGTCAAGCTGAACACGCCTTCGAGCCTTGCCGAGTGGGAGCAGGCCTGGTGGGGCGATGCCAGAAACGAAGCAGGGGCGGCCCGTGCCAGGCAGTTTCCTGACAGCCTCCTCGACAGTCCGGATCACGCGTTCTTCGCAGGCCTGCTCGATGGCAGGGTGCTTGCCGGCGGCATCGCCAATCGGTCGCCGGGGGTGGTGGGGCTGTCCAATGTCTTTTCTCCACCCGAGTTGCTCGACGAAACATGGGCTGCGCTGGTGCGCGCGCTGTCTGCAGGCTTCCCCGGGGTTCCGATCGTCGGCTACGAGCGAGGTGCCGACCTGAGCCTGGCCAAGGCTGCCGGGTTTGTGGCCATCGGGCCGCTTCGCCTGTGGTGTCGGCCGGGATAACCGCGGGAATGCGCGCGCTGCCGCGCCGGGCAGGCCAACGGCAGGATCGAGCGCACTCGCTCGCCGGTTCACCAAGTTCACAACCGAATGTGATGGACAGGCTGCTGCTCAACATTCAGTAGCAACTCTTGCTGCCAGCTCATCAAGCACCGCTGCATTTGGTCGATAAATTCGAACCACCACCATATCAGGCGAGGTTCACCAATGCTCTTCATTCACGACACCGCGCAGTGGCTTGATGACGTGGACCCGTGGACCGATCAGGAGGCGCTTGACCTCTTCGAGGCCGCCCGCGCCTGCCGATCCCAGGGCCTCTTCCATTGCGTCTCGGCGGCCGGTGGCGGAGCCTGCTTCGTCATGACGGCCCATGCCGCCGCGGTGCTCGTGCTGGACACCCGCGAAGCCTGGCAAGCGTTCGTGCTGGAGGTGGGCAGGCGCTATGGGCTGGCCACGCCCATGCTCGTCGAGCCTGTTGACACCGCTCAAGGCCTGCCGAAGCGAGCCGCCGCCAACGATCGCAATTTGCCGCCTGTGCCGGCGCACTTGATTGAACTGCCTCGCTTCGGCAAGGCTGCGGGTGCGCGCAGTGTTGCGAACTAGCTGACTCGGCGCTGGCCTGGCGCCAGGGCTTTGCAGGTAGCTCACTTGCAACGTTATGCCGCATAATCCTGCCTTTGTTGATTCAAAGGGAGGCAACTGTGAGGCGCTTATTTCTAACGTTGTCATTGGCGGCAACGCTTGCGCTTTCTGGGTGCGGCGGCGGCGGGTCATCGTGCGGCGCCGAGAAGCAGATGTTCGAGATCACGTTCGCGAGCAAGTCCTACACACTGAAGCTCAACGAGCCAGCGAAGATTGCAAGCCTGATCTCGCCCGAGTCATGCCGCTTCGCGATCACCCTGGACACGATCAACGGTCACCTTCCCCAAGGCCTGTCGTTCAGCAATGGCGACATCACGGGGACACCCACCAGCCTGGGCACGAGTTCGTTCAACGTGTACATGGCTTCGATCGACGGTTATGAGAAGCCCATCCCCATGGTGGCGCCTCGCTCGGGCACCATCACGATCACGGTGGTCCCGTAGCCGACCGGGCTCGAATCCCCGCCGCCAGGGGGCCCTTGGCTCCGACAGTGAGAAAATGGCATCTTTTGCCGGGAATCGGTCGTCGATGCAAACATCATCTGAGGGTACCGCGCTTGATTTTCACTGCTCCTTGACCGGCAAGACAGTGCAGATCAGGCTGGAGCACAAACTGAATGTCTCGAGGGCGGGCAAGCGCATGGGCCGGCAACTGTCCAAGATTGATTGCTCGAACAAGGACGCTTGCCCTATTGCCTCTTGGCAAGATGGCAGCACCACCTACGATTGGGAGAAATGCGTCTATGCGCATCCGCCTCAATCCAATGGTTAGATCTGCCCTCAGGCGCCCAGATTGATGGCCTGCAGGCCCGCGGGCTTGCGGGCTCGCTTGCCGCACAGCACCTGAACCCGCACGGCACTGGCCGCCTGCAGGTCATCCACCACCACATGAAGCGTGACGGTGATGCTGTCCAGCGGCAGATTGCTGGCCTGTATGTCGATGGCCATGCCGTGGATGCCAGCAATCGCTGACATGGACCGAATCAGCACGCCCGCCGGAATCAGCTTGCCACGCAGATCGGTGACGCTGTCCATCTCCAGATCACAGTGTCCATGGGTGGACACCCGCGCCAGATGCAGTTGCTCGGGCTGCAGGCCACTGATGCGCAGGACGCAGGCCACTTCGGGGGCCTCATCGGCATCTGGGCTGTCAGCGCAGGCAACGTCCGAACTGGTGTACTCCAGCTCCCAAGGCAGCCGGGTGCGGAATGGGTCGCTGGGTGCGACACGTCGGATGTGCCCACAAGGCACCAGGTCTCGGTAGGCCCGCGGCTGCATGGCTCAACCCGGTTCGCACGGCGGCGCGGTGCGAGGTAAGTCAAGGTTCAAGCCCGGAGCCACGAGTCGCCAGCCTTTCTTGCTTTGAAGCCACCGCAAGGTGTCGATGGCACTTCAATGGGCCGCAAGGTGTTCGGCGTGCCCCAATGAAATGACGGCCCGATGCTAGTGCCAATGCAACGCGGGCGCCCCAGCCTTTGGGTGGGATTGCACCGGCCGCTTGCAGCTGGCACCTGAGACGACCGAGCGCAGCGCGGCCGCTAAGCATCGAGCGGCAAGACTCTCCAGGCTGCGATGTCCTGCGCCGGTCGCGCCGCCGAATACAGGAAGCCCTGGCCCAGGTTGCACCCGTGGGCGCGCAGCATGGCCGCCTGTTCGGGCGACTCGATGCCCTCGGCCAAGGTGCTGACGCCGATGTTGCCGCAGAGCTGGAAGATCGAGACCACCACAGTCTCGACCACCTTGTCCTGCAGCATCGCCTGGACGAAGCTGCGGTCGATCTTGACCAGGTTCACCGGCAAGGTGGCCAGGTAGGCCAGTGACGAATAGCCGGTGCCGAAATCGTCCAGCGCCAAGGTCACGCCCAGGCGGCGCAGCGACATGAGGATCTCGCGCGCGCGAGCCGGGTCGGCCATCAGCGCGGTCTCGGTGATTTCAAGTTCGAGGCGATGTGCCGGCAGCCCCGATTGGGTCAAGGCCTGCTGCACGGTGGCGACGAGTTGCCCGTCGCCAAGTTGGTGGCCGGACACATTCACCGCCACGCGCAATTCATCGGGCCAGGCCAGGGCATCGCGACAGGCCTGCTCGAGCACCCAGCGGCCCAAGGGAACGATGAGCCCGGTTTGTTCGGCAACGGGGATGAATTCGCATGGTGGCATCCAGCCCCGCCGCGGATGCCGCCAGCGTATCAAGGCCTCGGCGCCGACGGCTTGCAGGCCTTCGAGGACCACCTGCGGCTGGTAGTGCAGCACCAGATGACCGGCCGGATGCTCGGCCAATTCGTGCAAGACATTGCCCAGCAGCAACTGGCCCAGTTCATTGGACATCTCGGCGCGCCGCGCCACCTTTTCGCCCATGGCGCTCGAATACACCAGCACCTTGTCACGCCCTGCGGCCTTGGCCTCGTACAGGGCCACATCGGCCTCACGCAGCAGGCGCTCGACACAGGTGGACGGCAGGGTCCACGAGGACACGCCGATGCTCGCCCGGATGTCGACGCGCCGCGACTCGTTGTACCAGGGCGCCGCCAGGGCCTCGCGCAGCAGGCGACCCACCAGGTCCCGATCCATGGCCGTGTGCCAACGCGTGAGCAGCAAGGCGAACTCGTCGCCACCCAGGCGCGCCAGGACGGCACCCTTGGTGAGCACCTGCTCGTTCACCGTGCGCTGCAGGCGTGCGGCCACCTCCTTCAGCAACAGGTCACCCGTCACATGCCCGAAGCTGTCGTTCACGCTCTTGAAGTCATCCAGGTCCAGCAGATAGAAGGACAAGGGGATCAGGCTCGACGGCATGTCGGGCGCCTGGCGCACGTTCAGCAGCTGATTGCAGGTCTGCATCAGGCGGTGGCGGTTGGCCAGCCCGGTGAGCGCGTCGGCATGGGCCAGGCGATTCAACTCCTCGGCCTGGGACCGCAGCTGAGTGATGTCGCGAACCACACCGCGCCAGCCGCTGATGCTGCCCTGGGCCATCCGCAAAGGCACGCCGCTGACGGACCACACCCGTGCCGTCGCGCTGTCGTCGTTGGCCGCGACGCGCAACTCGACGTTGCGGAACGGCTTGCCTTGCCGCATGCCCAGCTCGATGGCCGCCAGCGCCGCGTGCTGCGGCACATCCCGCGCCTGCCTGGCTTCCAGCAGCGGGATCAGCGCTCGCCCCAGCGCCGGCGCACCATCGCGGCCCAGCAGGTGCTGCGCCAAGGGCGCTGCCAGGTGCTCGATGCGCCCGTTCTCGCCCACGCTCCAGACCCAGTCATCGGATTGCGACTCGATGTCCCTGAGCAGCACGCCGAGCGCCACGTGCCCCTGCCGCGCCTCGGTCTCGGCGACCAGACGGGCACGCAGGCCGCTCGCCACCGAGCCCACACTGGTGGCCACCAGCACACCCATCATCACGGCGCCGGCTGCCACGAAATTGTGGAACTCGGTGCCCTGGCTCAGCAGGCCAAACACCAGCATGGCCGTGAGCACAGACACCCAAGCCACGGCCATCTCCAGCATCGGGGCCACGGTGAGCGCCCCCAGCGGCAGGGCCGATGCGATGGACAGGCCGAGCAGGAATTGCCCGTCGCGATCGATCAGCGGATAGATGCCGTTGTGCATCAGGCCCATGCCGACGGCCTGTGCGGCGCCGTGCACGATGAATCGACGGCGCAGGTTCTGGCCGCCCAGTTCGGACAGCGGGCGAGCGCGCATCAAGGCGCTGTCCAGCGAGTACAGCAGGGTCTCTGCAAGCAAGGGCAGGCACCAGGACAGGGCCACCCAGTGGCTCACGTGGGCCTGCGCCAGCCAGATGACAAAGGCGATCTGCGCCAGGATGGCTGGCGCCGTCACCCGATTGCTCTGCAAGAGCACCTGCATCTGCCGCGCACGCAGGTGCCTGCCAAGCTCATCTGGCAACCAGTGCCCCGCGTCGACGTTCATCGCGGAGGAAATGGGTGACGATCGATTCACGAGTTTCCCGTTTGGGGTGGAGGCCGTCGATTGCCGTTGCGGTCCGGCCGCGCCCCGACGAGAAGGCCCCTGCCGAATCGGCAGGACAACGACCAGCGCCAGGTCCGACCTTAGCCGCTGCGCGCGCCGCTGTCGCTTCCACAGCTGTCATCCGACATCGATGGGCACCCGCGCGCCGCAGCCCTGCGCGCGGGCGCGTCACCCGACATCTGTGGACTTGGCAATGCCCAGGGCCGCGCCTATCGTCAGTTCGCTCACCTTGCGTGCAACCCAGAGCAAATACCCATGACAGCCCACCCCCCATTCGACGACTCCGCCATGGACAGCGATGCCGGATCGTTCATCCAGCGCCGCCTGCACGAGCTCTGCGGTGGCGATGCCGACATCCGGTCAGGCCTGGTGCTGCTGTCCGAGCTCGAGCCTGGCGACGGGCCCCAGCTCGCCACGTGGCCAGACGCGCAACAGGACTTGAGACAGCTGATTCGTGTGGCGCGAACCAGCATGAATCGCGCGCACCTGGTGCTGGCCAGATCGGACCCCGACATGGCCGCGGGCCAACACCTCGTCGGGCTGCCGCTGCTGGACGGCGAACGCGTGCGTGGTGCGCTGGCGGTGACCGTGAAGGCCCAGGATGGCAAGCCCATCGGCGACAAGATGGTCTGGCTGGCGCGGGCTGGTGCCAGCATGGCCTGCGGCCTGTTCTCGGTCCTGATGGTCGAGCGGCCCGAAGCCGCATCAGTCCGGCGCATCCACTTCAGCTAGCAAGGACGGGCGGGTCACCGCCTCCGTCGCCGGGCGGCAGCGGAAGGCCATGAAGTCCTCGAGCGGCACGGCGCGAGAAAACAGGTAGCCCTGGCCCACGTCCACGCCCAGCTGCCGCACACGGGCCGCCGCAGCCTCGTTCTCCAGACCCTCGGCCACCACGGTGGCGCCGCCCCGGTGCGCGATGTCGATGGCCAATTCGACAATCACCTGCGACTTGCCGCTCTCCAGCGCCGTCACGAGCGACTGATCGAGCTTGACCTCGGTGAACGACATCTGCGTGAGCAGGCCCAGCGACGAGTAGCCCACCCCGAAGTCGTCCAGCGAGAAGCCCACGCCGGCGCGGTGCAAGGCCTCCACGTTGGCCTGGATGTCCGACATCTGCACGATCTCGGACCACTCGACGATCTCGATGCACAAGGCCCGCCCCGGCACCTGCGCTGCGGCCAACTGCTCGCACACGCGCTGCCCGAAGCCCTCGCTGCGCAGGGAATCGGCGGACACATTGACGGCCACGGTGATGTCACCGCGCACGGCGCGGGCGCGTCCGAGCACCTGTATCACGGCGCGCACCGATGCGGCCTCGAACTCCACCAGCCGCCCCTGCCGCCGGAACACCGAGATGGCGCGCATGGCGGAGATCGGCTTGCCCTCCGGATCGCTCATGCGCAGCAAGGCCTCGGCACCCACCACGGACTGATCGGCCAGCCTGATCTTGGGCTGGTAGTGCATGGGCGCGGTGCCCGACTGGGCCCATTGGTCGAGCGATTCGTTGATGTATTCGTCCAGCGCCGCATCGTGCTTGACCAGCTGGTTGAAGTAGGCCACGCCCGAATCCACCGAGGTCAGCGCGAGGGTGATGTTGCGGTAAGGCACGCTGCGGCCGCGGCCCACGGCGCCATCGCGCCAGTCGACCACGGCGCAACGGAACACCGGCGCAAAGCTGGGCCACTGTGCGGCCAGCTCGGCCGACAGGTGGACGAGAAAACTCTCCACCTCACCGGACGATTCCAGGTGCTCCATGCGCGCGCCCTCGACAAACACGGCCAGCGAGAAGTCGCCGTACTGGAAGGCGTGCACGCGGTAGCGGGCCAAGGGCTGCATGATGCCGTGCGCACGTTCCACGTCGCCCATCTGCGCCCACAGCTGGCCGCCATACTCCGGCCCGTAGCGCAACAGAAAATCGCGCAGATTGGCCAGCTCGATCACCGCCAGGCAACCATCGCGCCGGGCGTCGGCGCGCCAGAAGGCGTCGACGAACTCGCTCAGTGATTTGCGGTTGGGCAGGCCGGTGAGCTGGTCCTTGTGCGTGAGCTCGTGCTCGCGAAGGCGCTGCTGATCGATCTGTGCATCCAGGCGGATCAGCAGTGCCGCCACCACCAGCACGCCGAGCGACAAGGGCAGCACCAGGGCGCGCAACAAGGCCCATTGCCACACCAGCTCGGCCGGCGCCTGGATGATGGCCTGCGCCAGGCCCAGCCCCACATAGGTGGCCGCCATGCGCGCGCCCCACACCACCAGCACGCAACGCAGCGAAAAGCGCTCGCGCATGGCGTTGTGGAATCTGGCGTGTGCCCACCAACCGGCCAGCAGCACCACGCCGTGGTCCACCGTGGCGGCCAGAAAGTAGTTGGGGCCCGAGAACACCAGGCGCGTCAGCTGCGCCAGCACCAGGCACACCAGGCCGCCGCGCCAGCCGCCGATCAGGCTGGCGAGCAGGAGCAGGTCGATGGACAGGTTGAGCTTCACCGCGCCCTTCATGTGCTCGGACACGAACCAGGCGATGATGAAGGTGGTGATGCCCATGCCCAGGCCCACATGCAGGCCGCGGCGTTCCACGGGCAGAGCGCGTTGCTGCGTCAGCAGCAGGGTGGAGCCGAGCATGCCCAGCGCAGCGGCCGCCTGCAGCGCGAACAGGGGCACGCTGGAGCCGGCATTGCGCGCCATCGCGATCAGCTCAAGCAGATGGGGCGTCATGGCAATCCAGTGGTCACCGACCTTGTGCGGCCTGGCTCATCCGGCGGCCACACTGACGGCCTCCTCGGGCGCCGCCAGCAGGGCCATGAAGCGCGCCTTGGGCAAGGGCACGCTGTAGAGGTAGCCCTGGGCGTAGTCGCAGCCATGGGCGCGCAGCAGGGCGGCCTGGGCCGCCGTCTCCACGCCCTTGGCCGCCACCGACAGATGCAGGCTGTGCCCCAGCTGGATGATGGTGCGCACCATCACCTCGTCCTCGCTGCTGCGCCCCAGGTCCTGCACGAAGCTGCGGTCGATCTTCAGGTGATGCACCGGTAAGCGCTTGAGGTGGGCCAGGCTGGCCTGGCCCGTACCGAAATCGTCGATGGCCAGCCTCACGCCCAGTTCGAGCAACGCGCGCAGCGTCTGCTGAGTGACGACCAGGTCCTCCATCACCACCGACTCGGCGATCTCGATGATCAGGTCCTCCGGCGGCAGGCCGGTTTCCTGCAGCGCACGCTCGATGGTGCTGCACAGCCCGGGCCGCCGAAACTGGTGCGGCGACACATTCACCGCCACCGGCATGGCCTTGCCCAGCTGGCACCGCCACTCTTGCGACTGGCGGCAGGCCTCGTACAGCGCCCACTCGCCGATGGCGTGGATCAGGCCCAGTTTCTCGGCGAGGGGGATGAACTGGTTGGGCGCCACCGACGTGCCATCCGGTTCGATCCAGCGCATCAAGGCCTCGGCCCCGGTGACCACGCCATTTCGAAGGTTGTACTGGGGCTGATACCACATGGCCAGGAAGCCGTCGGCCATGGCACGCCGCAGGCGGATCTCGAACTCGGTCTCGCCGCGCAGCGAGCGGTTCATCTCGGTGGCAAAGAAGGTGTAGCAGCGGCGCCCCTCCTGCTTGGACCGGTACATGGCCACATCGGCCAGCTGCAGCAGGGTCTCGGCGTTCTTCGCGTCCACCGGGTACATGGCCACGCCCATCGAGGCCGAGACATGCACCTCGCGGTCGGCCACCCAGATCGGCTCGCGCAGCGTGGCCAGCAGCTTCTCGCACACGGCCGCCACCTCGGACGGGCCTTTCACCTCCGGCAACAGCACCACGAACTCGTCGCCGCCGCGGCGGCTCAGGGTGTCCATCTTGCGCAGCACCGCCGACATGCTCTGGGCCAGCTTGACCAGCAGCTCGTCGCCCGCGCTGTGGCCCAGGGTGTCGTTGATGTTCTTGAAGTGGTCCAGATCGAGAAAGATCACCGCCACCATGTGCCGCTGGCGATCGGCCCGGGCCAGCGCCTGGCCGATGCGGTCGTTGAGCAGCGAGCGGTTCGGCAGGCCCGTGAGCGCGTCATGCGAGGCCAGGTACTCGATGTGGGCCTGGTTGGCGCGCCGGTCCGAGATGTCCTCCACCGTGGCCACGATGCGGGCCGGGCGCAACGCCTGATCGCGCTCCACCAGCCTGCCGCGCTCGCGCACCCAGATGTCGCGGCCATCGTCGGTGCGCATGCGGTGCTCGCTCTCGTAGGAGACCCACTCGCCGCTCAACAACTTTTGAATCAAGCCATGCACCTTGGCCGCATCGTCCGGATGGATGCGGGCCTCGCGCGAGGCCGGCTCCTGGCTGGGGCTTGTGGAGCCCACCAGCTGCTCCCAGCCGCGCGACACATGCAGACGGTTCTCGAGCAGCTTCCAGTCCCAGACAGCGTGGCCGGCCCCCTCGAGGGCCAGCGCCCAGCGCTGCTCCTCCTCGGAAAGCGCCAGCACATGCTGGCGGCTGAGCCTGAGCAGGTGCGACAGCACGAGGACGGCCCCCGTGAGCGCGACCATCACGCCGAGGCCACCGAACAGCAGGCCTGGATCGGTTTGCACGAGAGTGGGCCTGTCGCTCAGATGCCGGCGTCGAAGACCAGGTGAATGTCTTCGGTCCACTCGGTGAGGGCATAGTCGTCCAGGCCGAGCACGTCCATGGCGATCTTGCCGCCCTTCTCCCACTCACGGCTGTGGTGCATGTGCTGGTAGCGCTCGATCATGTATTCCACCACCACGGCCAGGGCGATGAGCTGCCGGATGACGCGGGGCGTGCGCTCCGATTTCAGGCTGGCGTACTCGTGGTGCAGGCGCAGCACCAACAGGGCCGTCTGCGACACGCCCCAGGTGCGGGCCATGCTGGCACCCACCAGCGCGTGGTCCGTGCCATGGCGCAGCCGCTCGACCTCGGTGAAGGGCTGGTCCGATTTCTCGGCCATGCGCAGGGTGTCGAGGTACTTGGGCTCGTTGTACTTCTGCAGCATGAGCGGGATGCCCACATCCAGGAACAGGCCGGTGGTGTGCGCCACATCGGACGGGCAGATCACGTGCTGCCGCGCCAGGTAGAACATCGCCGTGCTGCGCTTGGCGGTGGTGTCCCAGAAGCGCTCCATCGACGGGCCGTCGCAAGCCAATGTTCGGCGCAACACAAGCTCATACAGGATGGCCTGGAACTGCGCCACGCCCAGCAGCATGATCGCGCGCTCCACCGTGTCGGCCGGCCGCAGCAGGCCCATCCACGGCGAATTGGCCAGCTTCATCAGCGCGGCCGACATGGCCGCGTCCGCGCTCGCCAGGCGGGCCAGCACCCGCGGGTCCGGGTCGCCCCGGTTGAGCTCGGTCTGCACGTCCGCCAGCAGGCTGGGGCGTGACGGAAAGCCGATCTCCAAGGCCAGGCCCCGCAGCAGCGAGCGGTCGATGTCTTCAAGCACGTTGTCCAGCACCATGGTGTGACTCCTAGGGCACGAGTGATCGCGTTCAGAAAGAACAACCATAGTCGGCGTCCAATCCGACGCCTAGACCACAGATGTCGGACCGCGAGGTCGGATGACAGTACGGCTGCGCCGCGCCACCGATAGGACGCTCATGCTGCGCGGCAGCAGCGGTTGCGCCCTTCTCGCTTGGCGCGAAACATCGCATCGCTGGCGCGGCGCAGCACACGCGTGTGGTCGGCCCCCACCTCGGGCACCAGGCTCACCAGGCCCAGGCTCGCCGTCACCGCACCATCCGGCCCCGGCCCGTCCGTGCCGAGCGCGGCCAGGCCCACCCGAATGCGCTCGCACACCAGCATGGCGCCCTGCAGGTTGGTGTCGGGCAGCACCACGCAGAACTCCTCGCCGCCGCAGCGGGCCACCGAATCACCTTGCCGCGGCAGCAGGCGCTTGATCTCTCGGGCCACGGCCTGCAGGTGGCGATCGCCGGCCGCGTGCCCCTGCAGCTCGTTGAAGCGGCGGAAGTGATCCAGGTTCACCAACGCCACGGACAAGGGCCGACGCAGCGCGGCGGCCCTTGCAATCTCGCTGTCAAGGATGAGACGCAGGCTGGCGCCATCGAACACGCCGCACAGCGCATCAAGCTGGATGGCCCGGTCGGGATCGACCCGGCTGCGCTCCATCTCGCGCGGCGTGCTGCACTGCGCGGCCGGCGCGGGCGCGGCCACGCTGCCGGCAAAGCGCATGGCCAGGCCGCAGGTCACCAGCAGGGCCTCGACGAGCGAGCTGGCCTGCACCAGGTCGAAGTTGGTCAGGGGTGTGGAAGGCAACACTCCGAACTTGGACAAGGCCTGCACGCCACCGGCCAGGTACATGGCGCCGAAGCCGCTCAGGTTGAAGCGCGCCGAGCGGTCGCCTTCGAGCAGGCCCATCACGCTGTGCACGGTGCTGGTGATAACGCTGACCATCACCAGTGCCACGGACACCTGCGTGGCCAGGCGGTAGGAGATGAAGAAGGTGGCCACGGCAATCAGCGGCACCGCCGCACCCATCGCCAGCTGCACGAAACGCTGCCAGGCGCGCGCCGCCCGCACGTGCACGAACTCCATGGTGAACAGGGTGGCCATGGCGGCGGCCATGGCGGTGGCGATGGGCAGCAGGTGCAGGTTCCACTCGAAGTGCGTGGGCCAAACGGACTGGAAGGCCGAGCCGTTGAGCGTCATCAGGTAGAAGCACATGGCGAACTCCCAGGCCATGTGCACCAGGAACACCCTGCGCCGCTGCGCCAGAAACATCGCCAGGTGGGCCACCATCACGCCGACCAGCAGGCCGGCGTAGACGCTGTCGAACTGCAGGCGCGCCTGCGTGCGGCGGTGAAACTCGCTCTCGGGCCACACCTGGATGGGCACCTGCATGGCGCCGCGCGACTCTGCCCGCACCAGCACCGCCAGCATCTCGCCCTGCCGCACCTCCACCGGTACGGCAAAGCTGCGCGCCACCACCGGCCGGTCATCGAAGGGCTGCTGGTTGCCCAGCCCCCACTCACCGACCGGCCTCAGGTGCCGCACATCCGGTCCCACCTGCAGGCTGATGCTCAAGTGGTTGAGGTGCGGGTTGGACACCTCGACGATGTAGGCCTGCTGCTCACCCGGCCCGGCGCGGAACAGGCCCTTGAACCAGAAAGCCCCGGTGGTGAAGCCGAAATTGGCGCCCTCCTGCCCCAGCGGGCGCCAGGCCGAGGCCGACAGCGCGAGCACCTCGGCCTGCGTCTTGCTGCCGCCGGCGTCGTAGTGGTAGGCCAAGGGCAGCAGTTCGCCGGTCGAGGCGATCTCGGCGTCGGGCCTGAGTTGCGCCGCGCCGGCTGGCGAGGCCAGCACCATCACCGTCGCCATCACGGTGGCCATCAGCATCGTCAGCACCCAGGCCCACAGCCAGCGCCAGCCCACCACCTGCGGCCCACGGCGCCCTTGAACGGGCCTCACGGCGCATGCTCCAGGTCCAGCACCATCTCATCCCAGGGGGTGGGTTTGGCGAACAGGTAGCCCTGCGCCAGCTTGCAGCCCAGCGCCTGCAACTGCTGCGCCTGCACGGGTGTCTCGACGCCCTCGGCCACCAGCTTCAGGCCGAGCCGGTTGCCCACGTCGATCACCGCCGCCGCCACGGCGAAGCCGCGATCGCAGGGGTCGACCAGCTTGAGCACGAAGCTGCGGTCGATCTTGAGGCAGTCCAGCGGCAGCCGCTCAAGGTAGGACAGCGACGAATAGCCGGTGCCGAAATCGTCCACGGCGATGAGCACACCCACGGCCTTGAGCCCGGCAAAGATCGAGGAGACGCGGTCGTCGTCGTGCCCGATGAAGGTGGACTCGGTCAGCTCCACCGTCAGCGTGCAGGCGGGCATGCCCACGCGTTGCAGCTCGGCCATCAGCAGCGCCTGGTAGTTGAACTGCAGCAGCTGGCGCGAGGACACGTTGACATGCAGATCGAGCCAGCGCCCGGTGGCCTGCCAATGGCGGTGCGAGTCGGCGCACACCTTCTTGAGCACGATCTCGCCGATGCGCACGATCAGCTCGCTCTCCTCGGCGATGGCGATGAACGCGCCCGGCGCCAGCAGCCCGCGCGTGGGGTGCTGCCAGCGAACCAGGGCCTCGGCGCCCTCCACCTCACCGGTGTGCAGATCGACAATGGGCTGGTAGAAGACCCTCAGCTCGTCGCGCTCCACGGCCTGCCGCAGATCGGCGATCAAGCGGCCGCGGCGGACGCCGTCGTGCTGCAACTCGGCGCTGTAGTGCACGCATTCGCGCGCCTTGTGCACCTTGGCCTCGCGCAGCGCAAAGCCGGCGCTGCGCAACCACTCGAGCAGGCTGTCGTGCGTCAGATCGCCCGACATCACGCCCACCGAGCCGCTCACGCTCAGGCCCTCGCGGTTGATCTCGAACACGTCGTCGAAGCAGGCCAGCAGGCGCGCGCCCAGCGCCTCCCAGCCCAGGCCGGCATCGCCCAGCTCGTGCACCAGGCTGAACTCGTCGCCACCCGTGCGCGCGATCAGGATGGGCGCGGGCACCAGGGCCTGCAGCCGTGACGCCAGGCAGCGCAGCACCTCGTCGCCGGTCTCGTAGCCCATGATGTTGTTGATGCTGCGGAAATCATCGATGCCCACCACGAACAGGGCGCAGGCGCGCGGCTGATGCCAGTCCACCATTTCGATCAGGCCCTGCCGCGTGGGCAACTGCGTGTGCGTGTCCACCAGGGCGATGTCGCGCAGGCGGTCGATGGAAGACTGCAGGCGCAAGGCCATGTCCGAGATGGCCTGCATCAGCAGGGCCGTCTCGCGCACCGGGGTGGCCGCGTTGCGCAGGCCACTCAGATCGCTGAGCGAGGACTGGCTGGCCGCATTGGCCGCCTGCAGCAGGGGCCTGGTGACCATCGAGATGACCCAGATCGTGAGGATCAGGCCCGACACCGCCATCAGCGTGGCCACGATCAGGCCGGTGACCTGGGTCTTGCGTACATCGCCGAGCATGGTGGATTCGGGCATCAGCACCGCCACGCGCCATTCCAGCTTGTCGCTGGTGAAGTAGGGCTCCACGCGCCCATAGAAGCGCTCCTCGCCCAGGGCCAGTGAGAACGAGGCGCCGCCGTCGGCCAGTTCGGCCACCACATAGGGCGCCATGGCACGCAGGATGGGGTGTCGGCTGTCGCGCAATGCCGCCGTGCCCGTGGCGGGCCCCGCGACATCCGGGCTCGACTCGGACTGCGCGAGCACGCGGCCCAGCGCGTCGACGATCACCACCACGCCGCCGAGCTGGTCCTTCTGGCGCCGCAGCTGGGCACTCAGGTCCACCGGCACCCCCGCGCCCGAGGCCGAGGCAGCGTGCGGCCGCGCCAGCAGGCCGTCCAGCCGGGCCCGTGTGGCCGCCGACATGTAGCGCAGCAACTGGTGGGTCTCGCCGTCGATCAGCTGCGCCAGGCCACGCTGCTGCAGCGCGAACTGCACCGCCATCGTCACCGCGAACAGCAGGACGATGGGCAGCACGATCGCTGTCTTCAGGGATACCAGTCGGGGCCGCATGGTGGAGTTGGAGGGGTTCGATGGCCATCGCCCCCACTCGGTCTGCATCCTGGGGGGCACCGGCGATGCTGAGTGAGCGGCCTGGATTTCTCAACCCATCAGATGACAGGGCGCGGCTCCGACATCGCCCGAAGCCTGTCGCCAGCCAGCCCGACAACTGTCGGGGCAACCCGACAACACAAGTCGGGTTGCCCCTACAAGCGGGCTTGGGCACAGTGGGGGTCGCCGTCGATCCGTGGTCATGGCGAACCCTGGCCATCGGCCGGCTCTCCCACGCCGGCGCTTCGGTCTGCATCTCGACCCGCGAGCTTGACAGGAGCAGTGCCTCAATGAGAGTGGTATTCGCAGGAAGCCATCCCGACGACGTCGACCAGGCGAGGCGATGCGTGCTGGCAGCCATG
>Ga0268298_10003266_pt1 | contig 16746 bp, 15 predicted proteins | sample WWTPWeurt_MetaG_FD_194462 | JGI IMG/M metagenome (GOLD analysis project Ga0268298, IMG submission 194462) | Activated sludge microbial communities from WWTP in Nijmegen, Gelderland, Netherland - WWTP Weurt | ecosystem: Engineered > WWTP > Aerobic digester > Activated sludge | place... | reverse complement strand
GAGACGCGGGAGATCGCGCTCGACGCCTTCAAGGGCATGCCTTCGGAATCGAACCGGATCTGGATCGCCGGGCGCTCGATCGAGGACTGGCTCGACGCGAGCGTCGGCAAGAGCACCTGCTGCTCGGCCTGTGGCGGGGCGGAGTGCCGGACGCTGGAGATCGGCAGCGAGACCTTCGAGGCGATTCCCGAACAACTGATCCTGAAGGCCGCGCTGCTGGCCGCAGCCGCATCCCTCGGCGCTGGCGGCGACGAAGGGTCCGGCTGCTGTGTCCAGCAGCCAGGCTGCCGTCCCGGCGCTTGATCAGCGGACGCCCGAAATGCGGCGACCCGACCCGCTCGGCAGGTTTCTCTTTGCCCTCATCAGTCTCACGGCCGTGGCGGTGGTGGCGTTGGCGGTGATGTCGGAGTACGCGCCGGCGCGGTCGCCCCCGACTTTGACACCACCAAGTCACACGCCCCGCCACATGGCGCGCAGCGCAAGGCGTCCGACGAGGGGCCGGAAACGGGCGTGTATCTATGTGGGAGTCGCGCTCAATCGAGCTTGAGGATGGCCGGCGTCGGCATGATCTTCAATGCTTTCAGTCGGTTGGCTGCTTACGTCGTCGGCTCGGTGATCTGCCAGACGGTGCCGTTGGGGCTGGACAATTGCGCAAGCTGGATGCGCCTGAGATCGTCGCGGATGTTGCGCCAAGTGTCCTGGCAGGCGTGCTCGATCACGCGCTCCAGGAGCAATGCCAGCACCGTGATCGCTATATGGGCGTGGATGCGGTGCGGCGCCCAGTTGAACATGGGGCGCATGCGCAGGCCGCCCTTCATCGTGCGCCAGGCCTCTTCGACTCGCTGCTGCTGCTTGTAGCCGAGCGCCATGTCCTCGGCGGTGAGGGTGTCGTCGTTGCTGTGGACGACGAACTTGCCGTCGAAACGTTCGAGCTCGGCGATGCCCTGGCGGTCGATCGCCAGGCCGTGCTTGGTCTCTTTCAAGAAGCGCCTGTAGCGCGCATACGCGCTTGCTGTGTCCGCCCTCGTCCTGATCGGCCAGGCAGGCGAGTTCGGCCTCGAGCTCAAGGATGCGCTCGGCGCGATAGGTGCGCTGTCGATGGGCCTCCTGTGGGTTGAAGCACACTGCATAGCGCCGCCGCCTACGACGACCTCCTTGACTTCGAGGTTGTCGGCTATCTTGCGGTAGCGGCCCGGGCGCAATAGCACCGCTTCGGTGACCTCGTCGCCACGGCGCATCGGAATCGCCTCAGGTACTTGCCGCCGCCCTTCGCGAGCGCCTGGAAGTTCGCCTGCGAGACCATCCCGGCGTCACCGACGAACAGGCTGCAGGTGAGCTGCCAGCCCTTCAGATCTTCCTTGACCCGGGCCACCGTGGTGACATTGACGGTGTCGCCCTGAAACACCCAGTGGCGCACCGCAAAGCCGTCGCGCGTGACCGCCAAGCCGACCACGATCTGCGGCGCATCGCCCCGCCCGTTTGCTGTAACCGCGCTTGCGGGGCGCCACGTAGCGCTTGGCGCCGGCCGCGACGCTACCCTGCATCTGGCCATCAAGGTCGCCCGCATCCTCGTTGTCGATCTCGAAGTGCAATGAGGTGGTGTCGTAGAACACGATCTCCACGTCTAGGCTCAACAGGTCGGCGACCTGGAAGAAGATCGCCTGCTCGATGGCGGCCTTGTTCGCCTCGAGGAAGTCCATCGCGCGGTAGAGCTGGTGCAGCGCCAGGGCCTGCGTGCCTTCGATATGCACCTCCTCCTCGAGCTACTGTTCATGACAGTAGAGTTTGGAGCCCGGCGCACAGGCGCGATTGGCCACCAGCGCGAACAAGGCCCGCTCCAACTCGAAGCCGAAGCGCCGCCCCTCGGCCTGCGCACGTACGATGGCGTCGATCCCGAGCCGCCGCCAAACTGCCTCAAGCGCATGCACATCGCCATAGGGCCAGGCGCACACCAGCTGCCAGCCCGGATCGTCGGCAACGATGGTCTCGGGCGAGCATCGGCGCAGGATACTCTTGGCAAGACGGCGCAGCCGCTCAATGACCTCCGGATCGTCTGCACGGCCGCAGTTGAACACGATCCGGGCCTGTGAGCGCCCCTTCGAGGCATCCCACACGTTCTCAGCCAGTTGCAGGTAGGTGATCTCCCGTCCGTCGGCCCGCTTCTGTTTGCTCTGTCTCAGGTACATGTGCAGCACAGTAGCGGCTTCACGGCCGAAAAATCAACAATCCATGTATCTAGGATTTTGGCGCATCATCGCCCGGAAACCCGCGCCGTTGCTGGAGGTGGGGCGGAAATGTGCCTTGGAAGTGTCAAAGTCGGGTTCGATCCTGCGGGCGAAAGCGAGTCCACGCGCACTATCCCGTGTCCATACGGAGGAACCCAAGCCGTACTCGCTGTCATTGGCCCAAGCGAGTACCTGCTCCTCGGAATCGTAAGCAACGACCGGGATGATTGGGCCGAATTGCTCACGTGAGGTGGTCTGCGCTTCGTGCGCCACGTCGCTAACGACGTGGGGGAGGACGTAGTAGCCATTGTCCCACTGGTCAGGCTCGAGCCTGCGGCCGAGCTCCACCACCTTTGCGGGGCCGGACTTAGCCCCATCGATAAACTTGCACACACGCTCGTACTGAGCCTTGTTGTTCAAGGGGCCGAGCGTTGCCTCCGGGTTCAACCCATGTCCCACCTTGTACTCGGATACGCGTTGGCACAAAGCGTCTACAAACCTGCGGTAGGACGCACGTGGAACATAGATGCGCTTTACCGCGAAACAAATCTGGCCGCTGCGTGTGAAGATCCCCGGCAACATCCGGTCCAGCGTGGCGTCGAGGTCTGCATCGTCGAGGACGATTGCCGGATCGTTACCACCGAGTTCGAGGGTGATGTTTTTTATCGTGTTGGCTGCGCCGGTCATGATGTGACGTGCGGTCGCTGTTCCGCCGGTGAAGGCTACCTTGCGGACAAGGGGGTGGGTTGTCAGCGCTTGGCCCACTTCGACATCCCCTTGGACTACGTTGATTACGCCTTCGGGGAAAAACATGCTCAATCGCTCGATCAGCAGGGTCAGTGCTCCTGCTGCGAAGGGGGATGGCTTGAGGACCAGCGTGTTTCCTGTCGCAAGCGCAGGAGCGAGCTTCATCATCGTCAGCACCACCGGCATGTTCCAAGGCACGATGGCTGAGACTACGCCACGCGGATCCTTCTCTATGCTGATGAAGCTCTGTTCCTCGTCGTGCGTGACAGGGTTGAAGAAGCGCTCCGCGAGATCGGCGGTGTGACTCAGCACTCCGTATCCCAGCGCAAAATCGGCCTGAGCCTCCCATGACACGCCTCCGTGTTCGCGAACAAGGAGGGGGCCAAGTTCGGCCGAGTTGGCTTGGACAAGCGCAGCAGCCTTCGCAAGTGATGCCGCACGCTGAGCCACCGGCGTGTCTCGCCAGCCCGGGAAGGCTCGATAGGCCTGTTGGACTGCCAGGTCTACATCTGCCGCCGTACCGATAGCAATTCGCGACGCTACCGAGTCCAGGCGGCCCGGGTCATAGTGCGCGCGGTACTGATCTGCAGTGGCTCCACTAAACAGATGGCCTATGGCAGGCGGGGTGAAAGGCTGCATTTTTGTGTTCATCTCGTGTCTCTCCGTCGATGATTGGGGGCGCTGTTTTGCTGGCGGAGCGCTCCTCTTGCAGCCCGGGTGCGTCGAAGCGTGCGGCAGTGAGGTTGGACGGGTTCGGTCCCCGTCGCATCAGGGGGCAGAGGGCATGTTATTGGGGCCTAGGCCGGTCTGGACGCCGGCCTTCAGCTCGGCTTTCCGCCTGTCGCTGAACTCGGCCAAGGCACATGCGAATTCCGTCTGGGCTTCCGCGGAGATCGGTGCTCCACACTCGTAGCATGCGCTCTTGATGCGGTCGACCCAGCGGCAGCCACAGTTGTCGCAGGCGAGCTCTGGAGCGCCGCGGGGATTGGTGAAGATCATCGGCAGGCCCCCATGAATGCAAAGCCCAGCGCTTCAAGCAACTCCTCGTAGCCGAGGGCTTCTAGGTCGCAACGCCTGCGCAGCATGTAGCAAACGACCTCGCCGGAGCGAATTCCAGCACGCAGCACATCGAACAGCCCATTCCGGGCTACGGCAACGATGTCGCCCAAGGCCGAATCGTTGGCAGCCATTAGCAAGTCCACCCCTGCATTGGCGTACCCGGGAAACGTGGCTAGGCAAGCCCCAGGGCCGCCTGCAGCAGCCTCCCACACGAGCATCTGCGCCGGTGCCGAGCGCGCGATAAGGCCGATCCGGGCCCCCTCATCCAGGGCCTGGAACAGCTCTGGTCGAGCCGCTGCGGCAGCCCGCCAAGCCTGCGGATCGGGAAGCGCGGCGCTATTCATATCCGTACACCCAACCGGAATCCTTCCTGGATCGCCTGCTCAAGGCCGCGGGGGACTACTGCATCGCCGATACCGTGGAGTTCATCGACCATCCACTCGAACTCATGGAGTAGATCATGGGCCGGCTTGCGCGATGCGGCGAGTAGCACGGTATCGGCAGGGACAAAGCTTTCTTCGCCCTTGTCATTGAGGACGGTCACTCCATCGGTCGTAATCCGCGTCGGGCGGCTGCTCGTGAGGCAACGGATACCCAACTCGTCGACCCAGGAAGCGTGACGCCACTTGAACGACGGTTTGATATCGCCGGCGATACGTTTTTCGCGCTCGACCACGGTGACCTCTGCCCCGTTCTTGCGGAGGGATTCGCCTACGGTAAGACCTATCTTGCCTCCGCCGACAATCACCACCCTGCTACCGGTCTTTACCCGCCCGTGCGCGACATCGAGCGCATCGATCATCAACTCGTGCCCCTCGACCGTGCAATGGCTGTCGTGGTCGATAGTTGCGCCAGCCGCGACGACGCAAACGTCGTACTGATGCAGGACGCTGCGCATGAACTTTGCGTGGACCTCGGTGTTGAGCCGAATCTCAACCCCGACCCGCTTCGCGACCGCTTCGTAATGCCGGATGATCGAATGAAGATCGTCCGGGCGAGCGAGATCGTTGGCGGCATACGCATAGAGGTTGCCGCCGATGCGCCCAGTCTTCTCGAACACGGTGACTTCGTGCCCCCGCTTGGCTGCCGTGATCGCGCACTCCATGCCCGCCGGCCCCGAGCCGATCACCATGATCTTCTTCTTCACAGTGGTGGGCGTGACGTGATATTCGGGCTCCACTTCGTGCCCAAGAGCCGGATTCATCGTGCAGGTGTAGGGCAAGTCGCGGAACAGACGCGACAGGCAGTTGAGCGAACCGACACAGCGGCGAACCTCGTCCAAGCGATCCTCGGCGGCCTTGTGGATCAACTCCGGGTCGGCCAGCAGGGGCCGACAGACTTCCCAAAAGTCGAAAACGCCGTCACGAATGCAGTCGTTCGCCATGCGAGGATCGGGAAGGCGGTTGCCGAATGTGATCAAGGTATTTGGGAACGTCTTCTTTGCCCGCTCGGACAGATAGTTCCAGTAGCCGGGAGGGATGTCGCGACCGATGGATGACTCGGGCGCTTCCTGCCAGCCTACCGTGACGCTGATCATGTCGACGCCACAGTCCACGGCCTGCTGCATCAACTCGAAGCATTCGTCTTCAGTATTTCCACCCCATTTATCCATCAACTCGGCACCGTTGAGGCGCACGATCAGCGGATTGTCGGGAGTCGCCTGCTTGATGCCGTCGATCAACTCCCGCATGAAGCGGCCTCGATTCTGAATCGAGCCGCCATATTCGTCCGTTCGCTGGTTAGTGAAGCGAGAGTTGAAGTTGGCGAGTAGGTATCCCATGAAACTGGTGATCTCGGTACCGTCAAATCCGGCGCGGATACAGCGCTTCGCAGCGTCAGCGTGCTGGCGCACACAGTCTCGGATCTCCTCCGTCGTCATGATCTTCGGCGGCCTGAAGTGAGGAAGCGTCTGCGGCACGTCGGATGGCTGGACGCAGTAGCCGAGATCGATGCCGCCATAGCGGCCTGCGTGCAGGATCTGTTGAATGGCCATCGCACCCTGATCCTTGATCATGGCGGCGATCTTCTCGAACTGGGGTAAGAACTTATCGTCGTAGATCGCGACTTGGCGGAAATAAGCCTTACCTTCGCCCAGGGGGTCGGGATAGGCACCTTGATTGGTGATGATGCCGCAGCCTGTATCGGCGATTACCTTGACGCGCGCCAACTCACGCTCGGTGATGAAACCATCTCGCGTGTTGTAGTTCGATACGCAGCATGCACCATACTTGATGCGGTTCTTGATCTTGAAGCGCCCGAATTGTCCGGGCTGGAACAGATGGGGAAGTTTTTGTTCTCCGGAACGCATGTGTGCTCTCCTAGAAATCGGGGGTCAGGACTACACGCTTCTTCAGTTCGCCGTGATGCGCCAGTTCGAATACCTGAGCGATCTGGCTCATTGGCCGCTCCTCGACGAATGGAGCGAGTGCAATTCGTCCGTCGAGACACATGCCAAGCACTTCCGGATACTTTTCCGGAGTACAGCCCCATGTGCCAATGATTTCCGCATCGAAGGCCATCAGTCGCGACAACATGTAGGTGGTCTGATCGGTACCGTAGCCAACCACCACCAAGGTTCCGGTGTAGGAGAGGAGCGCCAAGGCAAGCTCTTGCCCCGCTTTCGTTCCCGTCACTTCGAATATTTTCCATCCATAACCCGAAGGAAGCCCGCGTTCGACACAATATTCAGTGATCAGCTTCTTCAAGTCCTTCGGGGAGCGCCCCTTGGGATTTATGGTGAGATCCGCACCATAATCCCTCATCATCTGAAGCTTCTCTTCGTTGATGTCGATCCCCACAACTGCCGCGCAGCCCATGCCTTTTGCCACCTGGGTCATGAACGAGCCCACTCCTCCTGCCGCGCCGATCACGATCGCCCGATCGCCCGGTTGCAGTCGCGCGCGAAGTCCAGCCTGGTAGGGCGTAGTTACAGCATCAGCGACGACCGCCAGATGTTCGAGCGGAACCCCCCCGCGATCAGGCACAACACAAAGGACGTTCGCTGGAACGACGATATGACTCGAGAACCCACCATAAATGCCCATCGAATATCCCGGCATGCGTTGTGACAAGCAGCGATTCCCCCGCCCACTCCGGCAGAGTTCGCATTCACCGCATGGAATGACGGCAGGGACGATGACTTCCTTGCCGATCACCGCCTCGTCGCCGGCAATCACGACACCGCTGATTTCATGCCCGAGCGACAGCGGAGGCTGCTGGATGGTGGGGACACCCATGTAGAAGTAAGACAGGTCGGTGTGACAGACGCCGCAACCCGCAATCTCCACGACTGCATCCCCCGGGCTGAGCTCAGGCATCGGGATCCGAGTGCGCTCCAGAACGCCAGGGGTAGTCATTTGCCATGTATCGATGTGCTTGGGCAGCATCGGAAATCTCCTCATACGAACCGGTGAATACGACTATTTCAGGGGCCTTCCGCATGCTACTCGCGGCAGACGCCTGCTCCAAAATATTGCGCAACGTATTGTTATTGTTGGATTTTTCTCTCAACAGGGGTGGACCTGACGGCCTCTGTAGCGCATCATTACACCTCTATAAAAATTACAAAACGGGCTATCAAAGATAGTATGTATTGCTGGAGACAATAATGCAGGAACTTGAACTGAAGGACCTCGACCTGAACCTGTTGGTGATATTTCTCCAGCTGTTCCGGGATCGACGCGTCACTACTGCCGCTGAGGCGCTTGATCTCTCGCAGCCCGGAGTCAGTAGTGCCCTCAACCGCTTACGTCGACTTCTGGGTGACGAACTGTTCTACCGCACGGGAAGGGGGATGCAACCAACGCCTTATGCAGAAGAGCTAGCTGAGCCCATCGAAGAGGCCTTGGCTCTGATCCGGCAGACCGTAAATCAGCGTTCCGCCTTCGACCCGCTCACGAGCTCCCGCCGGTTCGTGATCGGCATGACGGACGTCGGTGAAATTTACTTTGTTCCTTCCCTGATGCGGATCATCAGCAAGCTGGCTCCCGGGGTAACAATCAGCACCGTTCGGAACAGCAGGGTGAATCTGAAGGTGGAAATGGAGGATGGTCTGGTGGACTTGGCGATCGGTCTTCTGCCCGACTTGAAGAATGATTTTTACCAACGCAGGCTTTTCCGGCAGGGGTACGCATGTCTGTTCCGCGTCGGCCACCCTTTCGACGGTGTTCCTTTCGGCGTCGATGAATTCGCTGCTGCCGAACATGTGGTGGTGGTTTCATCCGGTACGGGACACGGGAAAACCGATGAGCTCATCGAACGCTCCGCCGTTCGGCGCAACGTACGACTACGAGTACCCCACTTCGTCGCGCTACCTTACATCCTTGAAGAAACCGATCTCGTTGCCACTGTCCCCGAGAGAATTGCAATGCGTTTGGCGTCATCCTTCCCGCTGCGCTTCGTACCCCATCCGTTGGACCTTCCGGATATCCAGATTAACCTCTTCTGGCACGCCAAATACCATCGTGACGCAGGGAGCCAGTGGCTACGCACCTTGATTTGCGAAACATTTGGCAATTGAGTCTTGGCTAGGAGCTAATCGGCCTTCCGGGGGTATAAATATGACTAGCTTGTTGATACAAGCCCAGCTACCTTGAAGAGCCCTTTAGCCTGTCATAGGCAGAATACATTATCCTTCGCCAGGCTACGGCTTGGCCGGATGAAACGGGTGGCGCCATCAAGGCCGTCTTGCTCGCGGGCGACCACCCCGCAAGAAGGCGACTCGTGTTTAGCCCGTTTCCCAGATCGAGTTCCAATCCGCCTTTGCGGCGGTGGCGGCCGATGAAGTGCAGGTCGCGCATCTGTTGGCAGACATTCCCCAAACAGACGGCAAGCTGATTCGCATCATCGGGCAGGTGCTGGCGAGCTCCACGAAGACACTGATGGGGCCCTGCTACAAGCTGTGGCAGTTGACCTGCTTCCAGAATATCGGGATCGCAGCCTTCCGGCGCCCAACATGGGCTGAATCTTCGTCATGCGAAGCGATTCAAGGCGAAAGCGAGGCCCCAATGTGCCGGTCGGTGACAGCATCTCGCGGTGAAATGCAGAAACTTCGTGAAGAGGCTGAACCAGGTTCGGCGACCGTCATCACCGTGGGATTCACTGATAACCGCAGGTTATTCGAGGCGCCCGCCTGTCCTTGCAGTTTGTTCGAAGCCCCCCGGGGCCCCCGCGCCACGAGCAGTGCCGTGGCGCGCGGAAGCTCTTCTTGGCGAAATCAATTCATGCGGCAACCGCGCGCAGGGTCGGCAAGCTTGGGAACCGCAATCTCCACGATCGTGTTCTGTTTACCTTCGGCCCTGCGTAGGTAAATATCCTGCACCGGGTTGTTGGCTGCCGACAAATTAAAGCTGCCGCGTGGACTTTCAATCTTCGCCGCGCTCATCGCCTTCATAACGGCCTCTTTGTCAAACTTGCCTGAAGGAGAGCCCGCCAGACCCGCCGCCAACAACTGGGCTGCATCATATCCCTGCACGGCGTAGACGTCAGGCTGCACCTTGTGGGCTGAGACGTACCCGGCTCGGAACGCCTTGTCTACCGGATTTTCGAGGCCGTCAGCGTAGTGCAGCGTGGTCAGTAGTCCTTCACCCGCGCCACCCATTGCCTCCAGCGTCCCGTCAGTCAGGAAGCCCGTTCCGTAAAGCGGAAGATTTGCCTTGAGTCCTGCGGCTTCATAGTCCTTAACAAACTTGGCAGCTCCGCTGCCGGCAAAAAAAACGTACACCGCGTCTGCGCCGAGGCTGCTGATCTGCGTCAGGAAGGGCTGAAACTCCACGCCGGGGAAAGGCAGGTACAACTCGCTAATCACTTGGCCACCTTCCTTTTCGAAAGCTTCCTTGAAGCCCCGCACATATTGCTCGCCAGCCGCGTATTTCCAGGTCAGGGTGACCACCTTTTTGTGCCCTCTTGCAGCCATGACTTTGCCCATGGCAAACGCCGGCTGCCAATTTGAAAACGAAGTTCGGAAAACGTTCGGGGCGCACAGCTGGCCAGTGAGTTCGTCGGCGCCCGCATTCGGGATGATGGTCAAGGTCTTGTTGTCGCGGGCTACCTTTGCCATCGCTAGTGCAACACCGGAATGGACTGTTCCTACCAAGACATCGACTTCGTCCCGCTTGACAAGACGATTAGCATTTTCGGTTGCTTTGGCTGGATCGGACTCGTCATCGACCACGAAATACGTTACCTCGCGTCCAGCGAGCTTACCACCATGTTCGTTCACATACTGTCTAAAACCGTTGGTGATTGCGGTGCCGAGTGCGGCATAAGTGCCCGTATACGGAAGCATCAAGCCAACTTTGACTTTGTCTTCAGCGTTAGCGCTGCTCAAGGACATTAGCGCCGTCAAGCCAAGACCCAGTGCTGTGGCAGAAAGACGTACCCGTTTGCGATTGTTCATTTTTGTCTCCTCTTGTGCGTGCGAGCGGCTGTTAAGCAAAAGGCGTGAGTGCTTGCAAACTTCACCTGAAAAAATTCGCCGAACTTCTTCAGGCTCATTAAAATAATCTCATCGTGACAATCGGCCTTCTTGAATTCAATCTCCTTGGCTTTTCTGCGGCGACACTGGATGCTTTAATTCTTGGCGGCGATTTTTTCTGTTGTAATTCTTGCGGCGATAATCTCGCGCAACTGTCGCTTTAGAATTTTACCCACGGGGCTTACAGGAAAAGCTTCAATAATCTCGAGGCGCTCGGGAAGCTTGAAGCTTGCAATTTTTTTTGATCGAAGAAAATGGATAATCTCCTCGAATCCAAGGGTCTCATCGGCTCGCGGGCGAACGAATGCGCAAGCCTTCTCACCGAAAGTGTCGTCCGGCATGGCCACCAGCGAAACCTGAAATACCTTTGGGTGCTGCAGAATCAAATTCTCGACTTCCTCGCAACTTATTTTTTCGCCGCCGCGGTTGATAAAATCCTTTTTCCGGCCTTCGGCAAAAACAAAACGGCCCTCTTTGCGAACGATATCGCCCATCAGGTAAAAGCCATCCTTTGTAAAAGCGGCGCTGTTTATTTCCGGTGCATTGAAGTAGCCGCGGATCGTGTAGGGACCACGAGTGGCAAGTTCACCGGCTTCGCCGTCAGGAACTTCGTCTCCGAATTCGTCAACGACCTTGATCTCGTCGTCCTCGCACACCGGAGAGCCTGAGCTTTCGATAACCGCCCGCTCCGCGTCTCCAAGGCGCGTCATGTTGATCAACCCCTCAGCAGTACCGTAGATCTCCTGTGGGAAACAGCCAAGTTGTTGCAAGATTCGCTTACGCAGTTCTGGCGCAAGTCGTGCGCCGCCATTCTGAATGATTCGGAGCGAGGACAGGTCATAGCGTTCGTATGTATTCGAGTTCAGCCAAGTTGTAATTAGCGGAACCGCCGCCGCGATGACCGTGACCTTTTCCCTTTCGATCAAGGAGAACACTTCATTGGCGTCACCGGAGGGAGCAAGCACCACCGTGCCGCCGTAATAGAACGTACCAAGAAAGCCAGGGCAGGCTAGATTGTAGTTATGGCCCAATGGCAGGATTGCCATGAAAACAGTCTGTTCGTCGAGGCTTGCGGCTTCTCCGCAGAGGCGGGCATTTAGCACGTAGTCGTTATGCGTGCGTGGGATCAACTTGGAGATTGAGGTGGTGCCGCCCGACAGGAGCATAGTCGCGACGTCGGTCGGATCGACCCTGATTGAACCCAGTGCAGCCGCGATTTGAGGCGCGGTTCGTTCCTCATTGATCATTTCACTGAGTGAGGCTTGCCCATCTCTCGGGGTGCCAGCGACGAAGATGTACCGAAGGCTAGAGCACTCTTCGCGTAATGTATCGGCCATCACGCGATAGTCGAAATGATTGACCTGATCGGGGATCACATACGCCACTGCCCCGGAAGCATTTATGAAATGCCTGATTTCGGTTTCGCGATGTGCCCGCAACGCCATGACGGGAATCGCGCCGATGCGCGTGAGTGCAAGATATGCATAGATGAGTTCAGGCGTATTGGGTAACTGGAGGATAACCCGATCAAGCGGGCGCAAACCTGCTTCAGTAAATCTACAGGCCAGACGCTCAATGGCCTGATACAAGAATTGGTAGGTAATGCGATTTATCCCCGCCACTAGGGCCACTTTATTTGAATGCCGCTCGACCGTGCGCTTGACCATCTCCGTGACGCCGATGTTTTCCCAGTAGCCTTTCTTGCGATAAAGCTCTGCAAAATCCTGCGGTAGAGGCACATGTCCCGAAAGCATATTTTTTGTCTCCTTCAGTGGCGGCGAAACCGATGGGCTTCGACTAGTGCGCACGGTAAGAGGCTATGGGAGCTACTTCAACGCGTTGGCTGCATTGTGCGTATTGCGCGCATCAATATCTCGCGTAATTTCTGAGGAACTTGGCAAGCGCTACCCCAACCCCATCCTCACGTAGCCACAGGGGAGCCCCCATGCTTCGGCTTTCGTTTTTCAGGGCGCGCGAGCATGTCGGAGCGCAGCAGGTGCTGGTTGTCGCACCTGTCGGCGATCGAAGCCGAGGGCATCACCACAAAGACGTACTCCGAGCGTGATGGGCTGTCGCCGCAAGCACGCAACCGGTGGCGCAAGCGCCTATTGGCCGACGGCAGTCGCAGTCGCGCCAAGCTTGCCCTTGGCGGGTTCCTTCTGATCCAGATCGAGCAGGAAGCACGGCATCGGCGCGGGGCATCTGGGACAGTTCACGCTGAAATTGCACACGGTTGATGGCCATGGCACACCTTCCAGCAAGAGCATATATATGCACAGCAGATGCCTGTGGCAGCCGCCCGTGACCTTGGCTGAACATCATTTCTAATTAGGTTTCGCCTTGGGTCGCCGACTGGCCGGGTGGGCGATGTCGCTCGAGGACAGCCTCCAGGCGGAGCACGCCGTCGTCAGCACCGAGGGGGGAGCACGCGCGTATCGATAAGATCATCGAAGAGCGGGGCTGGAGGTGGAAGGTGATGCTCAGGGTGCTCAGTCATACGAGCCTGGAGCACTTGCTGCAGCGCACCAATCTTGTCGCGACCGTCCCTGAAGTGCTTGTTCACCCCAAGGTCCATCCCTTGAACCTCGCATATTCGAAGCATCCAGTCTGGCGACCGCGGCTGTCGATCAACGAGTTCTGACATGCCTGCTTTCATCGCGATCGGGCGCAACTAGTGGTTGCGCAACCTGATCGCCGACCAGTGCGAGCCTCCCGAAATCGACAGCATCACGTGAGCACTCCGCTCGGCCATCGGCGGGATGATCAGTCCGCGCTGGCGGCGCGGGCTGTTCGCCATGTGCACCGGCCGCTAGCCAGCAGGCGAAATCGTCGCGTCTCGGGCCGTATTATTACTTTCAGTCATACCAAGTATCTCAAATAGTCCATTGAGTCCTGGTAATCACCTCCCTAAGCTGTGTTTGTCGGTTTTACGCAGGAATTTCGAGACCAAGGCCGCCTGAGGGCTCATTGACCCTGGCGGTGAAAGTGTCGAGTTCGACTCAATTCTTGCGATGACGAACTGCTGTGCGCAACGGGCGCTGAATTTCGGATGCCCGTTGCGCACGGTGACCCACGACTGGAAGGAGAACTGGAATGACAACGAGTGACTGGAAGATTGCCGTCGTCGGTGCAGGTATCGGTGGCCTGACCCTCGCCCTTGCCCTGCGCCAGCATGGCATCGAAGTTGAACTCTATGAGCAGACGCCGGAGTTGAGGGAGGTCGGTGCGGCCGTGGCGCTGTCGGCTAATGCGACACGCTTTTATGACCGGATCGGCTTGCGGAGCCAGTTCGACGAGGTCTGCTACTCCATCTCGACCCTGATCTACCGCGATGGACGCGACGGCCGTGTCATCGGCCGCCACAGTGGTGAGCCGGACTACGAGGGCCAGTTCGGCGCCCGCTACTGGGGCATTCACCGCGCCGACCTGCAAGCCATCCTGTCGCGCGCCGTCGGCATAGAGCACATTCACCTTGGCAAGCGCGTCAGCAACCTCAAGGATGACGGCAACGAGGTCGTGCTCGAGTTCGAGGACGGCAGCTCCGTGCGTGCTGACCTGGTAATTGGCGGCGACGGCGCGCGTTCCGTCGTGCGCCGCTGGATGCTCGGGTATGACGATGCGCTGTATTCCGGGTGCTCGGGCTTTCGCGGCATTGTCCCGCCGGCGATGCTCGACCTGTTGCCCGATCCCGAGGCCATCCAGTTCTGGATCGGCCCGGGCGCCCATCTGCTGCATTACCCGATCGGCAACGGCGACCAGAACTTCCTGCTGGTCGAGCGCAGCCCCTCGCCGTGGCCGGTGCGCGAGTGGGTGACCGGCGCCGAGCAGGGCGAACAGCTGCAGCGCTTCGCCGACTGGCACCCGGCGGTAGTACAGATGATCAGCGCCGTACCCACCAGCCAGCGCTGGGCCTTGTTCCACCGGCCGCCGCTGGGGCGCTGGACGCGCGGCCGGGTGACCCTGCTCGGCGATGCCGCGCATGCACTGGTGCCGCACCATGGCCAGGGCGCCAACCAGTCCATCGAGGACTCGGTGGTGCTGGCGGCGCAACTCGCCGAAAAGGGCCCGGCACGCTTCGAGCAGGCGCTGGAGGATTACGAGCACCTGCGCCGCGGCCGTACCCGCAAGGTGCAGTTCGCCTCGATCTCGACCGCCGATGTCCTGCACCTGCCCGACGGCCCCGCCGCCGACCTGCGCAATGCCCGCTTCGCGGATCGCGAGGAGATGATGAATCACCTCGGCTGGATCCATGACTTCGATCCGGCCACCCAGATTCCGAGCGAGCGGCAAGGCGGCACCTGGCTGTAAGCGAAGTGCTGTGTTCGCGCGCTCACCCTCGGGTCGGCGCGCGAACGCGGCCCTTGCCGCGCCAGGCGCGCGCTTCAAACCAACAAGAAGAAGAGAGAGGAGACAGGCTGGTTGCTTGCGCAACCGAGCTCTCGACCGCTGCTGCGCTGTCGGCGCGCGGGTCCGTCGCCAGCCGCTCGCTGCGGCGCCGCGAATTGCGGGCCGCACACTCATTCGAGGCGCGTGCAACGGCAGCGAGCCTCTCCGGGCAGCAAGACTTGCCGGCATTCGCGGCCACGGGCGTCGTCCTCCGAGGCGTCGCACCGCCGCGTCCGGCCCGACAGACGAATGGCTCACGAGAGATCGATAAAATGCGTCAGTTAGATGTTCACAAGATCGCCGACGAGGCGAAGTTCAATGGTTTTCATGGCGTCATCCTGGCATGGTGCGCCCTGATCATCATTTTTGACGGCTACGACCTTGCCGTCGCAGGCATTGCGATGCCGGCAATCATGCAGGAGATGGGCGTCAGCGCCACCCAGGCCGGATTCATGGCGAGCTCGGCGTTGTTCGGCATGATGTTCGGCGCCATCTTCCTGGGCACGCTTGCCGACCGCATCGGCCGGCGCCGGGTGATCGCGATCTGCATCGTGCTGTTCAGTGTCTTTACCGCCGCCGCGGGGCTGACCACCGATCCCGTCACATTCGGAGTGCTGCGCTTCATCGCCGGACTCGGCATCGGTGGGGTCATGCCGAACGTGGTTGCAGAGATGAGCGAATACGCCCCGCGCCGCATGCGGGCCACGCTCGTGGCGCTGATGTTCAGCGGCTACGCGGTGGGCGGCATGCTGGCGGCCCTGCTGGGCAAGGCCATGATCGCCAGTTACGGCTGGCAGTCGGTCTTCTACGCGGCGCTGGCGCCGGTCGTCCTCATCCCCTTCATCCTGCGCTCGCTGCCGGAGTCCATGCCCTTCCTGCTGCGCGTCGGTCGCTTCGAGGAACTGAAGGCGATCGTCGCTCGCATCGATCCGAGCTATCGACCGCTCGCGACCGACCGCTTCGCGCTCCCGGCCGAGGATCGCTCGGACAAGGCGCCCGTCCATCATCTGTTCTCCGAGGGCCGTGGCTTCAGCACCGTGATGCTTTGGCTGGCCTTCTTCATGTGCCTGTTCATGATCTACGCCCTGAGTACCTGGCTCACCAAGCTGATGGCCACGGCTGGCTACAGCCTGGGGTCGGCGATGAGCTTCGTCTTGGTACTCAATTTCGGCGCGATCGTCGGCGCCCTGGGTGGAGGCTGGCTTGCCGACCGGTTCAGGATCAAGCGGGTGCTGATCGGCATGTATCTGCTCGCCGCAGCCTCGATCAGCCTGCTCGGCCAGCCGATGCCTGCGCTGTTGCTGTTCATCGTCGTCGGCCTGGCCGGGGCTAGCACCATCGGCACGCAAATCGTGACCAATGCCTTCACGGCACAGTTCTATCCGCTCGCGATCCGCTCCACCGGCTTGGGTTGGGCGCTCGGCATCGGGCGCACCGGTGCCATCCTCGCGCCGATCCTGCTTGGCGTCCTCGTCGGCATGGCCCTGCCCCTGGAACTGAACTTCGTGGCGATCGCGCTACCTGCCCTGTTTGCGGCACTGGCCATCGCACTGGTCGATAATAAGGTGTCCGCATACGAGCACCACGAAGACGTCTCAGCTATTCTTCCGGATAACGCGGAAGCGCTCAGGAAGGCTTGAGGGCGATCTTTACCTGTTGTGGTCGGTTATTGCCCTTCCTGCCAGCATATTCCCCAGTCAACCCTTCATCGCAAAAGGTCTGATCGTCGAGACGCGCTCCGGAGCCCGCTTTTTAAGTATGCCGATCGACATGAAGACCCTGAAAATCCTCTGGCAGCGACTCGTCACGCCGGAAGGCGACACCTGCGAGCGCTGCGGCAGCGCGCACGATGCC
>Ga0268298_10003265_pt1 | contig 16756 bp, 9 predicted proteins | sample WWTPWeurt_MetaG_FD_194462 | JGI IMG/M metagenome (GOLD analysis project Ga0268298, IMG submission 194462) | Activated sludge microbial communities from WWTP in Nijmegen, Gelderland, Netherland - WWTP Weurt | ecosystem: Engineered > WWTP > Aerobic digester > Activated sludge | place: Netherlands... | reverse complement strand
AGAGAAAACAAAGATCAGCGGAGGTGAATTGGTATTGAAAAACGGAAAACTAAGTGGAATACTCATTGATAATGCGGGAGATTCATTAGAAAGTTGTATCCCAAAACAAAATTCAGATCTAATTGCAAAGGCCTTGTTGAAAGCACAGGATAGTTGTATCAAGATGGGATTAACTACGATCGACGATGCAGGATTGGATCGCAGGGTCATCGAAATGATCGAGAAATTACATGAGAATGGAAAGTTGAAAATAAGGGTCTATGCCATGATCACTCCCAATGCGCAGAATTTGGATTGGTATTTGCAAAACAACATGTATAAAGGAGAAAGATTGACCGCTCGCTCCTTTAAATTCTATGGTGATGGCGCTTTGGGTTCAAGAGGCGCATGTTTGTTACGAAATTATTCTGACAAAGAAAACTGGAAAGGATTTTTACTCAATACTTCAGCATATTACAAAGAAATGGCAGACCGTATGGACGGAATGAATTTTCAAATGAATGTTCATTGCATTGGCGATTCAGCCGTTCGAAATCTGGTCCAAATATTTTCACGTACTCCTTCTTCCATGTCCGTAGCCGATAGCGAGGCTGTAAAATCGTTAAGTAAATTAAGAAGATGGAGAATTGAGCACGCACAAATTGTACACAAGAGTGATTTGCGCTATTTTAAAGAATATGGTATTATTCCTTCTGTACAACCTACACATGCTACAAGTGATATGTACTGGGCCGAAGATCGATTAGGAAAAGAAAGAGTGAGGACGGCTTATTCCTATAAAGAATTGCTGGATGCTGCCGGCATCATTGCTTTGGGTACTGATTTTCCGGTAGAAAGTATTTCTCCTTTCAAAACATTTTATGCAGCTGTCTTCAGAAAAGATGAAAAGAATTTTCCCGAGGGTGGATATCAAAAGGAAAATGCTTTGAGCAGAGAAGAAACTCTGAAAGGCATGACCATCTGGGCCGCCTATGCAAATTTTGAAGAGAAGGAGAAGGGAAGTCTGGAAGCAGGTAAGTATGCAGATTTTATTTTGTTGGATAAGGATCTGATGTCCTGTGATGAAAAAGAGGTCCTTCGAACTAAGGTCATTTCAACTTATATAAATGGTGAAGAGGTGTATAGTGCAAAACAGGCATTGGAAAAAACCCATCCTTAAATTTATTTTATAATCCGTACTTTTGTATTCATGGCTTACAAGAGTTTGAAGGAGTGTATTGATGATCTGGAAAAGAACGGACACCTCATTCGCATCAAAGAAGAAGTAGATCCGGAGCTTGAAATGGCAGCCATTCATTTAAAGGTACATGCAGCAGGTGGAAAAGCCATTTTATTTGAGAAAGTAAAAGGAAGCAAGTATCAGGCAGTAAGTAATTTATTCGGAACAGTAGAAAGAAGCAAGTTCATGTTTCGTGATACATTCAGTACCATGAAGCAATTGGTTCAATTACGAAACGATCCCATAAAGGCGATCAAAAGTCCGTTTAAAAATCTCTCCTTAGGTCTTGCTGCATTAAAAGCCTTACCCAAAAAAGCCTCTTTTTCCTCAGCAGGTTTCAAAGAAATAAAAATTTCTGATCTTCCCTTAATAAAACACTGGCCTATGGATGGAGGTGCTTTTGTTACACTTCCTCAGGTGTATTCAGAAGACATTGATAAGCCTGGGGTGATGGCTTCCAATTTAGGAATGTATCGAATTCAGTTGAGTGGCAATGATTATATACTCAATAAAGAAATTGGATTGCATTATCAATTGCATAGAGGAATTGGTGTACATCAAAGCAAAACAAACAAAAAGAATCTCCCTTTAAAAGTGAGCATTTTTGTGGGTGGTCCACCTTCACATACTTTAGCAGCGGTGATGCCTTTGCCGGAGGGAATCAGTGAATTGACCTTTGCCGGTGCATTGGGAGGAAGAAAATTCCGTTATGCCTATGAAAATGGATTTTGTATTTCTTTGGACGCAGATTTTGTCATTACAGGAGAAGTTCATCCCAATGAAAATAAACCCGAGGGGCCTTTTGGAGATCACTTAGGCTATTATAGTTTGAAACATGATTTCCCATTGATGCGTGTACACAAAGTGTATGCAAAGGAAAATGCCATTTGGCCTTTTACAGTTGTTGGAAGACCACCACAAGAAGATACAGCCTTTGGCGCCTTGATACACGAGATCAGTGGCACAGCTATTCCTCATGAAATTCCCGGAGTAAAAGAAGTACATGCGGTAGATGCAGCAGGGGTACATCCTTTGCTTCTTGCTGTTGGAAGCGAAAGATATACGCCCTATTTAAAAACAAAAAGACCCGCTGAAATTTTAACTCAGGCTAATCGCATTTTGGGAACAGGTCAATTGAGTCTGGCTAAGTATTTATTCATAGCGGCAGATGAGAAGAAGGAATTGAACTGTCACGATGTAAAAAATTTTTTCAAATACATTTTCGAGAGAATTGATCTTACGCGTGATCTTCATTTTCAAACCAAGACCAGCATCGATACTTTGGATTACAGTGGCAGTGGCTTGAATGAAGGAAGTAAATTGGTTGTGGCTTGTTGTGGAGAAAAAATTAGAGAGCTGAGTAATGAAATTCCGGCAAGCATAGCGCGGTGGGACTTTGTTTCAAAACCCTTTATGTTGATGGAAGGAGTCTTGGCCCTGCAAATGGGGGAATTCACAAGCTATTCACAAGTTTCGAAGGACATAAGGGTTTTAACCGACAAAATAGCTTTAAGCACCCACGAATTCAAGGGAATTGTTCAGATCGTTTTGTACAATGATTTTGTCTTTGAACAACACAATAATCTGATCAATGATTACGTTTGGATAACGTACACCCGTAGTAACCCTAGTGCTGATGTGTACGGTGTAAACGAAAGCACTGAGAATAAGCACTGGGGTTGCACCGGGCCAATGATCATCGATGCGCGAAAGAAGCCGCATCACGCGCCGGAACTGAAGATGGAAGCAGCAGTAGAAGAGAGGATAGCCCGAATCAAACTTTTTTAAAGACTTTTTAAGTACGAATTTAGAATGACGAACGACGATTCTGTCTGTATTCTACTTTCCTAATTGCACATTCGTACTTCGTCATTCGTACTTTGTCATTCATACTTAGCCTAACCTAAAAAGATCATTTTGCCAGCAGATATTCGATCTTCAGCGCCATCATATTATTGTTGTGAATGGCATCTAAATAGTGTCTGTCAATTAGTAAAGCGTGCCCAATGATCTGAATGTAATCAATATAACTGATCTCCTCCTTATTATATGATTCCAGCGCCTGCTGTAGAATGCTTTGCGAGTTAGCAAGTGTGTTTTTTTGATAGAACTCCAGACTTCTTCTGTATTTTAGGTAAAGCGTTACGGCCTGATTGTACTGTCCGTGTAACATAGAATTGTTATAATCGTAATTTGATTGCGCTAATTTTACATGGATTTTTGCACTTTGTACTTTCGCTCTCAAAGGATGAAACCAAAGAGGAAGTGCCACTCCAACGATCACCCCCTGCAGCCGGTCTTGCTTAGAAAGAAAATAATCATCGCCATAAATATTAGCGGGCCCCCAAATGGTTTGATTAAAGTAAGAGAATGCAAGATCAGGCAAGAGTTTGGCTTTCTCTACAGCAACACTTTGCTCACTCACTTTTACTTGATCCTGTAAGTGCTTAAGTGATGGATGATCAAGCAATATGGATGTATCTATAGGAGCTGTTAAATAATTCATTCGGATGTCAGTGTAATTGATGTCAAAATCTCCTGGACTATTCATTAAGGTTTGCAGCTGAATAAAGTAATTATTGATGTCCTCTTCGCTCTCCAAGAGTGCATTTTCAAGTTCTATCAATTCGGTTTCTGCTGTAGTCTTTTCCAATAAGGTTCCTTTTCCTGAAGCAAATTTCTCAATCACAGCTTTCGTAAATCGTTTATAAATACTGTCTTCTTTTTTAAGGAGCTGATTAACAGAATTGGCATGTAATAAGGAGAAGTAACTCGATTTTACCTGAAAAACAAGCTCGGCTTTAACCGCGTCGAATTGATGCTCACTGCTTTTTATCATTGTTTTAGCCTGGGCTTTTCGACTGCTGAATACAGTTGGAAAAGGAATTGTTTGTTGAATGGTTAAATTCTCATCGTAAGGATAGATGCTGTTGAACTGCCCCTGCGTATAGATAAAGTTTGTTTTAGCCACTTCGCCTGAGTTTTTGCAATTCTGTTTTTGCAATTCAACATTTAACCCTGCCGTTTTCAGATTTTCATTGTTTTTCAATGCATGAGCAATGCATTGATCCAATGTATAGATCTTTTCATTCTGCGCCAAAGCCTTAAAACAGACACAGATCAGAACCAATTTTAGTATTCTCATAACGGAAGGGATTGTTCATTCAAATATAGAAAGCAAATTTGCCTTTGTCCATAGCTATGCGTATTTTTAATTCACAATCTTAAAGCTATAAAAATGATAAGTCGATTTAAAAAGACAATGGTTATTGCAGCCTTCACGCTCATAACCGGATATTCTCACGCACAGTATAAAATGGATAGTGACGGTAAAACCCTCCGAAACTCCAGTAACTCTTCAATAGGAAGAATAGACAGTGACGGAAAAACGATCCGCAATTCAAGTAACAGTTCTGTTGGTCATGTGGATAGCGATGGCAAAACGATCCGTAACTCCAGTAATTCGTCTGTGTTGAAGGTGGATGGAAATGATATTCGCAATTCGAGCAATAGCACCATTGCTAAAATGAGTGATGTGACTTCAGCTATACAAGGAGCAAAACCCGAAGCTGTGTATGTGGCCTTGTGGTGGTTTCTTGTAAAGGGAAATCATTAGCAGTACTTTCGCCAACACAATTTCCTCTGTCTTTTTTATTGTATTTCACCATAACTAGAATTATTAGCACATTGTTTCCATTTAAGGTCATAAAAGCTTTTAAAAATCAAGCTGCTTGTTTTGCCTTTTTGATGTTATTTATTTCTCATCTGCTTCCGGCACAAAAGAAGGATTCACTCTTGATAGCATTCAGAAACGCTAAGATCGATACAGGGAGTTACTTTAAACTCCTTTACAAAGTAGTTAAATCACGCGATATAAAATTAAGTGAATCGGATCGTAATGCTATTGCCGATGCCGGAATCAGAATTGCCGACAGTTTGCATCTTAAAAAAGCAAAGGGAACTTGCCTTCTACTTAAAGCGGAACTGATCATGAATGCTTCCACGCCAAGAATTTATGAAGGGATCGATGTTGGATTTAAAGCTTTACAGGTTTATGAAGAATTAGGCCAGAAAAAAGATATCGCAAGGGCACAGCAGTTGCTTGGATGGTTCTATCACATTGCAAAAAACAATGAGGAAGCGCTTGCCTTCACCTTGAAAGCCCTTGAACTCGCAAGCGAGATAAACGATAAGAAGGTGCAAAGCGCTTGTTACAATAATTTAGGGGGAATCTATAGCCAACTTGGCCAAAAGGAGAACAGTCTTAAATTTTACAAGCGTTGTGCAGCTTTAGAAGAAGAATTCGAAAACTGGTCGCGACTCGCTCGTGTTTATGGAAACATAAGTGAAGTGTGTACAGATATGCGTCAGCTGGATCAATCTATTATCTATAGAAAGAAAGCAATTACATTGTTTTGGGAAATGAATTCACGTGGTGGTGTTTTATGGCATTATGTGGGTCTGGCAGAGATTTTGACTTACCAGAAAAAATACCGGCTTGCAGAAATGTATCTGGATTCAGTAGACAGATCGGCAATAAAAAGTGGCTGGACGGATGTGATACTTCATTCATATAATGTGAGAGAGCTGATCAGCGCAGAAACAAAGAACTACGAAAAGGCCTATCTTTTTAAAGTAAAAATTCAGAGAATAACAGACTCTTTGAATAATTTAAATGATGGCGATAAGATTGCGGAGCTGAAACTGTATTATGAGCAACAAAAATCGGAAAAGGAGCGGGAAGTCCAGAAGAAATTGGAGCAGGAAAAGCATGCCAATGAATTGTACCAACAAAGAATGCTTTTAACGGGCGTCATCTTATTCAGTGTTTTAATAAGTATTTTCGTTTATTTCATGTATCGTTCACTAAAAAAGGTGCGTATACAAAAGCTGGAGATCGAAAAGAAGAACAGGGAGGTAGAGGAGAAGCAAAAAGAGATCATTGATTCCATCAGGTATGCCAAGAGAATTCAAATGGCGCAAGTGCCTAGTGAGAAAAGAGTACAAACATTACTAAACAAAATAAGAAAGTGAGAAGGAGCGAGAGATATATCCTATGCTTTTTCATTATGCTCTTTGCGGTTAAATTTTCTTGCCAGAACAGAACCCTTGATTCTTTAAAGCAAGCTTTGAAAGTAGCAAATCAAGATACCGTGAAATGCGAAATATTAAGCCTGCTGGCAGAAAGTGCATCAGACGAGGAGTGGCCAAAATTTAATCAATTGCTCTTCGAACTTTCAAAGAAGAACGCAGTGCTTCCTCACCTTTCAACCAAGGAAAAATCCGTCTTTTTGAAATATCATGCAATTTCATTGGGAAATTTAGGCTATTTAGAAAACCTAAAGGGTAATCCGAAAAAAGCACTTGATTATCACTTACAATGCTATAAGATCCTAGCAATTCATGGTGATGCAAATGATCTTTCTTATTGTACAAATAATATAGGTTCTACTTATTTAAGACTTGGTGAACTGAACAGAGGAATCGATATCCTGAATAAATGCCTTCAGGAAATGCTTAAACGGGGCGACGAGAAAGGAATTGCTTCTGCTTTAATTAATATAGGCCATTTCTATAAAACAGTTGGCAAGTCAGACGAGGCTCTAAAGCATTTTGAAAGAGCATTGATTTTTCAAAAAAAGTGCAATGACTTAAAAGGAATGTCAATTACCTACACTAATTTGGGCCTTATTTCATATAATAGTTCTAAACTTGATCATGCCAAAAAGTTCTTCGAAGACAGTTATGCGATCAGTAAAGAGTTAAATGATATTGAAGGAATGTCAAGCACGCTCACAAGTTTAGCATTAATATATAAAAGAAAAAATGAAACTCGAAAGGCAATTGCCAGCTGCGAAAAGAGCCTCGAATTATGTAAAAATACTTTTAACTATTCAGCGATTTCTAGTGCTTATAATACGTTAGGCGGGATATATCTGGAAGAAGGAAACATCACAAAAGCAATTGAAAATTTTCAACTTGTACTTAGCTTAACGGATCGTATGGGAGATTTAGAATCACAAGCTAATACATTGAACAATCTTGCAAGTGTTTATGAAGGTCAATCTCAGTATAGCGAGGCTGAAAAATATTATCAAAAGAGCAAGTTACTTTATGAAAAATTAGATGACAAATATGGTCTAGCTGTCGTCTACAATAACTTAGGGTTAAATTATCTTAAAGGCTTTAACTATTCGGAGGCAAAGCAATGCTTTTTAAAGAGTTTAGAATTAAGACGCCTAACTCAGGACATAAATGGCGAAGCTATAACTTTAGGTAACCTTGGTTTATATTACTTAAAACTGGATAGTTTGGAATTGGCTGATCAGTATTATTCTCAAAGTTTTAAGTTGTACGAGAAATCAAATGATCTTATGGGAATTGCTAATTCGACCCTTCAGAAAGGAATAGTTTCAATTCAAAAGGATCAAATTGAAATTGCGATCAAGTATCTGGAGAAAGGGTTAGAATTAGGCAAAGCATTGAATTCTCCGGAAATAATCAGAAACGCAGTCGTTCACTTATATGAAATAAATAAGAAAAGGGGAAATTACGGAAAAGCGCTTTTGTATTTTGATGAATTTGTGAAGGTGAGTGATTCTCTTCAAAATGAGTCTACTCGAAAGGCATCGATTAAATCTCAGTTAAAATACGAATATGAAAAGGAAGCGGTCGCAGATTCAGTTGCTCATGCAAAAGAATCGGATATCAAGAATGCCGAACTCGCAAAGCAAAAAGCAGAATTAAGAGCAAAGAAGGATCAGCAATATGCTTTAATCGGAGGATTGTTTGGTGTTTGTGTGTTTGGTGTTTTTATGTATAATCGTTTTAGGCTAACCCAAAAGCAAAAGAGAATCATTGAGGCACAAAAGGAAGTTGTGGTAGAACAGAAAAAGCTGGTAGAAGAAAAGCAGCAAGAGATCCTAGATTCTATCCATTACGCAAAACGAATTCAGATGGCGCAGGTTCCAAGCGAAAAAAGATTCTTTGCTATGTTAAATAAATTGAAAAAGTGATCAGAAAAATTGGAACATATCTTTGTATGATCTTTGCGCTTTTCACGACGAAATTCTATTCGCAAAACCAAGCCACGGGATATAATCAGATCATTGACTCTCTTAAGCGAGCACTTTCGAATGCGAAGCACGACACAGTGAAATTGAATTTAAGAAGCCAAATTGGCGAGGCAGCTTCTATTTTAAGGGTTGGCTATTGGGATAGTATTGTTATTGATTCAAGAAGATTGAAGAACAGAATAATTGAAGCAGCAGCACTTAACAACGTAGGGTATATTTATTCTATTTTAGGTGAAATTGAAAAAACAAAGGATTACTACAATAAAAGTTTGATCATTAGACAAGAAGTTGGAGATAAGAACGGAATCGCTAATTCGTTGAACAACATTGGCCTGTTATATTATAATCAAGGAGATATTTCAACTGCCTTACAATACTATCAAAAAAGTCTCCAAATACAGGAAGAGATTGATGATAAGAGTGGCATGGCTACTACTTTAAACAACATAGCCCTGTTAAATTACTCGCAAGGAAAATTAAGCCTTGCATTAAGCAATAATTTGAAATGTCTAAAAATACGAATGGAGGTTGATGATAAAAAAGGAATGGCTGTGACGTTAACAAACCTTGGATCTATTTACAACAATCAAGGCGATATTCCTAAAGCACTGGAACATCATCTTAGAAGTTTAAAGATTCTGGAGAAAATTGGCGACAAAAGTGGTCAGGCCGCAACATTGAATAATATCGGAGGAATCCATGATGGTCAAGGTGACTTCCTCAAGGCACTGGAGAATTATTACCTTAGTTTGAAACTGTATACCGAAGCCGGAGATGAATATGGAAAAAGTGTTTCTCAGAACAACATCGGCTACATTTTTAATAAACAAAGGAATTTTACGAAAGCGAAGGAGTATTTTGAAATGAGCTTAAAGATCAGGCAAAAAATTGATGATAAAAACGGAATATCGGTTTGCTTAAATAATCTGGGAGCTGTTTGTGATAAACAAAATAAGTATGAGGAAGCATTGAAATATTATAAAAGCAGTTTGTCCATTCAGGAACAAATTGGATACAAAGAAGGGCTTGCATTTTCGCTGGATAACTTAGCCCGAATTTCCAATCGCATGGGCCAGACTGATCAAGCTATTGCTTATGCAAAAAGAGGTTTACAAATTTCTAAAGAAATAGGTTATCCGGAAAACATCAAGCGACTGGCACAAATTCTAAAAGTAGTATTGCTTAATAAAAACAATTACAAGGAAGCGTATGAAATGTATGAACTTGAAATTAAAATGAGAGACAGTATTACAAATCAGGAAGTTCAAAAAGCCGCTATCAAAAAGCAAATGCAATACACCTATGAAAAACAAGAGGAAGTTGCGAGGGCTGAGCATAAAAAGGAATTGGAAAAGCAAGAGTTAATTGCAGAAGAGAGAAATACAAGACAGAACATTGTCATTGGCTCGATAGCCATTGGATTACTGCTGGTGATCATCTTTGCTGCATATGTTTTTAGAACTTTAAACGTAACAAAAAAGCAAAAAGCATTGATTGAATTAAAGAATCAGGAAACCGAAAAGCAAAAAATAGAGATCGAGGAAAAGCAAAAGGAGATCCTCGACTCCATCCATTACGCCAAACGAATTCAAATGGCCCAGGTGCCGAGCGAGAAAAGGGTGGAAAATACCTTAAAACGTTTGAAAAAATAGATTTTTCTTGTAGATTTGACTTGTGCTACTTCGCTTCAAAGTTTTATTTTTCATCTGTGCCTTCTGTGGCAATTTCCTAGCGCAGAATAAAACAATCGATTCTCTTAAGCTTGCATTGAAAAACGCGAAACATGATACGACGCGAGCACAAATTCTTTTATCATTGGGCGAACAAATTTATGAACAACAACCAGATAGCGCTTTGACTTTATGGCAAGAGACAAAAAAAATCACCGAAATAGGTCAAAATAAATACGCGAAATCCAGTTCAGAACATCATTCATTCAAACAAAGCTATTCTGACTGCTTAAGTTGCCTGGGAGTAATTTTTGATATTAAAGGTGAGACGAATAAGGCATTACAGTATTACTTAATGGGTCTAAAAATTGACAAAGAAATAGGTGACAAAAGTAGGATCTCAAACTCACTTAATAATGTGGCATATCTCTACAAAAATCAAGGAAATATACCTAGCGCGCTTTGGTACAATAATCAAAGTCTACAAATAAGAGAAGAAATTGGTGACAAAGAGGGAATCGCATTTTCGTTAAACAATCTCGGATCTATTTATGAATATCAAGGGAATATTGATCAAGCACATGATTATTATATTAGAAGTCTGAAAATACGGGAAGAAATTAAAAATAAAGAAGGCGTTGCCGAATGCTTAAGTAATATAGGGGGGATATACCAAAAACAAAATAAATATGATAAAGCCTTAGAGTGTTATAATAAAAGCTTAAAAACAAATGAAGAAATTAATGATATTGCGGCAAAGGCCATTACATTAAACAACATTGCTGGAGTATATTTTAAGCAGGGAAAGCCTATAGAATCTTTAAAGTTACTAGAAGAAAACTTAAAGATTTATGCAGAAATTGGAGACAAACATGGTCTTGCTTTGACGTATGTTAACATTGGAGGGATTTACTTATTACAGAAGAACTATAACAAAGCACTTCCATATAATCTTAAATCATTGGAGTTAAGCAAAGAACTTGGATTCCCTGAAAACATAAGTAATGCAACAGAACAGCTTTCCCAAATATACAAATCAACAGGTAAGCATAAGCTTGCTCTCGAGAATTACGAACTCTTCATCAAAATGCGCGATTCTCTCAATAACATCGAAACCCAAAAAGCTACCATCAAGCAACAAACCAAATACGAGTACGATAAACAAAAAGCTGTGGAAGATGAAAAACACTTGGCAGAAATAAAACAACAGGAAGAAAAAGCAGCGGCAGATAAAAAGAGACAGAACATCATTATTGCCTCTGTTAGTGTGGTACTTTTATTGGTCGCGATATTTTCTGTGATTCTTTTCAATCGCTTCCGTGTTACCCAAAAACAAAAAGCCATCATTGAGGTAAAAGAAAAAGAAACACAATTTCAAAAACACCTCATTGAAGAAAAACACAAAGAGATTACCGATTCTATCAACTACGCCGAAAGAATTCAAAGAAGTTTTCTTGCAACGCAATCTCATTTAGATAGTAATCTCAACCACAGTACTATGACTGTCACTTCGAGTAGCGACGAAGGAGCGTATCGAGAAGTGTCAAACGATTCCAGTTCTAGATACAGCTCTCCTAACGTCGAGCTTACTCGAACTGACAGCAACTACTTCGTCCTGTTCAAACCCAAAGATGTTGTAAGCGGCGATTTTTATTGGTCTGCAAGCCTGTCCTCCCCCCAAGGGGGAGGTGAAGGAGGGGGTTTGTTCGCCTTATGCACAGCAGACTCCACCGGACATGGTGTTCCCGGAGCGATTATGTCTTTACTGAACATCACTTCATTAGAAAAAGCAATTGAGACAGAAAGCTCTCCTGATAAAATCCTAAATGCTACTCGAAAAATTATTATCGAGCGTCTGAAAAAAGATGGAAGTGAACAAGGAGGAAAAGACGGAATGGATTGTTCGCTTTGTGTTTTTGATTTCAAGAACAAAAAATTGTTTGTTGCCAATGCCAATAATCCGGTGTGGATCGTGCGCAATGTCACTTCGAGTAGCGAAGCGTATCGAGAAGGGGTACAGGCAAACGGTTCTCGATACGATGCGCAAGATGCAGGCGCATCTACTCGAACTGACATAGAGGTAATCGAAATCAAAGCCGATAAAATGCCCGTAGGCAAACACGATAAACAAGACACTCCTTTCACCTTAAAAGAATACGATCTGCAAAAAGGCGATATCATCTACACCCTAACCGACGGTTTCCCCGATCAATTCGGAGGAGAAAAAGGGAAGAAATACATGAGCAAGAATTTAAGAGAGTTACTTGCAAACAATGCTCATTTACCAATGCACGAACAAAAAACTCTTCTCGAAAAAACATTCAAAGATTGGGTAGGTAATTTGGAACAGGTCGACGACGTGACCGTCATTGGAATAAAAATATAAAAGCGGTCACGGAGGAGATCGCGAGCTTGCCTCGCAGATGGATGATGTGACTGTAATTGGAATTAAAGTTTGAGAACAAGGCAACATATAATTGGGCGGCTACTCTTTGCTTTTATTCTGTCTGTTTTATATGGCCAAATGCAATCTCAGGTTCTATTGAAAGATTCATTGATTAAGGAACTAGTTCGCGTTAAAAATGATACTTCCAAATGTAACATTCTCTATGAACTTATTAATGAAATTGAAGATAACAATGAGTGGTCTAAATACAATGAGGAATTGAAAAAGATCTGTGAGTTGAAATTGAAAAGGATATCAAAAAAAGATCCATATTACTTATTTTATTATAAATATTTGGCAAGTTCCTATAATAATGAAGGTTATTTGTACATGGAAAGGTCAGAGAATGATTCGGCTTTAAGATATTTTAATAAGGCAAAACAAATATATCTCGAGACCAATTCTTTGGAGCGAATGATACCTACAATGGAAAACATGAGTAAGATTTATTTGAAGCAGGGAAATATAAAACGTGCTTTAGAATCTGCATCGTTTTGTCTTAAGTATGCTGAAATCAGCCAAAAAAAATCAATGATTTCCAAACAATTAGGCAACATAGCAGTGATTTACCATACTCAAGGAGATCTTGCAAAAGCAATTGAATATAATGAAAGATGTGTCAAAATAGAAGAGTCAACTAACAATTTCAAAGGATTGGCTAATATCTATAACAATATTGGAGCTATATATTACTATCTGAACAACTATCAAAAGGCGTTAAAATACCATCTAAAAAGCCTCGCAATGCAGGAAAAGCTCGGTGATAAAGGTGGGATATCTACTTCATTAAACAATATTGGAGTGATCTATGGCAAGAACTTCGATACACTATGCGTAAATGCGAACAAAGAAGAATGCAAGTTGGAGTCATTAAAAAAGGCAATTGATTATTTTCAAAGAAGTCTTACAATTAGACTTGAGTTGGATGATAAGCAAGGTATGGTAATGGCATATGCAAATATTGGAAGAATTTACACGCAACTCAAAAAGTTTAAATTAGCAGAAGAATATCTTAAAAAAGCGACGTATTATAGTTTGGAAATTAAATACCCACAGTCATTAAAATCCGCTAGTAAAGCTAATTATGATCTGTACAAGGCTATCGGCAATTACAAATCGGCACTCGAAAATTACGAGCTTTATATCCAAATGCGCGATAGTATAAATAATGAATCCACGCGTAAAGCATCCGTTCGATCTCAATTGAAGCACGAATACGAAAAACAAGCAGCCGCAGATTCTGTAGCGCATGCAAAAGAGTCCGAGATCAAGAATGCGGAACTCGCCAAACAAAGTGCTGAGATAAAAGCCAAAAAGAATCAGCAGTATGCATTATTTGGAGGATTATTCTTGGTCATGATCTTTGCCGGTTTCATGTACAATCGTTTTAAGGTTACACAAAAACAAAAGGGCATCATTGAAGAACAAAAAAATGTTGTTGAAGAACAAAAGAAATTAGTGGAAGAGAAGCAAAAAGAGATCCTCGACTCCATCCACTACGCCAAACGTATTCAAATGGCGCAGGTGCCGAGTGAGAAAAGGGTCAGCTCTATTCTGAGGAAATTGAGGGGCTAAGATATTTCTAAGTGCATTTAGGGGCAGTTTTCCTATACTATTTTAAAGATATTTGTCCAAAAGAAGCACCTAATAAAACCCAAATTGAAGTATTTGCCGAAAAAGAAAAATTATTTAATTTTATTTTCTCTTTCTTCAAGTGAATTTGCGGAAGACATACTTGTTATTATTGCTGTGGCTTGTATCATTTTCTAACAAAGCACAATTAGGAATGTCCGGAGCCGAAGAAGGCTCCAATTTTTTCACCAATTACAGCTTCGAACAAATCCCGCATCCTGATGTTACAAAGGTCATATCCATAGTAAATGAAGTAGAGTCAAAAAATAATTTTATTGATTGGCTAATTCCGGATTCTACAGCAAGTCTCCCTTTTGGTATCATCAAAAAAGTAGGCGAAGCACGTTATGTTGTGGCCATCGATTCTCTTCTCTTCGAAAAAGAAGGGGCTCATTTTTCTGCTTTCGCTGCCATTGATTTTCCGGGAACAACAAAAAAGATCGCCTTCCGAGCTTCTAAGATCAAATTCAATCCAAGTGGCGTAGTGAGTGGGGAGCAAGCCAAACTTTATCTGGTAGGCGAACAATACATAAAGGTTAATTCTGCAGTTACACTTCATCTATTTGCAAAAAACAAGAACTGGGTGGAATGGGATTGTGGTGGATTCAAGGCGATCAATCTCTGTGGTGAATTCTTATTCAGAAAAACAAAATTGGTTCCGGCTGAGCAAACACTGGCAAAGTCCGGTGTTAAGGGCTCCACGGTGAAAGATTCTGTTGTTCGTGCTACCTTCGAGATCTATACGGAGGATATTCATAATTTCATTGCTACAGCCAGCATTTCCCCTTTTGAAATAAATGGATTGAAAGGATGGTCATTCGCAGTTGAAAATGCAATCATTGATATGAGTGAGCTTAGCAATTCTCCTGCAATGGCTTTGCCTGCCCGATTTAGAGATACAAATCTGGTTGCACCCGAATTGTGGACAGGATTCTATCTTCAGTCTGCCACGGTCACTCTTCCCCCTGAATTCAGCAAAGCCGGAAAGAAAAGTGAGATCATTGCCAATAACATGATCATTGATGGTCGGGGATTAAATGGGTATTTTCAGGGGAATAATATTATCCCTCAGGATGAAGGAAGCATGAGTGGATGGAATTTTTCCATTTCACAGTTAGGTGTTGAATTCACTAATAACAGGGTTTCGGGTGGTCATCTGAGTGGACAAGTACAGATCCCGATCACCAAAGAAGATCAACGTCTTAACTATACTGCCGACGCGTATTACAATGAGTCCGCCCGAGAACTGGATTTTAAATTTTTGGTAAGACCCGAAAGTCAGTTACGTGTAAATGTTTTTTCTGCAAACGTGGAACTGAATAAAAACTCTAGCATTACCATCACCAAAGCGAACGGTTATTATAAACCGGTGGCTCTGCTTCATGGCAATATCAGTTTTGATCATTCTGATTTCAACACTTCGGGTTCCGGCATTCAATTCCGAGATCTTTTGATCACAACAGAAGCTCCTTATTTAAAAGGTGGCATCTTCTCTCTAAGCACCCAAGGCAATAGTCCAGCCAGGACAAGAATTTATCCTGTGTCAATTCAGGAGATTACATTCGGAATAAAAGAGAACGCCCCTATACTCGGATTCAATTTATTGTTCAATCTGGTTGAAGATGCTGAAAAATCCATTTGCGCCGGCACCGTTATTTATTTGAAAGGTAAAATAGAAGCTAAGGACGAATATTTTCCGGCGGACCAGGGAAGACCTGCAATAAGTTTTAAAAAGACAAAATGGAGTCTGGATGAAGTGAAGCTTGGTGGAGTGAGTGTAGATGTACAAACTTTACCATGCACCATCAAAGGAATGTTTGAACACAAACAGGATTATCAGAATTATGGAGAAGGCTTTTTTGGAAATGCAGAGATCAGGATAGTAAAGGTCATTCAGGATCCAATAGCTGTAATAGGAGGATTCGGACACAAGGATGACTTTCGTTATTTCTTTCTTGATTTCAAAATACCATCTAAATACATTATGCCTGGAACACCAATGGGAATTTCACATTTGATAGGAGGAGTTTCTTATCACATGAAACCGGATAAACTAACGGAACCGGAATTCATCAATCTTAGAAAATCCTTCAATACAAATAATGCATTTGCTTTGAGATACACTCCTGATAAAGAAATGAAATTGGGAATTAAAGCAGGCGCATCGGGTGCCTTTACGATCAATGAAACTTTGTGTAATGGCGATTATTTTTTGAAAATGGATTTCAATGATGCGTGGGGACTCAGTTACATTGGCTTGAGTGGAGAAGTGAGAGCATTGGCAAAAGCGAGCGATACTGATGTACCGATCAAAGGAAAGGCTGCAATGGATATTGATCTTGATAAAAAGTCTTTTGATTTTCTCGCTCAGGTTAGCGCAAGTGCATATGAAGTATTAACGGGAACAGGGTATTTAAAATTTCATACGGAACCATCTCGCTGGTATATCTGTTTCGGTAAGCCCTCTGCTCCAATGAATGTGAAAGTGCTTAATTTTATTTCTACCCCTATTTATATTATGGCGGGAAATGACATAGAGCCTGCATTGCCTGCCCCTGCATCTGTTCAGGAATATTTCGGAAACACTTATTCTGATAGAAATGCAGGTGATCTGGAAAGCGGAAAGGGAATATGCATGGGTACAAAAGTGCATTCTGATTTTCATCGTGATTTTGGATTTGATTTTTTTAGAGTGAATGGTGATTTTGATTTC
>Ga0268298_10003264_pt1 | contig 16756 bp, 14 predicted proteins | sample WWTPWeurt_MetaG_FD_194462 | JGI IMG/M metagenome (GOLD analysis project Ga0268298, IMG submission 194462) | Activated sludge microbial communities from WWTP in Nijmegen, Gelderland, Netherland - WWTP Weurt | ecosystem: Engineered > WWTP > Aerobic digester > Activated sludge | place... | reverse complement strand
CATCCCCGGGGAACCGGGACGGCAGCCGCCCTGCCGTGGGTCAGTGGCTATAGCTTAAATTCAGCGGTTTTTTGTCTTGACTCGGGGGTCCACCATAGGAGGTCTCACGGCGGGGTAAGGCCTGGATATCTACATTTAGATATCTAGATTTAGATATCTAAATGTAGATATTTTAGATACGACGACGGTGTCGTCGATTGCATGTTAAGCGGCGCTTCGCGCCGCTTAACGGGTCGGGAGCTGAGGCTCCAGTTGGCGGCGCATCGCGCCGCCTAACTGTCGCTGGAGCGGACACCGCTCCGCGGCTTCGCCCCTCTGACTCGGTCGGAAAGCTACGCTTTCCTCCCGCGTCAAGGGGTGCCGCTCAGCTCCCGACCCGTTAGACGAATGTGGCCTGGTCGGAAACGGCGGATGTCGATGTCGATGTTGGCGTCTACGGGATGGGCGCCCGGTCTCTTGATCGCTGGCCATCTTCACTGACAAACAAACCACCCCCTTACCCGCTGATTAGGGATAACCTAATAAGAATTAGTATTATTTGTCTGTGGATCTCTCTCATGGTGTCTTGCCGGGCGTGAGAGAACGATGCCCAAGGCGTTCGGTTACCCATTCATCCTTTCACCCAGCCGCGAACCTGGTCCGGTCCCGGGATGCTACCGGCGTGAACCAGCTTGTCGTCCACCACCACCGCTGGAGTCGACATCACTCCATAGCCAAGGATGGTGGCGATATCCGTGACCTTCTTGAGTTCGATCTCCACACCGGCCTGGCGGGCGGCCTCGCGGATGGCGTTGTAGGTGATCTCGCAATTGCGGCACCCGCTACCGAGCACTTGGATGCGTTTCATCGCTTGCTTCTCCAGAGGGAAAGAGAGAAAGACGGTCAGGTGGCGATCCAGTTGAATCCCCAACCGACCAGCATGAAGGCCAGCGCCAAGAGGACGCAGAACAGGGCCAGTGCCGGCCAGCGGATGACCCGGCGCAGGATGAGCAGCTCCGGCAGTGAGAGTGTGGCCACGCTCATCATGAAGGCCAGGGTGGTGCCCAGGGCGACACCCTTGCCCAACATGGCCTCGGCGACCGGGATGACACCGGTGGCGTTGGCATAGAGTGGGATACCCAGCAGCACCGCGGCGGGCACCCCATACCAATGGTCGCCGCCCAGGTGTTCGAGCACCCAGCTCTCGGGGACATAGCCGTGAAAGAGGGCGCCGACACCGATGCCAAGTACCACCCAGCGCCATAACCGTCCCACCAGGGTGCGTAGTTCGCCCAGGGCGTAACGATGCCGGGCACGCAGGGAGCGGTCGTTTTCTGGGAGGAGGCTCTGCCCCAGGCGGATCTGCCAGACATAGCCCTCCACCCAACGTTCCGGGCGGAAGGCTTGCATGGCGAGGCCACCAAACCAGGCGACGAGCAATCCGGCGCCGACATAGAGGGCGGTGAGCTGCCAGCCAAGGATGCCGATCAGGATCACCACCGCTACTTCGTTGATCATGGGACTGGCGATGAGGAAGGAAAAGGTGACTCCAAGGGGAATGCCGGCCTCGACGAAGCCGATGAAAAGCGGTACCGAGGAGCAGGAACAGAAGGGGGTGACTGCCCCCAGCCCGACCGCCAGCCCCCGGGCCTGCCAGTCCGGCCGCTGGCGGATGGCGTCCCGCACCCGCTCGGGGGTCATGAGCGAGCGCACCAAACCCATGAGATAGATCACCACCAGCAGCAGGCTGAAGATCTTTGCCAGGTCCATGACGAAGAACTGGAGTGCCGGCCCAAGTTGCCCCGTGGGGGAGAGGTTCAACAGCCGATAGGCGACGAGATTACCGATGGAGTCGAACATGGGTGGGATGCGCCCGAAATTTCCTTCAGGAGACCCGATCCTTCAGTCTCCGCCCTTCGGCATGGCCAGGCCCGGCGGCAATTCGGCCTTCACCTCCGGCAGTTTGAACGACAGCAGGGCCGCCGCGATGACGAAGCCGGTAGACCACCAGAGACAGCCCGTCAGACCCTGGGTCTGATAGGCCCAACCCGAGAGCACCGTGCCCACCAGGCGTCCGGCGGCGTTCGCCATGTAATAGAAGCCCACGTTCATGGCCACCTTGTCGAAGTCCGAATAGGCGAGGATCAGATAGGAGTGGACCGCCGAGTTGATGGCGAACACGGCACCGAAGGCCGCCAGCCCGATGATCAGGGAGAGGCTCGGATCATAGCCCTGCATCAGGGCCAGGGCGATGGCGGCGGGGAAGAGCGACAACAACAGCGCCCAGTTGCGCGCGCTCGTGCCCTGGGGTCCACGACCGCCGTGACCCCGGCGCAGCAAGGCCGGGGCGCCGGCTTGGACGAAGCCGTAGCCGATCACCCACAGCGCCAGGAAAGTCCCCACCTCCACCTGATTCCAACCCGCTACCGCCCGCAGAAACACCGGCAGGCCGACCACGAACCAGACATCCCGGGCGCCGAAGAGAAAGAACCGGGCGGCGGAGAGGATGTTGATTTCCCGGGTTTTGGCGAAGATCTGGCTGATCTTCGCCTTGGCCTTGGCGACCCCCAGATCGCCGGGTAGCAACCACCAAGTCCAGAGATAGACCAGGAACAACACCGCCGCCATGCCGCCCAAGGCCCAACGGAAACCCACCAGATAGAGCAGCAGCCCGCCGAGGAAGAAACCGGCGCCCTTGAGGGTGTTCTTGGAGCCGGTGAGCACCGCCACCCACTTGAACAGCCGGGTGTCCGCATTCTCGCCCTTGGGCACCACCAGCTTGACGCTGGATTTGGCGCTCATCTTGTTCAAGTCCTTGGCGATACCGGACAAGGCCATGGCGCTCATCACATAGGCCACGCTCAGCCAGGAGGGATCCACCGTCAGGGCGCCGAGGGCGACCACCTGCAACATCCCGCCGGCGACCATGGTGCGGTTGAGTCCGACATGGGAGGCGATCCAGCCCCCCAGGCCGTTGGTGATGATGCCGAACACCTCGTAGAACAAGAATAAAAAGGCGATCTCCAGCGGGCTGAAGCCCAGATTGTAGAAATGCAGCACCACCAGCATGTGGATGGCGCCGTCGGTGAGGGTGAAGGCCCAGTAGGCCGCCGTTACGACCAGGTAGGTGCGTAGCCCCAGGTCCATGCTCACAGCATCCCCGCTACTTTACGGGCGATGTCGATCATACGGTTGGCGTAGCCCCACTCGTTGTCATACCAAGCGTAGATCTTCACCTGGGTGCCGTTCACCACCATGGTGGAGAGGGCGTCGACGATGGAGGAACGTGGATCGTTGAGATAGTCCACCGACACCAGGGGCCGCTCCTCATAGCCGAGGATGCCCTTGAGTTCGCCCTCCGCCGCCGCCTTGAGATAGCCGTTGACCTCCTCGACGCTGACTGGGCGTTTGGCCTCGAAGACGAAATCGGTGAGCGAGGCATTGAGCAACGGCACCCGTACCGCATGGCCGTTTAGCTTGCCCGTGAGTTCGGGGAAGATCTTGGTGATGGCCCGGGCCGAACCGGTCGAGGTGGGGATCAGCGACAGCCCCAGGGCGCGGGCGCGGCGCAGGTCCTTATGCCCCTTGTCGATGATGGTCTGGGTGTTGGTGATATTGTGGATGGTGGTCATGCTGCCATGCACGATGCCGATCTGTTCGTGCATCACCTTGACCACCGGGGCCAGACAGTTGGTGGTGCAGGAGGCGGCGGTGACGATGGCGTGCCGGGCGGGATCGTAGAGGTGATCGTTGACGCCGTAGACGATATTGAGCGCCCCTTCCACCGGGCAGGCCACCACCACCTTTTTCACCCCCTGATCCAGATAGGTCTGGAGCTTGTCCATTGTCTTCCATTTGCCGGTGGCCTCGATGACGATGTCGCAGCCGGACCAATCGGTATCGCCGACCGCCAGGTTGGAGCTGTAACCGATCGCCCGACCATCGATGCTCATCTTGCCGCCCGCGGCGCCGCACTCATGACCCCAGCGGCCATGGACCGAGTCGAACTGGAGCAGGAAGGCCGAGCTGGCGGCATCACCGGCGATCTCGTTGATGTGGACGAATTCCAGGGCCGCATCACCCCAGGCCGCCCGCAATCCCAGGCGACCCATGCGACCAAAACCATTGATACCGACGCGAACGCTCATAGATTCGTCTCCTCGATGTTGGGCCAATAGAAACAGATAGATAGGCTTGGTTGGTTATGTCCCGCCTCGTTCGTACCAGCGGCGGGTACGGGTGACGATGTGCACCACCGACAACATCACCGGCACCTCGATCAAGACCCCGACTACAGTCGCCAGCGCGGCCCCGGAGTCGAAGCCGAACAACACGATCGCCGTGGCCACGGCCAGCTCGAAAAAGTTGCTGGCGCCGATCAGGGCCGAGGGACCAGCCACGCAATGGGCCACCCCGAGCTGGCGGTTGAGCACATAGGCCAGGCCGGCGTTGAAATAGACCTGGATCAGGATGGGCACCGCCAGGATACCGATCACCAGGGGTTGGGCGAGGATCTGTTCGCCCTGAAAGCCGAACAACACCACCAGGGTGGCGAGCAGTGCGGTGAGGGACAGCGGGCCGAGCCGCTCCAGGATGCGTCCCAAGGCCGATTTCCCCCCGCTACGAAGCAAATGGCCCCGCCACCACTGAGCGATGATCACCGGAATCAGGATATAGAGGATCACCGACAGAAAGAGGGTCTCCCAGGGCACCGAGATGGAGGAGAGCCCCAACAGCCACCCCACGATGGGGGCAAAGGCGAAGATCATGATGGAGTCGTTCAAGGCCACCTGGGTCAGGGTGAAATGCGGCTCCCCATCGGAGAGGTTGCTCCAGACGAAGACCATGGCGGTGCAGGGGGCGGCGGCGAGCAGAATCAGTCCGGCGAGGTAGCTGTCGATCTGCCCCGCCGGCAGCCAGGGGGCGAAGAGCCCGCGGATGAAGAGCCAGCCGAGCAGGGCCATGGAAAAAGGCTTCACCGCCCAGTTGACGAACAGGGTGACGCCGACGCCTTTCCAATGTTCCCGCACCCGGTGCAGGGCCGAGAAGTCGATCTTCAGCAGCATGGGCACGATCATCAGCCAGATCAGCGCCGCCACCGGCAGGTTGACCTGGGCGATCTCCAGGCGTCCCAACCAGGTGAAGGGCTGGGGAAACCAATGGCCGAGACCGATCCCGGCGAGGATACAGAGTAAGACCCAGAGACTCAGAAAACGCTCGAAGAAGTTCATGCCGCTGACGGCAGCCTGGGTGGTGGCGATCTCACACTGAATGGACATGCTCTTGCCTCTTGGTGTGATCGGGAATCGGCTGGAGACCTCGGAACCCGGACGGCTATTCCACGGCCATGCGGGCGAGCGCCTGCAACGCCTGACGCAATGGCTGAGAGGGAAGCTCGCTCATCGCGAGGTCGACAAGGCGGCGGATACGCTGCTCCAGGGTCCGGAAGGCGTAGAGAAAGGCCCGGCTGCGCGCCTGCGGGTTCTCCACCTCCGCCGGATCGGGCACCCCCCAATGGACCTTGATGAGGGCGCCCGACCAGAAGATGGGACAGGACTTCGCCGCGCTGTCGCAGACCGTGATCAGGACGTCGATGCGTGGCGCGTCACTGGACTCGAACTCGGCGAGATCCTTGCTGCGCAGACCCGCCGTGGCGTAACCCTGCTTCTGTAGCAAGGCGATGGCCTCGGGATGCACCTGTCCCCGGGGTCGACTACCGGCACTGAAGGCGCGAAAGACCTTGCCGCCGAGCTGGTTGAGAATGGCCTCGGCCATGATGCTGCGGGCCGAATTGCCGGTGCAGAGAAAGAGGACATGACAGGGTTGGTTGGTCATTTCGCTATAGGACTCGCTCACATCAGTCTCTCGCCTACCAAACCCGACCCATCAAGCGCACTTGGGTGCTCCGGGCCGGTTCGGCATCTCCGCCAGCACCAATAGATCGCGGCTGAAGGGTTCCAGGTTTCCCGCTTCCCCCGCCGTGGCACGCAACACCTCCATCACCCACTCTGGCAGCTCCGGATGGAGGCGGTAATAGATCCAGAGCCCATCGCGGCGATCCGCGACCAGCCCGGCCTCTCGCAATAGCGCCAGATGCCGCGAGATGTGGGGCTGGACCTGACCGATGGCCTGGGTCAACTCACAGACACAGAGTTCGCCATGACTGTGCAAGAGCATGAGACAACGCAGCCGGGTGTCATGGGCGAGGACGGCAAAGAGATTGGTCGGCTCAATATTCATTTTATGAAATATATCTATAGCAAAATATAACGTCAACGGTATATTATAGCCATAATAATCCGCATGATAATTTTTGATTGGCGAGCTGGGCTTGCAGCTACTCGAGGCCGAGCGTCGGTGATCCCCTGGTGGAGATGCGGGTGCGGGAGTTCATTCACGGACGCCATCCATTCTCTCGCTCGACGCGGTGGGTCCGCCGCGAAAGCAATGCCCTCCCTTCAAACCACAATGAAAATGGATTATTTGGTCTAAACTTCGTATTTGTGAGCTAAGGATCGCCGCCTACATTCCGACAACATCCTCAGTGGTTCCAGAGGGTATGAACTTTGCCGCAATCCTGACTGCTACGCGGAGGGCTTATGCCGAATACTCGTTCCGCCTCTCCCCCTAAAACCTGTATCTATCTCACTGGCCTCTGGTTTCTCGTATCGGCCCCGGCTTGGAGCCTGAACCTGGATGCGCTCAAGGGAGAAGCCGATAAGGGTGGTGCAGACATCGATCATGCGTCTCTCAGCCTGGTGCAAATGCAGGATTTCGAACGTCAGCTGAAACAACGCATGCCGGGTATGGAGCCCATGTTCAAGGAACTGGGACCAAACGATCGGGAGAAGGTCCTGGAGGTGTATCGACAGAATCTCGATATTTCCAAATCCTGTCTGAAGATATTGGAACTCTCCCGCGAGGCGGTGCGACGAGAGTACGAACCCAAGAAAAAGTAATACCGCTTCCGATACGGGCATGGTTCAGAGCCAGGCTTGTGACCAAAACGGACGTCCAACAGCAAACCAAGCTTTCGTGCCGGTACCCCCAAAAAAATCCAAAGAACATATTGAGGAGCGTCCCATGATGATGACCAACCCCTTGCCCTGGTGCTCCCTCGCGATCTTATGCAGCGCGGCCCTCAGTCCGATTCCGGCCCTCGCCGTCGAAGAGATCGCGGTCAAGATCACCGAGGAAATTCCCTACATAACCGTCAATACCGGACAGGAAGAGATCCGGGTCATGCGCATCCAGAACGAAGAACATCAACTTACCGGCGGATTCACCAAGACCTCGCGTAAATGCCCGCCCTTTTGTTTTCAGCCCATGCAGGTGGCGCCCGGGGTCACCACCGTCGGTGAAGTCGAGGTCATCAAGTTCATGGACAACCAGTTTCGTAAGGGAACCGGCTTGATCGTCGACTCGCGCCTGTCGGATTGGTATCAGAAAGGCACCATTCCCGGGTCCGTGAATGTTCCTTTCACGATCTTTGATGAGAGTAGCGAGCATTCCAAGGATCTCGCGGAGGCCTTCAAGCTGTTCGGAGTCAAGCCGAAAAGCAAGAGTGACGAGCCGGGTTTCTGGGACAAGCTCTTCGGCAAGGATGCCAAACCATCGAATTGGGATTTCAGCCAAGCCAAGGACCTCCTGATGTTCTGTAACGGTCCCTGGTGCGAGCAATCTCCAACCGCCATCAAGCGAATCCTTTCACTCGGCTATCCGGCGAAAAAGATCTTTTATTACCGCGACGGCATGCAGATGTGGCAATTGGGAGGCTTTACCACCGTTATCCCGAAGCCGAAGAGCTGAGTCACCTTCGGCCTTTCTGATCCAGACCTTCGCCCGGCGCCCAGGGGCCGGTCCCCGGGAAATCCGAGAGACCGGACTCCACGACCGCCTGGGCGGTAACCTCGTCCCGGATGCGGGCCCAGCAGTCGGACGTGGTGAGCTCGGGGCGAAGGTTCGGGGTTTCGTCCAAGCGCCGGAATAGAGAACAATACTGGCATATATCGCGTAGATTGTTCTCTTATCGAGAACGAAAATGGGCCTTTTCCGCCCAGGCCCGAGCCTGGCGGGACGGTTGAAAACACCGTCCCGCGCCGATCACACTGAGTTTCGCCTAGACCGTCTTACTGACGCCGCCGCGTCCTTTCTCCAGCAGCGCGGCATGGGCGGCGGCCAGGCGGGCGATGGGTACCCGGGGGCCGGAGCAGGAGACATAGTTCAGCCCGACGCTGTGGCAAAAACGGATGGACTGGGGATGCCCGCCGTGTTCGCCGCAGATGCCCACCTTGAGGTTGGGGCGCGTGGCGCGGCCCCAGTTCACCGCCAGTTCCATGAGCTTGCCGACGCCCTTGACGTCCAATACCTCGAAGGGATTGTCTTGCAGGATGTGTTTGTCGTTGTACATCGGCAGGAATTTGTTCTCGGCGTCCTCGCGGGAGAAGGAGAAGGTTGCCTGGGTGAGGTCGTTGGTGCCGAAGGAGAAGAATTCCGCCACCTCGGCCAGGTTCTCCGCCCGCATGCAGGCGCGCACCACCTCCATCATGGTGCCGAACTCCAGATCCACCTTGACCCCGTAGGCGGTTTCCACCGAGGACTTGATGCCGTCCACATAGGCGCGCACCCGGCAGAGTTCCTGGGCGGTGCAGACCTGGGGCACCATGATCTCGGGATGCACCCGGATGCCGGCCTTGAGGCATTCGGCGGCGGCTTCGATCACGGCGCGAATCTGCATCGAGTAGATCTCCGGGAAGGTGAGTCCCAGGCGCACGCCGCGATGGCCCAGCATGGGATTCACCTCGTGCAGGGCGCGCACCTTGTGCAGCATGTGCTCCTTCTTCTTGATCGCCTCGTCCACCACCCGCATCTCCGCCAGCTGATGCACCAGAGGAGTAGTATTGGGCGGGTACATGAAGGACAGGGTGCCGGCGAGGACGTCCACCCCCCGGGTCAGGCTGCGCAGGTTCCGCAGTTGCTCCAGTTCGTCCGTGAGTTCTTGTTCCGAGGGCAGGAACTCGTGGATCGGCGGGTCCAGGAGGCGGATGGTGACCGGACGCGGCGACATCACCTCGAAGATACCCTTGAAATCCGAGCGCTGGATGGGCAAGAGGCGGTCGAGGGCGTGTTGGCGCTGTTCCGGGGTTTCCGCCAGAATCATGTCGATGACGATGGGCAGGCGATCGGTGGCATTGAACATGCGTTCGGTGCGGCAGAGCCCGATCCCCATGGCGCCGAAGCGGAGCGCCCGTCTGGCGTCGTCCGGGGTATCGGCGTTGGCCATCACCCGCAGGCGGGCGACCTCGTCGGCCCAGACCAGCAGGATGTCGAGTTCGGGGCTGAAGGCGGCCTCCTTGGTCGGTACCTCGCCGATGTAGACGTCGCCGGTGGTGCCGTCGAGGGTGATGAGGTCGCCTTCCTTGATGCTGTGGTCGCCGACGAAGGCTTGACGCAATTGGACATCGACGCGGATGCCCTCGGCCCCGGCGACGCAGGGCTTGCCCATGCCCCGGGCCACCACGGCGGCGTGGGAGGTCTTGCCGCCCCGGCTGGTGAGGATGCCGGCAGCGGCGAAGAAACCATGGATGTCCTCGGGCTTGGTCTCCTCCCGCACCAGGATGATCCGCTCGCCACCCTTGCCCAGCTTTTCGGCGCGATCGGCGTCGAAGACGGCATGCCCCACCGCCGCTCCGGGCGAGGCGGGCAGACCCCGGGCCACGGGCTTGGCCTTGGCGGTCGGATCCAGTCGGGGGAAAAGTAACTGTTCCAGCATCTCGGGCTGGATACGCAACAGGGCCTCCGGCTTGGAGATCAGCCCCTCCCGCACCATTTCCACCGAGGTGCGTACGCCGGCGGTGGCGTTCATCTTGCCGTTGCGGGTTTGCAGACAGTAGAGGCGCCCCTTTTCGATGGTGAATTCGAAGTCCTGCACCTCGCGGTAGTGGCGTTCCAGCTTGTGCCGCAACTCCTGCAACTGCCGGTAGAGATCCGGCATCTCTTCATGGAGGGCGTCGATCGGCTTGGGGGTGCGGATACCGGCCACCACGTCCTCGCCCTGGGCGTTGGTAAGGTATTCGCCGTAGAGCTTGTTCTCGCCGGTATCGGGATAGCGGGTGAAGCCGACGCCGGTGGCGGAATCTTCGCCCAGATTACCGAACACCATGGCCACCACGTTGACTGCGGTGCCGTTGGCCATCTCCGGGGTGATGCGGTGGTAATTGCGGTAGTCCACCGCCCGCTTGCCCATCCAGGAGTTGAACACCGCCTGGATGGCGATCTCCAGTTGCTCGTAGGGATCCTCGGGGAAGGGCTGGCCGGTGGCGCGCTCCAGCACTTCTTGAAAACGATCGCTGATCTCCCGCAGGTCTCGGGCGCTCAGTTCGAGGTCCTGTTTCACCCCGACCTTGCGCTTCACGTCCTCGAATTCCTCGTCGAATAACTTCTCGTTCACCCCCAGGGCGATCTTGCCGAAGAGTTGGATGAAGCGGCGGTAGGCGTCATAGGCGAAGCGCTCGTTGCCGGTCTGTTGGATGAGTCCCTTGAGGGTGTCGATATTGAGGCCGAGATTGAGGATGGTGTCCATCATCCCGGGCATGGACAGCGCCGAACCCGAACGCACCGAGACCAGCAGGGGATTGGCGGCATCGCCGAAGCCCTTACCGGATTTTTCCTCCACCGCCTTTATGTGTTGACGAACCTCGTCCATCAGGCCCTTGGGAAGTTGTCGCGCCGGATGGGCCAGGTATTCCAGGCAAGTCTCGGTGGTGATGGTGAATCCCGGGGGGACATTGAGACCGATCTGGGTCATCTCGCACAGGTTGGCCCCTTTCCCACCCAGGAGTTGTTTGTTCTTGCCGTCTCCTTCTTCGAAGGAAAACACGCGCTTCTTTGTGGTCATGACGACGTCCATTGCTTGCTCTCGCCTTAAGGACATGAATTTTGGCCTGTCCTGGCGCGCTCGCCGGGCAGGCGCTGACGAGCCGATGGCTCGATGGGGACAGGATAGCAAATGTACTCGGGCTACTTTGCGCCGCCGTGACAACTTCCTGACCTGGATCAGGACGCCTCGGGGCCGTCAAAATTATTAGTAATTAAGTATTGACTAAATTAGTGATCTCTTATAAATTAGCAACCGTCGACCAAGCAGTAACCCAATATCGACACAACGAGAACCACAGAAAGTCGAACCATTTATTAGGAGATGAACAGATGAACAAATTGACCAAAATCGCCGCGATCGTTGCTTTGGTGGGTGCCTCCGCCTCCGCGTCCGCTTGGTGGGGCGGTGGTCCCTGGGGCGGTGGCCCGGGTTGGGGGAACGGCAACAGCTGGAACGATTGGATGGGTGACGGCTGGGGTGACTTCAACATGAACATGAGCGGGTCCGGCTCCGGCCGCGGTTACAACCGGTACAACAACTATTATGGTTACGGTCCCTATGGTTGGGGTGGCCCCTACGGATACGGTGGTGGGTATCCCTATGCCGGCGCTTATGGCTATCCCTACGCCGCTCCAGTCCCCCCGGTCGCTCCCGTAGCCCCGGCGGCGGTTCCGGCCCGATAGTCGCCTGATGGCTTGGGGACGGCCCAAGGCGTCCCCAGCAACACGAACCAGCCAAGACCACAGACAGCACCAGTTTTGAGGAAACGCCCGCATGAACAAGATCCTGACCCTGTTCGCCTTGTCCGCCATCTCCGCTGCGGTGATGGCCGAAGGCACCATCCAGACCCAACCGCAACAGATCATGCCTTATGCGCCTTTTGCCCCGGTATACAGCCTGACGCCCGAGCAGCAGCAGGAGATGTTCGAGCAACGGAACAAGGCCGCCCAGGAGGCGTTCGAGGCCCGGCGCCAGCTGTTCGAGCAGGTGGCCGCCGAGCAGACCCGCATAGCTCAGGAACTGACCAAGTCCATGCAGCAGGCCATGGATGAGCAGCGCAAGCAGAACGCGGATATGGCCCATAGCTTCCCAGGGGCCATGCCGCCCTTCGCCGCCCCTGAATTCGCCGGCATGCCCTTCGAGATGCCCGAGCCGCCCATGATGCCGAGCCCCTTTGGCAACGACAGCTTCGCCATGCCGGACTTTCCCAAGTTCCCGGATCTGGCCGGTCTGAGCAAGGAAGAGCGGCGCGCCAAGATGAAGAGCTTCGTCGAGGAGCATCGGCAGGCCATGCAGAAACACCGGGAAGAGGTGCGCAAACAGATGCAAATCGAGCGCGCGACAGCCATGCGCGATGTCCACCCCTTCCTGTAATCTCAACTTGATAGCCTACAGGTGCCCCGCTCAGGCCAGGAGCGGGGTTGGCCTGGCGGTCACCCACCGGGTGAATCCTCCGCTTTCTCCCTCGGTCATGGTGACCGTCACCTTCTGACCACGGCTCGGTTCTCCGGCGGGCGATGGGTCTGGCCCGGATCTCCGGACTCACAGCCTTGATCCAGCGCTCCCGAAGGGCGAATTTATCCGGCCATCATCTATCTCCATTCAGTGCTCAGCCCTTATCATTGTCGCCTTGGCTCGGCGACCCGATCGTCACCTGCCGATACACCAAAGCCGATACCCAGGGATGAGTGGGCCTAGCCGGGCTACGAGCAGACAATCCTGTCTTTATTTATCATCCTGGAATCAACAGATAAATTTCCTTATGCTCGATCAGCCCATCTGCCGTCCGGCAAGGAAGGGGGCTCCGGTGCAAATTCGAATAACCGCCCCTCAGGGGGTGATAGACAAAAGTTAAGTGGAGAGCGATGCAGTGAAACAGCAAAACGACGGCAGAAATTGGCAGGAACAGCGGCCATCCAGGGAGACCGAGGAAGGGGGCGGTAATCGCTACGGCGAGCGTCCTCAGGGGGCTGGCCCGCGCCGGGAAGGCGGGCCACCCGGACGAGGACGGGCTGGAGCTGGTGAGTCCGGCGGCTGGCAGAGCCCGGGTCGGGGACGGCGCGACTTCGGTCCACCCAGCCGGGGACGGGACGACTTCCGGGGCGGTGGTTATCCCCGTCGCGACGCTGGTCCCCCTGGAGAGCGCGATGGTCGGCCGGGTGGCTATCGCGGTCGCGATGAGAACCGTCCCCCACGCTCGGAGTGGGAAGATCGTCCACCGCGCCCACGGCGCTTCGAATCCGCTTCCGAACCAAGATCGAACTATGCCCCCCGTTTTTCCGGGGAGCGATCTTTTCGCAATGAGGGTCGCGGTGAGCAATGGGCCTTTGCCCCCCAGCCCCGGGCCCATCAGAAGATGCGCGCCTGGCAGGAAGGGGTGGAGTTGGCCAAATCCGTCTACGAATTGACCACGGCCTTGCCTGCCAGCGAGCAGGCCGGGCTCGGCCTGCAAATGCGCCAGACCGCCGTCGTCATTCCCAGCCGCATCGCCGATGCCGCCGCCCAAACCGGTGGCAGCCGTTTCAATAACATCCTGGCCAACGCCATGGGTGCCTTGGGCGAGCTGGAGACCCAACTCCTGATCGCCCAGTCCCTGGGTCTGGTCGCCGACATCTCATCCCAACAGGCGAAGGTCGATACCCTCTATGCCTTGATCCACGGTCTGCTGCCCCGCCCGGGAAGTGGCCGCGGCGAATAGCCGATTTGGGCTCTCAGGTCGGGCCCGACGGCCCGACCCCGGGGCTCAAGGATTGAGTTCGGCAATCAGGGGAGCGGCAGAGTCGGGGAGGCGGGACCGCTTCGAGGTCAAGGTCTCCAACGCGGTCCAGGGTCGATGGGCCGCCCAGTCACCACCGCTCCGCCCATAGAGACTCCGGGCCAGCTCGGCAAGGGCCTCCCGCGCCGGTTCCGGTACCCGGGGCGCCAGGGCTTCCAGGCTGAGGGGAGGGAGGTCCGGCCAGATTGCCCGGCCCCAGTCCAACCAGGCTCCGCGGGCCGCCTGGAGATCCCGAACAGCATAGGCCGCTTGCAGGGCGCGCAAGGTCTTGGCGGCAGAGGTAGGTTGATGTTTCTGCACCGCTCGCTGGCCCTGGGTCTTTCTGAACCACCAGAGCCATAAAGTACCGACCCAGCCGCCTCCCAACACCAGACTGACCCAGAACCAGGGATTGGCCCCCAGGTGTTGCGGCGGGACGACGATAGCCTCGTGGGGTGCACAGGGCGCACCATCTTGGTGGGCCAGGTCCACCATGCCCGAGGGCGCGGGACTGTGATCGACCGAGGTCCCGGCCATCACCAGTAGCCGACGCGGCGCGATGCTCGCCACTTCGGCCCGATCAAGCTTGGTGTTCCACCAGGGCAAAGTGATTCCCGGAATCTCATAGCTGCCGGCCCGGGTGGCGAGGATGGCAAGTTTTTCCTGACGGCTGCCGGCGAGGCCATTGGGACCGGCCTGATCCTTGGTGACTGGCTGATCCGGGTAGATCTTCAGACCCTCGGGAAGTTGTAACCGCGAGGCCAAGTCCGGCAGTTGGGCGGCGCCGAGACCCTCGGCCAGCAGGGCGATGGTCCAGGTGAGGGGTTGGCCCAATTCGACCGGCCCGGTGTCCTTGGACCAGGTATCAGCGAGTTGGAGGCTCTCCGCCGGCAGCCAGGGTTGGTTGGTCGCCCCCTGGGGGATGGGACGCACCTCCAGCTTGAGGGGCTGGGAACGGGCGCGGCGGATTTCCCCCGGACGTCCGAGTAGGGGATCGTTGAAGAGGTTGAAGGGTGAGCGTCCCCGTCCGCCGACCTCGCCCTCGAACAGCAGCGGCGCCAGGGTCAGGGGGCCGGGTTGCTGGGGAAAGATGGCGAAGCGGCGTTCCAGTACGGTGTAGAGCTTGCCGCCGCGGCGGCTTTGGTATTGCCGAACCTCGCCCAGGGGTTGGATCCCGGCCTCCATCCCCTCCACCTCCGGGTGGCTGAAACGGCGTACCCGGACCTCGCCCAGAGTCTCCGCCACCAGCAGCCTCTGGGTATAGAGGATCTGGGCCTGGACCAGGGGCTTCTCCGGGCTGGCAGTCACCTCAAGGAAGAGCTCCGGGGTGCCCTGGACGCTGGCCTGGGCCGCGGTCTCCACCACCTTGATGTGGATCGGCTGGCTCTGGTCGTTATCGAAGCGGATCGGTGGGATCTGGAGGTCTCCAGCCCGTTTCGCCAACAGGCTGAGACGCCATTCGACCTTGCGGCTGACCTGATTGTTGATGATCTGCACGCTCTGATTCTGGCCGCGTTCGAGGATCTCGAAATCCGGCTGCAAGGGGCTGAAGTCCGGCTCGGTGCTTGTCTCGCTACGCACCTCGAATACCAGCTCGAAGCTCTCGTCCAGACCCACCGGATTGCGCGACAGCCGTGTCTGCACCGAGCCGGCGCTGACCAGGCCCGGGATGAGGGCGAGCAGCAGCAGGGCCGGCCAGCCGCGGTAGAGGAGACTGAGCCAGGGGGATGAAGTCACCATGCTTGGTTCTCTCTCGGTGGATTCGGCCTTTGTTGGTATTGATAGAGAAACTTGCGTCGCAGCAACCCGCCCGGGTCATCCGGGATGCGCGCCAACCATTGCTGTAGGGCCTGTTGCTTGGGATCGGTGGGTGATTGGTCTTGAGTGTTGCCGGGGGCCGCGGCGGCCGTCTCGGCTTCGGCTTTTTGCTCGTCTTTTCCGGCTTGGCTGTCCTGCTGTTCCCCCGTCTTGGGCGGCTGATCGGAGGTGGTCGCCGAGGGCTGTTGTTGTGCCGCTTCCGCTCCAGATGGCTCGGCCTCGCTCGCTTTGGCCGCTTGATCCGGGGTGTTGGCGGCGTCTTGAGAGGGCTGAGCTTGCGACCCCTGGGTCTCCTGATTCGGCTGCGGCTGATCGGCTTGACCCGCCTGGGGCGTTTGGTTCTGCTGTTGCTGTTGCTGTTGCTGTTGCTGTTGCTGTTGCTGTTGCTGTTGCTGTTGCTGTTGCTGTTGCTGTTGCTGTTGCAGGGCGCGGGCGACCAGATCGCGGTTGTAACGGGCATCGGCGTGATCCGGTTGCTGTTTCAGGGCGCGGTCATAGGATTGGAGCGACTCCTGGAGTTGACCGGATCTGGCCAGGGCATTGCCCAGGTTGTACTGGGACTCGGTGTCTTCCAGGTCGGCCAATCCCTGGGCGGCGGCCTTGAAGTCTCCGGCCCGGTATTGGGCGGCGGCCTGCCAGCGCGGGTCGCTGAAGGCCCGCGCGGCGCCGGCGGCCTCCCCCTCGGCGAGCAGGCGGGCGCCACGCTGGTCCGGACGCGACCAGAGGTCGTCCCAAGAGAGCGCCATGGCTGGGGATGGCGGACTCCCGAGCCAGACCGCCAGGACCAGCACCAGATAACCGCGACGGAAGCTATAGGCGGCGAGAAGCAGCACCGGCAGCAATAGCCAGGGTCCTTCCTCGCGCCAGAGATCCGCCACCTGGGCGGTCTCTTGAGCGCCGTTCAGCCGCGGATCCAGGCTCGGCGCGGTGAGGAAATCGATATCCCGATCATCCAGGGTCAGGAGGGAGAAATGCCCATGACCCGCCGCCGCCAGACGCATGAGTCCATCCAGCTCCAGCTTGGGGAGCAGGATTTCACCCTGCCCGTCCTTGAGAAAACCGCCCCCCTTGAGGGGGATGGGGGCACCTTCCTGGGTGCCGACCGCGAGCAGATGCAGCCGGTGGCCGGCAGTAACCAGTTTCTGGGCACTGGCCAGGGTGGCCTCGCCGCCGGGATCGTCGGTGATGAGCAGCACCTTCCCATGGGGGATGCCGCCCTGGGACAGCAGATTGACCGCCAGCTCCAGGGCCAGATCCGGGCGGGAGCCCTGGCTGGGCATGAGTTCGGTGGCGAGGGGAGGGATCAGGGCGCTGATGGTGGCGCT
>Ga0268298_10003263_pt1 | contig 16758 bp, 14 predicted proteins | sample WWTPWeurt_MetaG_FD_194462 | JGI IMG/M metagenome (GOLD analysis project Ga0268298, IMG submission 194462) | Activated sludge microbial communities from WWTP in Nijmegen, Gelderland, Netherland - WWTP Weurt | ecosystem: Engineered > WWTP > Aerobic digester > Activated sludge | place... | reverse complement strand
ATCTAAGGATTCGCCGCAGGTCGTGTGAAAGCATGCATCGCAGGCCTGCCATCGATGGCCACATGGGCGCGACGGGTGTCGCCTCCGGTCGCAGCCTGCGACGGCCGACACACTGGCGACGAGGGCTCACACCTCATGGGCGGGCGGTGTCTGCCCGGGTTGTGGCGCAGATCCCACGGGCGCACCGTCGTGGCCGGCGCGTGCGCCTCCGTCCGGGCCCGTGTAACCGGCGAGCCGACCGCGGCGATTGCCCCCACGGGCCACGCCGGCACGCCCGCCCGGCGAAGATCGCACCTCCTGCGCCGGCCACCGCGGCCCGACGGCGAGCCCCGTGCCCAAAGCGGTCCGCCGTCGGGCACCGTGCCCCATCCCCTCTCCCCTGGAGCGTGAGTGACTCCCAGCCCGCTGCACGAGGCGCCCGCCTTGCCCCTGCCGACCTTCCGCTTCGACAACCGCTTTGCCCGCGAGCTGGAGGGCCTGTACGTGCCCTGGCAGGCCACGCCGTCGCCCTCGCCGCGGCTGGTGCGCCTGAACCACGCGCTGGCCGCCGAGCTGGGCCTGGAGGCCCAGGCGCTGGCCACGCCCGCCGGGCTGGCGGTGCTGGCCGGCATTCGCATGCCCGAAGGGGCGCAGCCGCTGGCCCAGGCCTATGCGGGCCACCAGTTCGGCGGCTTCTCGCCGCAGCTGGGCGACGGCCGGGCGTTGCTGCTGGGCGAGGTGATCGATGCGCAGGGGCGGCGCCGCGACATCGCCTTCAAGGGCTCGGGGCGCACGCCGTTCTCGCGCGGCGGCGACGGCAAGGCCGCGCTCGGGCCGGTGCTGCGCGAATACCTGATCGGCGAGGCCATGCATGCGCTGGGCATCCCCACCTCCCGGGCATTGGCCGCGGTGGCCACCGGCGAGCCGGTGCGGCGCGAGACCACGCTGCCCGGTGCGCTGCTCACCCGCGTGGCCGCCAGCCACCTGCGCGTGGGCAGCTTCGAGTACGTCTCGGTGCGCCAGGATGTCGAGCTGCTGCGCCGCCTGGCCGAGCATGCGATCTCGCGCCACGATCCCGATCTCGCCGGGCATCCGATGCGGCACCTGGAGCTGCTGCGCCGGGTGTGCGAGCGCCAGGCCGCACTGGTGGCGCGCTGGATGGGCGTGGGCTTCATCCACGGGGTGATGAACACCGACAACATGACGCTCTCGGGCGAGACCATCGACTACGGGCCTTGCGCCTTCATCGAGGCCTACGACCCGCGGGCCGTGTTCAGCTCGATCGACACCCGTGGCCGCTATGCCTTCGGCAACCAGCCGGGCATCGCGCAATGGAACCTCGCCCGGCTGGCCGAGACGCTGCTGCCGCTGATCGACGTCGATGCCGAGCGCGCCGTCGAGCTGGGCACCGCGGTGATCGAGTCGTTCCCGTCGCTGTACCAGGCGCAGTGGACGGCCGTGGTGCGTGCCAAGCTGGCCCTGGACGAGACCGCCGACCCGATCGACGACCTGGCCCTGGCGGGCGACTACCTGCGCCTGCTGCACGAGCACCAGGTGGACCACACGCTGGGGTTTCGCCGACTGGCCGATGCGCTGCGCGGCGACGAGGCCCCGCTGCGCGCCCTGTTCGGCGCCGCCGCCCAGCCGCTGTCGGACTGGCTGGGCCGCTGGCATGCGCGGCTGGGGCTGGCGGCGGGGGTCACCTCCGCCGGCGCGCAGGCCACCGCCCTGGCCGAGGCCATGGACCGCACCAACCCCGCGGTCATCGCGCGCAACCACCGGGTCGAGGACGCCTTGTCGGCGGCGGTCGAACGGGACGACCTGGCGCCCTTCGATCGCCTGCTGTCGGCCCTGGCGCGTCCCTTCGACGCCTCGCCGTCGGATGCCGAATGGCTGCTGCCGGCCCCGGCCGCGCAAACCGCGTGCTATCAAACCTTCTGCGGCACCTGATCGACGGTCCGGCGGGCGATCCGATCGGCGGCCCGATCGACGGTCCCGCCGCCACCTGCGCTACCCTTGCCGGCTGACCTTCCACTTTCACTGGACACCATGCGCTACAGACGACTCGGCCAGGCCGGCCTCCAGGTGAGCGAGCTCTCGCTCGGCTCGTGGGTCACCTATCACAACCAGGTGGACGTGGGGGCCGCCGTCGAGATGCTGGCCGCGGCCTGGGATGCCGGGGTGAACTTCTTCGACAACGCCGAGGCCTATGCGCTGGGCAAGAGCGAGGAGGTGATGGGCGAGGCCTTCAGGCGCCTGGGCTGGCCGCGCCTGAACTACATCGTCTCGACCAAGTTCTACTGGGGCCTGGCGCGCGAGGGCAACACCGTCAACCGCCGCAACACGCTCAACCGCAAGTACCTGATGCAGGCCATCGACGGCTCGCTGCGCCGCTTCGGGCTGGAGCACATCGACCTCGTGTATTGCCACCGCCCCGATCCGCACACCCCGATCGAGGAGACGGTGGGGGCCATGAGCGACATGATCCGCCAGGGCAAGGCCTTGTACTGGGGCACCAGCGAGTGGTCGGCCGACGAGATCCGCGCCGCCTGGGACATCGCCGAGCGCCACCACCTGCACAAGCCGGTGATGGAGCAGCCGCAATACCACCTGTTCCATCGCCAGCGCGTCGAGCAGGACTATGCGCGGCTGTACGACGACCTCGGCCTGGGCCTCACCACCTGGAGCCCGCTGGCTTCGGGCCTGCTCACCGGCAAGTACCGCGCCGGCGTGCCCGAGGGCTCGCGCGGCGCGATGCAAGGCATGGCCTTCCTGGTCGAGGGCCTGACCGACGCGCGCAAGAACGCCGCGGTGGCGCAGCTCGAGCCCATCGCCGCCGAACTGGGCGGCACGCTGGCCCAGCTGGCCATCGCCTGGGTGACCAAGAACCCGCGCGTCTCCACCGTGATCACCGGCGCCTCACGCCTGGATCAGCTGCGCGACAACCTGGGCGCGCTGGCGGTGGCCGAGAAGCTCACCCCCGAGGTGATGGCGCGCATCGACGCGGTGTGCAAGCCGCTGGCACAGTAGCGGGCCGGGCGTCGAGCGCTCGGGCGGGGGGAGAGGGGCCCGCACGACCTCGCACAATCGACCCATCGCCATGCCGGTCGCGCCCGTGTCCAACGCCTCGGATCCACCAGGGGATGCCCCGCCCAGGTTGCGCCTGCTGGGCGTGCCGGCCGTTGGTCTGGCACAGAAAGACGGGTGGCATGCGCTGACGCGCAAGGATGCCGCGCTGCTCGCCCGTCTGGCGCTGGAAGGCCCGCAGGCTCGCGGCGTACTGGCCGCTTGGCTGTGGCCCGATGTTGCGGCGGGCCGGGCGCAGGCCAACCTTCGCCAACGGCTGTTCAGGCTGCGGCGCGATGCCGGCGAACTGGTGATCGAGGTGGAGGGCAGCCTGTCGTTAAGTCCTCGGGTCGAATGCGATGTCTGCCCGCCCGCACCGAACCGCGGGTCGGCCGACGACGCGCTGCTGGGCGGTCTGCCGCCAGCCGACGACACGGTGCAGACCTGGATCGACGACGCGCGCCTGGCGTGGTCGGCCAGGCGCGCCGAGCGCCTGATGCAACGCGCCGCGCAGGAAGAATCGCTGGGCGACCTGGACCGGGCAATCGCCACCGTATCGGCGCTGCTGGCGCAGGAGCCCCTGCTGGAGCATGCCTGGCGGCGGCTGATGCAACTCCACCTGGCGCGCGGCGACCGCGCAGCGGCATTGGCTTGCTTCGAACGTTGCGAGGCCACGCTGCGTGACGAGCTGGGCGTGGCGCCTTCGCCTCAGACCCTGGCCCTGCTGCACCGGGCCGAGACGCTCTCCACCCAGGCTGCGGTGCCGCCGCCCGGCCTGCCGCCGGCCCTGGTGCGGCCCATGCCGCTGACCGGGCGACAAGCAGAGCGGATGGCGATGGCCAATGCCTGGGCAACCCAGCGTGCCTTCGTGCTGGTGGCCGATGCCGGGATGGGCAAGACCCGACTGCTCGGATCCTGGGCGGCCGGCATCGCTGGATGCGTGCTCGAGTCGGCACGCCTCGGCGACGAGCTGGTGCCCTATGGCACGCTGGTACGGCTGCTGCGGGCATTGGTGCGCCATGCGCGGCGGCCAGAGGCGCTGTGGCCCGATCCGGCAGTGCGCCGCGAGCTCTCGCGCCTGCTGCCGGAGCTGGGTCCGGCGCCGCCCGCCGAAGGCCTGCAGGCGCTGTTGCACGACGCGGTGGAGCGCACACTCGGCCATGCGCCAGCGGCCGGCGTGTCGGCGGTGCTGCTCGAAGACCTCCAGCACGTCGATGAGGCCACGCTGTCGCTGCTGCGGCGCCTGGTGCCGACGCCAGGGCTCTTCTGGGGACTCAGCACCCGCCCCGGCAGCCGTCCGGATGTCCCGGCCTGGCTGGCGGAGTCGACCGCGCTCGTGCGCATCGACCTGCCGCCGCTGACGGCGGCCGAAGTGGCGGTGCTGCTCGATGCGCTGGCGGAAGGCCGGCCGGCGTGGCGCGCGCATGCCGCTGCCCTGGCGCGGCACAGCGGCGGCAATCCGCTGTTCCTGCTGGAGACCCTGCGGCACCTGTGGATCGACGGACTGCCCCCTGAGGGCGAGCCGCTGCCCCTGCCGCCAACGGTGCAGGCGCTGTTGGCGCGCAGGCTGGCTGCGTTGTCGCCGCCGGCGCTGGACCTGGCCCGCGTCGCCGCGGTGGCCGGCGACGACCTCACTGGCGACATCGCGGCCCGGGTGACCGGCATGGACGCGTTGTCGATGGCCGGCCCCTGGCAGGCACTTGAAGAGGCCCAGGTGATGAGCGGCCTGCACTTCACCCACGAGGCGATACGGGATGCGGTGCTGGCCGGGCTGCCGCAGCCGGTACGCGCCGTGCTTCACGCCGGCGTCGGCCATTGGCTGCAGGCCACCGGCGGAGCCCCGGCGCGACAGGCCTGGCACTTCGCGGCGGCCGGGCGCTGGGCCGATGCGGCCCAGGCGGCCTGGCAGGTGGCCGATGCAGCACGCCGCGTGGGCCGGGTGCAGGAGCGGCTGGCCGCGCTGGACCAGGCGGCCCGATGGTCGGCGGCGGCAGGCGATGCCCTGGGGTCCTTCCGCGCGCGGCTGGCGGCGGTGCAGCCGGTGCATGCCGAACGCGGCCTGCCGGACGCCCTGGACGTGCTGCAGGACCTGCAGGCCGAGGCGGCAGCCTGCGGCCAGCAACTCGCCCATGCACTGGAGCGGGCCGAGCTGGCCCTGGCAGGCTACGAACAACCAGCGCTCGAAGCCGCTTCGGCCGATGCGCTGGTGCTGGCATCCCCGGGCACGATCGAGCACCGGCTGGCACTGGGCCTGAGGGCCTGCGCCTGTGCCCGCGCAGGGCACTCGGCCGAGGCCGAACCCCTGTTGGATGCGCTGCGCAGCGCCCTCGCCGCCGCAGCGCCCACCGTCGACCGGCTCACCTCCTGGAACCACCTCACAGTGGCGCTGCACCACCTGGGCCGCGTTCCCGAACTGGTGCAAGCGCTCGAGACCCTGCGTGTGCTGGCCCATGAGGCCGGACATGTGGAGCTGGAGGCCAGCGCGCTGGCCAGCCTGTCAGGACAACGCGTGGCGCTGGGGGACAACGATCGCTCGCTGGCCGATGGGCGCTCGGCGGGCGTGCTGATGCGCCGGATCGGCACGCCCCACCTGGCGGTGTTGAACGATCTCAACCTGGTGGTGGCCCTGATCGGCAGCTACGAGCTGGCCGAAGCGCTCGAACTCAGCGCTGCGGCGGCTGCGCACCTGGCCTCGGCCTCGCCGGGCTCCGACCTGCCACAGATCGTGACGGACCTGCGGACCGACGCCTGGCTGCGCCTGGGCGAGGCCGCACAGGCGCGGGCCGAACTGGACGCCGCGCCGCCCGCCGACCTGCAGCCCGTGCGTCGCCTGCACCGGCTGGGCCTGCGCTGGCGAGTGCTGGCGGCTGTCGGCCAGCCCGACGCGGCGCAGTCGCTGGTTGCACCGATGCGGGACGCGCTGCAGGCCGCGGCAGTTGGCGGGGTCTGGATGCGCGCAGCGATGCTGATGGCCGAGCACCACGGCCCAGGCGAAGACGCCTGGCGCTGGATTGGCCGCATCGAGTCGGCGGCCCGGGCCTCGGCGATGCCGGCCGGCCAGGCCTTGGCCGAGCAGGTGTCGCTGCGCTTGCACCTGAGGGCCGGGAATGCTGACCGGGCGCTCGAGCATGCCCGCCGCCTGGCAGCCCTGCGGCCCCGGGCGCGCCACCTGTATGTGGACGAGGTCGAGCTGGTCGACGACGTGGGCACCGCGTTGGCGGCGGCGGGTCGGGCCGACGAGGCGCAGGCCTGGCGCGAACAAGGCCGTTCGTGGGCACTGGCCACGATCGAGCCACGGCTGCCGCCCTCGCACCGCGGGTCGTGGCGCGCGAGGGCGCCGGTGGCCCGCCTGCTGGGCGGCCCTGGGGCACCGGCCGGCGCGTGAGCCCCGCGCCGTGCGGGCCCGATCAGGCCCGACGCCGCAGGCGCAGGCCCAGCATCGCGGCGCCTGCCAGCCACATCCAGGCGACACCGGGCTCGGGCACCGCCGACACCGGGATCAACTGGCCGGTCTCCAGCCGCACTGCCAGGCCGCCGACCGGGGCCTGGCCCGCGCTCAGGTTGATGCCGGCCAGCCGGATCAGGCCACTGGAACTACCGGCGTTAGAGGCGCCGGTGGTGAAGTTCATGGTCCAGGTTCCGGTCGTGCTGCCCACGTGCTGCAGGCTGAAGCCGATGTCGTAGTGGCCGATCAGCGCCGGGTTGCCGTTCCAGATGTAGTCCTCGTTCACCGGCGCAGGCGCCGGCCCGTAGGAGCCGGAGACATAGCTTCCGGCGGACGAGGCCCCGACGCTGTAGAGCACGGCGTCGTAGGCCGCGGCGGCCGTGGACACCGACACCGGCAGCAGTTGCAGGTCGCCCGTCACCTGGAAGTGGAACTCCAGCGTCATGCCCGACGCCAGGCTGCCGTCGAGCACTGCGAGGGTGCCCAGGTCCCACAGCTGGTAGACGGTGGAGGCGCCACCGGCGGCACCCAATGCCTGGGTCGCCAGCGTGCCACCGGCCGAGCTGGCGGTGATGCTGTCGCGCAGCGTGATCGCATAGGCCGTCGGGTGGATGGCGTCGGGCCAGTAGGCGCTGGCGCTGGCGCCAGGATCCGAGACCGAGACGGACCCGACGGTGTTCTGCGAGGCGGTGGCGGTCAGGTTGCCAGCCAGGCCCGGTGCGGCAAGAGTGGCCAGGCCCACGGCGAGAGCGGTCACGGCCACAGGCCGGGCGGGGTGGCGAGTGCGGGGCGTCTGGCTCATGGTGGGGCTCCTGGCGGGTCGGCAGCGGATGTGCGCCGGGCGGCGCGGCGGCGTGGCTGTGCAGTGTGCTGAGCCCGCGTTACCGGCGCGTCACACCGCGCCGGGCCGGGCGCTGCGCTACGCTTGGCCCCCAGCGGCACCACTTGACCTGCACATCCATGCGCAATCGTCGTCTTGGCCACGTCGGACTCCGGGTGAGCGAGCGCTCTCCCGGCCCGTGGGCCGCATGTCGGGGCCCTTTGTCGTTGAGGGCCGCCGTCGAGAGTCAGGCCTCGTGCTTCCTCAACGGCCGGTACCGCGTCAGCGTGCCCGCCGACTCTCTCGGTGCGATGCAGGGCATCAATGTCCTGATCGCAGGCCTGACCGATACGCGCAAGAACGCCACGGCGGCGCAGTTCCAGCCCGCCACGTCCGCGCTGGGCGGCAACCCGGCGCTGGCCAGCATGCTGACGCCCGAAGTGATCAGGTGCATCGAGGCGGTGTGCAAGCCGTCGGTGCAGTAGCGGGCCAGGCGATGGTCAGCGCCCTTCCAGGCCAGGCCGAGCCCCCATCGTCACCGCAAGGTGCGGCGGGCAGCAATGGCGCCAACCTGGCCACGCTGGCCGTGGCCAACCTGAACCTGATGAACCTGGCCGCCCAGGGGCGCAGCTTCTATCCGAACCAGCCGCCCTACGGCGACGACGACTACCACCGCAAGATTGCCTGGCTGGGCGCGATGATCGGCCGGCTCAATGCCGATGTGCTGGCGTTCGAGGAGGTGTGGGACCTGCCGGCCCTGCACTCGGCGGTGGACGCGTCAGGGCTGCGCTATCCGCAGGTGCTGGCCCCCGGCGCCGAGCGCGGCGCGCAGGGCACCCCGCGGGTGGGGCTGGCCACCCGGCTGGCGCTCGAATCGGTGCAGTCCATCGCCGAATTCGGCCCGGGCCAGGCGGTGCAGGTGCCCGAGATTGGCGAGCATGCCCGCTTCGAGCGGCCGGTGCTGCAGGCCCGGTTGCGCATGAAGCATGGGCAGCGCCTGCAGGTGCTGGTGGTGCACCTGAAGTCCAAGCGCCCGAAGTTCCTGCAGGATGCCGACGGCCGCACCACCGAGGACACCGACGACCCGGCGGTGGTGGCCCGGGCCACGCTGCGCTCGCTGATCATGCGCGGCGCCGAGGCGGCCGCGCTGCGCTCGCTGGTGATCGGGCTGACGCAGCGCAGCCGCGAGCCGCTGGTGCTGCTGGGCGACATGAACGACAGCCCGCACTCGGTGACCAGCCAGCTGATCGCCGCCACCCAGGCGGTGGCCTACGACCGCCAGGCGCGCGACACGGCGCTGTTCCACGCCTGGGAGGTGCAGACCGAGCCGGCGGTGCGCCGCGACATGGCCTACTCGCACCTGCACCAGGGCTGGCCCGACCTGCTCGACCAGATCTGGGTCAGCGAGGAATTCGTCGGCGGCTCGCGCTTCGCGCTGGGCGACGTGAAGCGCGTCGAGGTCTTCAACGATCACCTGCACGAGGGCCGCGAGCGCTGGCGCAGCGACCACGGCTTCGTGCGGGCGCTGCTGCGACTGCGCATGGAGGCCGCCTGACGCGCCGCCCGGCGCGCGGTCGCCGACCCTGGCGCGGTGGTCAGTCCATCGGCCGGGTCAGGTACACCCCCTCGCGGCCGACGATGGGCCGCCGGGCGGGCATCAGGATGGTGCAGTCGTCGCACGGCGCGCGGATCTCGTCGGGGCCATCGGTGGCGATCAGTTCGCCGCGGGCGAAGGTCTCGAAGCCGATCACCGGCCGGGTGAAGCGAAACTCGGGCGTGCGGATGACCCAGGTTTGCAGCAGTTCATAACGTTGTTGTGGCGCGTCCGGGCCGTCGGAGGCGGCCGCCGCTGCAACGACTTCGTCGGTGCGCTCGAGCAGCCCGAAGTGCACGAGGAACGCCAGCGCCACACGGATGGCACGCTCGCCGGTGACGCGCCGGAAGTGCTGGCCACACTCGGCGACCAGCCCCACACCGGGGTGCGCCGGATCCACCTGCCGGTGGTACTGGATCAGCGGCGTGCCCGAGCCCAGGCCCTGCGGCATCACCAGGTGCACCGAGGGCCGGCCGATGGCCAGCGCCGTCTGGCCATTGGCCTCGAGCGCGGGATACACCCAGAACGGCTGCACCTCCTGCGTGGTGGAGTGGATGTCGAGCACATGGTCGGCCGCCGCCACCACCGGGCGCATCTCCCGGGCGCGGCGCAGCTCCGGGCTGTCCTCCGGGCCATCCAACCAGGCCGGTGACCAGATGCGGTTGAGGTTGTGCACCAGCTGGCGGCTGTCGAACGGACTGGACGCGTCGAACGATTGATAGGCCTCGACGTTGGCGAAGCTGACCGTGAGCGTGCCGATGCGCGGCCGCACGCCGGCATCGAGCAGGTGGGTGGCGGCCACCATGCCGCAGAACTCGTTGCCGTGGGTCAGCGCATTGACCAGCACATGCGGGCCCGGCCGGCCCGACTCGAAGCGGTGCACGTAGTCGACCCCGGTGTTGCCGCGCCGGTAGGGCGACAGGTCACGGGGCAGGAGTTCGAGCGGGGGCAGTGCAGCGGTGTTCATGCGCCCATGGTCGCATCGCCGCGATCAGCGCGCATCGGGGTTGTGCTCGAGTTCGGCCAGGCGCTCGGGCGTGCCCACGTCGGCCCAGTCGCCGTCCCAGGCGCGCGCGCCCAGGCGTCGCCGTGCCAGCGCGGCATCGAGCAAGGGACGCAACGGCAGCCGCGTGCCGGGCAGCACGCCATCGAACAGTGCGGCGCGGCACAACCCGATGCACGACCAGGTGCGCGTGGGGATGGGGCCCGAGCCATCGGCAGCCGGCGTGCCCGCGGCCACCGCCAACCCGTGCGCATCGATGCCGAAGTCGCCCTGCGGCCGGTGCGCCGGGTTGGGCACCATCCACAGCTCGGCCAGCCTATCGCCGGCCAGGAAGCGCTGCGCATCGGCCGCCTCGAAGGCGAAGCCGGGCACGAACACATCGCCCGAGACCACCCAGAAGGCCTCGCCCAGTTGCGGCAGCGCCTGGGCGATGCCGCCACCCGTCTCGAGCGCGGCGCCGAACCGGCGGCCTTCCATCGAGTAGTCGATGCGCAGCCCGTGGGCCGAGCCATCGCCCAGCACGGCCGGGAACTGGTCCTCGAGCCAGGCGGTGTTGATCACCACCTGCCGCACGCCGGCGCGGGCCAGCGCCTCGAGGTGCCATTCGATCAGGCGCTTGCCGCGTACCGCGAGCAGCGGCTTGGGGGTGTGGTCGGTCAGCGGCCGCAGGCGCTCGCCGCGGCCGGCGGCCAGGAGGATGGCGGGGAGGTTGGCGAGCTCCAGCGCGCGGTCTCCACGCTCATCCGAGGCCAATGGGCGCCGGCGCCGACATCACGATCTTCTTGAACAGCGGCTTGTATTCCTCGGCCGCCTGGTGCCCGGTGAGCGGGTCGCGGTTGGCTTCGAAGGCCTTGTCCAGCTCGGTCCAGTCGGCCTCGGTGAGGTGCGCGCGGGCGGCCGGGAGGATGTCGCTCTCCTCGATGCTCATGTGGCGCAGGTAGCTGTCGATGTAGGCCTTGACCGCATCCTCGAACGGCTGGCGGCGCGACTCGCCCATCACCTCGTAGGCCAGCATCAGGTGCTCGAGCTTCAGGATCTCGGCCTCGCCGCGGCCATGGTCGGCGTCCAGGCGGTCGAGCACTTCCTTCAGCTCGGGGCAGCGGGCGCGCAGCTTCGGGAACAGCAGCTCGCTCTCCTTGGTGTGGTGCAGCCGCTCCGGGAACTCGTCGACGTAGAACATCATCGCGCGCAGCACGTCGAAGGGCGGCGCCGCCTGCTCGCGCCGCGCCTTGTCCAGCAGCATCGACAGCGAGCGCAGCATGGCGGCGAGGGCCTGGTGCTCCTCCTGGATCACGGTGAGGGAAAGGTGACGCGTCATGGCAGCAGGAAACGAGGATTCGAGTGGGCGCCAGCATCGCGCCATTGCCTCGACATGGGCTTGAGATGTGTCAAGACGGGCGACCCCGGTGCAACTGCTGGCGGTCGACCGTGACGGGCCTGAAGTCGCGCAGCAGCGCCTGCATCAGCGCTTCGGCCTTGGCCGAGTTGTCGGCCCCGAAGTTGCACACGTAGACGTCCAGCGTCACCGCCGCCAGCTCGGGCCAGGTGTGCACCGCCAGGTGCGATTCGGCCAGCAGCACCACGCCGGTGATGCCGCCGCCGCCCTGCGGCGAGCCGGTGTCGAAGGCCTGGAACAGTTCGCCCACCGGCGACAGCCCGGCCTCGCCCACCGCGCCCAGGCACAGGCGGCGCAGCACCGATGGATCGCGCATCCATGCGGCATCGGCCGGGCAGCCCGAGACATCGGCGGTGAGGTGCAGGCCTTGCATGGGCGCGGATTATCGGCTCGCTAAAATCCGGGGTTCCCCTCGCCGGCCCCTCCCTCCTCCTCAACCACGCCGCAAGGCGCCACGCATGGCCTCGAACCTCTCCCAAGACACCACCCTGATGGCCAATGCCGTCCGCGCCCTGGCGATGGATGCGGTGCAGCAGGCCAACTCCGGCCACCCCGGCGCGCCCATGGGCATGGCCGACATGGCGGTGGCGCTGTGGGGCCGGCACCTCAAGCACAACCCGGCCCATCCGCAATGGGCCGACCGCGACCGCTTCGTGCTGAGCAACGGGCACGCGTCGATGCTGATCTATGCGCTGCTGCACCTCACCGGCTACGAGCTGCCGATGAGTGAGCTGCGCAACTTCCGGCAGCTGCACAGCAAGACGCCGGGCCACCCCGAGGTGGGCATCACCCCGGGCGTGGAGACCACCACCGGCCCGCTGGGCCAGGGCATCACCAACGCGGTGGGCATGGCACTGGCCGAGAAGCTGCTGGCGGCCGAATTCAACCGCCCGGGCCACACCATCGTCGACCACCACACCTACGCCTTCCTGGGCGACGGCTGCCTGATGGAAGGCATCAGCCACGAGGCCTGCGCGCTGGCCGGCGCCTGGAAGCTGGGCAAGCTGATCGCGCTGTACGACGACAACGGCATCTCGATCGACGGCAAGGTGCAGCCCTGGTACGTGGACGACGTGGCCAAGCGCTTTGAGGGGTATGGCTGGCAGGTGCTGGGCCCGGTGGATGGCCACGACGCCGAGGCCATCGACCTGGCCATCGCCCGTGCCCGCGCCGATGCCACGCAGCCCACGCTGATCGTCTGCAAGACCACCATCGGTCGCGGCTCGCCCAACCGCGCCGGCACGGCCAAGGCCCATGGCGAGCCGCTGGGTGCCGAGGAGATCAAGCTCACCCGCGAAGCGCTGGGCTGGGCCAGCGAGCCCTTCGTCATCCCCGAGGCCGCCTACGGCATGTGGGATGCCAAGGCCGCCGGCGAGGCCGCCGAGGCGCGCTGGCAGCAGGCCTTTGCGGCCTACAAGGCCGAGCATCCGGCGCTGGCCGCCGAGTTCCAGCGCCGCATGGCGGGCGACCTGCCCAAGGGCTTCGCCCAGGCGGCGGTTGATGCGGTGATCGCCGCCCACACCAAGGCCGAGACGGTGGCCTCGCGCAAGGCCAGCCAGATCGCGCTGGAGGCCTTCACCAAGGCCCTGCCCGAACTGCTGGGCGGCTCGGCCGACCTGACCGGCTCCAACCTCACCAACACCTCCAGCACGCTGCCGCTGCGCTTCGACGAGGCCGGCGCGGTGGTGCAGACCGACGGCCGGATCGGCCGCCATGTCAACTACGGCGTGCGCGAGTTCGGCATGGCCGCCATCATGAACGGCGTGGCGCTGCACGGCGGCTTCATCCCATATGGCGGCACCTTCCTGACCTTCAGCGATTACAGCCGCAACGCGATCCGCATGGCCGCGCTGATGAAGGCGCGGGTGATCCATGTGTTCACCCACGATTCGATCGGCCTGGGCGAGGACGGCCCCACCCACCAGAGCGTGGAGCATGCCGCGGCGCTGCGGCTGATTCCCAACCTCGACGTGTGGCGGCCGGCCGACACCGCCGAGACGGTGGTGGCCTGGGGCTGCGCGCTGGAGGCCCGCACGCGGCCCACCGCGCTGCTGCTGTCGCGCCAGAACCTGCCCTATGCCCCCAAGGCCAGCCTCGATGGCATCGCCCGTGGCGCCTACGTGCTGGCCGAGCCCAGCGAGGTGGGCCTGAAGAAGGCCGCGCAGGCGGTGATCATCGCCACCGGCTCCGAGGTGCAGCTGGCGCTGCACGCGCAGGCGCTGCTGGCCAAGAACCGCATCGCGGTGCGCGTGGTCTCGATGCCCTCGACCACCGTGTTCGACCGCCAGAGCAGCGCCTACAAGAGCGAAGTGCTGCCGCCCAAGCTGCCGCGCGTGGCCATCGAGGCCGGCGTCACCGACGGCTGGTGGAAGTACGGCTGCGCGGCGGTGATCGGCGTCGACACCTATGGCGAAAGCGCGCCCGCGGGCGTGCTGTTCAAGCACTTCCACCTGACGGCCGAGAACCTGGCCGCCACGGTGCAGGCCGTGCTGGGCAAGTGATCCCGGACATGGCGCGGGATGTTCTGACGCGGTAACTTCCACGCGAGACACTTCGGGCAACGGCCGCCGCCGGCCCCAATGGTTTTCTTTTCCTTCACATCACCGGAGAGATCCACATGACGATCAAGGTTGGCATCAACGGCTTCGGCCGCATCGGGCGCATGGTGTTCCGTGCCGCGGTCCAGAACTTCAGCGACATCGAGATCGTCGGCATCAACGACCTGCTCGAGCCCGACTACCTGGCCTACATGCTCAAGTACGACAGCGTGCACGGCCGCTTCAAGGGCCAGGTGTCGGTGGACGGCAGCACGCTGGTGGTCAACGGCAAGAAGATCCGCCTGACCGCGGTGAAGGACCCGGCCGCGCTGGCCTGGGGCGAGGTCGGCGCCGACGTGGTGATCGAATCCACCGGCCTGTTCCTCACCAAGGAGACGGCACAGAAGCACATCGACGCCGGCGCCAAGAAGGTGATCATGTCGGCCCCGTCGAAGGACGACACGCCGATGTTCGTCTTCGGCGTCAACGACAAGACCTACGCCGGCCAGACCATCATCAGCAACGCCAGCTGCACCACCAACTGCCTGGCCCCGGTGGCCAAGGTGCTCAACGACACCTTTGGCATCAAGCGCGGCCTGATGACCACGGTGCACGCCGCCACCGCCACCCAGAAGACGGTCGATGGCCCCAGCAACAAGGATTGGCGCGGTGGCCGAGGCATCCTCGAGAACATCATCCCCAGCTCCACCGGCGCGGCCAAGGCGGTGGGCGTGGTGATCCCCGAGCTCAACAAGAAGCTCACCGGCATGGCCTTCCGCGTGCCCACCAGCGACGTCTCGGTGGTCGACCTCACCGTCGAGCTGAACAAGGACGCCAGCTATGCCGAGATCTGCGCGGCCATGAAGGCGGCCAGCGAAGGCCCGATGAAGGGCGTGCTGGGCTACACCGAGGATAAGGTGGTGGCCACCGACTTCCGCGGCGAGCCCTGCACCAGCGTGTTCGATGCCGAGGCCGGCATCGCGCTGGACAAGACCTTCGTCAAGATCGTGGCCTGGTACGACAACGAATGGGGTTACTCGAACAAGGTGCTCGAGATGATCCGCGTGATGTCGCGCTGATCGCATGGCGCGCCGGGGTGAGGCCCGGCGCCGCATCGAGACCCAGAGCCCGGCCCCGGCCGGGCTTTTTTCATCGCTTCAGGGCTTGACGGGCGGCGGCGGGCACGCCGCAAAGCCGATGTCGTGGGGCGGCAGCTTCAAGGCCCCCAGCTTGCCGCGCTGCTCGGGCGTGGCGGCGGCCACGCGCAGGGTGTTGAGGGTCACCGGCGGGGTGACGACGATGACGCGGGCGGTGCGCACGCCGCGCTGCGCCAGCCGGCCCAGCGTGGCGTCGGCGGCACCGCGGTCGTCGAACTTGCCCAGCACCAGGCCCGGCTGCAGGTCGGGCCAGTTGGCGATCGGGCTGGCCTCGACCTTCAGGCGCTTGAGTTCCTCGATCTTCTTGGCCAGCGCCTCGTCATCCGCATACTTGCCCATGTAGAGCATGAAATTGCCCTTGCGCTGGAAGGCGACGGTCGACCAGCTGCCCGCGGGCAGCCCGGCTTCCTTCAGGGCCCGCTCGGCCGCGGGCAGCTCGGCGGCGGCCAGCGGGCCGGCTTCCAGACACACCGGGCCGCCGGGCTTGCCGCCCTGCGCCACGGGCGTGGACGCTGCGGCAGAGGCGGCGCCGGCCGACGCGCTTTCCGCCGCCTGCCGCGCGGCCTCGGCCAGTGCGGCGCTGGCCGCCACCGCCGACAGCACCCGCACCTGCTCGACATTGACCTGCCGCTTCATCCGCTCGGGCTCTCGATCGGCCTGGTCGGGCGTGCCCACCGCGCTGCCCAGCCAACCCTTCTGCCAGCCCAGCAGCAGCAGGTTGGCCACCACCAGCAGCAGCACCAGCACCCTCAGCATGGCGGGGCCTCCGGCGCCGTGCGGCGCACGCTCACTTCGCCACCGATCAGGCTCACCAGGCGATCACCGGCGCGCACCCGCAGGGCACCGTCGTCGGCCACGCCCTCGGCGATGCCGTGGGTGCCATCGGCCAGCGTGGTGACAACCTCGTGGCCGAGAAACACGTCGCGTGCCTCGTAGCGCGTGCGATACGCGGCGAAACCCGCTTGTTCGAAGCCGAGCACCATGCGCACCAGGGGCTCGGCCACGCGGGCCAGGGCCTCGGGCGCGGTGATGCCGGGATGCAGCTCACGCAGGCAGGCATAGCCCTGCGAGAAGGCCGCGCCGCCACCCTCCGCCGGCGGACGCGACGGGTCGACGGCCGGATCACCGGGGCCCGGCTCGATCGGCGCCACGTTCAGGCCGATGCCGATCACCGCCAGCCGCCGGCTTCCGACCGGCATCGATTCGATCAGGATGCCGCACAGCTTGCGCCCGGCCCCCGCCGCGCTGTCGAGCAGCAGGTCATTCGGCCACTTCAGGCCGATGCGCGGGGACTGCTCCGCCTGGGCTGGATCCAGGCTCTCGGCCAGCGACAGGCCGACGGCCAGCGACAGGCCCGACCAATCGCCACGGGCCAGCGGCAGCGACAGCGAGAAGGTGAGTGACGCAGCGGGCGACGAATGCCAGGTGCGGCCCTGGCGGCCCCGCCCGGCGGTCTGGCGCTCGGCCACCAGCAGCGCCGGCAGCGCGTCGCCACGACGGGCGCGCTCGAGCAGCATCGCGTTGGTGGAGCCGGCCTCGGCCAGCACCTCCACCGTCAGCCCCGGAAGCAGGGGCTCGAGGCGCTGCCAGAGCGTCTCGGCCTCCCAGTTCAGGTGCGTCGGTGCGGGCATCGCGGAGGGGGTTCGGTGTCCTGCGGCAAAGGGGCTCGTTGCGCGTGGCCGGCACGGGGTGGCGAGGGCGTGGGCCGAGGTCGACATCGCTTGCCCGCCACCTTCGCGACGCGGCGCCGGCTCAGCCCCA
>Ga0268298_10003262_pt1 | contig 16760 bp, 13 predicted proteins | sample WWTPWeurt_MetaG_FD_194462 | JGI IMG/M metagenome (GOLD analysis project Ga0268298, IMG submission 194462) | Activated sludge microbial communities from WWTP in Nijmegen, Gelderland, Netherland - WWTP Weurt | ecosystem: Engineered > WWTP > Aerobic digester > Activated sludge | place... | reverse complement strand
TCATGTCGATTGCGGGGCCAGAGTCGCCAGCACCGGCGCGTGGTCTGAAGGGCGTTCCAGCTTGCGCGGCGCCTTGTCGATGACGCAGGCGCCGCAGGCCGCCGCAAGCGGCGGCGACAGCAGGATATGGTCGATGCGCAGGCCGCGGTTGAGCCGGAAGCCCATCTGCCGGTAGTCCCACCACGAGTAGAGCTTGGGCGGCTGCTCGAACAGGCGGAAGGCATCGACCAGGCCGAGTTCGACAAACTGGCGGAAGGCTGCGCGCTCCGGTTCGCTGCACAGGATCTGGTCCTTCCACGCCGCCGGGTCATGCACGTCGCGGTCCTCCGGCGCGATGTTGTAATCGCCGAGCAGGGCCAATTGCGGGAAGCGCTGCAATTCGCCGCGCAGATGGTCTTTCAGGGCCGCCAGCCAGCGCAGCTTGTATTCATATTTGTCGCTGCCGATCTCCTGCCCGTTGGGCATGTAGGCGCAGACCACGCGCACTCCGTCGATGGTCGCCGCCAGCACGCGCTTCTGTTCGTCGGCGAAATCGGGGATGTCGAAACGGACCTCCTCCAGCGTGCCGCGGGCGAGTATCGCGACACCGTTGTAGGTCTTCTGCCCGTTGTGCGCGGCGCGGTAGCCGGCGGCTTCCAGTTCGGCGTAAGGAAACGCCTTGTCCTCCATCTTGGTTTCCTGCAGGCAGAGCACGTCCGCCTGCGTCGCCGCCAGCCAGTCGAGCACGTGCGGCAGGCGCACCTTGAGCGAATTGACGTTCCATGTCGCGATCTTCATGCGTCGATGATACCCGAGCGGGGCGACTGTCTATAATCAAAGCGGAGGGCAAGTCCACCCTTCGAAGGAGGTGTGCCGTGTTCGATTCGCCCATCGAATCCTGTCCGGTATGCGGACAGATCGTCGCCCTGGACCAGACCCAGCGCGAGTGCGCGCGTGAGCATCAGTGCGAAAGCAACGTGGAGTGTCCCCTGCGAAAGTACTTTACGGGGCTCGACTTCAGCGCCGCGCTCGCCAAGGACAGCCTGCGCGAAAAGGGTTACTGAGCGCCCGACGGGAGTCGGCTCTGGCGCTACGGCAATTCAGGCGGCCGGATTACGCAACCGCGGTCATCCCGTTGTGCCGCAGCAGGGCATCCGGCAGCGGGTCGCGGCCGCGGAATGCCCTGAAGGATTCGAGCGCCGGGCGCGAACCGCCGACTGAAAGAATCTCGCGCCAGAAGCGTTCCCCGGTATTGGCGTCCAGCGTACTGCCCGAGGTTTTGGCGGCTTCCTCGAAGGCTTCGTAGGCGTCGGCCGAGAGGACTTCGGCCCACTTGTAACTGTAGTAGCCGGCCGCATAGCCGCCGCCGAAGATGTGCGAGAAGCTGTGGGGGAAGCGGTTCCAGTCGGGCGGCGCCAGCACCGCCACTTCGCTGCGCACAGTCGCCAGCAGGTCCATGAAGCTGCGCTCGCCGCCGGGCACGAACTCGCTGTGCAGCAGCAGGTCGAACAGGCCGAACTCGATCTGGCGCAGGATCTGCAGCCCGCTCTGGAAGTTCCTTGCCGCGATCATCCTGTCGTAAAGCGCGCGCGGCAACGGCGCGCCGCTGTCGACATGACCGGTCATGGCGGACAGCACGTCCCATTCCCAGCAGAAGTTCTCCATGAACTGGCTCGGCAGTTCCACCGCATCCCATTCGACGCCGTGGATGCCCGACACCGGCAGCTCGTCCACCTGGGTCAGCAGGTGATGCAGGCCGTGGCCGCATTCGTGGAACAGGGTGATGACATCGTCGTGGCTGAACGTCGCCGGTCGCATTTGGGCACCCTCGCCGACCGGCGCCGGGAAGTTGCAGTTGAGGTAGGCCACCGGCGTCTGCACGCCGCCAAGGATGCGACGGCGGGTGATCGCCTCGTCCATCCAGGCGCCGCCGCGCTTGGTTTCGCGCGCGTAGAGATCGAGGTAGAACTGGCCGATCAGTTTTCCCGCACGCTCGATGCGGAAGAAGCGCACGGCAGGATGCCACACCGGCGCGGTATCGGGCGCCAGCTTGACGGCGAACAGGGACTCGATGACGCGAAACAGCCCTGCCAGCACCTTGGGTTCGGGGAAGTACTGCTTCACTTCGTCGTCGGAAAAGCTGTAGCGCCGCTGCTTGAGCTTTTCCGAGGCCCAGGCCAGATCCCAGCTTTCCAGGGTTTCCATGCCGAGTTCCCGGCTGGCGAATTCGCGCAGTTCGGCGACGTCGCGCGCGGCGAAGGGGCGCGCCTTTTTCGCCATGTCGCGCTGGAAGGCCGCGACCTGGGCCGGCGTATCGGCCATCTTGGTGGCCAGCGAGACTTCGCCAAAGTTGGCGTAGCCGAGCAATTGCGCCTCCTCGTGGCGCAAGGCCAGCAGGCGCTCGATCAGCGGGCCGTTGTCGCGCTCGGCAGGGCCGAACTCGGAAGCCCGCGTGGCGTAGGCGCGGTACATGCGCGCGCGCAGCTCGCGGTTGTCGCAGAACTGCAGCACGGGAAGGTAGGACGGCGCCTGCAGCGTGAACTTCCAACCCTGTTTGCCGTCTTTCTCGGCCGCCGCTTTTGCTGCAGCTTTCGCATCGTCGGGCAGGCCGGCAAGGCCGGCTTCGTCCTCTATCCACTCGGCATGGGCATTGGTGGCGTCGAGCAGGTTCTCGGAGAACTTTGCGCCCAGCGCCGACAGCTCCTCCTGGATTTCCTTGAAGCGCGGCTTCTGATCCTCGGGTAGTTCGGCGCCGGAGAGGCGGAAGTCGCGCAGGTCGTTTTCGATGATCCGCTTGCGCGCCGGCGACAAGGTCGGGAATTCCGCGCTCGCGGCGAGGCTCTTGTACTTGGCGAACAGTGCCAGGTTCTGCCCGAGGTCGGCGTAGAAGCCCGACACTTCCGGCAGCATGGCGTTGTAGGCCTCGCGCCAGGGCGGCACGTCATTGACCGAATGCAGGTGGCCGACGATTCCCCAGGCGCGCGACAGGCGTTCGCCGGCATCGAGCATGGGCTGCACGCAGGCGTCCCAGGTCGCCGCGGTTTCCGGCGCGATCAGGGTTTCTATCAGGGCACGATTCTCATCGAGCAGCTGGCGGATGGCGGGGGCGACGTGTTCGGGCTGAACGGCGTCGAAGCGGGGCAGGCCGCTGAAATCGAGGAGTGGGTTCATGGTGTCCATGATGGGTACGAAAGGTGAGGCTTTCAAGGCCTCGTCAGCGACCACTTACCGGACCAGGTCTTTGTAGGCGTGGAAGCTGGCGTGCCCGAGCCAGGGCAGGATCACGATCATGCCCAGCAGCAAGGTGGCGAAACCGAGACCGGTCAGCAGCATCAGAATCGTCGCCCACAGCGCCAGGGGCAGCGGATTCTCGGCGACGGCGTTGACGCTGGTGACGAGCGCCGTCAGCAGGTCGCAGCGGCGGTCGACCAGCATCGGCATCGACACCACGCTGACGGCGAACACCAGGGCGGCGAGCAGGCCGCCCACGCACATGTAGACGAAGAACAGCAGGTAGTGCTGGGGATTGACCAGCACCTCGATCATCATCGCCATCGGCGCCAGCGCGGGCCCCTTGTAGAACAGCGCGACAATCACCACCGATGCCACCTGCCAGGCCGTGCCGGCCAGTATCGAGAGCAGGGCGAAGCCGACCAGGGCCGAGGGGTTGCGGCGCCAGGCCCACATGGAATCGACCAGCGTGGCCTGCTCACCGGCAAGATAGCGGCGCGAGAGTTCATACAGCCCGGCCGCCAGCATGGGTGCCACCAGCAGGAACCCCGTTATGGCGGCGGCGAACAGATAGGGCAGGCGCGCCGTCACGCCGAGGATCACGGCGCCGGCCACGGCAATCGCCACGCCGTAGAACAGGCTGGCCGCCGGTTGCCGCCACAGATCCTGCCAGCCGCGGGCCAGCCAGCCCAGCGGCGCGGCAAAGCCGATGCTGCGGACCCCGGAAGTCGGCGCTGGCGACACGGCGCTGGCCTGGCTCATGGCCCGTATCAGCCGGCCTGGATGCCGGTCAGGCGGGTCAGCGCTTCGAGATAATTGGCCGCGGTTTTTTCGATGATCTCCCGCGGCAGCTTCGGTCCCGGCGCCTTCTTGTTCCAGTCCAGGGTTTCCAGGTAGTCGCGGACGAACTGCTTGTCGAAGCTGGGCGGACTGCTGCCGGGCTTGTAGCGGTCGGCCGGCCAGAAGCGCGAGGAATCCGGCGTCAGGACTTCGTCGATCAGGTGCAGGCGGCCCTCGTCGTCGCGGCCGAATTCGAACTTGGTGTCGGCGATGATGATGCCGCGCACCCGGGCGAATGCCGCCGCCTCGCGATACAGGCGCAGCGTGGTCTCCTTGACGGTCTTTGCCAGCTCGGCGCCGACCAGCTTTTCGACCGCCGCGTAGCTGATGTTTTCGTCATGGTCGCCCATCTCCGCCTTGGTCGCCGGCGTGAACAGGGGCTCGGGCAGCTGCTGGGCCAGCTGCAGGCCGGCCGGCAGCGGAATGCCGCAGACGGCGCCGGTGGCCTGGTAGTCCTTCCAGCCCGAACCGATCAGGTAACCGCGCGCCACGGCCTCGATCGGCAGCGGCTTGAGGCGCTTGACCACCAGTGCACGGCCGCATACCTGGGATTTCTCGTCTGCGCCGGACACCACGGACTCGGGATCGATGCCGGTCAGCTGGTTGGGCACCACGTGGGCCAGCTTGCCGAACCAGAAATTGGCCACCGCCGTCAGCACCGCGCCCTTGCCCGGAATCGGATCGGGCAGGATCACGTCGAACGCGGAAAGCCGGTCGGTGGTAACGATCAGCAGCTTGTCGTCACCGACGGCATAGATGTCACGCACCTTGCCGCGCCCCAGCAGCGGCAGGCTCCTGAGGGTCGATTCGAACAGCAACGGGGTGGCGGGAATGGGCATGGCGGGCTCTGGGCAGGGTTCATTCGCGGACGTAGGCTTTGCCGGGGTCCTTCTCGGCATCTTCGCGGTAGGGATAACGCACGTGGCCATAGCGGATCGCCAGCACGGAAACGGTCAACAGGAAGATCGCCGCGGTGACCGCCAGCATGCGCCACTCGGTCATGTCCTTGATGTCGAGGATCAGGTAGCGCGCCAGCGCCACCATTCCGATATACAGCGGAAACCGCACCGGCAGCTGGCCGGACTTGACATACTGGCCGATCATCGCCAGCACCTCGAGGTAGAGGAACATCAGCAGCAGGTCGGACAGCGTCACGCGCCTGGCCTCGACCATGACCATCGCCTCCTGGTACATCGCGATCGTGGTGGCGATGGCGATCACCATCAGGCCGGCGTATTCGACGACATCGAGGCTGCCGCTGAAGAACTTGCGCAGGCGGTCGAAGGTGTGGGAACGGATATCCATGCAAAGACCAGTGAAAAGGCCGTCGGAAGCGCCCGACGGCCCGGAACTTTACTCCAATTCGATTCTTACTTCACCACTGCGTTCAACTCGCCCTTCTTGTAGCGCTCGGCCATTTTTTCAAGGGCCACCGCCTTGATCTTCGCCGCCTGGCCGGCGCAACCGAAGGCCTCGTAGCGCGCCTTGCAGATTTCCTTCATCGCCTTGCGCGCCTCGGCCAGGTACTTGCGCGGATCGAAGTTCTTGCGGTCCTTGTTGAAATACTGGCGGATGGCGCCGGTGGACGCCATGCGCAGGTCGGTGTCGATGTTGATCTTGCGCACCCCGTTCTTGATGCCTTCGACGATTTCCTCGACCGGCACGCCGTAGGTCGCGCCCATCTCGCCGCCGTTCTCGTTGATGATCTTGAGCCAGTCCTGCGGCACGCTGCTGGAGCCGTGCATCACCAGATGGGTGTTGGGCAGGCGGGCGTGGATTTCCCTGATGCGGTCGATGCGCAGCACGGCGCCGGTGGGCGGCCGCGTGAACTTGTAGGCGCCGTGGCTGGTGCCGATGGCGATGGCCAGGGCATCGACGCCGGTGGCCTTGACGAACTCGGCGGCTTCGTTGGGATCGGTCAGCAGCTGGTCGTGCGACAGGACGCCCTCGGCGCCGTGGCCGTCTTCCTTCTCGCCCATGCCGGATTCGAGCGAACCGAGGCAACCCAGTTCGCCTTCCACCGAAACGCCGATGGCGTGGGCGATGTCCACCACATGGCGGGTCACCTTGCTGTTGTAATCGAAGCTGGCCGGGGTCTTGGCATCTTCCAGCAGCGAGCCGTCCATCATCACGCTGGAAAAACCCGAGCGCATCGACTGGATGCAGATCGACGGGCTGGCGCCGTGGTCCTGGTGCATCACGATGGGGATGTCGGGGTGGGTCTCGATCGCCGCCTCGATCAGGTGGCGCAGGTAGGGTTCGCCGGCATATTTGCGGGCGCCGGCCGAGCCCTGCATGATCACCGGGCTGTTGGTTTCCTGGGCGGCTTCCATGATGGCCTGGATCTGTTCCAGGTTGTTGACGTTGAACGCCGGCAGGCCGTAGCCATTTTCGGCGGCATGGTCGAGCAGTTGGCGCATGGATACGAGGGGCATGGCAATCTCCTGGAAAAAATGGATTCGCTGTGACTGGTTTGCTGGGTTTAATGATTGGAACGGTGTTCGCCCACCTTGACGATCTTCATGGTGTTGGTGCCGCCCGACTTGCCGATGGGCTCGCCGATGGTCAGCACGATCAGGTCGCCGATCGCCACGGCACCGGCGGCAATCAGCGCTTCCTCGGCATCAAAGAGTATCCGATCCCGATCGTGGCCGCTTTGCGGCAACATGAGGGGGAACACCCCCTTGAAAATACTCACCTTGTAACGCGTCCGCACTTCCTGGGTCAGGGCGTAGATCGGTATGCCGGTATTGACCCGGGACATCCACAATGCGGTCGACCCCGACTCGGTCAGCGAGGCGATCGCCTTGACCTTCAGGTGATGCGCGGCGAACAGCGCGGCCATGGCGATCGACTGGTCGATGCGGGTGAACACGCGATTGAGGAAATGCGTGTCGAGCGGGAAATCGGATGATTTCTCCGCTTCGACGCAGATGCGCACCATGGCTTCCACCGACTGTATCGGGTAATCGCCGGTCGCCGTCTCCGCAGAGAGCATCACGGCATCGGTGCCGTCGAGCACGGCATTGGCCACATCCGACACCTCGGCGCGGGTAGGCACCGGGCTGTGGATCATCGATTCCATCATCTGCGTCGCGGTGATCGAAAACTTGTTGAAGTCGCGCGCGGTGCGGATGATGCGCTTTTGCAGTGCGGGCACCGCCGCATCGCCGACCTCCACCGCCAGGTCGCCGCGCGCCACCATGACGCCGTCGGTGGCCTCGAGGATGTTGTTGAGGTTCTCGATCGCCTCGACGCGCTCGATCTTGGCCACCAGCAGCGCGTTCGAGCCCGCCGCCTGCAGCAAGGCCCGCGCCAGGCGCATGTCGTCGCCCGACTTGGGGAAGGACACCGCCACATAGTCGATGCCGAGGCTGGCCGCGGTGCGGATGTCCTCCATGTCCTTGGCGGTCAGCGCCGGCGCCGTGAGGCCGCCGCCCTGCTTGTTGATGCCCTTGTTGTTCGACAATTCGCCGTCGTGGCGGTTGCGACACAGGATCTCCGTGCCCTGGATCCGCAACACGTCGAATACCGTGCGCCCGTCGTCGAGCAGCAGCACGTCGCCGGCCTGCACGTCCTTGACCAGGTCGGGATAATCGAGCCCCACCCGCCCGTTGTCACCGAGGGTGCAGGAAGCGTCCAGAACGAACTCCTGATCGGCCTTGATCCGGACCGGACCGGACGCAAACTTGCCGATGCGGATCTTGGGGCCCTGCAAGTCCGCCATCACGCCCACGGTTCGCCCGGCGGCGTGCGCCGCGGCACGCAGCGCGTCCACGCGCTGACGATGATCATCGGCCGTGCCGTGGGAAAAGTTGATGCGGACCACATCCACCCCGGCGGCGACCAGTTCCCGCATGCGCTCGGGGTTGCCGGACGCGGGACCCAGCGTGGCGACGATCTTGGTCGAGCGCTGGAGCGAAACCGTCATCCAGCCGCCCGCTGTTCGAGCATCTCCACGGCCGGCAATTTCTTGCCTTCGAGAAACTCGAGGAAGGCCCCGCCCGCGGTCGAAATGTAGGACACCTTGTCGTAGATGTCGTACTTCTGGATCGCCGCGATGGTGTCGCCACCGCCCGCCAGCGTGAAGGCCCTGGTATTGGCGATGGCCATGGCGATCGCCCGGGTGCCGGCGCCGAACTGGTCGAACTCGAACACGCCGACCGGCCCGTTCCAGACCACCGTGCCCGCCTTCATGATGATGTCGACCAGTTCCTGCGCCGACTTCGGGCCGATGTCGAAAATCATGTCATCGTCGCTCACGGCCCCCGCATCCTTGGCCACCGCCGGCTCGGCGGCGTCGAACTTCTTGCCGCAGACCACGTCAACCGCGATCGGGATGGTGGCGCCGCGCGCCGTCATCTTCTTCATCAGCGCCTGCGCCGTCGGCACCAGATCGTCCTCGCACAGCGACTTGCCGACGTTCCTGCCGGAAGCCTTGAGGAAGGTGTTGGCGATGCCGCCACCAACCACCAGCTGATCGACCTTTTCGGACAGGGCTTCGAGCACGGTAAGCTTGGTTGAAACCTTGGAGCCGCCGACGATGGCCACCATCGGCCGCGCCGGAGTCGCCAGCGCCTTGGTCAGGGCTTCGAGTTCCTCGGCCACCAGCAGGCCGGCACAGGCCGCCGGAGCGTACTGGGCGACGCCGTAAGTGGAAGCCTCGGCGCGATGCGCAGTGCCGAAGGCATCCATGACGAAAATGTCGCACAGCGCCGCGTACTTGCGCGCCGTGGCTTCGACGTTCTTCTTCTCGCCCTTGTTGAAGCGGCAATTCTCCAGCAGCACGACTTCGCCGGCAGAGACTTCGAATCCGCCGTCAACCCAGTCGCGGATCACGCGCACCGGCTTGCCAAGCTTTTGGGCCATGACATCGGCCACCGGCTTCAGCGAGTTTTCTTCGGTGAACACGCCCTCCTCCGGACGACCGAGGTGCGAGGTGACCATCACCTTGGCGCCGGCCTTCAGGCAATGCGCGATGGTCGGCATCGATGCCGTGATGCGGGCATCGGAGGTGACCTTGCCATCCTTGACCGGGACATTGAGGTCGGCGCGAATGAAGACGCGCTTTCCTGCCAGGTCGAAATCGGAAAGACGCTTGAAGCTGGCCATGTTTCTGTCCCCTGTCGTCCGTCCGCCGTCCTCAGCCCGCCACGTGCTTGACGAAGCGCAGCATGTTGCAGGTGTAGCCGTACTCGTTGTCGTACCAGGCGACGACCTTGACGAAGGTCGAGTCCAGCGCGATGCCGGCTTCGGCGTCGAAGGTCGAGGGCGCCGGACTGCCGCGGAAATCGGTGGCGACGACCTTCTCTTCGGTGTAGCCGAGGATGCCCTTCATGGCGCCCTGCGAGGCGGCCTTCATCGCCGCGCAGATCTCGGCGTAGGAGGCTTCCTTGTTCAGTTCCACCGTCAGGTCTACCACCGACACGTCGGAGGTCGGCACGCGGAAGGACATGCCGGTCAGCTTCTTGTTGAGTTCCGGGATCACAACGCCGACGGCCTTGGCGGCGCCGGTGGAGGACGGGATGATGTTTTCGAGTATGCCGCGACCGCCTCGCCAGTCCTTGTTCGACGGGCCGTCGACGGTCTTCTGCGTCGCCGTGGCGGCATGCACCGTGGTCATCAGGCCGCGCTTGATGCCCCAGTTGTCGTGCAGCACCTTGGCCACCGGGGCCAGGCAGTTGGTGGTGCAGGAGGCGGCGGAAACGATTTTCTCGCCGGCGTACTTGGTGTGGTTGACGCCGAAGACGAACATCGGCGTGTCATCCTTCGAGGGCGCCGACTGCACCACCTTCTTGGCACCGGCGGCAAGGTGCTTCTCGCAACCCTCCTTGGTCAGGAACAGGCCGGTGGAATCGATCACCAGGTCGGCGCCGATCTCGTTCCATTTCAGCTCGGCGGGATCCTTGACTGCCGTGAGGCGGATCTTCCTGCCATTGACGATCAGGTTGCTGCCTTCGACGGCGACATCGCCCTTGAAGTTGCCATGCACCGAGTCGTACTTGAGCATGTAGGCCAGGTAGTCGGGCTCCAGCAGGTCATTGATGCCGACGATCTCGATGTCCGAGAACTCGGCTTCCCTGGCGACAGCGCGAAACACCATGCGGCCGATGCGGCCGAAACCGTTGATACCGACTTTGATAGCCATTTGGATGATCTCCAGTAGTGATTAAATGAGCTTTTCCACTGCCTTCACGACGTTGCCCGCCGTGAAGCCGAATTCCTTGAACAATTGTCCGGCGGGGGCGGATTCGCCGAAGCGGTCGAGGCCGATGACGACGCCGTCCACGCCGACATACTTGTACCAGCCGTCGCTGACGCCGGCCTCGATGGCCACGCGCGGCACGCCGCGCGGCAGCACCGAATCACGATAGCCCGCGTCCTGGCGGTCGAAGACATTGGTACTGGGCATCGACACCACGCGCACCGGGATCTCGGCTTCCATCGCCGCCTGGGCCTTGAGCGCGACATCGACCTCGGAGCCGGTGGCGATGATCACCGCCTTGGGCTTGCCGCCCTTGGCCTCCGAAATCACGTAGCCGCCGCGCGCGACATTGGCGATGGTCGCCGCGTCGCGGGCGACGAAGGGCAGGTTCTGCCGCGACAGGCACAGCGAAGTCGGGCCGGTGAGCTTTTCCACGGCCGAAGTCCAGGCCACCAGGGTTTCCACCGTGTCGCAGGGACGCCAGACATCCATGTTGGGAATCATGCGCAGCGTCGCGGTCTGCTCCACCGGCTGGTGGGTCGGGCCGTCTTCGCCGAGGCCGATCGAATCGTGCGTGAATACGTGGATCACGCGCTGCTTCATCAGCGCCGCCATGCGCAGGGCATTGCGCGAGTATTCGGAGAACATCAGGAAGGTGCCGCCGAAGGGCAACAGTCCGCCGTGCAGCGCCATGCCGTTCATGATCGCCGCCATGCCGAACTCGCGCACGCCGTAGGAAATGTAATTGCCGGTGCTCTTGCCGGAAACCGCCTTGCAGCCCGACCAGTTGGTCAGGTTGGAACCGGTCAGGTCGGCAGAGCCGCCGAGGAACTCGGGTAGCGCCGGGGCCAATGCGTTGATGGCGATCTGCGAGGCCTTGCGCGTGGCGACGGTTTCGGCCTTGGCGTTGGCCGTCTCGATCGCCTGCTTCGCATGCGCGGGCCAGTTCGCCGGCAGCTCCCCGGCCATGCGGCGCTTGAACTCGGCCGCTTCGGCCGGGAAGGCCTTGGCGTATGAGGCGAACTTGTTGTTCCAGTCGGCCTCGCGTTCGGCGCCGCGCTTCTTCGCATCCCAACCGGCATACACATCCTGCGGGATCTCGAACGGGGCATGCGCCCAGCCGATGTGGGCGCGGGCGGCGGCGATTTCGGCATCGCCCAGCGGCGCGCCATGCACGTCATGCGTGCCGGCCTTGTTCGGCGAACCGAGGCCGATCACCGTCTTGCAGCAGATCAGCGAGGGCCTGTCGGTAACGGCCCTGGCGGCTTCGACGGCGGCATGGATGGCCGCCGGATCATGGCCGTCGACGTTCGGCACCACATGCCAGCCGTAGGCCTCGAAGCGCTTCGGCGTGTTGTCGGTGAACCAGCCCTCGACGTGGCCGTCGATGGAAATGCCATTGTCGTCCCAGAAGGCGACCAGCTTGCCCAGGCCCCAGGTGCCGGCCAGCGCGCAGGCCTCGTGCGAAATGCCTTCCATCAGGCAGCCGTCGCCGAGGAAGACCCAGGTGCGGTGGTCGACGATCTCATGACCCGGCTTGTTGAACTCCGCGGCCAGCAGCTTCTCGGCCATGGCCATGCCGACGGCGTTGGTGATGCCCTGGCCGAGCGGGCCGGTGGTGGTCTCGACGCCGGGTGCGTAGCCGTACTCCGGGTGGCCCGGGGTCTTGCTGTGCAGCTGGCGGAAGTTCTTCAGGTCGTCGATCGACAGGTCGTAGCCGGTCAGGTGCAGCAACGAATAAAGCAACATCGAGCCATGGCCGTTGGACAGCACGAAGCGGTCGCGATCGGCCCACTTGGGATTGGCCGGATTGTGACGCAGGTGGCGGTTCCACAGCACTTCGGCGATCTCGGCCATGCCCATCGGTGCGCCGGGATGGCCGGAGTTGGCCTTCTGCACCCCGTCCATGGCGAGGGCGCGGATGGCGTTGGAAAGATTGGAACCCACGGAGGCGGGTGCAACGGCGGACAGATTGGTCATGGCAGCTCGAATTTGAAAGGACGGAACGGGTTCCGTCCGGGTAGCCCGGTATTATCGGCGAAACCGGGCGGATCGCGCTAGCAGGCTAGCCAGGTGCTTGATTCGCTTGGGGTCAGGCCCGCTTGCGGTTTTCCATCATGCGCAGGATCAGCGGCGTGAAGATCAGTTGCATGGCCAGTTCCATCTTGCCGCCGGGAACCACGATGATGTTGGGCCGCGACATGAAGGAATCGTGGATCATCGACAGCAGGTAGGGGAAGTCGATGCCCTTGGGATTGGCGAAGCGGATCACGACGAAACTCTCGTCCGCCGTAGGGATGTCACGGGCGATGAAGGGATTGGAGGTGTCGACCGTAGGCACGCGCTGGAAATTGATATGGGTGCGCGAGAACTGCGGCGTGATGTAGTTGATGTAATCCGGCATGCGGCGCAGGATGGTGTCCACCACGGCCTCGGTCGAATAGCCGCGCTGGTTCTTGTCGCGGTGCAGTTTCTGGATCCATTCGAGGTTGACCGTCGGCACCACGCCGACCAGCAGGTCGGCATGGTTGGCGACATTCACCTTGTCGGTGACCGCGGCGCCGTGCAGGCCCTCATAGAACATCAGGTCGGTGCCGGCCGGGATGTCTTCCCAGGGCGTGAACTCGCCCGACTGCTGACCGTAGGGAGCCGCCTCTTCGGCGTTATGCAGATACTTCCTGACCTTGCCCTGGCCGGTCTCGCCATAAGTCTTGAACAGGCCGGCCAGCTCCTCGAGCAGGTTGGCTTCCGGACCGAAGTGGCTGAAATGGTTGTTGCCGGCCAGTCGCGCCTCTTCCGCCGCGGCTTTCATCGCCTTGCGGTCGTAGCGATGGAAGGAATCGCCCTCGACGATGGCCGCCTTGAGTTTCTCGCGTCGGAATACTAGGTCGAAGGACTTGGTGACCGTGGAGGTGCCGGCGCCGGAAGATCCGGTGATGGCGACGATGGGATGCTTGACCGACATGGGGGTCTCCTGGCTTAACGTGAAATAACTCGTTCGGAGCGACTGGTGATAGTCGAGCGAAGCGAGCCAATCAGTCGCCCCCCGTGAGGGGGCGAGGCGGGGTTTCGCACCGCACGCGGTGCGCCGCCGCAGCCGGCTGGCTGTGCAAAGCCAGCCGTGGGCCGCGAAGCGGTGGGGGGGCGGGCCTTCAATTCGCCTTTAACGTGTTTCATCATCGGCGGGTGAAATCACTGTCATGAAAGTTAGGGTCCTACTGGGTTCTGAACAGCGAGCGGGTCGAAAACAAGGGCGAATTGAAGGTATCCGGCTCCTTGCCGCTGGCATAGTCGGCATGGTAGGCGGTGACCCGTTCGACTTCGTTCTTCGAACCGAAGATCAGCGGCACCCGCTGGTGCAGTTCCGTCGGCTTCATTTCCATCACGCGTTCGCGGCCGGTGGTCGACTTGCCCCCCGCCTGCTCGATGATGAAGGAGATCGGATTGGCCTCGTAGAGCAGGCGCAGGCGGCCCGGCCTGGTGGCGTCCTTGCTGTCCTTCGGGTACATGAAGATGCCGCCGCGGGTCAGGATGCGAAAGGCTTCGGCCACAAGCGAGGCGACCCAGCGCATATTGAAATCCCTGCCCCTGGGGCCCGTCTGGCCGGCCAGGCACTCGGCGACATAACGCTGCACCGGGGGTTCCCAGAAGCGCGAGTTGGAGGAATTGATGGCGAACTCGCGGGTGTCTTCCGGAATCGTCATCTGCGGATGGGTCAGGATGAAGGCGCCGATGTCGCGGTCCAGGGTGAAGCCGTCGACCCCGTCACCGGTAGTCAGCACCAGCATGGTCGACGGGCCGTAGAGCGCGAGGCCGGCGCAGACCTGCTGCGTGCCGGGCTGCAGGAAGTCCTCCAGCACGGCATCCTGGCCGGGATTCGGCGCACGCAGGATGGAAAAGATGGTGCCTACCGTCAGGTTGACGTCGATGTTCGAACTGCCGTCGAGCGGATCGAAGACCAGCAGGTACTTGCCGCGCTTGCAATGGGCGGGAAGGACGTACACATCTTCCATTTCCTCCGAAGCCATGCCGCTCAAGTTGCCGGACCACTCGTTTTCCTGGAGCATGACGTCGTTGCTCATGACGTCGAGTTTCTTCTGCACTTCGCCCTGGACATTGACCGACGCCCCATCGCCGCCGGCATTGCCCAGCGCGCCGACCAGCGCGCCCTTGTTGACCTGGTTGGAGATGATCTTGATGGCGGTCGCCAGGGAATTCAGCAGGCTGGAAAACTCGCCCGAGACGCCCGGATGCTTGTGTTCCTGCTCGATGGTGTAACGGGTGAGTGTCTTGCGTCCCTGGTGCATGGATCCTGCTCCCTGATTTATGCCGGATCATCCGCCGCGACTTGCCCGCCCGGATAACCCCGTTTGTCTGACGGACAATGTAATCGGATCGACCTATAAGCACCATTCACTTTTTCTTATCCTGTAAATAAGGCCGCTGTTTCTGCCCCCGCCACACGGCAAGGGTCCCGCCAGGCGGGTCAGCGGGTCAGCTCCATGTACAGGCTGGGCAGCGTCTCCGGCAGGCGCTCGATGCGGTCGAGCACCCGCCAGCGCTTGCCGAATATCTCGCGCACATACTCATCGGCTTTTGGATCAAGGCTCAGGCAGAACGTCGTCACGCCCCTGGCGGCCAGTTCCTCGACCGCCTTGCGCGCATCGCTGCGCAGATGGTCGGGATCGGTGACGTCGATGTCGGCCGGTTCGCCGTCGGTCAGCAGCAGCAGGATCTTCTTGTCGGCACGGCGGTGTTCGAGATAATGGCCAGCGTGGCGCAGCGCCGCACCCATGCGCGTGGACCAACCCGCCTGCATGGCCGCCAGCCTGGCTTTGACCGTGTCGTCCCAGCGCTCGGAAAAACCCTTGATGTGCTGGTAGCGGACTTCGTGGCGGGTATTGGAATGGAAGCCCGCAATCGCATAGGCATCGCCGAGGTGGTCGATGGCCCAGGCCAGCAGCGACACCGCTTCCTGGCTGAGTTCCAGGATCGTCTGACCGTTCGCCGTGCCGCCGGCGCCGACTTTCTGATTGAGCGACTCCGACAGGTCGAGCAGCAACAGGACGTCGATGCTGCGACCGTCGGTGCGATGGCTCATGTTGATGCGTGGATCGGGCGTGGCGCCGCTCCTGTAGTCGATCAGCGAGCTCAGCGCCACGTCGAGGTCGAGGTCGCTGCCCTCCTCCTGGTAGCGGATGCGCACCTTGTCCTGCGGCTTGAGCAGGTCGAGCAGGCGCTTCAGCCGCTTTGCCAGCGCCGCGTGCTTTTCCAGCAGGCGATCGATGTCCGCGGCATTGCCCGAGGGATGCAGCGCCTCATAGACGCTGGCCCAGTCCGGCCGGTAGCTCTGGCTGGCGACATCCCATTCCGGGTAGCGCCGCGGCGGCAGCGACCGGACCTCGGCCGGCTTCCTGTTCTGCCGGTCGGGATCATCGAAGAACTCCTCGTCGTCGCTGTCCTCGATGTATTGCCACAGGTGGCGGTTGTCGTCGCGGTAGTCGATCACCGTGTCGTCGAAATGGACGCTGGCGAATTGGTCGCTCTGGCGCCGCGTGCGCGCGACGTAGGAGAGCGCCAGGTCGGCCATCTCGCGCGTGCTGGAGGTGCCCTGGCCGAGGGTGTCGTGGAAGCGCGCGGCGAACTCGATCAGTTGCGGATTCGTATAGGAGTGCCGCGGATCGAGCAGGGCGCGGGACAGCATGGCGAGGCGGTGGCGCAGGCAGGAGGTGGTCTCCGGGTCGCAGTCGGCCTCGCCCGGAACGGGATGCAGGGCGAGGAAGATGCGCCGCAGGCCGGGGTACTCGCGCACCAGCAGCGTCTCGATGCGGCAGTCCTCGAAGAACTCCACCGCCATGCGCTGGAACGGACTGTAGTTGTCGGCAATGATCGAACTGCTCCAGCGGCGGTGGCCGGCCATGTGCGCCAGCACGGCGCGGTAGCGATCGAGGCCGCCGACCGTGCCTCGCGGGCCGCGCACATCGTCGAACACATCCGGCACGCGCATGCCGAGCTTGTCGTAGTAGGGAACCGGCTTGCGCAATTCGTCGAAGGCCGTCGAGTAAGGCACCAGCTGCTCGCTCTCCCGCCACAGGGCTCGCAGGTACAGGTCAAGCTTGCGTTCGACGTCGGCAAACAGCGTGCCGTGGCGTTCGCGCTGCACCACGGCGCGACTGTCGGCGGATTCGAGGCGGAAATATTCCTCCTGCCGTTCCGGATGCGTCGAGTAATTGCGGATGCCGTAGTCGGTCCAGTTGCGCAGGCCGGCGGTGGATAGCAAACCCAGCAGGCGCGGCGCCTGCTCGAAGAAATGCGGCAGGCCCGGACTGGGAAAGGTGGTGTGGTGGCCATGCACCGAACCCGAGGTGCGCGTCATCAGGTTCAGCGCGATGTCGAGATAAACCTCGATCTGCTCCGCCGATTGCAGACGCCGCGCGACGGCGGCAAGGGTTTGCAGGAAAGGCGTGATGGCCTTGCTGTTGGGCGACTTCTGCATCACGCGGAT